>ERZ1370068.8874-contig-7694_pt1 | contig 32816 bp, 30 predicted proteins | sample MGYA00561227_ERZ1370068 | MGnify/ENA primary metagenome ERZ1370068 (study PRJEB38410, sample SAMEA6850437) | metagenome | study: Metagenomic assessment of the ecological functions of the soil: analysis of the soil microbiota associated with the...
GTTACGTATTGCTCGCCACAAAGCTCATCGGCGACTGCGTCACCGCCTGCGCGAGCACCTCGCGGGCGCTCCCCGCGCCTGCCGAGAATGTCCAGACGCTGGCGGAGATCCTCAGCGAGGACACTGGCTGCCTGGCCCGAAAGAACGCGTGGCTCGCCCTGGACGACTACCACGAGGCTCACTCCGGAGCCGAAAAAGCCGAGGACTTCATCGGAGGTTCCACATCGTCGCGCTGTCGCCCCGTTCAGTTTCTGCGATCGCGAGCCGCGTGCGGCCACGCTGGGTGGCGTCGAAGGACATCATGTACGGCGCCGTCCTCGAGGTAGGTCGATCATCGCTGGCTATGGACAACACTGAGGCTGCGAGCGTCCTGGTAGGCCGGACGGCGCGCGCGCGTCGGGTGCTGCTTCACTTGGCTAACGGATGGCCTGCGGTCATCGGACTCGCGAAGCGCGTCGTCGGCCGACATCGAGGGAGCACGGAGAGCAGGTACCCGGCTCTCTGTACAGGTTCTTCGCTGACGAAGTATTCGCCGCGCTGGACGCGGAAATCCAGCAGGGCTTGACCACCCTCGCGCTTGCACCTGTCCGCAGACGAGGACTTGGCCAGGGCGCTCCTCGGCTCGTCAGCAGACCTGGTGTGGCGCCGCGGTCGACGTCGGCCTTCTAGTTGAGCGCGAGCATCGATGCGACTTGCATCCGCTCGCACGCATGTTTCTTGAGGAGCGCACGGCACAGCTAAGCCTTGTGCCAGCCGAGGGAGCCGCTGAGACATGCCTCTACACGTATCGCGATCGTCACGAGTGGGACGCCGCCGTTCGATCTGATCCGCCGTACCGACTCGGTCGCGCGACTCCGAGCTCTTGATGTGGCAGGCACTCGATGAACTACTCGACACGGCGGGGCTTCCACGCTCCGCAATGGTGCGATCAGCGCGTCGCGCTGCGGAAGCTCGACGCCCCGATCTTCGCCCTAGCCTCGCTCTGGGGCTGCGCTGCGAGAGTGGTCGACACATCGAAGCGGTCGCGCACGCTGAAGCTGCGGCAAGTGAACCGAGTCTTGAGTTTCGAGCACTATGCGGCGCCGGAGCGTGCCGCTCACCTCGCCGTCGCGAGAACAGGACGCGCTGAGTCTTTACGAGCGCGCGGAGCGTATCGGCGCTTACGGAGTCGCAGATTCAAGACGCGAAGTGGGGGCAGTTGATGTGTGCGATCGAGCTTGAGTCGCCGGCCGCAGAGGCATGGCTGGCAGAACTCAATCTCGCGGATTCGTCCCGGTGATGCCCGCGATGTGCAGTGCGCTCAGCCGCGTTTGGCCTGAGCTTTCAAGTGAAGCTCGGCAATCTCGATCTCACCGATGCCGATCATGTCGGTGGCCTCCTGAACATGGTGAGCGATCCGTTGCTCGTCTCGTCGTTCCAGAGCACATACTCCGCTGTCCTCGGCCTTGCAGCTAGGTACTCGGATGCGCATGCAAGTTGCTGCTGGGTTCGGGAGACGATCCAGCGATACAGACTGGACTTTGCGAAGACCTACCTGCTCATCGCTCGGGCGTTGGCGTGTGCCGGTCTCCGCCGATGGGCTGAGGCGGAATCGAGTGCGCGTGAAGCTCTCGCGGTTGGATACTCAACGTCCGACGGACACGCGCAGCAACTAGCCATCGCGCAGTTGAGTCGCATTCTCTCGCAGCAGGGGCGCCAGCAAGAGGCGCTGGATCTCGAGACCGCCTCTCCTTCGAGCGCCGCTGCCTCCAGCACAGGCGGAGCTCGGTATTCACCCGCGCTCTGGCGCTTGCATCACTCGGACAGACCGAGAGAGCCCAAGAGATTGCCCAGAGTGCGCGCGGTCTCTCAAGGGCCGTTGAACCGGCCGTACTGGCGTGCGCGACGGATGCTGTCTGTGCCTTGAAGACCCACCACGTCGACGCGATCGAGCGCGTTCTTGAGCTTGAACAGGCCGCCTTCACGCGCGGTGCGCGCTTGACCTGCTTGTCACGACCTATCGCTCTGTGCCGGAGGTTCTGAGCGCGTGCTGCTACATGCGTCCGCCCGACGGGATCACCTGCTTGGCTTCGGTCCGACGCGCTGGTGATCAGGACGCTTGCCGAGTTCCTTGGTCATCCCGACGACCGCATCGGGCGACCGGCGGGAGCTGCTCTCTCCGCGAGAGCGAGAGTCTATGACCTACTGGTTCCGGGGCTCGAAGAACCGCGAGATTGCACGGCTTCTCTTCATCGAGGAGTCGACCGTCAAGGTTCATGCACATCACATCTACGACAAGCTTGGAATCCGCTCCAGGACGGCGCTAACGATCTATGCGATGCTGGAGCGCGCGGATCAGGCTACGTCAGCCACAGACTCGAGCGGGATCCTCTAGCGGATCCTCGTGACTCTGCGCGAACTCAGTGAAGTCCTTGCGCTTAGCGAGTCGGTACTCCTCGTCCGCGCTCGCGAGGATCGCCTCGAAGGCGGCTACTGCCGCCGTGTCGAACTGGCTGTCAACCGCTTGCGCCAGTCGGAGACGTGCAACTCGACTCGGCATCGCGTCGCGGTACGGCCTATCCGACGTCATCGCGTTGTAGGCGTCGGCGACCGCGATGATTCTCGATACGAGCGGGATGTCGATCTTCGACTAGACCGTCCGGATAGCCCTGCCCATCGATCCGCTCATGGTGGTGGCGGACGATCGTTGCAATTTCCGAGTACTCGTTCGACGTGAGCGAGGATGCGCTCTCCGATTGCCGAGTGCTCCTGCATCTGGCGACGCTCCTCGAGCGTGAGCGCGCCAGGCTTCTCGAGGAGTCCCGGAGGGAGGCCGATCTTGCCGATGTCGTGCACGAGGCCACAGAGGTATGCCTGGTCGCGAATCTCGTCAGCGGAGCCCCATGCGCTGGGCGATGTCTCGCGAGTAGATCGCGACCGCGGCCGAGTGGCCGGCCGTGTAGCGATCTCGCGCGTCGAGAGTGGCGATGAGTGCGGCCGCAAACTGAAGGTTCGCGCGTTCGAGCGTTTCGTTTACTTCGGAGAGGTCGACAGCGAGTTGTCGCTGCTCTTGGTAGAGGCCGTAGAGGCGTTGCGCGGCCATCGCCGGCACAAGGAAGAGCGCGAGAGTCCACGGCGAGACGCGAACGTACATGAATGCCAAGAGCGCAACGATCGGCGCGTATGACGGGCGCAGAGCTGAGCACCACAGGAACAAACGTGCGAACGACCTCGCGGATCGGTCGCCCGCGCACCCGCGCTGTAAGAGCCGCAAACAGAACATCGAGCGCCTCGCCAGTAATGGCACCAACGAGCGACGCTGCAACCAGCTTTCCGAACTCGGACGGCACTGCGGCCAGGGTCGCCTGCGCGGCGAACCCCATCGCTACGCCGCCGATGAAGCGCGTGCTCGTGTATGTCGCCCACTTGAGCCTCGGTGCGCGATCCGGATCGCGTGGAGCGATGAGCTCCGGGTCACCGAGCATTGAGGCGGCTCCGACAGCTCCGCCAGCGAGCGGCCCGAAGAGGACCGCCGCAAATAGCGTTGGCAGCAGTGAGATGGACTGCTCTTCGGTGCGCGTCAGGCCGCGCTGCGCGACTGCTGAATCGGACGCTGATTCGCTCGGCTATAGCGGCCGCAACAGCGCCAGAGCGCGAGCACAGTGAAGGGCTCCTCGAGGGTGTAGCCGGACAAGAGGAGAGCCAGTGGCTACGAGCGTGGCCGACGCGACGAGCGCGGACGACGTAGGCGACCGTCCGTCGTTGCGGGTGGTTGTTGCGGGCGCCTTGCAGCTATCCCTCGAACGGGGTATACGATACGGCTGCCGTCAGTTCCCAATCGAGGAGTCATTGCCTATGGCCAGGGGCGCGAAAGATCTGGTAGTCCGTCGCATCCTCGGTTCTCCACCGAGGGTGGGCATCCCTCTTTCGGGGTAACCCGAGAGGGCACGGCTCGGATGGAGATTGGGATGCTGACGGATGATTGTTACAGAATGAGCCCACGCCGGAAGCCAACCGCTACGGCGTGGGCTCTACTTCTTGCCTGAAGCTTCGCCAGCAGGTGGCGGACGTGCGACTTGACCGTCTCCTCGGAGAGGAAGAGTCGCTCGCCGATCTCGCGGTTCACGAGACCGTCGGCGACGAGCTGGAGCACCTCGATCTCGCGCGCCGTCGGATCCTGTCCGACCTCGCGAGTCGCAGGTGGCGTGAACGGGATGACCGCGCCACGGCGGCTCGAGCTGCGCCGCGCCGCGGCCGCCTCGAACCGGCGGCTGTGGTCGCGGTACCGGTTCAGGATCTCCCTGCGCTCAGCAGCGTCCACGTGTTCCGGTATCGGCGCACGCGCCGCACCGCTTTAGGTCACACGATCAGGTTCGCTCGAACGGGGAGGTGATGCAGAGCGCTCACCTGAGGTTGGCTCCTTGCGGGCCGTAGATCACGTAGGCTCCGCGGCCGAGGTGCGTGCATGATCTCAGGACGTGCGGGCAGACACTGCGCGAGCGTCCGCGCCGACTTTCGGCACTTTGAGGCGTCGTATCGTTGAGGGGCTCGGATCGTTCCGACCCCGATCAACGGGTTGGAGAAAGGGGACTACATGAAACGAAGACCGGTGAGCTGGCGCATCGGAGCGCTCAGCTCCGTGGTCGCTCTCGTCGTTGTCGTACTCGGCGCGGGAGCTGCGCAGTCTGCACTTCAGGAGCGCCTTCGGCGACCACGCTCGTCGACGGGACGACAGACTCGATCACGAACATCGATCCCGCGGGTTCGTACGACTACGGGACGTTCACGCTCGATGGCAACGTCTTCGAGCACCTGCTCGACTTCCGCGCACGGGTCGAAGCTCGAGCCCTCGCTGGCGACGAAGTGCTTCTCCGTCGGGACTGCCTGACGACGTGGCGGCTGCAACCTTCGCAAGGGCGTCGACGTTCAGCGACGGCTCGGCGTTCGACTCGGCGGACGTCGAAGTTCTCCTTCGACCGCGTCACGAACAAGACGATCGTCGAAGGAGGCCGCGGCGAACACGCCGTCGTCGCTGCTCGGAAACCTCAAGAGCGTCACGACGAACGGCAAGTACGCCGTCACGTTCAGCCTCAAGGCGCCGCAGGTCGACGTGGCCGTCCATCCTTGCGATCGCAGGTCGGCGTTCATCGTGCCGTCGGACACCGTACGCAGCGAACCACCTGCGCGGAAACACTGAGTCGCAGGTCGGGACGGGCCCGTACGTCATGACGAAGTACTCGCCCGGACAGCAGGCGGTCTATCACGCGCAACGACAGCTACTGGGGCACGCCGGCCAAGACGGACAACCTGATCATCCGGTACTACTCGAAGTCGTCGACGATGAAGCTCGCGATCCAGCGTGGCGAGATCGACATGTCGTACCAGTCGTTCACGCCGACCGAGATCACGTCGCTCCAGAAGCAGAAGGGCCTTCGCGGTCTACAACGGCGCCGGCGGCCGCATCCGCTACCTCACGATGAACGTGACACGCCCGCCGGCGAACAACATCGCCGTCCGGCGTGCGGTCGCGTACCTCATGCCTCGGCAATCGATCGCGCGCAGGGTCTACCACGGCCAGGTGAAGCCGCTCTACTCGATGGTGCCCGCGAGGCTACCCCGGTCACATCGACGCGTTCGCCTCGCTGCTACGGTCGGAGCCCCAACCCGGCAAAGGCGAAGCAGGTCCTGCAGGCGGCAGGTCTCGACCACGCCGGTTGCGATCGAGATCTGGTGGACGCCGACGCACTACGGTGACGCGTCGGCCGACGAGTACGCAGAGATCAAGCGCAGCCTCGAGCGAAACGGCGTCTTCGACGTGACGTTGAAGTCGAGCGAGTGGGCGCAGTACTCGAGCGTGCTCGGAAACCAGTACAACATCTACCAGCTCGGTTGGTTCCCGGACTATCCGGACGCCGAGAACTACCTCGTTGCCGTTCTATCGGAAGGACACGTTCACCGCGGACGGCTACAACAGCCCGAAGATGGAAGCGCTCATCAAGAAGGAGTTGGGCTCGAAGACGCTTGCCCAGCGAATCAGCGGTGCTCAAGCAGATCCAGCTGCTCGCAGCGAAGGACGTGCCGATCGTTCCGTACTGGCAGCAGTCGATGATCGCTGTCGGACGGAACAACGTGCGCGGAATTCCCGCCACGCTCGACCCAACGGTCATCCTGCGGTTCTGGCAGTTGTCGAAGTCCTAGACGGAAGAACTCAACGCTGCGAAGGGGCGCTCCGGAGGCCCCTTCGCGGTGCGTCTCGGCTGCGGTTACCCTTGACCGATGGCTGAGGGCTCCGTGGCGATCGGTTAGACGCAATGGCCACCAAGGGAACCTCGCTCAGGCGCTAGCGCACTCATCCGGCTCGCCTCGTCTTGCCGATGATCTTCATCCTGCTCACGCTGGTCTTCCTGCTCATGCGGGTTGCGCCGGGTGATCCGATCTCGGCGTCGCTCGGCGGGCACGCCCCGCCGAGCCAGATCGATCGAGATCAAGGCCGAGCTCGGGTACGACGAGCCCCTCTACAAGCAGTACTTGACCTTACCTCGGCCAGATCGCCCGAGGCGATCTCGGCACGACGATCACCGACCGTCCGTCCCGTGACGGATCATCGTGCGTGACAACGGCGCGGCGACGCTCGAGCTGACGTTCTACGCGATGCTCGTCGCGATCGTCGTCGGGGTCATCGTCGGCCTAGCCGCGGGCCGCTTCCGCGACACGTGGATCGACGTCGGCGGCAGGCTCTTCGGGATCGTCATCTACGCCATGCCGGTCTTCTTCCTCGGGCTCATGGCGCAGCTCTTCTTCGGCTCGTATCTCGGCTGGCTGCCGACGTCCGGATCGGGCGAGCCCGATCGTGCAGGCGACGCATCGAGACGCCACACGAGCCTCTTCACCGTCGACACGCTCATCAACGGCGACTGGGACGCGTTCGTCGACTCCGTCCAGCACCTGATCCTGCCCGGCCGTCACGCTCGGGCCTCGTCACCGCGGGGGTCTTCATCCGCCTGATCCGCGTCAACGTGATCCGCACGATGAAGGACGACTACATCGAGGCCGCGCGTGCGCGGGGCATCGACGAGCGCGACCGTCGTCTACCAGCACGCCTTCAGGAACGCGCTCGTTCCCGTGATCACGGTCGTGGGCCTGACCGTCGCCTGCTGCTCGTCGGGCGCGGTCCTGACCGAGACGACGTTCAACTGGCCGGGCATCGGCCACTACGCTCGTCACTCTACCTCGCAGAACCGCGACTACGCGGCCGTCCAGGGGATCATCGTCGTCTTCGCGCTCGTCGTCGTCTTCGTCAGCCTGGTGATCGACTTCGTCAACGCGTTCATCGACCCGAGGATCCGCTACTGATGGCAGTCGCTGCCCCTGCGGAACCCGTCGTCCCGGCGCGGAGAACCCGGCTGGGCGGCGTCCGGCGCGCCTTCGCTCCCGTTTCCGAGGCGCGCGGATGTCGCGCAGCGATGCTCTGGCATCGGCGCAGGCATCACGCGTGCATTCGTCCTCGATCGCGATCCTCGCGCCGATCATCTCGCCGTACGACTTCGACCAGCTTCGCGGCGAACGGCCACCGGTTCCCGCAGCTCGAGCGCCCTCTCGCGAACACCTGATGGGGACGAACGTCCAGTCGACGGACGTCCTCTCGAGGGTGATCTGGGGCACGCAGACGGAGCTGAAGGTCGTGCTCATCGTCGCTCCTCTTCTCCATCGGCGTCGGCGTGCCGCTCGGGCTGTTCTCCGGCTACTTCGGCGGCAAGCTCGACCGGGTGCTCGTCCTGATCATGGACGCGCTGCTCGTCTTTCCGTTCCTGCTGCTCGCGATCGTGATCGCGTTCCTGCTCTCGGACAGCGTCGGGCAGGGAGTCCTCACGGCCGCGATCGCGATCACGGTCGTCTACATCCCGCTGTACTTCCGTGTGGTCCGCAACCACGTGATCAGCGCTGCGGGAGGAGTCGTACGTCGAGGCGGCGCGGGCGCTCGGCGCCAAGCCGCTGACGATCATCCGGAAGTACGTCTTCTTCAACGTGGTCCAGAACGTCCCGCCGCTCGCGACGCTGAACGCGGCGGACGCGATCCTGACGCTCGCCGCGCTCGGCTTCCTCGGCTACGGCATCCAGCCGACCGAGGCGCGCCGAGTGGGGCTACGACATCCACCGCGCGGTCTCGGACACGGCGTCCGGGCATCTGGTGGACAGGGCTCTTCCCGGGCCTCGCGATCGTGCTGCTGGTCGACCGGCCTCACGCTGCGTCGGCGAAGGGCCTGAACGAGACGATCAACCCGGTGCTGCGAAGGCGGCCGATCGCCGGTGGTCGATCCCCGAGGCGTCACGAGCCCGACGGCGACCGAGAGCGGTCGTGACGGACGCAGCCCGATCGTCTCGGTCCGCGACCTGCGCGTCTACTACGGCACGTCGCGCGGCACCGTCCGCGCCGTCGATCGGCGTCTCGCTCGACATCGGCGCCGGCGAGGTGCTCGGTCTCGTCGGCGAGTCGGGCTGCGGCAAGTCGACGCTCGGCCGCGGCGTGCTCGGGCTGCTCCCGGAGGGCGCGCGCTCCGACGGCGAGGTGCTCTACGGCGGCCGGAACCTCGTCGGGCTGTACGTCGAACGGAGCTGCGCAGGCTCCGCGGGCCCGACCTCGGCCTGATCTTCCAGGAGCCGATGACGCGGCTGAACCCGCTGATGCGGATCGAGGAGCACTTCGCCGAGACGCTCAAGCAGCACGAGCCGCAGCCTGAACGAACGACGAGATCCGCCGGCGCTCGCTCGAGACGCTCGGGAAGATGGGCATCCCGCCGACGCGCTTCCGCCAGTACCCGCACGAGTTCTCGGGCGGCATGCGGCAGCGGATCATGATCGCGCTCGCGCTCGTGCTGCGTCCGAAGCTGCTCGTCGCCGACGAGCCGACGACGTCGCTCGACGTGATCGTCGAGGCGCAGATCCTCGCGCATCCTCGCCGACCTGCGCCGCAACTTCGGCACGGCGCTCCTCCTGATCACGCACAACCTCGGGATCGTCGCCGAGGCGTGCGACCGGGTCGCCGTCATGTACGCCGGCCAGATCGTCGAGGAGGGCGACGCGCGGCGACGTCTTCACCGAGCCGGCGCATCCCGTACACGCGCGAGCTTCTGCGCTCGACGATCTCGCTGGACACGACCGAGCTGCACTCCATTCCGGGCGCCCCGCCGAACCTCATCGCGCCTCCGACGGGCTGCCGCTTCCACCCGCGCTGCCCGGACGCGATGCAGGTGTGCGCCGCGAAGGTCCCGCTCGAGGTAGCGAGCTCGACGGCGGGCGCCGCGTCCTGCTGCTGGCTGCACACGTCGGACGAGCGGATCGGTCGCTGTCGAGTCGCAGGCCGCTGGAGCGCGAGGAGCTCGCCGTGGCCGAGGAGGCCTGAGTCGTGAGCAGCTGCGGCGACGGCCGACGACGTCCTCGTTGCGGTCCGGAACCTGAAGACGTACTACGGTCTCCGCGGAAGCTTCAGTCAGCGGCTGCTGGGCCGCGAGGCCGGAAGCGTGCGAGGCCGTCGACGACGTCACGCTCGATCATCCGCCGCGGCGAGGTCGCTCGGGCTCGTCGGCGAGTCGGGCAGCGGCAAGACGACGCTGGGGCGCACGCTGCTCGGGCTCGTCCCGGCGACCGAGCGGGAGCGTCAAGTTCGAGGGCGAGGAGATCACCGGCATGTCCGAGCGCGAGCTACGCGCGTCTCCGTCGCCGGATGCAGATCGTCTTCCAGGATCCGCACGCGTCGCTCAACCCGGCGATGACGATCGAGCAGTCCGTCGGCCACCCACTCGAGATCCACGGGATCGCCAAGGGCGCCGAGGCCCGCCGCCGCGTCGCCGAGGTGCTCGAGACCGTCGGCCTCGCCGCCGCCGAGCAGTTCATCGACAAGTATCCCTCCGACCTCTCCGGCGGACAGAAGCAGCGGGCGGTGATCGCGCGGGCGATCATCCTCAACCCGGTGCTGCTCGTCGCCGACGAGCCGGTGTCGATGCTCGACATGAGCGTGCGGGCGAAGATCCTGGAGCTGATGCTGAACCTCAAGCGCGAGTTCGGGTCTCACCTACCTCTACATCACGCACGACCTCGCGACCGCGAAGTTCTTCTGCGACCGCATCGCGATCCTGTATCTCGGCCGGATCGTCGAGATCGGACCCGTCGGAGGCGATCTACGAGGATCCGAAGCACCCGTACACGAAGGCGCTGCTGCGGGCGATTCCCGAGCCCGACCCGCGCCGGAGCGTGTCCTCGCGACCTGCCGCGCGGCGAGGTGCCCGACGCCGCGCGGCCGCCGCTCGGATGCTCCTTCCACCCGCGCTGCCCAGCGCGCGTTCGAGGTGTGCGGGTGGGAGAGTCGTGATCTGCGCGACCTGCTCGAGGTGCGCTGGGCGCAGATGGGCGAGGAGCGAGTACGAGGCGCGAGCAGGCGGTGCTCGGCGACCTCTCGGCGCTGGACGCTTCGGCGGACGTCGTTCCGGCTCGCAGCCCCTGCATCGCATACCGGGGCCGATCTCGTCGAGCTCCTGGACCGTGTTCGGGCCGACGATCCCGCGGAGCCGTTCTGGCGGGGCGTTCGGAGCCTCGCCGCCGGCGAACGACACGTCGACGTCGAGCTCAACGAGCGCATTCATCCCCAGGCTCTTGCCGGTGGATGGCGTGCAGGTCGAGTGCAACCTGTTCGACGAGGCCGCACTGGCGCGCGCGGCAGCGGCTCGTCAGCCGCAGCGAAATAGACAGAAGAGCTGCCCGCAGGCGGCTCTTCGTCATACTGTCTCCGGTTCGGGACTCGAGCAGACGTCAGGCCGCAAGGCCTGCCAGATCGCTGCAGCGCCTCGAGGCGCTTGAGCGCCTGGCCCTCGAGCTGGCGAACGCGCTCGCGCGTGAGGTCGAGCTCGTGGCCGATCGCCTCGAGCGTCCACGGCTCGCCCTCGAAGCCGAAGCGGAGCTCGAGGATGCGCCGCTCGCGCTCGGGAAGCGCGTCGAGCGCCCGGCGGATGCTCTGCCGGCGGAGCGACTCCTCGGCCTCGTCGAACGGATCGGCGGCCTCGCGGTCGGCGAACAGGTCGCCGAGCTCGCCCTCGTCGTCCGCGCCGACCGTCTGGTTCAGCGAGACCGACGCGTGGGCGGCGCCGAGCGCCTCGTCGACGTGCTGGAGCGGCAGGCCCGGTCGCCTCGGCGAGCTCCTCCTTCGTCGCCTCGCGGCCGAGCTCCACCTCGAGCCGGCGGGCGGCGCGCGACGAGCTTCTGCTGCCGCTCGACCACGTGCACGGGCACGCGGATCGTCCGCGCGTGGTTCGCGACGGCGCGCTGCACCGACTGGCGGATCCACCAGGTCGCGTACGTCGAGAACTTGAAGCCGCGCCGCCAGTCGAACTTCTCGACCGCGCGGTTCAGGCCGAGCGTCCCCTCCTGGATGAGGTCGAGGAACGGCACGCCCAGGCCGCGGTAGCCCTTCGCGATCGAGACGACCAGGCGCAGGTTCGACTCGATCATCACGCCGCTTGGCGACCGGGTCGCCGCGCTCGATGCGCTTCGCGAGCGCGACCTCCTCGGCGGCGGTCAGCAGCTTGTGGCGGCCGACGTCCGCGAGGAAGAGCTGGAGGCTGTCGGCGGCGCCGGAGACAGGGCCGGCCTCGTAGCTGCTTCTCGGCGGCGGCCTCCTCCTTCTCGGCGTCCGCGTCGGGCTGCGTGATCTCGATGTTGTGCGCCTCGAGCTCGCGCTGCAGCAGCTCGGCGTCTTCCTCGCCGATGTCGTGCTCCAGCACGAACGCCTCGAGCTCGGGGGCCTCGAGCTGGCCCGCCGTGCTCCTCGGCGCGCTCGATGAGCGACTTCACATGCTCCGATTCAAAGAGCTCTATGAGCTGGTTCTGCGTCAACGTCCTGTCTCAGTCCTTTCGATCTCGTCCATGAAGTGCGACAAACTTACAAAGTCTATGGCGTATTTTTGGCGATTTCCAGGCTGGTCTGTTGCGGCGTCAGTGTCACAAGCTCCTAAACGCTCGGGCCTTCTGCCTGGTATTCCGTCGCTGACGCCTCAGCGGTTCAGTGAGCGGTTCAGGGCGAACGTCAAGGAGCCTGCTCGGCTCACTTCACCTGAGACGCTTTGGTCTCGGGCAAGTTAGATCATTACCGCTCGGGCGGACGGCGCAAACCCCTTCTGGGCAGGCTTTACTCGCTCTTAGCGCGTCTTTCGGCGATGCAGCTCGACCGCTCGCTCGAGCGTGAGCGCGTCCGGCGCGTCCCCGCGCCGCAGGCTCGCATTGGTCTCGCCGTCCGTGACGTACGGGCCAAAGCGGCCGTCACTGGAGCGACGATCGGGCGACCGCTCGCCGGGTCGGGCCCCAGCTCTTTCAGCGGGCCACGCGACGACGCCCGGCCCCCGACGCCGCTGAGGCTCGGGCGAGGAGTGCCTGCGCCTGCTCGACGCGTGACCGTGAAGAGCTGCTCCTCGCTTTCGAGCGAGCGCGAGTCTCGAGCCCTCCTTGATGTACGGCCCGTAGCGTCCGTTCTGTGCGACGATCACCGGCTCGCCGTCCGAGCTCACTCGACGGCTCGCGGCAGCGAGAGGAGCCGGAGAGCGTCCTCGAGCGTGATCGTCTCGGGCGACATCGAGGCGAAGAGCGACGGCGGTTCGCGGCTTCTCCTCGGCACCGTCGGTCAGGACCTCGGTGACGTACGGTCCGTACCTGCCCGTAGCGAAGGACGATTTCGTTCTGCGTCGTGGGGTCGATACCGAGCGGCTTGCTGTCGGGCTGCGAGAGCAGCTCAGCGATCTTCTCGGGTGTCAGCTCGTCCGGCGCGAGGTCGGCCGGAAGGCTCGCACGCTGGTCGCCGTTCTCGAGGTACGGCCCGTAGCGCCCGACGCGAACGACGACAGTCGAGCCGGGGATCTCGATGGAGTTCACGGCGCGAGCGTCGATGCTCGTCGAGGTGGTCGGTCACGAGCTGCGTGGAGACCGGGGTCGGTCCGTCGCCGAAGTAGAAACGTCCGGAGCCACTCGACTCGCGCCTCGTCTCACCGGCGGCGATGCGGTCGAGGTCGTCCTCCATCCGCGCGGTGAAGTCGTAGTCGACCAGCTGGTCGAAGTGCCGCTCGAGCAGGCTGACGACCGCGAAGGCGACGAACGTGGGAACGAGCGCCGTGCCCTTCTTGAACACGTAGCCGCGGTCGAGGATCGTGCCGATGATCGCGGCGTACGTCGACGGCCGGCCGATGCCGCGCTCCTCGAGCGCCCGCACGAGCGCTCGCCTCGGTGTAGCGAGCGGGCGGGCTCGTCGCGTGGCCGTCCGGCTCGAGCCGTGCGAGCCTGGACGCGTCTGGCCGACCGTCAGCGTGCGGCAGGCGCGCGCTCCTCGTCGTCGTCCGACGGCTCGTCGCGTGCCCGACTCGTAGGCGGCGAGGAAGCCGCGGAACGTGATGACCGTGCCCGACGCGCCGAACTCGCACGTCCTCGCCGTCGGAGCTCGTGCGCGCCGATGCGCGATCGACACCGTCTGACCGCGCGCGTCCTTCATCTGCGAGGCGACCGTGCGCTTCCAGATCGAGGTCGTAGAGCGCGTAGCTCGTCGCGGTGAGCTCGCTCGCGAGCTCCTCCGGCGTGCGGAACGCGTCCCCGGCGGGCCGGATCGCCTCGTGCGCCTCCTGCGCGTTCGCGACCGCCCGCTCGTACCGCCGCGGCTCGTCGGGCACGGTCGTCGGCGCCGTAGAGCTCGCGCTGCCTGCGCGCGCGCGGCAGTCGAGCGCGGACTCGGACAGCGTCGTCGAGTCGGTCCGCATGTACGTGATGTAGCCGTTCTCGTAGAGGCGCTGGGCGACGCGCATCGTCGTCTGCGCCGAGAACCGCAGCTTCCGGCTCGCCTCCTGCTGGAGCGTGGACGGTGCGGAACGGCGCCGCCGGCTTGCGTCGTGTACGGGCTTCTCGCTCGACCGAGCGCGACGGCGAACGCGGCGCCCGTCGAGCGCGTGCGGCGAGCGATCGCGCGCGCGTCCTCGTCGAGCGACCAGACGGCGCTCGCATCGGTAGCTCGCCGGTCGTGGGCCGAAGTCGCGGCCCTGCGCGACGCGCGTCCCGTCCGACTGCGACGAGGCGCGCCTCGAACGTGCCGGGCTCGAACGTCGCCGAGGATGATCCCAGTACGCGGCCGACGACGAACGCGCATCCGCTCGCGCTCGCGGTCGACGACGAGGCGCGTCGCGACCGACTGCACGCGGCCCGCCGAGAGCCCGCGCATGACCTTCTTCCAGAGCACGGGCGAGACCTCGTAGCCGTACGAGCCGGTCGAGGATCCGCCGCGTCTCCTGCGCGTCGACGAGCCGGTCGTCGATCTCGCGCGTCTCCTCGAGACGCGCGCGTGATCGCGTCCTTCGTGATCTCGTGGAAGACCATGCGCGCGCACCGGCACCTTCGGGCTTCAGCACCTGCACGAGGTGCCAGGCGATCGCCTCGCCTTCGCGGTCCTCGTCCGTCGCGAGCAGGAGCTCGTCGGCGCTCCGCGAGCGCGCTTCTTGAGGTCGGCGATGATCTTCTTCTTCTCCGGGTCGACGACGTAGTACGGCTCGAAGTCGTCGGTCGACGTCGACGCCGAGCGCGCCGAACCGCTTGCGCTGAGCCTCGGGAACGTCCCGCGCGCGATCCGGAAGGTCGCGGACGTGGCCGACGCTCGACCCGACCGCGTAGTCCGTTCCGAGGTAGCCCTCGATCGTCCGCGCCTTCGCAGGCGACTCGACGATGACGAGGCTCGTGCCCATGGGCGCAACACGTTAGCGCCGCTGTCCACGGTCATAGGAGCGCGATACTGCCCGCGTGGTCTCTGACGCCTCGTCCGAGCTGGCTCTACCTCGTCGTCGGAGCGCTGAGCTGGCCGGTCGTCAGGCGTTGTCTTCAGGCACCGCGCGGCCGGCGTCGAGAACGTGCCGACGGTCGGGCGGATCTCGTCCTCGCCGCGAACCACTGGTCGAACTTCGATCCCTGGCCGCTCGCGATGCCCGTTCTTCCCGCGCCGCTTCTTCAGCTTCATGGCGAAGGCGGAGCTCTTCTGGTTTCCGCTCGGGTCGATCGTCGCGGCGCAGGCGGCGCGTTCGAGGTGCGGCGCGGCGAGCAGGACGAGCGAGGCGATCGCGACGGCCGTCAGCGCTCGCGCGCGAGGGCAGCGTCGATCGTGATGTTCCCGGAGGGGACGCGGCGGCAGAAAGGGTTCGTGAAGAAGCACGAAGCGCGCTGGCGCGACCGGTGCTGCGCGGATCGCGCTCGAGCGCAGACGTGTCCGCTCGTTCCCGCCGGGATCGCCGGCACGGAGCGACTTGCGCGGCTCGGTCCGCTGCGGGTCGCGTACGGCGCGCCGATCGACATCGACGACCTCGTCGCGATCTGCCGACGGGCGAGCGCGGCACGGATCGCCACCGATCGGCTCGCTGAGCGCGATCGCCGACGCTCGAGCAGCGCGTCGCGTGAGGCCGCTGCTCGTCATCGACGGCAGACTCGTTCGCCCATCGGGCCTACCACGCGCTCCCGAAGTCGATGCGCCGCCAGGACGGCAGGCCCGGCGAATGCGCTCATCGGCTTCACCAACATGTTGCTGCGGCTGTGGCACGACGAGCGGCCGCGAACGGTGCTCGCTGGCCTGGGACACGCTCGACGTTCCGACGTACCGACACGAGGCGCTCGAGGCGTACTCAGAGTGGGCGGGTCTTCGAAGACGAGCTGCTCGCAGCAGCTCGATCTCCTTGCCTGCGCTCGTGGCGAGTCGGCGGGGTTCGCGTCCGCCAAGGCCGCGGGCTACGAGGCGGACGACTTCCTCGCCGCCGCGGCCACGCGGGAGGAGGCGGCCGGCGGCGAGGCGCTCGTCGCGACGTCGGATCGCGACGCGTTCCAGCTCGTCGACGAACGCGCGTGACCGTTGCTCCAGCCGACCCGAGGCGGCTCCGGCGCGGATCGGGCCGAGCCGAGGTGCGCGAGCGCTACGGCGTCGATCCGGCGCAGGTGCCGGACTTCATCGCGCTCCGCGGCGATCCGTCGGACAAGATCCCCGGCGCGCGCGGGATCGGCGAGAAGCGCGCGGCGGACGCTCCTGCAGCAGTACGGCTCGCTCGAGGCCGATGCTCGGCGCGGGTCGATTCGCGACCGAGGCCGAGGCACTGCGGTCTCTACCGCCGCATCGCGACCATGGATCGCGACGCGCCCCTGCCCGCGTTGCCCGACGTCGCCCCGGACTGGGCGAGGCGGCCGCCGCTCACGCGACGGCGCTCGGCCTGCCCCAGGTGTCGCGCGCAGCTTCGAGGAGGCGCTCACGTGGACGTGATCAGCCATCCGAGCTTCGCCACCTTGCACGTGCCTGCGACCCGAGCGGCAACCCCGAGCATCCCGGACGCCTCCAGTCGCTTCCACGAGCGGTTCCCGACTACGCCGTCGGCGAGCCGGCCGCGACCGACGAGCTCGAGCTCGTCCACTCGCAGTCGGATACGTCGACTCGATCGAGGCGGTCTCGAGCGAGGTCTGGCTCGATCCGGACACGTACGCGCACCGCAACGACCTGGGAGGCTGCGATGCCTCGCGGCCGGGTGCGCGATCAGCCGCGGTCGCTCGCGGCGGCTTCGCGCTGGTGCGGCCACCTGGCCACCATGCGCTCGAGTCCGGCTGCGATGGGCTTCTGCATCTTCGCGAACGTCGCCGATCGCGGCGCTGCTATGCGCAGCGCGAGCTCGGAATCGACCGGCGTCGCCGTCGTCGACTTCGACGTTCACCACGGAAACGGCACCGAGGCGCTGTTTCGCGACGATCCGACGCGTGCTCACGGTCTCGCTCCACCAGTGGCCGTTCTGGCCGGGCACGGGCGGGCCGGACGCGAACTCCGATGGGCGTCGTCAACGTCCCGCTCGCCGCGGGCTCGGGCGACGACGAATACCGAGCGCCTTCGTCGAGGCGGTCGAGCCGGCTGTTCGAGCCTTCGAGCCCGGAGCTCGTCATCGTCGCGGCCGGCTTCGACGCGCATCGGGACGACCCGCTCGCCGAGATGGACGCTGACGCGCCGACGGCTTCCGCGAGCTGGCGCGGCGCTGCGCCGGCCTCGCGCCACGTGTCGCCGCGGTGCTCGAAGGCGGCTACAACCTCGAGACGCTGCCGGATCTGCGTCGCCGCGGCGCTCGCGGGATTCGAGAGCGGTAGCCCAGGCGGCGCGCGCGGACTCGAGCCGCTCGAGCGCCTCGCGGCGCGACGAGACGCCGAGCTTCTTGCAGGAGGCTCTTCACGTGCGAGCGCACGGTGTGCTCGGAGATGAACAGGCGCTGCGCGATCTCGTCGGTGCCGAGGTGCTCGTCGAGGAGCAGCAGCACCTCGACCTCGCGGGCCGAGAGCACGACGCGTGACTCCTCCGGGACACCGCCCAGGCGCCCGCCGTCGCGCACGCGGTCGAGCAGGCCGTCGTGCGACTCCTGCCCGAGAGCGCAGCATCGCCGCGCGCGACGCCGCGCAGAAACGCCGGCGATCTGCTCGGGCGGCTCGGTCTTGAGGAGGTAGCCGGACGCGCCGGCGCGGATCGCGGCGAGCAGGTTCTCCTCGGCGTCGGAGGCGCGTGAGCACGACGACCTCGGACGAGGCGGCAGCGCTCGCGGAGCTGCGGGAGAGCGGTGAGTCCGTCCATGCCCGGCATCGTCAGGTCGAGCAGGACGATGATCGGGCTGCAGCTCGCTCGGCTGCCGCGATCGCGCTCGCGCCGTCCTCGGCCTCGCCGACGACGTCGAAGCCCTGCTGCGCGAGCAGGGCGGCGAGGGCGTCGCGCGTCAGCGGGTGGTCGTCCACGATGAGGACGCGGTCGGCCACGCCCCTCTTATCGGCAGAGACGCACGCTGCCGACAAGTGGAGCGTGGACCACCGCCGGTCCCAGACGTATCTGGTCGTGGCTCCTCGGCGAGGTCCTGCTCGTCTGCCTGCTCGCGTCGGGCACCGCGCTGTTCGCGGCGAGCGACTCGCTGAAGTCCGGCGTACGAGCCTGCACGACGCGCGGCTCGCGTTCGACACCGCCGTGGCCGTCGTCGCGACGTTCGTCTGCGTGCTCACGAGCGTTCGCTTCCTCGGTCGAAGGGCGCACGCTCGACCTCCTGCTCGCCGCCGGCTTCTGGAGCATCGCGCTCGGAACGGTCGCGTTCGGTCTCGTTCCCGTCCTCGGCGGAGGATCGCTCGGCGCGTCCGCTGGCGTGGCAGCTCGTCGGTGCGCGGCTGCCTCGGCGCGGGTCTCATCGCGATCGCGCCCTACGTCGGACGGGCGAGATGGCAGCGTCGCACGCCGCTCACTCGTCGCAGTCGCGCGTCGGGGTCGGCGGTGCTCCTCGCCGTTTCGGCGGGTGCGATGAACATGCCTCGACGTGGCACGGCCTCGACGCCGCGCGCGGTCGAGGGCTCGTACGTGCGCTCGCCGCGCGCTGCTCACGATGCTGTGGCTGCGTCGCGCTCGTCGGCTTCGCGCTCCGCTACCGGCGCTACGGTCGCGACCTCGACAGCTGGATGTGCCTCGGCAGCGACGCTCGCCGTCTTCGCCGACCTGCACCTCGTGCTCACGCCCGTCGTCTCGAGCGATCTCGTGCTCCAGGGCGACTTCCTCCGGCGTGCGTCGCGTACGGCGTCCTGCTCGTCGGCGTCTGGCGCGCGATCGGCGAGGCCGAGTTCGGCCGTGCGGTCGCGGACGAGCGCGCGCGCGTTGCGCGGCGAGATCCACGACGGCCTCGCGCAGTACCTCTTCGCGATCTCGACGCAGGTGAGCATGCTCGAGGCCGGCGCCGCGCTCGAAGAGGTCCTGCCGCGCCTGAAGCGCGCGGCGACGGCCGCGCAGCAGGAGGCGCGCTTCGCCGTCCTCGCGCTCTCGTCGGCGGGCGGTATCGGCGCGTTCGACTCGGCGCTCCGCCGCTACGTCGAGGTGCTCACGGCGGACGGCGAGCTGCGACGTCGAGCTCGACGTCGACCTGCAGGTCAAGCTGGCGCCCGGACGAGCAGATCGAGGTGTTCAGAATCGTCCAGGAGGGTCCTCGGCAATGCGCGCCGCCACGCGGGCGCGAGCCACGTCGACGTCGCCGATCTCGCAGCGGACCGGGCGACGCGTCGTCACGGTCGTCGGACGACGGCGTCGGGTTCGACGAGTCGGCCGTGGTCGGCGGCCAGGGCGTCGACGAACATGCGCGTCGCGCGCACGCGGCGATCGACGGACGCGCTGACGCTGCGTTCCGCAACGCGGGCGCGGGACCGGCGATCGAGGTCGTCCTGCGCCCGCGTCTGAGCGTCGGAGAGCTCGCTTCAGGCCGGCGTCGCGCGGCTGCCGCGACGCCGACCATCGCGTCGCGCGTGACGAGGGCGGCAAGCTCGTCCTCGTCCAACGACCCCGTCCCGGCGGGCCGCTGCGGCACGACGAGGTAGCGGATGTCCGCGGTCGAGTCGACGACGCGGACTCTCGACGTCGTCGCGCCGAGTGTCAGGCCGAACTCGCGAAGGACGCCTCGCGGATCCGAGACCGCACGCGATCTGTAGGGCAGGCTCTTGTACCAGTCGGGCGGAGTGGCCGAGCAGCGCCTTCGGGTAGCAGGAGCAGAGCGTGCACACCACCAGTGTGGTGCACGTTCGCCGTGTTCTCGAGCGCGACGACCTGTGGCGCCTGCTCCCGGCTCGAGCCCGAGCTCGAGCGCGGCGACGCGCGCGTCGTCGAGAAGGCGTCTCTTTGAAGTCCTCGTCGATCCATGCGCGCGCGCACGAGGCGTGCGCCGTCGGCAGGCGTGCGCGAGACGAGCCAGTCGATCCGCGCGCGCACGTCCTCGCGGGTGATGACGCCCTTCTCGACGAGCAGCTCCTCCGAGAGCGCGAACGCGCGCCGCGGCGGGCGGCTCGCCGGCACGCGTCGATCGGATCGTGCTCGTGCCGTCGTGGTCGTGCCCGTGCCGCTCACGCGCGGCTCCAGCCAGTGCTCGAAGACGTCGGCGTACAGGCGACCGCGGGTCCCGGCTGCGTCCGGTCGGGAAGACCTCGCTCGGCGCCGAACTCGACGAGGTAGAGACGGAGCCGTGGCTGTCCGTCGCCGCCGTAGGCCCGCGTCTCAGGGTTCGCGGAACGTCGCGTGCACGCTGCGCAGACCGTGCCTCGCCTGCCCTTCAGGATAGCCCGGCGTGCGGTGGTGGCCTGTACGTGCGGCGCTCGGCGACGCGGACGCGCTGTCGCCGACGCGGATACGCTCATCGCGGCGACCCGTGCGTCGAGCTCTCCCGGAGCGAGGATCGCCTTTCTCGGTCAGGATCGTCTCGGCGTGAACAGCCAGCGCTCGTAGTACGACGCGGCCTCGTAGTCGGCGCGAGGCATGCTCTCGATCCCGCGGCGCATCTCGTCGACGTTCATCGCGTCCGCGGCGCGTCGAGCGCGTTCTCGATCGCGTCCATGCAGGATCTCCCAGTCGGCGAGCTCGTGCTCGGTCCGGTCGATCGGAGCTCGTCGGTCGGCCAACCGCCGCGGTCGTGTACTGCCCGCTCCACGCCGCCGATCGTACTCCGGAGCCGGCGCGGTTGACATATTCCGATATCGGTATATAATTGCCCGCATGGCACGAGCGGCGACGACAGCCGACGCGTTCAACGCCGTCGCCGAGCCCCGGCGGCGGCAGATCCTCGACGTCCTCGCCGAGCGGCGAGCGGCCCGTCAACGACCTCGTCGCGCGAGCTCGGGCTCGCTCAGCCGCAGGTGTCGAAGCACCTGCGCGTGCTCCGAGAAGTCGGAGCGGTCGAGGCGCGCGAGGACGGCCGGCGGCGCTCTACCGGCTGAACGGCCAGCGCGCTCAAGCCCATCCACGACTGGGTGAAGAGCTACGAGCGCACGTGGTCGGAGCGGTTCGACCAGCTGGACGTCGTGCTGGAAGAACTCAAGCGAGAAGGAGGAAGGACGATGGCAGTGACGAGTAGCGGGACGGCGACGGTGACGCTCCCGACGGACGACGCAGATCCTGATCACGCGGGAGTTCGACGCCCCGAAGCACCTGGTGTGCAAGGCGTGGACGACGCCCGAGCTGGTGCAGCGCTGGTGGCATGCGAATCGCGGCGAGATGACGGTCTGCGAGATCGACCTCCGCGTCGGCGGCAGGCTGGCGGTACGTGATGGTGACGCCGGACGGCTTCGAGGTCGGCTTCCACGGCGAGTACCGCGAGATCGTCCCGAACGAGCGGCTCGTGTCGACCGAGGTCTACGAGGGCATCCCCGACGCCGAGGAGCACGCCGCGCTCGACATCCTCACGCTCGACCGAGGTGGACGGGCGAACGATCCTCACCGATCCTCGTCGAGCACCCGACGAAGGAAGGCCGCGACGCGCACATCAACTCCGGCATGGAGGACGGCATGCAGGATGCGATGGATCTCCTCGAGCAGGTCGCGTCTCGCTGCGCTGAGCTCGCGAGCAGTGACGACGCCTGATAGCCGCTCGCGCGGGCTTTTCTGTAGCAGGCCTGTAAGCCGGATTCTGTCGAGGGTGACCATCTCTCTGTGCGGCGTACCCGGCCTCGGCGGGCCGCGTCAACGGAGCCTGCTTCGCCTTGCACCGGACGGGGTTTGGCGAGCCGGCCGTGTCGCCACGACCGCTGGTGGGCTCTTACCCCACCGTTTCACCCTTACCGCCGAGCCTCCGGAGTACGCCGCCGGCAGGCGGTCTCCTTTCTGTTCCACTTTCCGTCGGCTTTCGCCGCCTGGGTTGCCCCGAGCGTCCTGCCCTGCGGTGTCCGGACTTTCCTCGAGCCTGCCGCCAGACGGAGCGCCCGCGGTCACCCGGCCTGCGCGACGGATGGTAACTCGGATCTCGGCGATCCGCTCCAGGCCGTCGGCCAGAGATCGTCCTGCACTCCGAGGCAGGCGAGCGCGCCGCGCCGCGTGCAGGACGAACTCGCCGCACACGAGGCACTCGAGGCTGACGCCGCGCAGCGAGCGCGGCGAGCTCCTGGTCGAGCGTGCGGTTGAGCGAGACGACGACCGGTCATCACGAGGCTCCGGAACACCCCAGTCACCTTGCCGAGGATCTGGACGTGGTCGGCGTAGAGCGGCTCGAGCGCGGCGTTCTCGGGCTGGAGGCGGATGCGACCGTCGCGCTCGCGGTGGAACGTCTTCACCGTCGCCTCGTCGGCCGACTCGTCGTCGCCGGCGAGCGCGACGACGATCTCGCCGTTGCGCGCGTCCTGTGCTCGCTGCGACGACGACGATGTCGCCGTCGAGGATGCCGGCCTCGATCATCGACTCGCCCTTGACGCGGAGGAGGAAGTCGGCGTCGCGGCCGAGCGGCTCGGGGACGGCGATCTCGTCCTCGATCGTTCTGCTCGGCGAGCAGCGGGCCGCCGGCGGCGATCTGGCCGAGCGAGCGGCAGCGTCGGCGCTCGACGACGGCGGGCTCGTCGGCGCTCGACTCGCGCCGGCGGCCGACGAGCTCGATCGCGCGCGGCTTCGTCGGGTCGCGTCGGAGCAGGCCGGCGCGCTCGAGGTTCGCGAGGTGGGCGTGCACGGTCGACGGCGAGGCGAGCCCGACGGCCTCGCCGATCTCGCGACACGGTCGGCGGATAGCCGTGCGCGTCGACGTAGTCGGCGAGGAACTGCCAGATCTCCTGTTGTCGTGTCGTCAGCATCGGCCTCCGGTTCGATGGTCGGGGACGAACGTATGTTCGTCAAGGAGAGTAGAGCTCCTCGCCGGACGGCGTCAAGTCAGTGCGGTCGACGGCGCGACGAAGGCGGCCTGCTCGAGCTCGTACGGGTCTCGACCGTCGTGTCGACGAGCTCGAGCCCGGTCTCCGGTGAGCGAGTCGCCTCCACGTCGCCCGCGGGAACAGGCCGAGCGCGTGCCGGTCGTGGACGACGCGACAGCTCGCTCGCCGGGACCGCGCGCGATGATCAGCGTAGTCGACGTCGTACGTCGAGCGCCGTCGGCCGGGTGCGTCCACTCGAGGTAGCGCGAGGCTGCGGCCGTCGTCGCCGTCGTGCCCGCCGTGATCGGTGCGCCGGCTTGAAGATCTCCGTCGTCGCGTCCGGCGTGAGGATCACGACGCCGCCGGGCGCGCACGTGCGCCGCGGCCGTCTCGATCGCCTGCGCGGAGGTCGTCCTCCGTCGTCAGGTACGAGATCGCGTCGTGGATGAAGACGACGTCGAAGGTCCGGCCGAGCCGCAGCGTGCGCATGTCGCCCTCGAGGTGCTCGCACTCGGGGTTGAGCGTGCGGCTCAGCGCCAGCATCGTCCGGCGAGATGTCGGTGAGCGTGCACGTGAAGCGCGCCTTCAGGTGCGACGCGTTGTTGCCGCCGCCCGAGCCGAGCTCGAGCAGCGTCCGGGCGTCGCCGATCGCGACCGTCTGGTCGACGACGCGGTCGACGAACGCCGCCTCGTCCCAGTAGTCGGACGGGATGCGTGAGGAGGTGGAACCACGGCGCGAGGTCCGAGTACATGTGCATGGCGCTGAGAATGCACGAAGGCGGCCGAAGCCGCCTTCCCGTCGCATGCGCTGGAGAGGACTTGAACCTCCACGGCCTAAGTGGCCACTAGGCCCTCAACCTAGCGCGTCTACCAATTCCGCCACCAGCGCGCGATGTGACCGGATTCTACGAGAGAGGTGGAACAGCACGATCGTGTTGACGCCGAACACCGTCGCGATCGCCACCGTGAGGCGCGTGAGGTTCCGCTCCACGACGTGCGTGCCGCCCTGCGAGTGCGGCGTGAACCCGAGCCCGCCCATGCCGGCCTCGCGACCCGAGTGCATGAGCGACGAGCGTGACGAGCGCGGCAGCCGAGGAGCACCTGGAGCACTGCGCTGAGATCTGGAGCCACGGCATGGGGCGCCAGGGTAGCAACAGCCGGTCGCAGCGAGCGGTACGCTCCTCGGTGGCCGACGACGCGCGCGAGCGCATCCAGAAGCTGCTCGTCACGGGCGACAACCGCCTGAAGCAGGGCGTCGCGCCCGGAGAAGGTGCGCGAGACGCTACGAGGAGGCGCTGGCCGTCGCGCGCGAGGCGGGCCTCGAGGACGCGATCCGGCCGCTCGTCGAGGTCAGGCTCGCCGATCTCGAGCGGCTCGCAGGAGGATCTCCTCCACCCGTTCCGCCTGCCGCTTGACGTCGTGAGCGCCGGCGCGCTCGCGGGCCGGCGAGGTTCGGGCGCGGGAAGCGCGGCCGCCTCGACGAGGGCCGTGCCGAGCGCGTCGTCGTCGCGCGGGTCGACGAGGACGCCCGCACTCCGGCGTGACGAACTCGGGCGGCCCGCCGACGCTCGTGGCGACGACCGAGCGCGCCGAGGCCATCGCCTCGAGCGTCGCGAGGCCGAAGGGCTCGACGAGGCTCGGCTGGCAGACGACGTCGGAGGCGGCGATCCAGCGGGCACGCCGTCGTGGCCGACGCGGCCGACGACGCGGATGCCCGGCCGGTCCTCGAGCGCGGCGCGGAGCGGGCCGTCGCCGACGAAGGTGAGCGTGCCTTCGCCGCGCTGCTCGAAGGCGCGCGCGAGGCGGAGGACGTTCTTGCGCTCCGAGAGAGCCTGCCGAGGCAGAGGAACGCCGTGCCCTGCGCGCTCCAGCCGAGCTCGCGCGGGCCTGCCTCGGCGTCTCGTGGCGCGAAGCGCTCGAGGTCGACGCCGCAGTCGACCACCGTCGGTCTTCCCGCAGCGTCGGGGCACGGCCAGCTACGAGCCGCTCGCGCAGCCAGCGCGAGACTGCGATGACGGACGACGCGCGCTCGGACGACGTGACGCGTCGCGCGCGCGGACGCCCGGGATCGATCCGATGTTCGCGACGTCCTGGCCGTGCGCCGTGACGACGAGCGGCGCGCGCGTCGCGAGCGCGCGCCAGCGAGCCCGGCAGGGACGAGGAAGTGCGCGTAGACGACATCCGGATCGGAAGCTGCCGTGCGCGACGCGCACGGCGTCGCGGAAGAGCGCGAGGTGGCGCGCTCGTCCTCCGCTCCGCGAGTCGACGACCGCGCGCTCGATCTCGTGGTCCGCGCGCGACGAGCTCGCGCTCGAGGTTGGCGACGAAGACCCCGAGCGTCCGGGGTCATGCGGGCCCGGGTACATCTGGCGAGACGAGGAGGATCCGCAGCGAGCGCGCTACCCGCGCGTGACCTGCAGGATCCCGAGGCACATCTCGTCGGTCGTCCCCTCGCCCCAGAGGACGTAGCGCGGCGTCTGGAGGCACGCCGTGGCCTGCCGTGCGTCCGCTTGCGCACGTCGTGGCGACACGTGACGCGCACGACGTCGCCGGGCTCCGCCTCGACCGGCTCGCGCGAGCGCGTAGCGCGTTCTGCCAGTGGAAGTCCCAGCGCGGGATGTCGAGGAGCACCTTCGCGCGCGGGGTGCCCGGGTTGAGCTCGAGCCGGATCGACGGCGCCGAGCAGGTGCATGTGGCCGGCGGCGACGTAGATCGTCGTCGGGGTCGTGATGCGGCGCTCGCACGTCGAGACGGCGCTCGCGGCCGGATTGGCGGCGCTCCCGCGGCAGAGGATGAGGAGGCCGGCCGGCGCGAAGCGCGGCGCGCGCCGCCGTACTTCCTGGCGAGGTCGAACGAGCGCCTCGTTGCGGTCGCAGAGCTTGCCCTGCTCGCCCTTCGCGCACGCGAGCTCGACCGGGCCGGAGCAGAGCACGGTCTGCAGCGGCGTCGAGCTCCGCCGAGCGCGGGCGCGACGGTGAGCAGCGCCGCGCGAGCGATCCGGCGCGCGCCCGTTCAGCAGGTTGTAGTGCACCTGCATCACGATCTGGCTTCCGGCCGGAAGCGACACGCCGGTGCCGTCCGGGAGACGGTTGCCGCCCCAGCCCGGCGCCCAGGCGGCGATCCAGTTCGCGTTGTTCAGCGAGTCGGCGATCCCGGCGCTCCGTCGCCCGCCGGACAGCCCGGTGCCGCCGAAGCACGACCAGCCCGGGCCCGGCGTCGCCGCCGTCCAGCCGCTTCGCGTCGGCGACCTGGCCGGCGGCGACGCCGGAAGAGGATCACGTGGTGGACGATCTTCGGCTGCCCCGGGCTCGATGCGCGCCGAGGTCACGAACGACGTCCGCCGTGCTTCGGGGTCGAGGAGGAAGCAGCGGTAGTCGTCCGTCACGCCCTTCGGCGCCGACGGCTTGTACGACGCCTGCATCCGCAGGTTCGAGCAGCGCTCTCGCCGGCGCGAACGCTCGGGCCGCGCGGCGCGGCGGGCTTGCGCGCGGGGCCGTCGACGCTGCCCGCCCGATCGCGCCCAGCGCGAGGATCGCCGCGCGCTGCGGCGCGCTCGAGCATCCTCGTGTCCTGCCCGACGTACGCTGGCGAGCGCTTGCCCGGCGGCCACGGCGGCATGAGCCCGCGCCTGTACCGCGCCGGCGATGGCGCCGGCGCTCGTCGAGATCTGCCGCGCGGTGCCGCAGAGGGAACGGCGCGATGCCGCCGATGCGGTGGCAGCCCGGCGCACTTCTCGGCGATGACCGGGGCGACGTCCCGCGTGAAGCTCGGAGCGGCGCTGCACGCTGGCTCTCGCGTCTCCTCGCGCCATCGCGAGCGCTGCGAGCGGGACGCGCGAGCGCGACGAGGGCCACGGCCGCGATGGCGCGATCCGGATGCCGCTACGCATGCTGGGCGTCATATGTACCCCAAAGCTCGCGGAGGACGCCACAGATCTCGCCGACGGTGCAGCGCGCGCGAAGCGCCTCGCGCATGGCGGGCAGGAGGTTCGCGTCGGTGCTCGGCGGTTCGCCGGACCTCGGCGAGCGCGCGTGCGGCTGCGTCGGCGGTCACGCTCGGCGCGCACGCGCGCCGTGCGCTCGCGCTGGCGGCGCTCGATCTCCGGGTCGACGTGCAGGAGCTCGACTCGGCTCGCGCCTCGTCCTCGGTGAACGCGTTGACGCCGACGACGACGCGCTCGCCCGACTCGACGTCGCTCTGGTAGCGGAACGCCGACGGCCTCGATCTCGCGCCTGGACGAAGCCCTGCTCGATCGCCGCGACCGCGCCGCCGAGCTCGTCGACGCGCTCGATCAGCTCCCGCGCGCGCTCCTCGAGCTCGTCGGTGAGCGCCTCGATGAAGTACGAGCCGCCGAGCGGATCGGCGGTGTCCGTCGTGCCCGCCTCGTGCGGCGAGGATCTGCTGCGTGCGGAGCGCGATCGTCGCCGCGCGCTCGGTCGGCAGCGCGAGCGCCTCGTCGAACGCAGTTCGTGTGGAGCGACTGCGCGCCGCCGCCGACCGCCGACGAGCGCCTGGATCGCGACGCGCACGATGTTGTTCTCCGGCTGCTGCGCGGTCAGCGTCGAGCCGCCGGTCTGCGCGTGGAAGCGCAGCGCCAGCGCCTTCGGGTTCGTCGCGCCGAAGCGCTCGCGCATGATCTCGCGCCCACAGCCGGCGCGCCGCGCGGAACTTCGCGACCTCCTGGAAGAAGTGGTTGTGCGCGTTGAAGAAGAACGAGAGCCGCTCGCCGAAGTCGTCCGGCGAGAGCCCCGCGTCGACCGCGGCCTGCGCAGTAGGCGATCCCGTTCGCGAGCGTGAACGCGAGCTCCTGCACCGCGCGTCGAGCCCGCCTCGCGGATGTGGTACCCGGAGATCGAGATCGTGTTCCAGCGCGGCAGCCGCTCGGCGCAGTACGCGAAGAGGTCGGTCGTCGAGCCGCATCGACGGCCGCGGCGGGAAGATGTAGTTCCCGCGCGCGACGTACTCCTTGAGGATGTCGTTCTGGACGGTGCCGCGCAGCTCGCTCGCCGGCGACGCCCTGCTCCTCGGCGACGAGCTCGTAGAGCAGCAGGAGCAGCGCCGCGGGCGCGTTGATCGTCATCGACGTCGAGACCTCGCCGAGCGGGATCCCGTCGAAGAGGAGCTCCATGTCGGCGAGCGAGTCGATCGCGACGCCGGTCCGCCCGACCTCGCCCGCGCGCGCGCGGGTCGTCGGAGTCGTAGCCGAGCTGCGTCGGCAGGTCGAACGCGACCGAGAGCCCGGTCTGCCCGCGCTCGAGCAGGTAGCGGAAGCGCGCGTTCGTCTCCTCGGCCGAGCGCGAAGCCCGCGTACTGGCGGATCGTCCACGGCCGGCCGCGGTACATGTCCGGGTACGGGCCGCGCGTGAACGGGAACTCGCCCGGGAGCTCGAGCGTCGCCGCTCGGCGCGTCCGCCGCCGTGTAGACGCGGCTCGACCTCGATGCCGGAGTCCGGTCAGCCGGCGGTCGTTCGCGCGGCGCCATGTGCGGCATCGACGTACGTTCGAGCGCCGCCTTGGACGCGACCGGCTCAGAGACGCCCGCCGGCCTGCTCGATCGCGTCGAGCGCGATCCGGCGGCCGGTGTCTCGATGTGCTCGCGGATCGCTCGCTGCGCGCCGCGCGAGCTCGCCGGCCGCGAAGGCGTCGACGATGCGCCGATGCTCGGTGACGAGGTGCGCGTGCCCTCGAGCGTGCCCCCGCGGATCACCTGCATCATCAGGTTCACGGACAGCTCGCGGTAGAAGCGCGAGAGAAGCGCATTGCCGGCGAGGTCGATCTGGTACTCGTGGAACGCCGCGTTCGCCGCGTCCCACTCCTCGTGCGAGATGGCGGCGTCCGTGCGCCTCGAGCGAGCATCGGCGAAGCGCGCGCAGCCGAGCTCGTCGAGCCTGACCGCGAGCGCTCCGCGGCGAGGAGCTCGAGTGCCAGGCGCACGTCGTAGCCCTCGGCGACCGCGCGCGCGCGTCACCGGCGCGACGTAGTACCCGCGCCGCGGCCTGCACGGTGAGCAGGCCCTCGGCGACGAGCCGCGTGAGCGCGTGGTGCACCGGGCTGCGGGAGACGCCGAGCTCGTCTGCGAGCGCGTGCAGGCTCAGCTTCGCGCCCGAGCCGGCTCCTGCGCGCGAGGACGCGCTGCTCGCAGCTCGTCGTAGACCCGCTCGTTGAGGTTCGCTCGCGGTGAGCGTCAGCCGGACATGTGCGGGACCATAACATGTCACGAGGCCTGGAGGCAACCGGCGGATACCGCTCCGCGTCGTGAAGGTGCAGCGTCAGATTGTTCGCCGCGCTCCGCGAGCGAGCGGGATCGGGCGCCGTCGAGCTCGAGCTCGCGGACGGGCGCGACGGTCGGCGGACGTCTGGGCCGCGCTCGAGCTCGGCGACGAGCCTCGCGGGCTCCTCTACGCGCGCAACCGAGCGTACGTCGATCGAGCCGAGTCGCTCGAGCGACGGCGACGAGGTCGCGGTGATCCCGCCGGTGTCGGGCGGCGACTTCCGCCTCTCGGCGGACCCGCTCTCCGTCGACGCCGCCGTCGCCGAGGTGCGAGACGACTCGGCCGGCGCGATCGCGACGTTCATCGGCACGACGCGAGCGCAGTCGCGCGGCCGCGACGTGCGTGCACCTCGAGTACGAGGCCTACGAGGGCATGGCCGAGCAGGTCATGGCCGACCTCGCCGACGCAGCTCACTCGACGCGACACGAGCTGTGCGAGGTCGCGATCCACCACCGCGTCGGGCGCGTCGACATCGGCGAGACGAGCGTCGTGATCGCCGTCTCCGCGCCGCATCGCGCGGCCGCGCTCGCCGCGCTGCGCGGAGGCGATCGACGAGCTCAAGGTGTCGGTGCCGCTGTGGAAGAAGGAGACGTACGTGGGCGGCGAGGAGTGGATCGGCCAGGGGTCGTAGACCGCGAGCCGATCCGCGGTACGAGCCGGTCGACGCGCCGACGCCGGCGAGCTTCCCGAGCCCGACCACTCGGCCGACGGCGAGCGCGGCTACGAGCCGGTGCGGCCGCGCTCGGGCTCGAGACCTCGTCAGGCGGCTGACGGCTCCGCTCGTCGGGCTCGGCCTGCTCGTCCTCAAGTTCGGCGGGCTCCTGCTCAAGTTCAAGGTGGTGACGACCGGCGCGTCGATGCTCGTCTCGATCGCGGCCTACGCGCTGGATCTGGGGGCTGCCGTTCGCGATCGGGTTCGTGCTCCTGCATCCTCGTCGCACGAGCTCGGGCATGTCATCGAGCTGCGCCGACAGGGCGTGCCCGCGAGCGCTCCGCTCTTCATCCCGTTCCTCGGCGCGGTGAGTCGGGATGCAGCGAGCTGCCGCGACGATGCCTGGAAGGAGGCGCAGGTCGCGCTCGCCGGTCCGATCCTCGGATCCGTCGGCGCGGCGCGTGCTGCTGGATCGTCGGCGAGGCGACCGGCTCCGAGCTCCTCGTCGCGCTCGCCTTCGTCGGCTTCTTCCTCAACCTCTTCAACCTGATCCCGATCGTGCCGCTCGACGGCGGTCGCGCGGCCGGAGCGCTGCACCCGGCGCTCTGGTTCGTCGGGCTTGCGCATGATGGTCGCGCTCGTCGTGGTCATCGCCCGAACCCGATCCTCGTCATCATCGTCGTCATCGGCGGCCTCGACCTCTGGAATCGCTGGCGAGCGCGCGGCGACGCCGGGCGACTACTACCGGCTCACGGTCGGCCAGCGCGTGACGGTCGCCGTCGTCTACCTCGGCCTGGTCGCCGCGCTCGGCGCTGGCGATGTCTGTCACGCACGTCGAGCGCACGTTCTGATGGCCAACTCGGCGAGGCTCGCCGCGCCGGATCTTCCGGCGACAGCCAGGAGCCGCTGCGCCGCGGACGTCTCGCTGATCGCCGCCGAGTTCCTCGCCGGCTTCCAGCTGCGTCGAGCAAGATCGACCGGCCCGCGGTCTCGATCTTCGGCTCGCGCGCGCATCGCGGGAGGCACGCCGCACGTACGAGCAGGCGCGCAGCGACCGCGGCGCGCATTCGCCGAGGCGGGCTTCGCCGTCGTCACGGGCGGCGGGCCCGGCGTGATGGAGGCGGCGAACCGCGGCTGCAAGGAGGCCGGCGGTCTCTCGGTCGGCTTCAACATCGCGCTTCCGCACGAGCAGGGGCTCAACCCGTGGTGCGACCTCTCGCTCACGTTCGACCACTTCCACGTGCGCAAGGTCGATGTTCGTGAAGGCCGCAGAGGGCTTCGTGATCTTCCCCGGCGGCTTCGGCACGCAGGACGAGCTGTGGGAGGCGCTGACGCTCCGATCCAGACCGGGAAGATCGGCGACTTCCCGATCGTCCTCTTCGACTCCGACTACTGGGGCGAGATGCTCGAGTGGGTGCGCGACGAGATGCTCGACGACGGGCTGATCTCGCCCGAGGACTTCGCCGGGATGCTGCGTCTGCGACGAGCCGGCGGAGGCGGTCGAGCTCGTCGTCTCGCGCTACGACGCATCGCGTTCGCCGAGGGCTCGGCGTGAGCATCGACGCCAGCGCGTCGAGTCGGATCCGCGAGCGGACGACGCTCGAGCCTGCGCGTCGGCGTCGTGCTCGGCAGCGGGCTCGGCGGGCTCGTCGACGAGCTCGAGGACCGCGTCGAGATCCCGTACGCGGAGATCCCGGCTGGCCCGTCTCGACCGCGATCGGTCACGCGGGCGTGCTCGTGCTCGGGACGCTCGACAGGCGTGCCGATCGCGCGTCATGCGCGGGCGGGCGCACCTGTACGAGGGGATCGGGCCGACCAGCGTCGCGTTCGGCGTGCGGGTTCTCGGCCGGCTCGGAGTCCGCTCGCTCGTCGTCACGAACGCCGCGGGCGGGATCGATCCCGGACTCTCGGCCCGGGCCGCTCGTCGCTCATCTCCGATCACGTCAACCTGCAGGGCACGTCGCCGCTCGTCGGCCCGAACGACGACTCGCTCGGGCCGCGCTTCCCGGACATGAGCGACGCCTACGACCCGAGCTGCGCGCGCGGCGCGCGCGAGGCTGCGGCGCGGCTCGGGCATCGAGCTCGGCGGAAGGCGTCTACGCGCGCGTGGCTCGGGCCGCAGTTCGAGACGCCGGCCGAGATCCGGTTCATGCGCGCCGTCGGTGGCGATCTCGCCGGGATGTCGACCGTGCAGGAGGTGCATCGCGGCGCGGCACATGGGCATCCGCGTCCTCGGGATCTCGGTCGTGACGAACATGGCCGCGGGCGTCCTGCCCGAGACGATCGACCACGAGGCGGTGCTCGAGGTCGGCGCAGCGCGCCGCTGGGTCGCGTGACCGCGCTTCTGCGCGAGCTCGTTCCTACACTCTCGCGCGTGAAGCTCCGCGATCTCCCCTCGGTCGACGAGCTGCTCCGCGACGAGCGGCTCGCCGGCGAGCCGCGCGAGCTCGTCGTCGCGGCGGCGCGCGACGGTGCTCGAGCGCGCGCGCGAGGAGATCCGCGCCGGGCGCGATCCCGGTCCGATCGTCGACGCGATCCTGCGCGAGCTCGGCCGCGCGCGTCGACCGTCGCTGCGCCGCGTGCTCAACGCGACCGGCGTGCTCGTGCACACGAACCTCGGCCGCGCGCCGCTCGCGCGAGGCCGCGCTCGCCCGCGTCGCCGAGGTCGGCGCGCGGCTACTCGAACCTCGAGTACGACCTCGACGCGCGGCGACGCGCGGCTCGCGGCAGGATCACCTCGCGCGCGCTCCTCGGTCGCCTCACCGGCGCCGAGGCCGCGCTCGTCGTCAACAACAACGCAGCCGCGGTGCTGCTCGCGCTCGCGGCGCTCGCGGAGGGCCGCGAGGTCGTCGTCTCGCGCGGCGAGCTGATCGAGATCGGCGACGGCTTCCGGATCCCCGACGTGCTCGCTCGCTCCGGTGCGCGGCTCGTCGAGGTCGGGACGACGAACCGCACGCGCGCGGCCGACTACGAGCGGGCGATCGGGCCCGAGACGGCTGTGCTCCTCCGCGTGCACCAGTCGAACTTCCGCGTGGTCGGCTTCTCGGAGCGCCCGCCGCTGGCCGAGCTCGCCGCGGTCGCTCGCGCGCACGATCTTCCCCTCGTCGACGATCTCGGCTCCGGTGCGCCTCGGGCGTGTCGGCGGACGAGCCCACGCCCGCGGAGAGCCTCCGCGCAGGAGCGGATCTCGTCTGCTTCGAGCAATACGTAACTGAATCGAAGTACAA
>ERZ1370068.9609-contig-8374_pt1 | contig 32805 bp, 47 predicted proteins | sample MGYA00561227_ERZ1370068 | MGnify/ENA primary metagenome ERZ1370068 (study PRJEB38410, sample SAMEA6850437) | metagenome | study: Metagenomic assessment of the ecological functions of the soil: analysis of the soil microbiota associated with the...
TTACGTATTGCTCGACCATTCCAGCAGAACCCGCAGCTTCCGCGACGATGCGGACCACCTGGAGTGTTCGCCGGCCGAGCTCCACAGGATTCGTCGTCGTGTCCGCCTCAGGGTGCGCGCGCGAGCAGTGCGAACGCTTCGGTCAGCAGCCCATCCCCGGCGAGAATGGCCATCGCTTCGCCATGAACGACGTGCGACGTCGGACGTCCGCGCCGCATGGTGTCGTTGTCCATCGAGGGGAGGTCGTCGTGGATCAGGGAGCAAGTGTGGATCAACTCGATCGCGCACGCCGCCGGCATCGCGAGCCTGCCGGAATCCTCCGGCGACAGTCCGACGCGGGTGCCGCAAGCTTCTGCCGCGGCGAGGACGAGCATCGGCCGCAGGCGCTTGCCCCCGGCGAGGAGGCTGTAGCGCATGGCAGCGTTCAGGCCGGGCGGGACGCCGCCGCCGGGCCGGAAGATGCCGATCCAACTCCGCTCGACACGCTCGCGCCGTGACGCGAGCCAGGCATCGAGCGACTCTGCGGAAGGCGCTCACCGCGATCCCGTGTCGCCGGGATCCAGACCGAGCGACGCGGGTGCCGGCTTTGCCTCGCCGCGCTCGTTGAGAATCTCGATCCGGCGCTCGGCAGCTTCGAGCTTCGCGTGGCAGAAGCGGGAGAGCTGTACGCCGCGCTCGAAGAGCTCCAGCGAGCGTTCGAGCGCGAGGTCGCCCTCCTCGAGCGTCTTGACGATCGTCTCGAGCTCCGCGATTGCGGATTCGAAGTCCTTGATGGTGGGGGAGTCGGGCACGGTTCTAACGGTTCCGGGGTTCCAGGGGTTCCAGAGGTTCCGCGCACTCGCAGCTCAGTTCGCCTCGGGCGAGCGTGACCTGGATGTTGTCACCCTTGGTCAGCAGAGAGGCGTCCCGGAGGATCGCGGTGCGCTCCTCATTCCAGCACACGGCGTAGCCGCGCGCGAGCACGGCAAGCGGGCTCAGCGAGTCGAGCCGGCCGGTCAGCGCGCGGAGCGCGGCCAGCGGCGCGATCGGTGCGCCGCTGAACTGTTACCGATAGCTTGGCATCCGCCGCCTGCAGTCGTCCACGGATCACGGCAAACCGCCGCGCGACGTCGCGCGCTTCCAGTCGTCGACGCAACACCTGCAGGGCGCGCTCCTGCTTCTGAAGCGTCGTCGTCAGCGCTCGCCCCAACCGGAACGAGCTCCGCGGACTGACGGCCTCGCAGGCCCAGGCGGGCGGGCAGTCCCGCGAGTCCTCGCCTGTTGGCCAGCGCGCGTGCACGGCGGCGCGGCGCCGCTGGAGTACTCCGCGCGCCGCTGTCTGCAGCCGGTGCGAGAGCCGATCGATTCGATTGAAGAATTCTTCCTTCGCAGAGATCACGAGCTCCGCTGCCGCCGAAGGCGTCGGCGCGCGGAGATCCGCGACGAAGTCCGCGATGGTGAAGTCCACCTCGTGACCCACTGCGGCAATCACCGGAACGGGGCTCGCGACGATCGCGCGCGCGACCCTCTCTCGTTGAACGCCCAGAGGTCCTCGGCCGATCCGCCGCCTCTGGCGACGAATGACGACGTCGACGCCTTCCACCCTGCCAATCGCGCGGAGCCCGCCAGCGACTTCGGCGGCTGCCGTTTCTCCCTGCACGCGCGCAGGCCGAATCACGAGGTGGGCGTTCGGGTGCCGGCGCCGGAGGACCTTGATGATGTCGCGCAGCGCCGCGCCGTCGAGGGACGTGACGATGCCGATCTTGCGCGGCAAGCGCGGGCAGCGGCCGCTTGCGGGATTGCTCGAACAGGCCCTCCGCGTGGAGCTTCTTCTTCAACTGCTCGAACGCGAGCTGCAACGCGCCAAGGCCGTGAGGCTGGACGTGCTCGCACTGGAGCTGATATTCGCCCTTCGGCTCATAGACGCCAAGCCTTCCCCGTGCGACGACGTGGAGCCCGTCCTCGAGCAGAACTTGAGGTAGCGAACCGCCGAACGGAACATCACGCAACGAATCTGCGCTGTTTCGTCCTTCAGCGTGAAGTAGGCGTGGCCCGTGTTCCAGACCTTGCAGTTGGAGATCTCACCCTCGACCCAGACGTCGCCAAATCCGGATCTCGAACATCCGGCGGATTTCGCCCGTCAGCTCGCTGACGGTGTGCACGCGCGCGCTTCGGCCCGTGCCGGCGGCGGGCGTCGATCCGGGTCGTCTTCCTCGAATGGCTGCGAGAAGAGGTCGGACATTCACTCAGGCGTGAGGTCGCCGCCTGCGATTCGGCGAGCGCCTCGACGTCGGCCGCGGACAGGTTCAGGCGCTCGATCGCCGTCGCCCTGCCAGTGCGCGGATCCGCAGTCACGACAATCGCGTTGAGCCGGGCGCCGCCCACGGCAGAGTCGAACTTCGCCGGCATGGCGGTCACGAATCGTCCGAGCGCTGCCTCGACGTCGACGCCGATGATCGAGTCGTGCGGCCCGGTCATGCCCGCATCCGTGAGTAGCGCGGTGCCTTTGGGCAACAGCCGCTCGTCAGCGGTCTGAACGTGGGTGTGCGTGCCCGAGACGGCCGTCGCCCGTCCGTCGAGATGCCAGCCCATCGCGACCTTCTCCGACGTCGCCTCCGCATGGAAGTCCACGAAGACGACGCGCGCCTGCGCGCGCAGGTTCTCGACTTCACGCAGAGCCACGGCGAATGGATCGTCCAGCGGCGTCATGAAGATGCGCCCCATCAGGTTCAGCACGCCGACAGGCTCACCGGTTCGCGTTCTGCCGATGCAGCTCCCACGGCCAGGGGCACCGGAAGGAAAGTTCGCCGGCCGCAGGAGCTTCGGCTGCCTCGGAATGTAGTCGAGGATCTCCTTCTTGTCCCAGACGTGATTCCCGGTCGTCATCACGTCGACGCCGTAGCCGAGGATGGCTTCGGCTATCTCACCGGTGATGCCGAACCCGGCGGCAGCGTTCTCGACGTTCGCGATCACGAAGTCGATTCCGTCGCGCTGGATGAGCGCAGGAATCGCGCGCTTCGCAATGTCGCGGCCGGGCTTTCCGAAGATGTCTCCGACGAACAGAATTCGCATCGGCTCTCGAGTCGTCGACTACGCCGTGCGGACCGGGATGAGTGATCTGCTGACCGCGCCGTTCGCCGATGCGCGGGATGACGATGTGGAGCTCGCTCTGCCGTGAGAGTCGCCTGGGCACGGCTCGCGTCGAGAGCGCCTCCAAGCCTGACCGCACGCGCGAAGCGCCGGAAGCTGCGCTCGGCCAGGTGGAACGCGGCCTTGCTCTTGTGCTGACAGCGAGTGGGCCGCTTGTGCCCGGCAATCACAACGCTGCCGTCCCGATACGTGATGGTGACGGCCTCCGCGTCGATGCCCGGCAGATCCACGATGATTTCGACACCCGGAGTCGGTTTCGAGGACGATCCATCGGCGGGCTGTCCGCTGAGGTGCCGTCCCGCGGGCGCGAAGTCACGGTCGACCCAGCTGGACCGCTGCTGGAGTCCTGCGACGGGCGTCGTGAAGGTCGAAGATGATGCGAGCCACAGTACGCGTATTTTAGTGTCGGGAGTTCGAAATGTGATGACTCTTCCGCCGGGGCCGGCGGTAGTGCAAGGAAATGAACGAACGCTATCGGGCGCTGGTCGAAGCAATCCGTGCCGATGACACGTCTGGGGCGACCGACATCGTGTCGCGGGCCGCTGACCTGTTGCTGGATGCCATGTCCGCGTCTTCTGACAGCCGCGAACTCGGCGCGCTCGCTCGCCAGTGCATCGAGGCACAACCCAGCATGGCCGGGCTCCTGACGCTCGAGGCAGCTGCCCGCATGCCGGACCCCGCGACCGCTATCCGCCAGTTTCAGGAGCAGGTTCGCCGTGCGCCGTCGGCCATCGCTCGGCTCGCATCGCAGGTGTTGCTGCTCGGCTCGGAGACGTCGCCGGACGCCGCACCGTTCGATTGATCACGTGCTCGAGCAGCCGTGCCGTTGAATCGACGCTCCTCCGGTGGCGCGCAGGGCGGACCTCACCGTCGTGTTGCGCCGGAGTCCAGACCCAGGCGGGAAGGAATCGGGCTCGCCACGCGGCTGGCGGCGTCCGGCGTCAACGTCCAGCTGTTTTCGGATGCCGGAATATCGTCCGCTGTTCCCGGCAGCGACGGAATCCTCGTCGGGGCGGCATCGCCGCCCTGAGCTCTTCGTCAACAAAGTAGGGACTGCCGCGATCTGTGCGCTCGCGCGCTCGGAGGGCATACCCGTCTACGTGCTGGCAGGGCGGGAGAAGCTTCTGAGCGGACCGGACATCGACAGGCTGGAGATCGTGTCCGGCCCACCCGCACAGGTGGTCGACCCACGTGCCTCCAGACCTTCGAGTGTTCAATCCGTGATTTTGAGCGGATCCCTCTCACCGCTCGCGACGCTGGTCGTGACCGACGCGGGCGTCCGGTCCGCCCAGTCAGGGCCGGGCATCCCTTAACTCATGCTGACGCCGCTGTTCTCCCACACGCGCTCCGACCAATATATGAGTGCAATAAAGTCAAATAATATGCTTGACAAGCGCGCATAACGGTTTTAGACTCCTCGAAGTGAATTCTCCCGGCTGCCCGGGTGCCTTATAGGAGGACGCAATGGCATTGGGCACGTTGGAGCCCGGTCGGTCAGCTGGCGGGCATGGAAATCGAACGCCTCAACCGCATGTTCAGCGAGCTCTATCAGCACAACTCCAGCGGCGACTGGACGCCGGCGGTCGATATCTACCAGACCGACAAGCATGAGGTCGTGATCAAGGCGGAATTGCCCGATACGAAGAAGGAAGACATCAGCGTGACGTTCGAGAACAACGTGCTCACGTTGAAGGGGGAGCGGAAGCTGGAGCAGGAGGTCAAGCGTGAGTCCTACCAGCGAATCGAGCGCCACTATGGCAGCTTCAGCCGGTCCTTCACGCTTCCGTCGACTGTCGATGCCTCGCAGATCAGCGCGTCGTGCAAGGATGGCGTGCTGACGGTCACGCTTCCGCAGCGCGAGGAGGCCCGCGCGAAGCAGATCTCGATCAGCGCCGCAGTAACCGTCGGGCGCGTATGTCGCCTGAGTTGTCTTTCGGGTTTCGCTGGGGCGGGCCGGGTCTTCCGGCCCGCTCGTTGTTGTACCCGCTCAGCCGTTGAACTTCTGCTGGCGCTCCACAGGAGATTTCGGCTATTCTGATGCGATCATGCCACAGCCTATCGACCAGGTGGAGGAGCCCGGTGCCTCCGGAACCAGCCGGCCCAGCCTGCCGCTCCCATCACCAGCCGCTTTCTGTTCGTGGACGTGGCCGCCCAGCGCGCCAAGCAGCTGACGCGCGTGGCGCGGTGCCGCGCGTGGACCGCACCCATGCCATCACACCGGCGCCGCACAAGCTCGAACGCGTCGCGATGGAAGAGGTCCGGACCGGCCTCATCCAATACACGCTGCCGACCAACTACGAGGGAGCGGGACAGAAGCCCCGGACGTAGCCAGGGTCGTCCGCAAACCTCGACGAGGCGTGGCCTCACGCTGGCTACTTGCCGCCGGACGCACCCATGGTGGACCGACCAGCTCCGCACGCCGGAACTTCCTGAGGCATGCGCGTAACAGCGCGTAGAGGGACCCGCATATTGCGGCCCAAGGAGCCATCAGGTGATTGAGTTGACAGTCCTTGCCGTTATCGGACTCGGCCTGTTCCTGCTCGCACTGACCGTTCTCGGCCTGGTCATCCGCGCGGTCTTCTGGGTTGTCCCCTCCCGCTGCGCCTGATCTTTGGCCTGTTGCTGCTCCCGCTGTTGCTGGTGAAGCGGTTCTCGGAGGCTCCGCTGTTCGTCGTCGCCGGGCCGCTGATCGCCTTTGCGTGCGATCGTCGCGGTTATCATCCTGGCTGGCATCTTCGCGGTGCCGCTGGCACCAGTGCTCCTTCTGCCTTTGCGGCCTGATGATCAGCCGCGGGCGCAGGCCGGCGTTGAGTGCTGGGCCGGAGCCACCGCGCTGTCGTCGTAGTCGCCGTAGGCCCGACGCTCGCCTACGTTCGCGCGAAGACCATCAACCGTCCGGCTTCCTCGAACCCGAGTTGCCGCGCCACCCTCAACGACGCCGCGTTGGTCCTCGAGTGCGCCCCAGACCGGCGCCTTGTGCAGGCCGCGCATGTGCCGCACCACCGCGCGCGGCGGCGCGCCTGCAAGGTGGCGGCCTCGAAAGCCTTCGAGCGTTTCCACCGACACATCCCATAGCGTTTCGGTCTGGACGACCGGGTAGCAGAACGAGACCGGTCGGCCGTCCATCGAGATCGCGGCGACCGGAACCGGCGTCGGAGACGCATCGGCAGGTGATCGTTCGGGCAGCTTGCCGGGGACGAAGGCGCCGAAGGGTGCGCCTTCCAACGCGTCGACGATCTCCTCGCCGAAGTGCCTCGGGCACGCGCCAGCGACGGCATCGGCGCGGCGTGAAGATCGCGACGTCACTGTCGTTGGCCCGTGCTCCCACGGCATCACGCCAGGAAGAGCCAACAACCGCACGCACGACGGGATCCACGACGGAAGCGCGTTTGCGACGGTCTCGCCGTGTCCTCCGCGCACAGCACGTTGACTCACCCTGCACCGCACACGCCCGCTCGGCAAACGATCTCGCCTGGAGGATTGTCGATCGCCGAGAGCAGGGCGCGAGACGCGAGCTCGACGACGAACCGTCGGAGAACAGGCGCTGGGAGGAAGGAAACGTGACTAGTGCACGGCCGGTGTGGAGCATGCCGCGCGTGTCGATCCACTGGGGCGAGATCGGGCACGCGTGCGAGGGCGGCGTCTTCATGCGGGGCGGACATCCGGCGGCAACCTCGCGCGCGAACGTCGTCGCGCGCTCGAGCGCGTCAGCGGCCCTCAGGATCGTGACTTCGCCCATCGCCCGGCCGATCAACTGCGGCCGATTGGCAGTCGCTCCGCCGTGAACCCGCACGGCACGCTGATGGCCGGGCAGCCCGGAGAGGCTGACGCCGACCGTGAAGACGTCGGCGAGATACATCTGCAGCGGATCCTCGGTGCGATCTCGCCCAGCTTGAAGCGCGGCGTCGGGCTGGTCGGCATCGCGATCACGTCGACGCTCGGCGAACGCGCGCTCGTAGTCCTGACGGATCAGCGTGCGCACCTGCTGCGCCTTCAGGTAGTAGGCGTCGTAGTAGCCGGCGCTCGAGCACGTAGGTGCCGAGCATGATGCGGCGCTTGACCTCGGCGCCGAAGCCGTCGTCGCGGGTGCGGTCGTACATCTCGCCCAGCGAGGTCGCGCGTCGGCAGCGCGATAGCCGTAGCGCACGCCGTCGTAGCGGGCGAGGTTCGAGCTGGCCTCGGCCGTCGCGACCAGGTAGTAGACCGGCGATGGCGTGCGCGCTGTGCGGCAGACTCGACGTCGACCAGCGATCGCGCCCGCGTCGCGCAGCAGCTCCGAGCGCTGCGTCGCACGCGGCGAGCACCTCGGCATCGACGCCGTCGCCGAACAGGCGCGCGTGGCACGCCGATGCGCAGCCCGCGCACGTCGCCGGTGAGCGTCGCGGCGTAGTCGCACGGCCGGCGCCGTGGACGACGTCGCGTCGCGCGGATCGTGGCCGGCGATGACGCCGAGAGGCAGGCGCGGCGTCCGCGACGGTCGCGCGTCAGCGGGCCGATCTGATCGAGCGACGACGCGAACGCGAGCAGGCCGTAGCGCGAGACCCGGCCGTAGGTCGGCTTGAGCCCGACGACGCCGCAGAGCGCGGCGGGCTGGCGGATCGATCCGCCGGTGTCGGAGCCGAGCGCCAGCGGCACCAGGCCGGCCGCGACGGCCGCCGCCGAGCCGCCGCTCGATCCGCCCGGCGTGCGATCGAGCGCCCACGGGTTGCGCGTCGGGCCGAACGCCGAGATTCTCGGTGGACGAGCCCATCGCGAACTCGTCGCAGTTGGTCTTGCCGACGATCACCGCGCCCGCGGCTTCGAGCCGCTCGACGACCGTCGGCGTCGTACGGCGGCACGTAGCGATCGAGGATGCGCGACGCCGCGGTCGTGCGCATGCCGCGCGGTGCAGATGTTGTCCTTGAGCGCGACGGGCACGCCGAAGAGCGGCAGATGTCCGCCTTCGCTCGCGCCTGCGCGTCGAGCGGCCGCCGCCCGCGCCAGCGCCCGTCCGCGTCGACGGCGTGAAACGCGTTGAGCGACCGGGTTCGGCGCGGCGATGCGGGTCGAGCGCCGACCGGCAGACCTCGACCGCGTAGAAGCGCGTCCCGATGCGGATGGCATCCCGAATCTCGAGCGCGGAGGTCATCATCCGATCACTCGTGAGTACGCTTGAAGAGTCCGGCCTCGCGCGCCGGCTTCCGGCGCCTGCGATACAGCCAGGTCGTCACGCGGACAGACACGGCGTCACGCTGGTCATGGCGCAGTTCCGTTGGCGCGCCGATGGCATGCGACGTTGGAGCGACGCCGCTGGTGTCGAGCTGCTGCACCTGCTCGGCATAGGCGAGGAATGTCCGCGAGCTGGTGGCTGAACGAGCGAGATTTCTTCCGGCGTCAGCGCAGCGGGCGAGCCGCGCCAGACGCGTCGACGTCTGCCGCGGTGAATTGGTCCTTGGCATGGGAGGGTTCAGGCACGAGGAATCGTAGCATGCAGCTTCGCATCTCCCTCACGGCAGGAGGTTCGATGAGCGTCCGGCCGGCGGCCGTCGCCGGGAACGTGGTATCCGGGCACACGCGGCGCGCTCGCGCGCGAAGTGGACGGCCTCGCCGCCGTTCCGGACGCGCCGGCGCGTTGACGTGCGCGCAATCATCGCGCCGCATGCCGGGCATCATGTTTTCCGGACCCGTTGGCGGCGTACGCCTACAAGGCGGCAGCCGCCGCCAGTCCGTACGACGTCGTCGTGCTCGTCGGGCCGTCGCACTTCGTCGCGCTTCGAGGGCGTCGCGCTGTATCCCGGCGGCGCATTCGACTCGCCGCTCGGTCTTGCGCAGATCGACGGCGACGGCGTGGCAGCCGCTGCGCCGATCGGCAATCGTCCGTAAGCACAACGGCGCCGCACGAGCCGCGAGCACTCGCTCGAGATGCAGATGCCGTTCTTGCGCCGGCTCCTCCCGGACGTCCCGATCGTGCCAATGCTGATGGGCTTCCAGCGCCGTCAGACGATCCTCGACCTCGCGGCAGGCGCTGGCGCACGGCGTTCAAGGATCGCCGGACGTCCTGCTCGTCGCGAGCACCGATCTTTCCGCACTATTTCGATGCGGACGACCGCGGCCGCCTACGACGGCGCGTGTCAGCGAGCGCGTCGACGCGTTCGACCCGACGGTCTGCTCGGATCTCTTCGAGGAGCTATCGGAACACGAGCGCGGACGCTACGTCGCGTGCGGCGGAGGTCCGGCGATCGCGGTGATGCTGGCGGCGCGCGCACTGGGCGCGACGCACGGCGCGCGTCCTGCAATGCGCGCACTCGGGCGAGGTCTCCGGCGACTACGGCGCCGTCGTCAGGCTACCTCGCCGCAGCGATCGGGAGACCGGTTCCAGTGACCGACCCTCGACGCCACGACGCCGCTCCTGACGGATGCGCCAGCGCCGCGCGCTGCTCCATCTCGCGCGCGCCGCAGTCGCGGACGCGCAGGTGGCGCGGCGCCGCTCCTCCTGATCGCGCCGGACGATCGCGCTCCCGGACGCCACCGGCGCGTTCGTGACGGTCAAGATGCGCGGGCGAGCTGCGCGGCGTGCCTCGGCACGCTGCAGTGCACCGGTCGGCCTCGCCGGTGACGTGTGCGCGGTGCGCTGCCGATGCGGCGAGCGCGGATCCGAGATTCGCGCCTGTTGTCGCCAGCGGAGCTCGAGCGGATCGTCGATCGACATGTCGGTCCTCGGGCCGCTCGAACCAATCGACCCCGCATCCCGGACGCCATCGTGATCGGGCGTCACGGCCTCGTCGTCGAGCAGGGACGGCATCGGGGCCTGCTCCTGCCGCAGGTCGCCACCGGAGTGGGGCTGGACCGACGAGATCAGTTCCTCGCTCAGACGCTGCGTCAAAGCGGGCCTCGTCGCGCGACGCCTGGCAGCGCGGCGCGCAGGTGTTTCGCTTCGAGGCGGACGTGTTTGGGGAGCGTGATCAACGAGAGTGACTGCGACCGTGACTGCCGACGGCTGCCGACGACGCCGACTGAAACATGCTCTCTGGCGCGCACATGTCCATCGCCGGCGGGCTGCCGCGCGCCGTCGACCGGGCGGAGGCGTCCCGCTGCGAGGCGCTGCAGATCTTCACGAAGTCCACGGGGCAGTGGCGGGCGCGCGTGCTGCCGCCTGAGGAGATCGCGCTGTTTCGCCGCCGGCTCGACGAGACCGGCGATCCATCCGGTCGTCGCGCACAACAGCTACCTGATCAACCTTGCGGCGGCCGATCCGGCGCTGCGCGCGCAGTCGATCGACGCGCTCGGCGACGAGCTGGATCGCGCCGAGGCGCTCGGGCCTTCAGGGGCTCGTCATGCACCCCGGGTCGCTACACGACGGGCACGCGAAGCCGAGGGCCTCGAGCTGATCGCCGCGGGCCATCGGCGAGTCTCGCTTCGAGCGCGGCCGCCGCGCGAAGACGATGATCCTCCTCGAACACACCGCCGGTCAGGGCACCAACCTGGGACACCGCTTCGAGCATCTGCGCGACGATCCTCGAGCTGCCTCGACGGATCGCCGCGCGTCGGCGTCTGCCTCGACACCTGCCACCTGCTGGCGGCTGGCTACGACATCTGCTCGGAACCAGGGCTACGCGTCGACGTTCGAGGAGCTTCGATCGCCTCGTGGGCCTGGACCGGATGCGGGCGTTTCACCTGAACGACTCGAAGCGGCCATGCGGCAGCCGTGTCGACCGGCACGAACACATCGGCAAGAGGCTGTCTCGGGCTGGAGCCGTTCCGGCGGCTGCTGCAACGATCCGGCGGTTCGACGCGCCTGCCGATGCTGCTGGAAACGCCGAAGCTCGAGACGCCCGAGAGCCGGCGCAGGAGCGACGCGGATCCGTGGGACCTGCGGAATCTGCGCACGCTGCGGCGGCTGACTGCGCAGCCGGGCGATCTCGCGCTGTCACACGAAGGCCCGCGCCAACGGTATAGTGCGTGGCATGCGCCGGAGCCCTGACGGTGGGAGCTGATCGTGGCGCGTCATCGGCTCCGCGGCGCCGCGCACGATCGGCCGCGTGGGGCTTCGAGGCCACAAATACATCATGGCGGCGGCGATTCCGCTGCTTGCCAGCCGGAGATCCGTCCCGTTCTTCGTCGCAAATCGCGATGTCGATCGTCGAGCACGCGAGTCGATCCGGACTCGTGGCGCACCGCCGGGTGTGGAGCAGGAGACGCCGCGTCACTTCACTCGACATGGACGCATGCGGCCCATACCCGCTTCGCCAGACCTGCCGCACGTCGAGGCGGAGGCAGTCAGCGAAGTTCGGCGCGCGAGATGGTCGACAAGAACGGCACGCTGCCGTGGCGCGCCGAGGAGATCTACGCGAAGCTCGTCGAGGCATTCACCCAGAAAGTCAGGCTATCGCGCGACAACATCAAGTTCTTCTCGTCGGTGATTGCCCACTACGTCAGCCGATGCGCACGTGCCGTTTCACGCCTGCGCTGAACTCACGACGGCCAGCTCACCGGGGCAGACAGGCATCCACGCGCGATTCGAGACCGAGCTCGTTCGGGCGCTATCGCTCGCGGCTGGTCGTCGAGCCGGGCCCACCGGTGCGGTGGCCGAGCGCCCGCAGGAGCTCGTGTTCGCGTCGCTGACGGAGAGCTTCACATTCGTGCAGCCGATTCTGGACGCCGACCGCGCGCCGTTGCGGGCAGGGACGCGATCTACGACGACGGGTATTTCACGCTCGTTCTTCCAGCAAGGCCGCGACCGATACCTCGAGAAGCGGCTGGCACGGGCTCGATCTGCGATGTCGTCGGCGGTGATCGCCGCGGCGTGGGTGCGAGGCGGGCGGCCCGCGCGTGCCGGTCGTAGGCCGGTGCGAGTGCCGCGGCCCGTCAGCCGTCAGTAGCGTCGTCCGGCTTTGTGATCCGGCCACGGTCTGCGGATGCGCGCTGATCGAGCGCGATCTCGATCGGGTGGAGAATCAGGAGCAGCGGCCAGCGTGACCGCCGCGCCTACGAGCGCCCAGGTGGTAGCCTGCCGGCGCCCGACGGCGATGCCCGATCGCCGCATTCACCCACACCGTGGCCGCCGTGCGTCAGGCCGTGGATTCCGCTGTCGGTGCGCATGATCGCCCCGGCTCCCAGAAACCCGATACCGGTGACGATCTGCGCGCAACTTCGGCCCGGATCCCGCACCCGGCACGACGCGGAAGCTCGATCGACATCAGGGTGAAGACCGTGCGATCCGACCGGCGATCAGGATGTTGCGTCCGAGCCCTGCGTTCTTGTGCCGCCACTCACGCTCCAGACCCGAGGATCGCGCCGATCACGCCAGCCGACAGTAGCAGCCGCTCGAGTCATTTCGAAGTCCTGGTCATCCCTGAGTCATTGGTATCTCGATTGCACTATCCGATGCGTGCCGCGCGTTGCGGCAGGAGGCGCGAAGTCCATGCTGTGGACCACTGGTGGTCATTCTGTTCGTGCTGTGGGTGGTCGGGCTGTCGCTCAAGATTGCGCGGCGGGCTCATTCACATCGCTGCTGGTCTTCGCCGCTCGTCGTCCTGTCTGATGAGGGTTCCTCAGCGGCCGGCGGGTTGATCGCGCCTTATGGAACGCGACGACGGTCAGGACGATCCAGAAGCGGGTGCGGTCGAGCGGGACTTCGAGCCCGATGTGCCACGTCGGGCCGGCTCGGCCGCCCGCGTCTGCAGGTCGTAGGCCGCCGGCGGGCAGCACGAACAGAACAGGTAGTCCGGCCGGCCAGTCATCGGCGTCGACAACCGGGCTGGTGTGCTCGTCCGGCTCGATACATGCCGGCCTCCGGCCGGAGTGCCTGATCGCGTCCGCGAGACCTGCAGCGCGCCGAAGCCACTCTGGAAGTTGATGCACCTCGAGGTGCGCGGCCCGCTTCGTCCGGGTAGTGCATGACGACGAGCCGCTCGTGCCCATCGGATGTTCGGGCACGCGACCGTCCCGCTCAGCGAATGCGCCTGGACGTCGTAGATACCGGCGGGACATCGGTGGAAAGCGTGCGAAGGTCCCGCGCTCAGTTGGACGAACGGGCTGCTGATGCGCCCGCGGTGCACCGCCGCACGCGGGTCTGGCTGCGTGACGCCTTCGAGGCCGTTGAAGACCCAGAGCTCGAGGGTGACCGATGCGGTCCTGGCCCCGTCGCCGACCGCCAGCGCGGAGCAGGCAAGGCCCGTCCCGCATGGGCGGCATCTTAGCAGAGCAGGAACGAACCAGACGGCGGATGCTATCGTAGACGCGGACATGGACGTGTATCTGCTTCCGGTCGGTCAGGACCGGCGCGAGCGTACTGCGAGGTGCCGGACGAGCCGGAAGCACCTGCGGAAGCAGAGCCGCCCAAAGGAGTGCTGCAGCGGCTTCGGCGTCGATTCGCGGAGATGCTGGCGGAGGCCGAACGTGAGCGACGGCACTGGCAGTCCGCGCACCGTGTCCGCTGTCGATCGCGGCTGGATCGCCTCGCGCGAAGGCGCGCATGATGCGGTGCGGTTGCGGAGAGCATCGGCGAGCAGCGGCTGCTCGGCACCTGCGCAGGCAGACCGAGGCTTGCCTGTTCTTCCCCGATGACGTCGACCGAAGTGAGCGCGACGGCGCGGCTCCGCGCGCAGCTTGCACGGGATCGAGACAGGCACCGCTTCTGGCTGAGCATTGATTCCGTGGGATTCGTTCTCTCGGCCTGCTGATGCTTCTCCCGGGACCGGATCTCGTCGCGTACTTATTTCGCTTTCCGGCTTGTCGGCCACTACCTGTCCATGACGGGTGCGAGCACGTGGCCTCGAGGTCGTGCGCTGGCGAACGGGAGAGCTCGCTCTCTCGGAGCTGCGGCGGGCCATCGGCCTCGAGGCCGGAGCAGCGAGCCAGGCACGTCAGCGACGTGGCGTTGAAGCTCCGCCTCGAGCATCTCGCCGCATTCTTCCGAGCGCACAGCCATCACAGCACCCTAGCGCTCGGTTCCTCGACGCCAAACGCTGCTGCGCAGCGCGCGACAACCTCGGCCAGTGACGGCCAGCCCAGTCGAGGTCAGGAGAGGCTGCCAAGGCGCCGCCCGGTGCGAAACGTCGTCGGCGTATACTGCGAAGGTTGAAACTCAACGAGATTGCAGAGCGACTCGGTTGTCGCCTCGAAGGCGACGGCAGAGATCGATATCCATCGAGTCTCGGGCATCGAAGAAGCGGGGCCCGGTGACCTGACGTTCTTCAACAACCCTGAAATGCAGCCAGGAGCTTCGCGCGACGCGCACGTCGGCCGTCATCAGCCTGGTCCGCTGGCGAGCCGGCGCCCGTGCGGATGCTGCGCCCACAGCCCTATCTGGCGTTCGCCAGAGCGGTCCGAGCTCTTCGCGGATCCCTGGCGGCCCCGCGCCGGGCGCCCATCGACTCGCGGTGCTCGGTGACAGGCGTGCAGCTCGGCAGAGGTGCGTCCGTCGGTCCTTCGCGGTCGTCGGCGAGGGCGCAACAATCGGCGAGCGCACGCATCGTCTACCCTCACGTCGTGATCGGCCGGCAGGCGCAGATTGGCGGCGACTGCATCGCCTGCACGCGCGCGTGTCGATTCGCGGAGCGGGTGCGGATCGGCAATCGCGTAGGTCATCCAGGACGGCGCCATCATCGGCAGCGACGGATTGCGGCTTCGCGCAGCGCCCCGACGGCACCCACCACAAGATTCCGCAGATCGGCGGAGTCGTCGTCGAAGACGACGTCGAGATCAGGCGCACAGTACCGCCGATCGATCGACCCGCCGTCGGCGACGACGCCGGATCGGCGCCGGCAGCAAGATCGACAACTCGTTCAGATCGCGCCACGGGGTGACGATTGGTCGGAACGTCCTGCTCGCTGCGCAGGTGGGCATCGCGGGCAGCACGACAATCGAGGACAGCGTCACGCTCGCGGGCCAGGTCGGCGTGGCGGGCCACCTCACGATCGGCAAGGGGTGTCATTGCCACAGCGCAAACGGGCATTCCGAACTCGGTGGAGGCCGGCGCCTTCGTCTCGGGGTATCCGGCCATCTCCAACCGTGATTGGCTCAAGTCGTCGGCGGTCTTCCGCCGGCTTCCAGAAGCTCAGAAGAGGTTGTCGCGATCTGGAAGCGCGCATCCAGGAGCCTCGAAGCACGCAACTCGCAGAGGCCTCGGCGGAGCGGCGTTAGCGTTCCCTCCGTCAACCGTCCCGTCCTGAGGGGCCCGCTCGCTGTGCGATAATGGCTAAATCCCTATGCATCCAAGCAATTCCGGCCCGATCCGATTGGGTCGGCTGATCGACGGCCGGCCTTTCGGCCGTCCTGCATTGTCGCGACCGCAGGCTCGGGAACGAGCGCCGCGGTGCGGCCTCCGAAGCTGGATTACAACGATGGCGACGCTGCCGAACGGACTGCAGGTCGTCTTTCTCGAAGATCACTCGACGCCCATCGTGCACACCGAAATCTGGTATCACGTCGGGTCGAAGAACGAGAAGCCGGGCCGCACCGGATTCGCGCATCTGTTCGAGCACATGATGTTCAAGGGCTCGAAGAACGTCGAGCCTGAAGGGCACCCGTCGTGGATCTCGAGCGTCGGCGGGCAGAGCAACGCCTACACGAACGAAGACGCGACGGTCTTCTGGGAGACGACGCCGGCGCAGTATCTGCCGCTCGTGCTGTGGCTCGAGGCGGATCGCATGGCGTCGCTGCGCATCGAGGAGAAGGTCGTTCAAGACCGAGCGCGAGGTCGTCAAGGAAGAGCGCCGGATGCGGGTCGAGAACCAGCCCTACGGCCGGCTGAACGAGATCATCTACGACCAGGCGTTCACGGTTCATCCCTACAAGCACCCGACCATCGGCAGCATGACGGATCTCGAGGCGGCGTCGATCGAGGACGTGCGCGACTTCTTCCGCACCTACTACGTGCCGAACAACGCCACGCTCGTCCTGGTCGGCGACTTCGACACGAAGGAGGCGCACGGCGCTGGTGCACGCAGTACCTCGGCCGCGTGCCGAAGTCCGACGCAAGCCGGTGCCGCGCGACATTCCGAAGGAGCCGCCGCAGACGAAGGAGCGGCGGGTGCGCGCTCGAGCGAGAGCTGGCCGCTGCCGGCGGTCGTCGTCGCGCACCACATCACCTTCGACGGCCATCCGGACTCGTATCCGCTGCACATCGCCTCGAAGGTGCTGTCCGACGGCCAGAGCTCGCGGATCTACCGCGAAGCTGGTCTACGAGAAGCAGCTCGCGCTCGCCGCCTTCGGCGGCGGCAACATCATCGAGGATCCGAACCTGTTCTTCGCGGTCGCGATCGTGCAGCCGGGCCAGACGCCCGAGGAGGCGATCGACGCGCTGATCGCCGAGCTCGACCGGCTGCGAAGACGAGCCGATCACGCGCGGACGAGCTGCAGCAGGCGAAGAACCAGTTCGCGCGCGACTACATCCTCGGGCCGCGAGTCGAACAAGGACAAGGCCGAGCAGCTCGGCGCACGCGGTCGTCATCCACAACGACATCAAGACGCGCGGACGGCGAGTTCGACATCTTCATGAACATCACGCGCCGCCGACGTCCAGCGCGTGGCGCAGACCTACTTCACAGCCGGAGAACCGGCTGGTGATGACGATCATGCCGCAAGGGCACGAGCACCGGCGGGAGTCGCTGATGCCGAGGCCTGCCGCCGTCGCGCGACTCTGGCGATCCTGTCGCTCATGGTCGCGGTTCTGCGCCGGCGGCCGGCGTCCGGCGCAAGTGCCAGACTGGCCGTCCGAGCGGCCGCCGCGGCCGCTGCCGGCGCGCGAGGTCAAGTTTCCGCCCTACGCGTTCAAGACGCTGGCGAACGGCCTGCAGGTGATTGCCGTTTCGCATCACGAGCAGCCGGCGGTCAGCCTCCGGCTGATCGTCGCGCGCCGGCGGCGCGCAGGATCCGGCGGACAAGCCGGGCGTCGCCGCGCTCGCGGCCGGCGCTGCTCGATCAGGGCACGACGACGAAGAACGCCGAGCAGATCGCCACAGCCATCGACTCGATCGGCGGCGCGCTCGGCACCGGCGCCGGGCAGCGATCTCATCGTTCGTCAACGCGGTCGTCATGAAGGACAGCCTGGACGTCGGCGCTCGACCTGGTGTCGGACGTCGCGCAAGACACCCGGCGTTCGCGCCGCAGGAAATCGAGCGCGCAGCGCCAGCAGATCGCTGTCGGGCTGCAAGGTCAGCTACGACGATCCGGACTACCTCGCCGGCGTCGTGTTCGACCGGCTCGTCTACGGCTCCGCATCCGCTACGGACGTCCGCGACTCAGGCACGCCGGCGTCGATCGCCAGCGATCATCGCGCCACGATCTCGTCGCGTTCCACAAGGCCTGGTTCGGCGCCAACAACGCCATCCTGGCCATCGTCGGCGACGTGACGCCCGAAGAGGCCTTCGCCGGCGCCGAGCGCGCGTTCGGCAGCGTGGAGGCAGGCGCCGAGCACGGCGCGCGCGAAGCCGATCGATCCGCCGCCGCCGACCCGCCGCGTCGTCGTCGATCGACAGGCCCGGCGCGGTGCAGACGGAGATCCGCGTCGGCAACATCGGCGCTGCCGCGCAAGCACCCGGATTACCTGGCGCTCGATCTCGCCGATCAAGATTCTCGGCGGCGAAGGAGGCAACCGCCTGCACCGCGTGCTGCGATCCGGAACGCGGCCTGACCTACGGCGCCTCGGCCGACACTGAACGCCCTCGAAGGATGCCGGCGACATCGTCGCGGACACCGACACGCGGTCGGAGACGACCGGCGAGGCGCTGCGCGCTGATCGTGGACGAGATTCTCGAAGCTGCAGCGCGAGCGTGTCGGCGAGCGCGAGCTCGCGACGCCCAGGCCTACCTGACCGGCAGCTTCCCGCTGACGATCGAGACGCCGAGCGCGATCGCGCTGCAGGTGCTGAACGCGGTGTTCTACGGCCTCGACCTGAACGAGCTGCAGACATTCCGCGAGCGCGTCAACGCCGTCACGACGGACGACATCCAGCGTGTCGCGCGCACTTACCTGCACCCGGACAAGCTCGTCCATCGTCCTGGTCGGGGACGCGTCGGTGTTCGCGAAGCAGCTGCCAGGCGTCGGCTTTCAAGCAGTACGAGCGCGTCCCCCTTGCGGATCTCGATCTCGCGACCGCGGATTTCCGACGCCATGCCGGTCCTGCGGGCCGACCTCGAGGACCAGCTCGATCCGTGGCGTCACGCGCTGAGCTCCGGCCCGTGACCGACCAGACATCTGGAGCCGCGCCTGCGCAGACGCCCCGGGCCGCCTCGGCGCAGGACCTCATCGCGCTGGCCGTTCGGGCCAAGGGAGGCGCGGAGAAGCTTCGCTCCATCGAAGACGCTGAAGGCAGCGGCGACGATGAGGGTGAGCGTCGCCGTGCGAGCGCTCCGGTGGATGTCGAGACAGTGACGTCGATCAAATACCCGGGATCGTTTCGAACCGACGCCAGACGCCGGCGGGACCGCTCGCGCAGGTCTTCCAGAACGGCGAATTCTGGGTCAATGACGCGCGCGGGACACGCGAAGCGCCGGCGAGCGTAGCCGACGAGATGCGCAACAGCGTGCAGCGCGACGCCGATCGGGCTGTTGACTGGGACTCGCTCGATCACGAAGATAACCGCGACCCGCATTCCCGACGTGCGAGGTCGCCGGACGGGCGATGCCCGCGACTCGCAGGTGCAAGAGGCCCGACCATGACGTCGCTGACGGTGGTGCTGGATCCCACGAGCGCGCTCATCGTGCGTCAGCGGTATCGCGCGCCCGACGCCGACGGGAAGAGCACGGTCGACACCGAAGAAGAGTTCTCGACTACCGCGACGTCGGCGGGCCTGAAGGTTCCGTTCACGCGCCGTCATGCGCGTCGCCGGGCAGAAGTCACCGTCCGCCGCACGGTCGCACAGTCGTGGAGTACAACGTGCCGCTCGACCCCGCGCTGTTCTCCCGCCAGAGCTGATCGCCGTCCACCGGTGCGAGTGATGATCTCCTGCGGCGAGCCGTCCGGTGACCTTTACGCCGGCGCGCTCGCGACCGAGATCCTGCCGCGCCGGATCCCTCCGCCTCCATTTCCGGCTTTGGCGGAGATCACCTTCAGCGAGGCCGGGCGCGTCGCTCGTCGGCCACTTCAGCGGCATCTCGGTGACGGGTCTGCTGGAGGTCGCGCGCGTCCTTCCGCGAACGTATGCGATGTATCGGCGGCTCGTCCGCCACGCCGCCGAATGGCGTCCCGACGTGTTCGTGGCGATCGACTTTCCTGACTTCAACTTCCGGCTGGCGCGCGCCGATCAGGCGGCTCGGCATCCCGGTCATCTACTACATCAGCCCGCAACTGTGGGCCTGGCGGTCCCGGGCGGCATGCGGACGATGCGCGAGATCGCGGATCGAGTGCTGGTCGATCTTCGAGTTCGAGAAGGCGATCTACGAGCGCGCGAGCGTGCCGGTGGACTGGGTCGGTCATCCGCTGCTCGACGCTGTATGCCGCCCTCCGGAGCCACGGGGCATCGTTCGTGCGCAGCGTCGGGCTGGCGCCCGAGAGTCCGGTGGTTGCGCTCCTTCCGGGAAGCCGCCGCAACGAGCTGCGGGAGATCCTGCCGCGGCTCGTCGACGCCGCGAACAGGATCCGGCAGGCCGTCCCTGACGTCCAGTTCGTCGTCGCGCGCGCGCCCCACCTTCACGACGATCTCGTTCGCGCCACTCGAGTCCCTCTCGTCGGCGCCGACGGTCATCGTCGAGGGCCAGACCGATCGCGTGCTCGCGGAGGCGGATGTGGCGATCGTCGCGTCGGGGACGGTCACCGTGCAGGCGGCGCTGCACGAGATGCCCCATGGTCGTCGTGTATCGGTTGTCCCCGGTGACCTACGCGCTGGGCCGACGCTTCGTCCTCGTCGATACATTCGCGATGGCCAACCTCGTCGCCGGGCCGGCGAGTCGTGCCGGAACTCATCCAGGATGACTTCACCGCCGTCGGCCGTTGCCGATCACGCGATCGGATCTGATCCGTGACACGGGGCGGCGAGAGAAGATGCGGGCAGACTTTGCGCAGCGGTGAAGGCCGCTCTCGGTGCGCCCGGCGCGAGCGCCACGGGCCGCGGCGATAGTCGTCGAACGTCTTCGCCAACGTAGCTGACAGCGCGCAGATGCAGACAGCGGCACGGGCGTCGAGAGCTGCACCGTGATCGCCGCATGGACCTCTGAGCTGCTCGTCGCACTGGCGGGCGCCGGGATTGTGCGTAGACTCCCTGATGCGTGCGTTCTGCCCGTTCGCCGTGCTCGGTGTCGCTCTCTGTGCTCAGGCAATTCACGCAACCGTCGATCATTCCCGCGGAGTTCCGTGAGGTCGTCGACCGGTTCCGTTCTGATCGCCTAACGGCCGCGTCATCGACGTTCATCCGGAGGGAGTGGGCCGACGGCCGCCGCCGCATCGACAGCATCGTCACGGTCGACGTGATGTCGTGGTTCAAGGGCGCGGGAACGACAGCACGCCTTCGTTCGTCGTCCCGGGCGGCGAGATCGGCCGATATCGTCAGGTCATGATCGGATGCGCCGGTGTTCAAGCCTGGCGACGAGGCGTTCCTGTTCCTCAAGAGCCAGGGCGCCTCGGATGCCGCATGTGTTCGGGCCTCAACCAGGGCGTGTTTCCGAGTCCAGCGTCGATCAGCAGCGGAGTGCGCAAAGTCGTCTCGCCCCTGTTGCTGGCTTCCGCGAACGCCGACCCAGAAACCATGCGACGCGGGCGGTGAATGCGGCAAGCCGCTGGCGCTCGATGCGACTTCCGGCGAGCAGATCCGCACCGCGTCATGGCGGCCGGCCGGGCGGGTGCGCGTTGAAGGTGAGCCGGCGCCTCGCAGTTGTCGTCGCGCTTCGTGATCGCGTTCGGCGCTCCCGGCCGCCGCGTACTCGAAGCTCGGGACGCGCGGTCGGCGGGCGGACGGTCACGCTGGCATGGCGGCAGTTCCCGATCCGCTACTTCGTCACCAATCGGGACGTGGACGGCGTCACCGCCCAGCAGCTTCCAGACCGCGGTGCAGCGCGCGTTTCAACACCTGGCACGGCGGTGCCCAACACGCCAGACCGTCGTCGCAGCTCGTCGGCTTCACGCAGGCGAGCCCGACCTCCGGCGACGGCGCGACACGTGCTCGGCTTCCAGAATCGATCCGGACCTCGATCGCGCGCTCGCGGCGACCAACTTCTTCATCGACACGCACGACGGGCGAGATCGTCGAGTCGGACATCTTCTTCAATTCCGTCGTTCACCTGGTCCGACATCGGATGCCGGCGTCTCGGGCGCGCTTCGACGTCGAGTCCATCGCGCTGCACGAGATCGGCCATCTGCTCGGCCTCGTCGCATTCCGCGCTGGGCGAGACCGAGCTGCGCGCGGGCGGCCGCCGCGTCCTCGGCGCTGAAGCGGTGATGTTTCCGATCGCGTTCTCGGCCGGGCGACATCAGCGATCGGCACGCTCAAGGCCGACGATATTGCCGGCATCTCGGACATCTACGGCAACCAGACGTTCCAGCGCCAGACCGGCAGCGTCAGCGGGCAGGTCACGAAGAACGGCAAGGGCGTGTTTGGCGCCGCACGTCGTCGCGTTCAATCCCGCGTCCGGGAAAGCTGGTCGGCGGCGTTCACGCTGAGCGACGACGGCGCGCTTCGTGATCGCCGGGCTGGAACCGGGCCCCCAGGTCCTCCAGCGCGGAGCCTTTGGACGATGGCGACGTCTCGAGCTTCTTCGACGCGACGATGAACATCGACGCGAGTTCCAGGTGAAGTTCTACGAGAAGGTCGGTGATCGTTCCGAAGGGTGGCGGGACACGCAACATCGAGATCAAGGTGCTGCCAAAGTGACAGCCGCCGATCGTCAGCCGCGTAGCGCCGTCAGGGCCTGCGCATTCGTCCTGCTCCATCCTCTTCTGTTTTGCAGTGTCAGCAGGCGGCGCAATCGACGACGCACGCCTCCGACGTCCGCCCAGGCCGACACCGCCCCACGCCTCACGCGCGGGTCGCTATAGAGTTCGAGCGGCGGAGTGATCGTGGCAGGGCGGGTTCGATCTGGGCGACGGTCAACGCGGAGCTCGGCAGCGCAATCGGACCACGGGAACGGGACCGCTGGATCTCTTCGCCGCCGGCAGCAAGGCTCGGGCTCGGGAATCGGCTTGCAGGGTCGCGTCGCCGGCGTATCTGTCGACGCACCTGGCTGATCGAAGGCGGTGTCAGGGTGACGCGGCCGAAGCTCGACATCAAGTTGAGCGCAGATTTCGAGTCCGCTCCGGATCAGACAGCGACAGAAACGATGACTCAGTATGTGATCGATGGATCGGCCGTCTGTCAATCTCTGCGCCCTTCCATCATGGCCGGGTCGTGCCGTTCATTGCCGGGGGCGCCGGCTACATGCGCGATCTCCACGAGGGCAGCGAGCTGATTGAAACCGGGACCGAGCATCACGGCCTCGCGGGAATCAAGTGGTGGTTCTCGATCACCCGCATCGCCTTGGCATTCGCGGCGAAGGCGGCTTCTCGATCCGCGACGGCGGCTTCGACTTCCGCGACGGAGCGTCGAACGGTGCCGGATCGCAGCCGCCGGTCTCGTCTACATCGTTCTGACAGTCGACCCGGTGCCATCAGCCGACCAGCCGAGATCGCGTTCGAGGGTGAGCCTGGCGCGCGGGAGGCCGCAGCGTCCTGAAGGGCGTGAACCTCGCCATCGAACGCGGAGAGACCGTCGCTCTGGTGGGCCGGAGCGGCGCAGGCAAGAGCACCATCCTCAAGCTCGTCAACCGGCTGCTGCTGCCGGATGCGGGATCGATCCGTGTCTCGGGACGCGTCACGACGGAGTGGGATCCCTTCGATCTGCGCCGGCAACATCGGCTACGTGCTGCAGGAGATCGCGCTCTTTCCACACATGACCGTCGCGGAGAACATCGCGGTCGTTCCGACGACTGCTTGGCTGGGAGGATGCGCGCGTCGACGGCGCGTGTGCGCGAGCTTCTCGACCTCACAGGGCTCGGCGGGTCCGACTTCTCGTCGAGACGACCCACCGAGCTGTCCGGCGGGCAGCGTCAGCGTGTCGGCGTGGCGCGCGCGCTCGCCGCCGACCCGCCGATTCTGCTGATGGACGAGCCGTTCGGCGCGCTCGATCCGATCACGCGCAGCGAGATGCACGAGGAGTTTCGCCGCATTCAGCAGCAGGTCCGCAAGACAATCCTCATCGTGACGCACGACATGGCGCGAGGCGTTCGCGCATGGCGTCACGGATCGGCGTCCTGGCTGACGGCGTGCTGGCCGCCCTCGACGCGCCGGGACCGATCGCCCGGTCGAGCGATCCGCGCGTCCGCGGTCTGCTGGCGCCGCTCTCCGAAGCGACCGAGGCACTTCGGGCGAGGCGCATTGAAGCTGATCGCGTTCTGGCGATCGCACGCGTGGCGAGCTCGCCGCGCTCCTGGGCCAGCACGTGTTCCTGGTGTTCGTCTCGACCGTCGCCGCCGTGGTCCATCGGCGTGCCGATCGGCATCCTGGCGGCGCGGCGCCCGCGGCTTGGCGCGCCTGATCGTTGGCTCGCCAACGTCGCCCAGACGCATCCCGAGCCTCGCGATGTTCGGCTTCCTGCTGCCGCTGCCGCTCGTCGGCGGCCTCGGGCGCGCGCGTCGCCATCAGCGTGCTCGATGCTGTACGCGCTCCTGCCGATCATCCGCACCACCGTGGCCGGGCTGCGCGTCGATCGATCGCGTCGCTCGTCGAAGCCGGCATGGCGCTCGGGCATGACGCCTCGGCCAGCTGTTCCGGCGCGTCGAGCTGCCGCTGGCGCTGCCGTCGATCGTCGCCGGCGATCCGCGTGGCAGCCGTGATCGGCGTCGGCACGGCGACGATCGCGGCGGCGATCGGCGCGGGCGGCCTCGGCGAGTACATCTTCCGCGGGCTGTCGATGGTCGAGCCGACCGTCATCCTGGCCGGCGCCGTTCCCGGCGGCACTCCTCGCGCTGACCGTTCGACGGCACGCTGACCTGTGATCGAGCGCGCGATCCGTCGAGCGCATCGAATCGGCAGGCGCCGCGCCGCTCGCGCGTGCTCGTGTCGGCGGCCGCGGCAGGTCTCCGGCCGCGGTGCCGTGACCGACGCGGCGCTGCGACCGCTCAGACGTGGTGCGCGTCGGCTCGAAGAACTTCACCGAGCAGATCATCCTCGGCGAGCTCGTCGCGCAGACCATCGAGACGCAGACGGCGTGTCAAGGTCGAACGACGGCTGAATCTCGGCGGCACGTTCATCTGCGATCGCGCGCTGCGCTCAGGCGACATCGACGTCTACGTCGAGTACACCGGCACCGCGCTGACGGCCGTCTTCCATCAGCCCGTCGCAGACGGATCCGCGCCAGGTGCTCGACACAGATCCGGCAGCAGTACGCACAGGCGGGCGTGACCCTGCTCGATCCGCTCGGGTTCGAGAACACCTTCGCGATTCTCGTTCGCGGCGTCGTGACGCGTCGAGCTTCAATCTGAAGACGATCGGCGACGCTGCGCCGCTCGCAGGCAAGTGGAGGGCGGGCTTCGGCTACGAGTTCCTCCAACGCGCCGACGGTTACCCGGGCCTGGCGAAGGTACGGGCTGCGCTTCGGCTCGCCGCCAACGGCGATGGATCTGTCGCTGATCTATCGGGCGCTTGCGGAGCGTCAGGTGGACTTGATCGCGGGCGATGCGCACGAGCGGGCTCATCGACGCCTATGGTCTGGCGATGCTGAAGGACGACCGCCGATATTTTCCGCCGTCATGACGCGGTGCCGCTCGCGCGCCGCGAAACGCTGCTCGCGCATCCCGAGGTCAGGGAGGCGCTGTCGAGGCTGGCCGGCCGTGTGTCGGTCGCGGACATGCGGCGAATGAATCGTGCGGTGGACGCCGAGCACCAGGACCCCGCCGTCGTCGTGCGCGAGTTCCTGGGTAGTGTCTTGAAGTGAGTTCGCTCTGTCACGTGCGACCGTGGCACAAAACCTTCAGGAGGGGAGTGAGGGGAGGAGGGGACGGGATGGTACGGTGACGTGTTCGCTGACGCGTTCGGGGCCGCCCCGGCGGATCGCGGGCGGCCGGAGCATGCCTGGCCTGCATTCCCGTCCCTCCCCACCTCGCTTCCTCCTGTTGAAAAAGCAGCGCGTCGAGCCATCCGATTTGCCCATTTGATTTGCTGTTCTTCGTCATCGAGATTCCCTATCCGCCGCTTGAACCGAGTGCCTCGACTGGAGGAATATCTAGGGATGGCCTCGCAGAACTCGTTCAATTCACGCACACCGATCACGGTGGGTGCCGACACGTTCCACATCTTCAGCCTCCCGCCCTCGAGAAGGCTGGCTTTCCGAACGTCTCCCGCCTGCCGTATTCGCTGAAGATCCTCCTCGAGAACCTGCTCCGCCGTGAGGACGCGCGATTCGTCGACCCGGAGGACATCCAGGCGCTCGCCGGATGGGACGTCTGTTCGGGGACGCAGAAAGAGATCGCGTTCACGCCCGCGCGCGGTGCTCCTGCAGGACTTCACCGGCGTGCCGGCGGTCGTCGATCTCGCGGCGATGCGGGACGGGATCGTGCGAGCTGGGCGGCGACCCGCGAAAGGTCAACCCTCTGCAGCCGGTCGAGCTCGTCATCGATCACTCGGTGCAGGTCGATCACTACGTCGAGCGCAACGCCGCCGACCTGAACGCCGCGCCTCGAGTTCGGCGCGCAACCGCGAGCGCTACACGTTCCTCCGCTGGGGCCAGGAGGCCTTCGACAACTTCCGCGTCGTCCCGCCCGACACCGGCATCGTCCACCAGGTCAATCTCGAGTACCTGGCGCGCGTCATCTTCAGCGAGCAGGTCGACGGCAGGATGCTGGCCTATCCCGACACGCTCGTCGGCACCGACTCGCACACGACGATGGTCAACGGCCTCGGCGTCGTCGGCTGGGGCGTCGGCGGGATCGAGGCCGAGGCCGCGATGCTCGGGCCAGCCGATCTCGATGCTGATCCCCGAAGTCGTCGGGTTCCGGCTCGTCGATCGTCTGCCCGAAGGGTGCGACCGCGACCGACCTCGTGCTCACGATCACCGAGCGCCTCCGCAAGCTCGGTGTCGTCGGGAAGTTCGTCGAGTTCTTCGGCCCGGGCCTCGAGTTCCTGACGATCGCCGACCGCGCGACGCTCGGCAACATGTCGCCGGAGTATGGCGCCACGATCGCCATCTGCCCGATCGACGAGATGACGCTCGACTACCTCCGGCTGACGGGGCGCGACGCCGCGCAACGTCAGGCTGGTCGGAGGCCTACGCGAAGGAACAGGGCCTGTTCCGCACTGCCGACGACGTCCGGATCCGGCCTACACGACGTCGATCGAGCTCGACCTGTCGACGGTGGAGCCAAGCCTCGCCGGGCCGAAGCGGCCGCAGGATCGCGTGTCGCTGCGCCAGGCGAAGTTCAAGTTCGAGCAGGCGCTCGAAACCATGCTGGCGGAGCGGAAGTCCAAGGCCACGACGAAGCCTGGCCGACAAGCCGGGCGAGTCCGGTGCACCGGCCGTTGCGCCGTCGCCTGCGGCCGTCGCGACAGTCGTAAGAGATTCGCCCAGGCCTCGAGGGGCTCGATCACGGCGCCGTCGTCGGTCGCCGCGATCACGAGCTGCACGAACACGTCGAACCCGAGCGTCATGATCGGCGCGGGCCTGCTCGCGCGGAACGCCGTGCAGCGCGGGCCTGACGGTGAAGCCATGGGTCAAGACGAGCCTCGCGCCCGGCTCGCTCGATCGTCACCGAGTACTGCAAGGCCGCGGGCCTGCTCGAGTATCTCGCCGAGCTCGGCTTCAACATCGTCGGCTACGGCTGCACCACCTGCATCGGCAACAGCGGTCCGCTGCCCGAGCCGGTGTCTCGAAGATCGTCAAGGACAGGAACCTCGTCGTCGCCTCGGTGCTGAGCGGGCAACCGGAACTTCGAGGGCCGCATCCAGTCGCAGGTCCGCGCCAACTACCTGGCGTCGCCGCCGCTCGTCGTCGCCTACGCGCTCGCCGGCCGGATGCAGGTGGACCTGACGACGCGAGCCGCTCGGCATCGGACACGCACGGGCAGCCGGTGCTACCTGCAAGGACATCTGGCCGACCGAGCGCGAGATCCAGGCAGACGATGCTCGAGCTCGGTGAAGTCGGAGATGTTCCGCGAGCAGTATGCGCACGGTCTTCGACGGCGACGAGCGGTGGCGATCGCTGCCGATGCCGACCGGCGAGCGCTTCGAGTGGACCGACGACTCGACCTACATCCGCAATCCGCCGTTCTTCGAGGGCTCGACGCTCGAGCCGGCGCCGCCGACGCGACATCGCGCGGCGCGCGCGTGCTGGCGGTGCTCGGCGACAGCGTCACGACCGATCACATCTCGCCGGCGGGATCGATCCCGGCCGGACAGCCCGGCCGGGCGAAGTACCTGATCGCGCAACGGCGTCGCGCCGAAGGACTTCAACTCGTACGGCGCGCGCCGCGGCAATCACGAGGTGATGATGCGCGGCACGTTCGCGAACATCCGCCTGCGCAACCAGCTCGCGCCGGGCACCGAGGGCGGATGGACCACGCTGTCTGCCGGCGGACGAAGTGCATGACGATCTACGACGCCTCGGTGCGCTATCGCGACGCCGGCGTGCCGCTGATGATCATCGCGGGCAAGGAGTACGGTTCCGGATCGTCGCGCGACTGGGCGGCCAAGGGCACGCTGCTCCTCGGCGTGAAGGCGGTGCTCGCCGAGAGCTTCGAGCGCATCCATCGCAGCAACCTGGTGAACATGGGCGTGCTGCCGCTGCGGTACCGGGACGGAGAGACAGCCGCATCGCTCGAAGCTGACACGGTCGCGAGCGTGCGACGTATTGGGGGTCGGCGAAGGGCTTGCGGCCGGGCGGAGAGATATGCGTCCGGGTAACCGCGCCGGACGGCACGAGCCGTGAGATCACCGCGATCGCACGAATCGACACCCCGGAGAGATCGTCGCGTTCAGGAACGGCGGCATCCTTCCGTACGTGTTGCGCCAGCTCGTGAAAGTGATGAGTCAGAATGTCAGAATTCGGACGCTTTGTTTCGCGCGCCGCCTCGAGGCGGCGCCAAGAAGTATTCTGACTCCTGAATTCTACGAACTCGGTCTGTTACTGAAGTGGCTGTGTTAGCACCCCAAGAGCGCTTGACCGCGTCGGAGATAAAGCGGCAGGCGGCCGCGGCGGGCTTCGACTCTTGCGGCATCGCTCCGGCCACGGCCCTGCCCGAGCTCGCTTTTCTCCGGGAATGGCTCGACGCCGGGCCATGGCGGCGAGATAGATGCCCTCGCGGCGCACCGCCGAGCGGAGATCCGACGTTCGCCAGGTGATGCCATCAGCCCGCTCCGCGTCATCGTCTTCGGCACCATCTACAACACCGACCGGCCCTACTCGGCCGAAATCGCTGACCCAGGAGAGGCCCGCGATCGCTCGGTATGCGTGGGGCGACGACTACCACGTCGTGATTCAGGCACGCCTGGAGCGGATGGTCGAATGGCTCCGCGCGGAATCAGGCGCCGGGCTCGAGGCCCGGGCCTACGTTGACACGGGACCGGTTCAGGAACGTGTTTATGCGCAGCACGCCGGTCTCGGCTGGATCGGGAAGAACATACCTGCGTCATCGGTGCGACGCAGGGTCCTGGATCTTTCTCTCCCGGAGATCATCTGCAACCTGGACCTGACCCCGGATCACCCCTCGCTCGATCAATGCGGCACCTGCACGCTAGTGTCTGAGGCATGTCCCACAGGCGCCTTGACGGCCCGCACACGCTCGATTCGCGGCGATGCCTCTCTTATCTCACGATCGAAATCAAGGGCGCCATTCCTGTCGAGCATCGCGAGTCGATCTCGTCGCACGCGTATGCGGGTGCGACATCTGTCAGGAGGTGTGCCCGTGCAACGCGTCGCCGGCGGTGTCGCCGAGCGATCCCGCCTGGACGGCCCGCGACGGACTCCGATCGTCCGGCGCTCGCTCGACCTCTGGAAGCATTCGGACGACAGCTGAGACGGCTCCTGCGAGGCAGCGCGATGAAGCGGGCTGGCGTGCGCCGTCTTCGGCGGAATCCTGGCTGTCGCGCTCGGGAACAGCGGCGATTCAAGCGCGATCCCGGCACTCGAAGCCAGGCTACGCTCCGACCTGTGAGGATCCGCTGGTCGTCGAGCATGTCCGCTGGGCCGTGGAGGACGCTGAATGGCTGATGCGCGCGGCATCCCAACTCCGCGAGGAAGCCAAGAATCGGTCCGCCAGTGTCCGATATCCTGCCGGATCGACTCGCTCTCAGCCGTGCGGAACGCGGCGGCGGGCTGCCGGGCATGCGATCTCCATGCGCAGGCCACTAGAGCAGTTTTCGGTGAAGGCCCCAGGCATGCCGAGATCATGATGGTCGGCGAGCAGCCAGGCGACGTGGAGGACATCGAAGGCCATCCATTCGTCGGTCCGGCGGGTCGCTTGCTGGATCGAGCGCTCGAGGAGGCGTCAATCGATCGAGCGCTTGTGTGTCTCACCAACGTCGTGAAACATTTCAGGTGAGAGCCACGTGGCAAGCGACGGGATCCACGCCAAGCCCAACGGAGGGCAGGTCGCCGCGTGCCGACCACTGGCTCGAGACGGAGATTGCACTCGTCAAGCCGCGCGTTCTCGTGTGCCTCGGCGCCGTCGCGCGCACAGGCTCTGCTGGGCAAGCGCTTCAAAGTGTCCGCCGAGCGCGGACGTTTCGTGGAGTCCACGCTCGCTGAGCGTGTAACGGCAACGGTGCATCCGTCGTCTATCCTTCGCGCGCGGGACGAGGACAGTCGCCGCGAGGCGGTGGCAGAATCGTCGCCGACCTCGGGGTCGTCGCCGCCGAGATTCCCCGGCCGACACGCGGCCGGGTCGGGAGTTCCGCTGAACATGGACACCTTTCGCCCGACGCTGCTTCTCTCGATGCCCCAGCTCCAGGATCGAACTTCGCGCGGACGGTGGTCCTGCTCTGCGATTTCGCCCTCGAGGGCGCCTTCGGCCTCGTGCTCAACCGCCCGACAGAGATGCCCGCGACGTCAATGGTGAAGCTCGATCCGCCCATCGTCGGCGGCAACGGGGATGCCGTTGTGTAGTGGCAGGTCCGGTCGAACCGGAGCGCGGCTGGATCCTGATGGGGACTGCGCCCGGAAGAGGCCAGATGCCGCGAAATCAGGAGGGACTGTGCTGTCCACGTCACCCCACCGTCCTGCGCCGAGGTGCTGTCGACGCTGCCGGCCCCGCCACGTGCGAGGGTGCTGGCCGGATACGCCGGGTGGGGACCCGGCCAGCTGGACATGGAGCTCGCGCATTCCGCCTGGCTCATGGGCGACGTGGAGCTCGATCTGGTGTTCGAGGTCGAGTCCGGCTCGATGTGGGACACGCGATCAGACGGCTCGGCGCTGACCCGTCCGCGTTGCAGACGAGCCACGGCGTCACACTGACGGTCGGCAGTCAGGGGTGCGCGTCGGTCGGCGGTCGCCAGTCGGCAGGCGCAGTCGTCAGCCGCGGTCGGCAGTCGGTCAGTCACGTCGACGCGAAAGTCAGGCAAAAAGTCGGCAGTCATCCTGGTGCAGGTCGTCGACCGCCGAAGCTGACGACCGTCTGTCGACTGGGCTGCCGAAACTGACGACTGTCTGCCGACTGCGACTGCCGACCGCCCGACTGCCGACTGAACCTCGACTGACTTACTTTCCTCGCGAGCACTTCCTCGAAGAACGCCAGCGCTCGCGGGTCCCTCGACTGACCCAGCCAGAACATCGCCTGCTTCCGGACCTCGCGATTCGCGTTCGTGCCGGGCGACGTTGATGAGGAGCGGGACCCCTTCGGACGGCGGCAGCTGGCTCAGTGAAAAAGACGGCCTTCTTCTTGACCTCGGTGTTCGGATCGTTGTCGATCCGGTCCGTGATTGCGCTCGCGGCCTTGGCGCCGGCCTTCTGGCCGAGCCAGAAGATTGCTTCGCTCCGCGCGCCAGGCGTCGGGTTCGTCTTCGCCACGCTGACGAGCGCGGACACTCCGGCGTCGTCCTTCAATTGACTCAAGGCGAACACCGCCTTCTTCCGGACCTCTGGCGCGGCGTCCTTCTCGAGCGCCTCGAGGATGATTCCCGACGAACGTTTGTCGTTCTTCTGCGCGATCCAGAAGATCGCTTCGCTCCTGATCCGCGGTTCAGGGTCGTTGCGCGCCAGATTGGCGAGCGCGTCGAACGCGCCGGACTCGCGGCTTTGGGAGACGCCGAAGACCGCGCTCTTCCGAACTTCGATGCTCGGATCCTCTTTCAACACCCGCTGAAGCGTAGCCATGCCATGTGCGCCACGTATTGTTTCCAAGCCAGAACGTCACCTCTTGCGACGCACCGCTTCGGGCTGCGTCGCCGCCACGAGGCGGTCGAGCGCCGCGTCCGCTGTGGGCTCGGCGTGGAGCGCGATCGCGGAGATGGCGCCCTCCATCGGTCCGTTGTTGCGGCGGTCGGGATCGAGAACGGCGAACGTCTCGAGAAGCGTCACGCTGTCCGCCGGGCGAACGCCGTTGAGCCAGATCACAGGGCGGCCCCCGGCGTCGAGGCTCGCAGTCTTCCGAAAGACCCTGATGCGATCGACCTTCCGCTCGGCGATGCGGAACAGCACCACCATGCCGCTGGAAGCTTCGAGCTCGATCGGGCCGGCCAGCGCCGCCGGCTGGGCTGTCCGGTTGGCCGTTTCGGTGCCGGAAGGCTCAGAGACGGCAGGCGCCGCAGCAGGAGCGGCCGTTGGATACGCCGTTCACGAACGTGGTGCCGCTGTTCGAGTCGAAGCAGCACATCGTGCGCTCGCCGTCGACCACCGGGACCGAGTAGCCAACCCACGCGACGTCGGGCTGCGCGCCGACGAGGGTCGAAACGACTGGGACAGCGGACTGCCGGCCGCTTGAGTGGTCACCTTGCCGTTCGTGAGGCGAGGCGGCTGAGCGCTCGCGGCCGCAGCCAGAAACAGGGTTGCGAGAGAGCCTGCGAGAATGGAGTGACGGCCAATCATGATCGCTTCCCCTACTTGTTGAGGATCTCGAGCATGTAGTCGGTGGCCGACACTTGCCTCCCATCACCGACAACTTCTGCACGATCGGACTTCTTCATGTCGAGGTCGGTCTCTTTGCGCGCGAGCGCGACGAGCGCCGGTCGCGTTGCCTTGAGTGAAGAGCGCATTGATCACGATGTCTTCTTCACCGTCGGGATCCTTGGTCGGTGCCGTAGATGTCGAGCAGGGCCTGGGCAGTCTGCGGACCTCCCATCAGCCCGAGGTTCCGCACGGCGGTGCCGCGAAGCTCAGGATCCTTCTCGGACTTGGCAAGGTCGATGAGGCGCGTCGAGTCGCCGCCGACGAACATCGCCTGGAGGATCTGTTTCTTGACCTCGACCGTCGGATTCCTTCTTGATAGAGCTGCCAGAGCTCGTCGTGTGCGCCCATCACGCCGAGCTGCTGCACGGCTTCCGATCGAAGGTCCGCGTTCTGGCTCGGACTGCGCCGCCGCGAACAGCCGCTGCTTTCACCCGAGACCATGAAGGCCCGCAGAATCCGGCGCTTGACGTCGACATCCGTGGACGAGGTGTAAACCTCGGCGAGGAATCGCGCGGCTCTCCGAGCCACCGCCATGACGCCGAGCTGCTGGATCGCCTGGTTCTGAAGCTCCGGACCGGAGGAGCCGCGTGCGAGGCCTCGCATCTGGTGCCGCAGCCACGCAACTGAACGAAGTACAA
>ERZ1370068.6166-contig-5167_pt1 | contig 32804 bp, 52 predicted proteins | sample MGYA00561227_ERZ1370068 | MGnify/ENA primary metagenome ERZ1370068 (study PRJEB38410, sample SAMEA6850437) | metagenome | study: Metagenomic assessment of the ecological functions of the soil: analysis of the soil microbiota associated with the...
GGCTTACGTATTGCTGGTAAGGCCGCCCGCGCACCACGATTTGGTTAGCTGAAACGGCGATGTCAGACGGTTCAACTGACGCGCCCGCGGAGCTGGCCTTTAAGCTGACCTGGCTTTTCGTCGTCGGACGCGATGACTGGAAACGCGGCCGGTGCGGTTCTTGATCATCAACAGCGCTTTGCGCTGATGTTCAATTCACGTTCATACGCCTGTGCGGGCGTCTTCGCAGGCCGATAAACTGCCAGAATAGAAACTGCGATTACCAGAGCGAGAGGCCTTGAGGGTAAGCGCAGGGCGAAAGCGTAAAACATGGCGTTTGATCTTGCCGTGCATCAACCCGGCGGTCAAGTTAGAATGGGCCGCGAGAACTCTCAGGCCGGATCGTCAATTCAATTGCTGATTTTCCGTTCCCTCTCGGAAGCCGGATGGCGCGGGAAGAGGTTTAGCGCGCGCACAGCGCTCACCCCGGCTTTGTCTTCCCACGGGGAGAGCGAATGGAAAAGATGGATCGTCAATCCAAATCATTCGCGGATTTCTGGCCATATTAACATTCTGAGCGAACACAGCAAGTCCGCTACCCGGACGCTTCATTACATTGGGACGTTGATCGCCCTGTTCCTGCGTGGCTCTCCTGATTGCCGTCGGCAAGTGGTGGCTGTCTCCCATCGCCTTTGTGCCGCGGGTATGGTTTGCTCTGGGCGGCCCATTTCTTTGTGGAGAAGAACCGGCTCGGCCACGTTTACAGCATCCGCTCTGGTCGTTTATGGGTGATTGGAAAAATGCTGGCCCTGATGCTGGTCGGAAAGTTGAAGGAGTAAGTGTCGAAGCCCGACCGTGAGGGAGGGCCACTCAATAGATGCTCGAGATCTTGAGCATTTGACGCGGGGCCCTCCCTGACGGTCGGGCTTCTGACACGAAACCAATGCGCGAAACCAAGTCTCAAAAGAAGATCGCACCGAACAGATCGTCAAGCTCCTCAAACACGCGCATCCCGGATGCGCATTGCGCGCTTAATCACGCAAACGCTTTCGAGCTGCTGGTGGCGACCATTCTCTCCGCGCCCAGTGTACGGACGAGCGGGTTAACATTGTTACCGCTGATCTGTTTCGCAAGTACCGCAAGCCGGAAGACTATCTGAAAGTTCGCGACATTGAACTGCAGCAGGACATCAAAACCACCGGTTTCTTTCGCAACAAGACCAAATCGATCCAGGGCGCATGTAAGGTTCTGATTGAAGAGTTCAAAGGCGAAGTGCCGCGGACAATGGAGGAGTTGCTAACGCTTCCGGTGTCGCGCGCAAAACTGCGAACGTCGTGCTCGGGCGTGGCTTACGGAATTGCGGCCGGCATCGTCGTGGACACGCATGTCAGCCGTCTATCTCACCGGCTCGGTCTGACGAAACAAAAGGACGCCGTCAAGATCGAAAATGATCTGGTTGAATTGGTGCCGAAGAAAGATTGGATCATCTTCCTCGCATCTTCTGATCTTTCACGGACGGAGAGTGCGCAAGGCACGGCGGCCGCGTTGTGCGAGGAGCGTGCTGGCCTGAGAAACTTTGCCCTTCGTCGATTGCTCAAGACCAAGGAAGGCTCCAGGCGCCTGACACCGCCTGTTGAGCATTGGCTTCGCCAACCGCGCGGCAAGTTCCATAGCGTCTCAGGTTCAGATATCCCAGGTCAAACGACGCTACCGAGATATGGCTCTGCATCACTCCGATGCGCGGCAAGTCTCCGACTCTGCCGACTGGCTCCTTATGAATTTGATGGTTTCACTGCGGGTCGGAGACCGCGGGATTGCCGGAAGACCGGTGACGGCAAGGCGTCGGACTTGCCGCGCGGCTGGAGTCGGCTTGAGCCACACGTACGTAGCGTCGATTGCCCTGCGATGCGGACCAAGCGTCGATGTGCGAAAGCTACGCTTTCCGAAGGTCCCAAAAAGATTACTCTCCGCCACAATCTAAGATCATCGACTGGAACCGAGCGATTCCGCTACATCGAGCGGCATAGCCGACAGGTTCATTACCAATCTGATCACAGCCACTCGATTTTAGTTTTGAACCTTCAAACGAGATCGATGACGCTAACGATGTAACCAACTAACTCTCTTTCTTCGGTCGTTCGTTAGGCTTTCAAGACGCGCTTGCGCAATCGGATTGATTTCGGGGGTTACTTCCACCAGCTCATCGTCGGAAATGAACTCCAGGGCTTCTTCCAAAGACAAGTCTTTGACCGGCACCAGGCGCATGGCTTCATCCGAACCGGACGCGCGCATGTTGGTCAGCTTCTTTTCTTTAATCGCGTTCACATCCAGGTCGACCGCGCGCGCGTTCTCGCCGATGATCATTCCTTCATAGACCTTCGTGTTGCGGACGAATGAAGAGGCGCCACGCTCCTGCAAATTGTAGAGCGCGTAGGTCGTCGACTCTCCCATGCGGTCCGACGACCAGCGAGCCGGTGCCCCGGCCTTTCATCTCGCCCATCCACTTGTCGAAACGGAGGAAGAGAGTATTCAGTAGTCCGGTGCCTTTGGTCTCGGTCAGAAACTCTCCACGAAATCCAATCAGCCCGCGCGAGGGAGTTTCGAATTCCATGCGCACGCGGCCGGTGCCGTGATTCACCATCTTCGTCATCTGGCCTTTGCGCCGGCCCATCGCTTCAGTCACCACGCCGATGAACTCTTCGGGGCAATCGACCACCACCTGCTCGATCGGCTCCTGCAATTCGCCATCAACGCGTCGGTGATGACTTCCGGCTTGGACACCTGAAGCTCGTAACCTTCGCGGCGCATCATTTCGATCAGAATGGCGAGTTGCAGTTCGCCGCGGCCCGAAACCTTGAATTGATCAGGCGAGGCCGTCTCTTCAACGCGAATGGCGACATTGCCGAGCAGTTCACGATCGAGTCGTTCATTGATTTGGCGCGAAGTGACGTACTGGCCTTCCGTGCCGGCAAACGGAGAGTTGTTAACGCTGAAGATCATCGCGATCGTCGGTTCGTCCACGGCAATTGAGGGTAGCGGCCTCGGATTTTCGGCCGTGGTAATCGTCTCGCCGATATTGATTCCTTCGACTCCGGCGAGCGCGACGATCTCGCCGACGCCGGCGCTTTCCGCCAGCTCGCGCTTCAGGCCCTCAAAAACGTAAAGCTCTTTCACTCGAGTCTTTCTGGGTCGCCTTCATGCCCGGCGATCACAATCTCCTGGTTCTTGGTAATCTCGCCCGAGAAAATTCGGCCGATCGCCAGCCGGCCCACGTATTCGCTGTAGTCCACATTCGCAACCAGTAATTGCAGCGAATCGTCGCGCAAAGCGTGCGGCGCCGGAATCGTCTCGATGATCTGGTCGAACAGCGGTTTGAGATTTGTCGATGTATCGTCGAGCTGCTTTTTGGCCACACCGTCGCGCGAGACGGCATAGAGAATCGGGAACTCGATCTGTTCGTCGCTGGCGTCGAGATCGATGAAGAGTTCGTAGATCTCGTTGACTACTTCTTCGGGCCGGGCATCGTGGCGATCGATCTTGTTGACCACGGCGATTGCGGGCAGACGCGCCTCCAGAGCTTTGCGCAAGACGAATCGCGTCTGCGGCAGGCATCCTTCGGCGGCGTCGACCAGGAGCATCACGCCGTCGACCATCTTCAAAACGCGCTTCGACCTCGCCGCCGAAGTCGGCGTGGCCGGGCGTGTCGACGATATTGATCTTGTAATCGCCGTAACGGACCGAAGTGTTCTTGGCCATGATGGTGATGCCGCGTTCGCGCTCGAGGTCCATCGAATCCATCACGCGTTCGACGACTGTTTCGTTGTCGCGATAAGTGCCGGCCTGTTTGAGCATCGCGTCGACCAGGGTCGTCTTGCCGTGATCGACGTGAGCGATGATTGCGATATTACGAATCTTACTGGTTTCCATGCTTGAGTACTGCCTTGTTAAGAAAATGACGCTGGAGGCAAACGATAAGAATAGAGAGGTGAGACGGAAAGCACAACCGGCTGGTCGCACAGGGCTGGATGGTAGTTTTTGCCTCCCTCTCCTTTGGGAGAGGGTCGGGGAGAGGGTTCTAGTACGGCAGAGCCTCTGAATGATTCCCGGGCTTTAGCCCGCTATCGAGACGAGCAATTCTGCAACGCCGCGAAGAATTCCTGAACGGAGCGGGCTGGAGCCCGCAGCAACGTTGTGGTTGCCGTTTACGCTCAGGCCCTCTCCCGAACCCTCCTCCAATGGGAGAGGAGTTATCACTAACTAGAAACTTAGCCGGACACGGGCCACAATCTGGCGGTTGCCGCTGGCGCCACCTCCGCCGCCCGGACCAAAAAGATAAAGTTCGAGGTGCTGGTTGATCTGAGAAAGAAAGGCGATGTCATATTGCCGACCGGCGTGCTGGCGTTCGTATGGTTTAGAGCATTGCTGACGTAAACCCCAAACACTAACGTATAAGGCCGTTGCACCGGCGGCCTGGTAGCCGGTTTTGAGAGCCCGTAGCAGCCGGAAGCCGCGGCCGCGTTGACGGTTTGGGTTGTCCCAGCAGCCGCCGCGGGTGGCGCCTTCGGTTCAATTGCCCGGCCGAACTTGATTGCCTTTGACGCGCCAAAATTGACTGAAAAGAAAGTTGGACCTTGAGCAAAGTTTCTCGGGATAATTGTTTGACCTGGACCGGGATTGGGATCCAAAGCGCCGAAGGGAGTAATGACCACACCGGGCTTACTCAGATCTGTGGCGAACGCCGGCCGCTCGCTGAATGAAGTATCGCCATTCGTGTCTCGTCCCGTGGTGATATTGAACGGCGGGCCAGAGTTAGCAATGATGAAAGTGTTGACGCTGAAGCCGGACTTGGTTGAATAACTGGCATTGACCGAAAACCAATGACGAACATCAAAACCCCCGCGACCCCACTCCTGGCTGAAATCATAAGCATCAGTCGGCGAGCCGCTGGTTCCCGAATCAGTCGCGCGATAGGTATTCCAGGAATAGTTGGCCCAGAAATCAACCTTCTTCGCGATTTTTCCATTCGCCGAAATGTAGAAGCTCTCCGACCGCGAATGTCCGTTTGATTGATACTGAAAAATGTTTCCCGCCTGAGAGCCAAACGGCCGCACACCACTGTTGGGAAAGGCGGGGTTGTATGTGCCGCCCAATGGCGCGTTGATGTTGGCCGTGCGCACAGTGCGCAGCGACTGTGAGTGCGAATAGCCCACCTGAAAGTTCAAGGTCTTCGAAACCACCCGCTCCAGAGTGATGGTGGTGCGGAATATCTGTTCCGACGCGGCGTCTTCATCCAGCACACGTCGCGATTGCGGCACTGAGAAGGCGTTCAGGAGGCGTAACCGGAGGAATGGCAGGAAAAAGGTTCAGCACCTCCGGATCGGTCACGACGAATTGCTGTTGGTTGACTCCGTTAAATCGGATCGTTTGCAGGATTGAGTTTTCGCTGAAGCGTGTATAGAAAATTCCGGCGCCTCCGCGAATGACGGTCTTGGGCTGACTGGGGGCCGCCGGAGCTTTCGCCGGCGCAGCTCCAGGTTTGGCGTCAGCCGCCTTCGGATCAACCGCCTTTGGATCAGTCGCCTTCGGATTAACCGCCGGAGTTTTCCTGTGTCCAAACGAAGGCATCCAGGCAAATCCCAGCCGCGGCGCGAAGTTGAAGTTACTGTCAATGTTCGTCTGGTTTTCGTATCGCAGGCCGGGCGAGAGGGTGAAGTTGGGCCGCACTTTCCATTCATCCTGAAGATAGAAACCGACGTCGGTCTGAGTGACGCCGGCTTCGGGATGGCCGCCGTTGATGGAAAACTGCGTTGCGCCCCCGCCGAGTAATCTGATCTGCGCCGAAGTCAGGTTCTGCCGTTGAAACAGCAGCGTGCGGCGGTAGCGTTCCAGACTGGTTAACTGAATTAGCGGCGCCCCGGGAACGAGCTGATCGTTGGCATCGAGCGTAGGACCGGTCCCGCCGGAGAAGGTATAGCTGCCGCCGAAGTTCGAGGGCGAGATGCTCTTGATCTTGACGTACCGCACCCGGCCACCCACCTTTAGAAAATGATGACCGGCGGTCCAGGAAGTAAAGTTTTGCAATTCTCCACGATCCTGCGTGTTCGAAGCAGCACCCACCTGTGACCCGCCGCCAGAGAAAGCCTCGCTGACAAACAGGGCGGGCAGCGCATTTTGCGAAACTTGCTTGAAAATACTGTGACTTAACTGCAGGCGCGTTTCGCTGATGGTCCTTTCATTTATCAGCGCTGTCTCGGTGATTTGCAGTGATTGATTTGAGTTACTGGTGCGATAAGCCCTGCGAGGGCAGCGAAAAGCCGCCGATGCCCTGAGGATCCTGTGATCCACGGCTGATTGAAAATTCGCGACCAGGGTGTGCTTCTTGTTGATCTTCAGATCATTACGGAAGCCAAAGCTGGTTGATACGCCTGGTACGACCACAGTTTGGTTGAACAGGGTCGGCGTTAGCGTAATCGGCTCGAGCACCGTTGCGTTAATGATTTGGTTCGTGAAACTCGCGTAGCGATTGACGTAGAACGAAAACGAATCACGCTTCTTTACCAGCGGACCGGTCAGGTTGCCATCTGAATTGTCTGAGCTGATAAGGAGCCCGGACTTTGGCGTAAGGGTTTCTCGAATTCAGGCTCTCATCGGTGAACAAGAAACCGGCCCCGCCGTGAAACTTGTCGCTCCCGGGCTGCGTGAAGATCTCGATCCCGCCCCAACCGGGATATTCATTTTCTGCCGAGTATGGATTTTGATTGATCCGAACTTCGCGAATCGTTTCCTTGGGCGGAACGGTCCCATTAGAAAATCCATCGACCTTGACCTGGGCGCCGTTCTGGGCCGCACCGGGACCAGCCATAGCCTGAGGGCCGATGCCAGCGCCTCAGGATCGTCAGGCAGGGCGGCCAGCTCGCGCTCGCGCAGGACGATGGCATCCGCATTTCGATCGGCGTCCGTGCTGACGCCGTGATTGTCGACGACGACCGTTTGCTCGAGCATGCCAATTGTCAGCTGCACGTTCAGCGTTGAAGTTTTGCCGGCCCTGAGCTCGACATTCTTTTCCTCCAGCGTGTTAAAGCCGGCAGCCTTGATGGTTGAGATCATACCTGCCCGGCGGCAGTGATCGAATTTCATAGTTTCCGTTGTCATCGGACGTGACCGTTCTCTTCAGAGTGCTTGCCATCTTTGACTACGATCGAGGCGCCGACGACCAAAGCGCCGAGCTGATCTGTCACGGTACCTTTAAGCGACCCGGTGGATGGCTGAGAATCGACACGGACGGCGGCTGCAATCAGAAGGAGAGCGCAGGCCAGGGTCTTCAGGAGTGATGCGAAGCTGTTCATACGCTGTTCATACGAACTATTGGGACCGCATCTGCTAACTTGAAAAACTGTCTCAGCCGGGGAAAACCGGCGAGTTTTATAGTTTGTGATCCTTAGCCGCAGGAAGTTTCAGAAAATTGCATCTGAATCGGGATTTTTGAACTGCGGCTACCTGCCTCTTAGCACGAAATTCGAGCGCTGCGGTTTCAATAAATGTGGACGAGAGTCGGCGGTCATAATACCTCAGGAAGGATGCTCTGGGCGCAAAAATTCCGTAAGGGTTCTGGTAAACCCACAACAAAATCGTTGAATTTTGCTTAACGAACGGTTACTTCCAGGGTGTAGGCGATTGTTCGTTCGGTAGTCGTGTCAGGCAGCACGTTAATGCGGTAGTCGCCTGAGGCAGGCGAGTGCGCCTTCCCAGTCTCTGGCGCAACTCGCCAGTTGATCACGCAGGGCCGGACTGTAGAGGTCAAAGCAGACGCCAGCGCTGGTAGCCAGATGCACGGTCATGTTCTGACCATCGCCAGCTTTCAGCAGGTAGTCATGACTCATCCCCCGTTGGACTGAACCTTTCTCAACCGCGGTCGGTGCGGCCGCGGGCGAACTTGATGCGGGTGACAATGCTGGTGCCGTGCTGGGCGATGGCGGAGACCGTAACGATGAGGACGAGAATAGATAGGATTGCCGAGGTGGTTAAGATTCTATCCAGTGGTTTCATGGTTTGAATCCGCTTGTTCAAAATCCAGCCCGATAAGAACTCTTTGACTGAGATGACCGGTTCGATTCTTTCTAAAGTCCTCTGATTCGGTCAAGCTTGCTGGTCACAGCCGAAAACCTATGTTGAACGGAAAAGAGGCGGGCCGTCGCCCGCCTCGTTTCGCGATCTCCAGATTTCAGATCTGAAATACAAAGCACTACCGGTTCGGGGTCGCCATCGTGGCCGGCATGCCCTTCATCGGAATCGGCAGTTTGCCGTCTGCACCACTTGTTAACGCGACGAACTGTTGATCGGTTCTGAATTGATACAAACACCGCATCGACGCGTGCTTCCATCATCTCTTTCTCCCGCACCGCCTGATAGCGTTCGTATTGGAAGAAGTGACGGTGGAGCAGTTGCAGAGCCTTATCGCGCTGTCCGTTCTGCGCGAAGATAGCCGCCAGATTGTAGGACGCGGGCATCAGGTTCGATGTTGCGCGCGCGCGATCTTGAGCGCCTTCTCTTCTTTCTTTCCATTCGCCGCCATGAATACTGCGGCAAAGACCACGTTGTAGGATCCTGCGGATCCAGGGCCAGCGCCTTCTGGTGTACTCGTTGCCTTTTACCGGATCGTTTTCCGAGTTCCAGTAGACGGCGAGATTACGATAAGCGAGTGCCAGCGGATACTCTTCCACCGCGCGTTCCATCAAGGCCAGTCCCTTTTTGAATTCGCCATCGTGGATCGTCATTTTCCCGAGACCATGCAACGCGACTGAACGAGAAAGCGAGTCCGCCGGCATGTCCAGTATTTGATTGAAAACCTCGCGAGCCTTTCTGCCAGTCACCGATGTTGTGACGATAGTTCTCACCGAGATAGCGAAGCGGCGTCGGATCGGCCGGATCCATTAAATGCGCCTGCTGATAAAGCTTGGTTGCCAGCACATACTGCGCATTCATCTCGGCGATTAGGCCGCGCCTCATAACGCGCTCAATCGGCTGCGCTTTGACGCGGTTCTGCCACCAGCGCCGGCGGAACGCTGGCGATATCCCGTACGCCAGGGCCTTCAGCTGCTTCGGCGGCTTCCTTCGCTTCTTTCGGAAACAGGCATTTCTGCTCCAGCACCGATTTGTAAGCAGCGATGGCGCCGTCTTTATCTGCCGGCTTTGACCTTGGCGGCAGCATCTTTCAGCTGACCATCGACTGCTGCCTTCGCGCATGCTTCATTTCGGCTGTCAACCAACTTCTCAACATCGGCGACTTTGAGTTTGCCGCTGATGTTCTCGACGCGGTTGATCGGCGTGCCGTCAGGTTTTGCCAGCGACTGCGACCGGAAGTTTCGAGTCGCCCATGAGTTTGTCTGCATTGGCAGTTCGACCGTCTGCCCATTCCATTGAAACGCATTGCGATATGCATATACAGACAGGATGCGCGACTGACGCAAGCTCGGAGTTCTTCATCTCGTCAACCGAAGCCGGGAACCAATAAAGAACCAGTCCCGTCGGCTGGCGCATCCGTCGGCTTGCGCACCTTCCAGGGCACCACATAAACCGGCGCAGCTCGAGCCGCCGCCATTACCGCCGCTGTTGCTCATTCCGCCGCCACCGCCGCCGCCTCCTCCGCCGCAGGTGGCCCATGTTGACTGGGCAAAGAAAAGGACGAGGAGACTTAGAGCGATAGAGCGAAAGAATTTGGTTTTCATAGTGCCGGGATTATAGCAAGGCGCTACCGTCCGAGAAAGAGAAATAGGAGCAATCAGGAAGGGTCAAAAGACCGGGTTTGACGAGGCGGCCACAGTAGCTGGGATCAAGAGAGAATTCCCGGGTGGGCCTGGAATTCTTCTACGCCTCTCGTTAAGTAAACTGGACTGCTGGAACGTCCGGGCAGTTAGAAACTGCAACCGTAGGCTTTCATGGAAGCGTTTGCCTGCTCGGCTGACATCTTACAACCCTGGGCCAGTGCCGCTTTTGTTTGCGGATTGTCAGCGGCCTTCTTCCATTCTGTGCGCCAGGTCTTCAGCATGCTTTGAAATTGAGCACGCGCCACTTCTGGCACCTTGCCGGACACGCAGGCTTCATACTTGGCGATGAAGTCATCGCACTCGGGGACGCCGATCTTGTCGCCGGCTGCCGTGGTACTGCTGGTCGTGGTGCGTCGTAGTCGCCGGCGTGGCCGCCGTCGTGGACTTATTCGAATTCGTCGGTTGCGGTGTTGGTGTTGCCTGTTTCGGTCTTGTTGCAACCGATCAAAATGGCGGCACAAAGAACACAAAGAATCAAAAGGGCATTTTTGTAACATCGGGATTTGCTCCTTAAGAGCTCGGACGTGAAGCGCCTGAACTAGATCAAGTTAGGGATTGATAAAGCGGCGCTATCATACACGAGAGCGGGAAATTGCCAGTGAATGCGGCACTCTACCTGCTTAGCTCGGCAACAGGATCGAAGGCCAACACGCTCTCGTCAATATGCGACATAACGCAGGACGAGGGCGTGGAATTTTTGCCGAGCTGGATCGCGAAGCTGAGTCTCGCCGGGGAGTAAAGTGTCTCGCCCCGACACTTTTGAGCCACGTGATAGACAAACCTGGTGGTCAGAACCGGGAGCGGTAGCGACCGGATCGGTGCCGCCCCTCCGTAGGGTAGTAGGCGTTAGAGTCCGGCCGCCCGGCCCTCACCTACTAAAGTTATAGTTGACATCTCTCGCAGCTTTCGATGTATACCACCTACTAAACGTTAGTAGGAGGTGTATTCGATCAATGCCACGGCAGGAAGAGCGACCGAATCACGCCACTTGAACTGGAGATTATGCACGTGCTCTGGGAGTTAGGGGCCGCCAACGTGCAGACCGTGCAGCGCGAAGTTACAGCGCGAACTGGCCTACACCACAGTCCAGACGATGCTGACGGTGCTTCATCGCAAGGGCAAAGTGAAACGGACCCTCAAGGACAAGGCCTACATCTACCGGCCCGTCGCTCAGCCAAAGCAAGGTTACCGGCCATGCCGTCGGAGAATTGATCGATCGCTGGTTCGGCGGCTCGGCCGAGGGTCTGGTGATGAGTCTGCTCGGAGGCGCGTCATCTCACGCCGAAGCGCCTGGCCCGGGTCAATCAAATGGTGGCATAAGGGAGGGCGTGATGACCAGGATTAGCGAACTCCTGCTGAACTTTGCGCTAAACGCCGGCTGGCAGATCGTCGTCATCTTCATCATTGCGAGCATCGGCTCGTTACTTCTTGCAAAACGCTGCCGCCAATTTCCGGCACGCCTTATGGCTGGTCGCTCTGAGTGCTGAGCCTGGCTGCGCCGCTCTGGACCGATGGCTGGTATTGTCACCTGAGTCCTGGATCGTGCGCTTGCCAGGGTCAAATCCACGCCGTCACTGGCGAAATCCGATATTCAGAGAAACGCCACAAATTACCAATGAATGACGAGAACGATACCGGGCGGTTCGGTCGCTTACTCGGTTCGCACGGAGCGCAGGTGGTCAACGCGAACTCCGCGGAACCTGCTGCTGCTGAGTGCGGCCCTTGCGCTGTTTGTGCTGCTGCGCGCCGATTCGACTGGCGCGCTTGTGGCGGAAGAAGGAGCGTTTGCGTCGAAGCGCCGGTCCGAATCGACTTCAGTCCGGTGGTGGATGCGGCCAAAGCTCGCTGCCAGCAGCGCGTTTGGTTTGCGGGAGTTTCAGGTGCTCTGCTCTGACAGAGCAATTGTTCCGGTCGACCCTGGGAGCGCGAAAGCCGGTCATTATTTCTGCCTGAACACTTCTGCGCCGTGCATGAACGAGGAAACGCTCGTTTCGGTAATTGGCCATGAAGTGGCCCACATTTCCAGACGCGATTTTGCCATCAACTTAATTTGCGAGCTGGTCTCGCTGCCCATTTCGTTTCATCCGCTGACTTATCTGATCAAGCGCGAAATTGAAAGGGCCAGAGAGGTCGCCTGCGACGAATTAGTAACTGAGCAATTGCTGGCGCCGCACGCCTATGCTCGTTCGCTGGTGCGCGTCGCCAATGCCACGGCTCCGCACGCCGAAGCGCTCGTGCTGAGCATTCTGATGGAAACATTCTGGAGGAAAGAATCATGAAGCTTACCAACACCAGGACTCAACTCAGCCGCAGAACTAGGTCGAGCGATCACAGTCACCGCGCTCGCAGTCGTTGTGCGTCAGGGTCGCGGCAATTTCCAACCTGTCGTTTGATCTGCGAGCTTATGCAGGCTCTCCGGTCACTTGCAGCGCTCAGTACACAAACATCGGCGTCGCAGCGTTAGAACCGAACCAGCAGAGCCCGATTTCGAAAGTTGAGCACTTCGCGTCGCGCTTCGCGCAGCAATCAAACGAGAGTTTAAGCGCGCAGGAACGCGCCCAGGCTGCCTGCGATGTAGCGCAAAAGAAGCGGTGTCGAAGCAATTCCCGACTCTGATCGCGATGTTGGGAGATGACGCGAAGACCGAACTCATCACGATGTTGGGAAGGCACTCGCTGGAGTCCTGCTCTGGATAGTTTCAAGCATCCGTCGCCGGGCGAGCAGGCGGCGCTGGCCTTGGCCTCGATGGGACCACCGGCGTTCGAACCACTGACGAATCAACTCGACAATTCTGAATGCAACCGTCCGCCGTAACGCCGCGTGGGCCATCGGCGAACTGACTGGAATGGTGCCCGGTGCGAGGGCCACGCGCTGTTCCGCAGCTGACCTACCCTGTTAGTGATTCGGACGTTTGGACACGCATGGCGGCCGCGCGCGCTTTGGGCGAGTTGCACGACAAACGCGCGACCGAAGGCACTGATCGCGACGCTCTCAGACACTGATTGGAAAGTTCAGTGAGTTGTCAGCCTGGGCCTTGAGCGAGATGAAGGACGCCCGGGCCGTCGAAGCGCTCTGCCGGGCGCTCTTAACCGACCCACAAGTCGAAGTCCGCCGCACCGCCGCTGAAGCCCTGGGAGAAATTCGCAGCGCTGAGGCGCTGTCTTCACTCAAACAGGCTCTCAACGATCCGGAAGCGCGCGTGCGCGCCAGGGCCGGCTGGGCCATTTCAGAAATAGAAGACGGCGACGGCTGAGTTCCGAAGGTGTGAATCACGCGCAAGCTGCGCGTGTCAAACCAACAGTCTTCCCAAACAGTATTAATCGTCAAAGGAGGCATCGCGTATGTCTGGTTCGAAGTGTGTCTGGTCGTTTCTGGTTCTGTTGTTACTAATCTCGCCGGTCGCGGCGCAAATGAAGGCTGGGGATCTAAAGATCAAGCCCTACACCTTCACAAATGCAGGCTGGTGAAAAACTGAAAGCGAGTTTGGCACGCTGCTGGTTCCGGAAAATCGATCGGACCCGCAAAGCAACTTGATCGAACTTGCTTTCGTGCGCTTCAAGAGCACATCGAAGAGCGCCGGGACCACCCATCGTCTACCTTGCCGGCGGGCCGGGTGGAACGGGCACCGGCACGGCGCACGGGTTCGCGCTTTCCTCTTGTTCATGGCGCTGCGCGAGATTGGCGACGTCATCGCCTTTGACCAGAGAGGCACCGGAAATTCAAAGCCAAATCTTGGCTTGTGCAGACCGGCTCGACCTGCCACTGGATGTCGCGCCTTCGCGCGAGGCGGTGATGAAGTCGCTGTTGGAAGGCTCAAAGAACTGCAAATGGTTCTGGCACGATCTCCAGCGTGTCGATCTCAACGCCTATAACACAAACGAAAGCGCCGACGATCTGGAAGATCTGCGCAAGGCTTTGGGCGCAAAACAGATCAGTCTCTGGTCGATTAGCTACGGGACGCACCTGGCGCTGGCCACGATCCGGCGTCATCCGCAAAGCATCAGTCGCGCGATTCTGGCTGGCACCGAAGGCCCGGATCACACCTACAAACTGCCGAGCAATATTCAGCGGCATCTCGAGGATCTGGCTGCAGTGATCAAAGCTGATCCGGTAATCGGCAAAGACATTCCCGATTTTCTCGGTCTGATGAAATCGGTTTTCGATCGCCTGGATAAAGAACCGGCGAAGGTCGAGATCACCGATCCACGCACGAAGCAAAAGGTCACCGTCACGGTCAACAAGCTGGTGATGCAGTACATCATCGCCAACAACATCGGGACAACTGTGACGGCGTCGTTCCCGGCGCTGTTGTATCGCGCTTCGCAGGGAGACTTCACGAACCCGGCGCAGGTGTGGTTCAACATTTCGCGCGAGGGAATCGGATCCGCGATGTCTTTCATGATGGATTGCGCTTCGGGCATGACGGCGGCGCGACGCGAACAGATTCAGCGCGAGGCGAAAGGCACTCTGCTGGAAGACGTTTTCAACTTCCCGTTTCCGGATGTCTGCGAGGCCTGGAAGGCGCCTGACCTGGGCGACACCTTTCGTTCGGTGGTGAAGTCGGACGTGCCGGTGCTTTTCATCAGCGGCACGCTTGACGCACGCACGCCGATCAGCAACGCTGAGGAATATCGCAGAGGGTTTCCCAACAGCACGCACATGATCATTGAGAACGCAGTGCACAGCGACCCGCTGTTTCTTTCATCGCCGAAGATCAAAGACGGCATGTTGGAATTTCTGAAAGGACAAACGGTCACAGCGACGCGAATCTCAGCGCCGCCAATTAAGTTTGCGCCGTTGACCTCAACTAAATCCGGTTCGATCTCTACGCAGTCGCCGTTGAAAACTCTCGAGTTCGCCAACGGACAATGGTTTGACGGGCAGAAGTTCAGACGGAAGACCCTCTACTCGGCCAACAGAGTTCTGACTTCGCGCAAGCCTGTAAAGATAGATATGGTCATTGACCTAACCGGAAAATATGTGATTCCTCCCTTTGGCGAGGCACACAATCACAACCTCGATTGGTCGAGCGACGAACAGTTTGCACGAATTAGATCCATGTATCTCAAAGACGGTATCTTCTATGTGAAGAATCCGAACAGCCTCACCAGGGCGACCGCACCCTTGAACGGTAAGATAAACATTCCCACCAGCGTGGACGCCGTCTTTGCGAACGGTGGGTTGACTGCTACGGGCGGTCACCCGGCCGAGACCGTGCGACGAAACATACAACGTGGCGGGATGTCCGAAGTTGATGGTGAGGGTGGGTTTTACTTCACCATTGACAACCTGGCCGACCTTGATCGCAAGTGGGAGAAAATCAAGGCGGGCAAACCTGATTTCATCAAAACGTACCTTATCCATTCGGAGGAATACGAGCAACGCAAGGACGACGAAAAAGTGACCCCGAAGGGACTCAATCCGACTCTCTTGCCTGAGATCGTTCGACGCGCACACGCGGCGGGCTTGCGGGTGTCGACGCATGTAGAAACCGCAACCGACTTTCATAGCGCTTTGGTCGCTGGAGTTGATGAGATCAATCACACTCCCGGATTCCACACCAACGATAAACTCGGACTGGCCCCTTACGAGATTTCAGAAGCGGATGCGCGGCTGGCAGCTCGCCACCGCGTCTTCGTTGTTACCACGCTAGGTGAAGCCATAGACAAGATCTACGGAGAAGGCGAGACTGAATTAGGCGGTCGTCGAGGTCTGCATGACCTGCTGGTTCGTAACCTCCAGCTACTAAAGAAACACGGTGTCCGAATCGCGATCGGAAGCGATGAGTTTCGTGAAACTTCTCTGCCTGAGGCTATGAAGCTTCATAAGCTGAAGGTCTTTGATAATGTCACTCTGCTGAAAATGTGGTGCGAAACGACGGCCGCGACCATATTTCCACAACGCAAAATCGGCTATCTGAAGGATGGGTATGAAGCCAGTTTTCTGGTTCTGAGTGGCGATCCGCTGCAGGACTTCAACAACGTGCGAAAGATCGAAATGCGAGTCAAGCAGGGCGAGCCTCTTCCTAACTAATTGACGACGCCCGTGAGACTCTTAAGCTCCTACTGACTCTTGTTCCTCGCGCTTATTTCGGCAACGGTTGCGCCAGAATCCATTCCATGACCGGGTCGCGTCCCGCTCTGGTAGGACTGCCAGTCCGGTTCAATCAGCTTGTCGGGCATGACCGCCGGCGCGTCCTGATCCTGAAACTTGTAATAGCGCGTTGAATAGCGGACGACGAAATGAGAATTTGGCAGCTTGAACTCGCTATCCTCGGAATAACCGTTGGGCCGCCCGCCCGTCGGTTCGCCGACCACAAGCGCCTTCATTTCTTTTCGAAAGTCGATGGTATTAACGACCGCCGCCGATTGCGTCGCGCGGCCGGTGATAATGAACAACGCTCCCGGTTTTAGCAGCCAGGAATTCTGTTTGAGACCCGGCAGCAAACGTCCGCGCACCCTGGTGAAATCTCCGCCGCGGTTCTGCCTTACGTCTATCACGAGACGCTTGGGCGAATTTTCTTTGATCGAACTCAAGCAGTTCGTCGGCATGCTTGGTCGAATTCATCGCGATAACCGCGAAAGTTCACGTAAATTGTTTGCGCCTCAGGCAGGTAGGTGAACCAGAACTGCTCGTCTGGCTTTTGCCGATAAAGCGGCAACTCGGGTGACGCGGATACCCAATCGATCTTTTCGTCTTGTGCAACTGTCTGAAGGTCGAGCGAGAACCGCGTGCCTGCTGAGTCCTCAAACGTCCAGCGGGCAGCCTTCAAATCGGGAATTATTTTCAGGGCATGAAGAATTTCAGCGAAAGGCACAAAACCCGCGTCGAGCAGGCGCACCCAGTAATCATTCTCGTGGGGTACGATCTGATCGATCCTCTTCGCCACCTCATCGATCGTGACGTCACCAATTTGAACGACCCGCGCGCCGGCGCCGCGCTTGTAAGCAGCAGCGATTCGCGTAACGCGCAACTCTTTTCCGAACCAATAGACGTTCAGTGGGAAGCGATGAAAACCATCTCCGAAACCAGAGAGCTCAGTGTGCGCGTCCGAAACGCTGGCCACAATGCCCATCAAACCGACAATGATTTCATGCGGTTGCAGATTGGGAATGCGCACGCTTAGGTCAGCGACAGACTTTTCAAATTGTTCACGCGACACAGTGTGAAAAGCGTTCTTGTGCCGGCGCGGAAGTTCTTTGGCGAGATATTGCAAGTCCGCTTGCCATTGTTGCGTGGTGAGCTGCGACTGAACGTCATTCTTCGACCTGCGCAGCTGGCGAAAACGAAGTTCAGTTGCCCAAGCAATAAGACAAACAGCAGCAGCAAGTCTGATTTTTCGCATGAGGAAATCCGAGCGCGAATCTGGTTTAAGACAAGAATCTCATCCGGCTCGACGATCTTTCCGGCGATCGCTGAAGCAGCCACGACATAAGGCGAGGCCAGATAGAGTTTGCCGGGACCACTGCGCCCGGGAAAGTTTCGATTCTGGGCGCTGACGGTGACTGTTTCAGCAGTCTTTGAAGCGCCCGGGCCGGCGTTGATGCAGGCGCCGCAGCTTGGGTCAATCAATTCTGCTCCCGCTTCGGTGAAGATTTCGATGTAGCCTTTTTCGCGGGCGTACTGTTTGATCTTCTGCGAGCCGAATTGCAGGTAAAGATGGACGCCGGGCGCGACGCGTTTGCCGTGCTTCAGAGCGTTCTGCAAAACCGCAGCATACATATCCATGTCGGCCATCTTGCCGCCGGTGCATGAACCGCCGTAGGCCGCGTCAATCTTCACTTCTTCCGTCAATTCATCGATCGGAATGCCGTTGCGCGGATCGCCAGGCAGCGCCACCATCGGGCGAACCTCATCGAGATCAATTTCAAACGTCGCCGCGTACTCAGCATCCGGGTCGCTGAAGACGAAGCCTTTGCGAACTTCGTCCCGATCAAGCCCGCGCATGTTCACGACATACTCGAGTGTCTTTCATCCGGCTCGATGATGCCGGTAAAGCCGCCGGCTTCGACCGCCATGTTGGTCAAGGTGGCGCGTTCGTCCATCGACCAATTCTTCAAATCGTCGCCGGCAAACTCCAGGACTTTGCCGATGCCCTGACTCGTCTTCATGTATTCACTGGAAAGGATGACGAGCATTACATCTTTGGCGGCGACGTCGGCGCGCTTCTTTCCCTGCAAAACGTAGCGCACCGTCTCGGGAACGCGGATGCGAATGTCTTTCGTGAACCAGGCGTTGGCCATATCGGTTGAGCCGACGCCGAAGGCAAAGCAGCCGATCACGCCGGCCATGCAGGTATGCGAGTCGGTGCCGATGACGATTTGCCCCGGCAAGGCGAGGTCTTCGACTACCGCGTTGTGGCAGATTGCTTCCGATCCGCCCTCCGGATTCTCGCCATAAAGTTTGATGCCCTGCCGTTCGGTAAAACTTTGCTGCGTCGTGGCCAGTCCTTCGGCTTTCTCAAGCAAGCCCATCTCGCGATGCTTGGGCGACATGACCTTGCCCAGAAATGTCAGGTGATCGCGAAACGCGAAAACAGATTGCAGGCTCGGTGACTGCAGCGCCCGCGCCCAGGCCCTGAGTGAAAAGCGATGCGGCCATCGGCGTCACATATTCATGCGAGAAGCGCACGTCGGCAACGGCGAACAGCGCATCGCCGGGTCTGACTGAATCCACGCCGATCTGACCAGCTTTGACGAAGGCATGGCGGGCGATGATCTTCTCGACGATGTTCATCGGACGCGTGTCAGAAGCCCGACCGTCAGGAAGGGCCTCTTGACCAGCAGTGCCCTTGCTTACGCGCGGGCTTCTGACACGTGGCGGCGCGACCTCGCCGGCCAGGCGCGCCTTGTTGTAATTGAACAGCCCGCCGTATTCGACGATGTCTTTCGAGATCGGATCCAGCCCCTGGTGAATTCGTCGAGCGAGATTTCTTCGCCGCGCCGAATGCGATCAATTAGACCGAAATCAGTCGAGGTCAATAAGCCAATGTTCTGGCGAGTTCTGTCCGTAAATCTTTTCGATAGCTTTTGGCGATTACCAGTTGAATGCCCGCCCACTTCTCGGCATACGGCGCGGTTTCGCGTGACGACCCGCAGCCCTTTGATAAACCTGACACGACCACGGCAAATCCGCCGTTCTTGACCTCGTCCTTTTGACCGCGCCGTCGCGCATGCCGACGTAAACGTATTGGCCCAGGGTCTCGTCATAGTAGAAACAAACCCAGCCGGGCGTAATCTCGTCGGTTGAGATATTGCTCATCAAAGGCAAATCATCCGTAGCTAATCGCCGGGCCAAATCGTCTTCAATCATGCGTGCTTCATCGCCGGATGCTTCCAGTTGGCGCCGAATGATCGTGGTATCTTCAGTAAGAAAAAGAATCCGGCCATTGCAATCTGACCTTATCGGGTTGTTTTGTGATTCGCAGTTGTCATTGAAACGTGGACAATTGAACCTTTCTCAGTACTAGTCCGTACAAGACGCTCTATCCGTTCATTATAAACTGGTGATTAAGAAAATGCCCCTTACCGCACAAACAACTGCCGCTGATTCACGTCTTGTCGAGACCGAGCGCCTGCGCCTGCGCATGTTGCGCGACTCAGACCTCGACAACCTGGCCGCGTTATTCGCCGACCCCGACGTGATGCGCTACGTGGGAAACGGACAGCCTACCGATCGAAGTGAAGCGCAGAAGGCCCTGACGAGCATTGTGGCCCATTGGGAGCGGCATGGCTTCGGACGTTGGGCCATCGAAGACAAACAGACACAACGAGTTCATCGGTTATGGCGGCCTGCGTTCGTTATTCGGAACGCCCGAAGTTGTTTATCACTTTGCCACGCGACACTGGGGCAAGGGATTCGCGACTGAAACGGCGCGCGCCAGCCTGGAATTTGGATTCAACCAGAAGGGTTTTGATCGCATCGTAGCCATCGCCAAGCCGAAAAATGCCGCCTCAATTCACGTGATGGAAAAGGTCGGGATGCATTTCGAGATGCAGACCAGTTATTACGACATCGAGGTGGTGCAGTACGAGATTAGCCGCGATGAATTCCGTTCTCTCCGCGAAAATCAGGGCGCCGGAGTCGTCAGCAGGTAAACCGCGAACGACGCCAGCCAGTGCTCACCCTCATAATTGCCGCTGGTAACGTAAGGCAGGGCCGCTTGCGCATGGGCAACAGCGGAGTTGGTCAGGATGCGACGCGCGGGATCGTTCTGCGGCAGCGCGTTGGCAATGCTCCTCATGCACCAGGCGCGACTGAGATTCAAGCCGTCAAGATGCACCAGTTTCGGATCGGTCCGGTCAGTAACGATGGCAGCCTCGGAGCAAGGCCTTTGGCTGATTGCGATTGATGTTGGGAAGAAACCGGTGAAACCAGATTGTGAACTCAGCCCGCGGCATCACGCGGCGCATCAGATCGCTTTCCATCAGCGCCGGTGAAAAGAAATCTTCACCGCCCGGCTCCCAGGCGGCCGGATAATTCAAATCCTTTCCAAAATACGTCCGGCTGCGTTCAACGATCAGTTCCTCTAATTTCCGGTGGCCAACTGCGCGGGCATAGTCGAGGGCGAACGCTAAACCAAAAGCAGTGTTTGATGAACACCGGTGCGAATCGGATAGTTCTGCTTGGGCAGGAACGCGAGACACTTTTCCGCCAGGGCATCGGCCAGGGGCTGGAGGTTTGCCGACCAGCGCCGGCCGTCTTCATCGTTCCATCCCTGCAGTTCGGCCGCGAGTTTCAGCAGCCACGCCCAGCCGTAGGTGCGCTCGAACGAAGCGCGATTCGCTTGCTTGAGGTAGGCAACCTCGCCGGCAATATTCTTTTCACTGAGATTGGCATCGAGCGCGGCGCGAATCTCGCGCGCCTGCGGCAGGCTGGGAAAAAGCTTCAGCAAATGCACCAGCATCCAATGCCCGTGCACGGTTGAATGCCAGTCAAAGCATCCGTAGAACGCCGGATGCATTGCGCGCGGACTGCGCACGTCCTCAGCATCATTGTTCACATGATCGAGCTTGTTGGGATACTCCTTCTGAATGCATTTCATGGCGAGCGCGGCGAAATGGGAAGCCTGGGTTTGGGTGAGGGAATGCTGCTCACTCGCTGACTGTTGAGCTTTGGCAGTACCGGAAAGCACTATTGCGGCAAGTATCGATATAAGAATTTTCCTGGACATTTGTTTGGACACGGCGGGGAGTCTAACAGAAATCAAATTCCGGATATAACATAAGAATTGATTGCCATGCCTGACCTTCGCAAACATCGTGGCGCGCATCCTGAAGATCGAAAGCTGTTCGGCGACGATCAACTCCCGGCGTTGCGTACCGCGGTGCAGGAATTGTCATGGTTGTTGACGCGCGACTACTCGATCAAGGGCGCGGTAAAGCTGGTAGGCGATCGACATGGATTGACGGATCGTCAGCGCCTGTCGCTCGCCCGAGCGGCCTGCTCTGATCAAAGCAAACAACTTCGAGCGCGGACCGAGATTGATCTTAAAGAATTGCCGGACGCGCACGTGATCATCGATGGCTTTAACTTAATCATCACGATCGAGGCGGCGCTAAGCGGGGAGTTCTTTTGCGTTGTCGTGACGGTTGCATTCGCGACTTGTCCAGCGTTCACGGCTCGTATCGCGCGGTGAGCGAAACAAGTTTCGCCGTGCAACTGATTGGAGAATCGGTGGCGGCGCTAAGATTTAAGTCAGCGGCTCTGGCTATTGGACCGGCCGGTTTCAAACAGCGGCCGTTTGGCCCAACTGATTCGCGCTTGCGCCGAACGGAATGGTTGGCCGTGGACGGTGGAAACTTCTTTCAATCCTGATCGCGAAATTGTTGCCGCCTCAGGAATTGTTGTCACTTCAGATGGACCATTGCTTGATCAGGTTGATCAATGGGCCAACGTCAGTCGTCACTTGATTGAGAAAAGGCTGGATGCGCCGTGGTTAATTGATTTAAGCTGTTGAGTTCAGACGGGGCCAGAAGGCCAGAGATGAAAGCGGTCGAAATCGACAGGATTTACATGATTAACAAGATTGCCGAAACAATCATGTCAATCCTGTTAATCCTGTCTAATGAATTTTGGCTATGCTGTGGTTTCAACGTGACCCAATGAAATTCTCCGTCATCATTCCCGCTTACAACGAAGAGCATTACTTGCCGCGACTGCTGAATTCCATCGAAGTCGCGCAGGGAATTATTCCGGCGGCCGCGAGGAAATTGAGGTGATCGTCGCTGACAATGACTCAACCGACCGCACGGCGGAAGTCGCCGCCGCGCACGGCGCGCGGGTGGTGCACGTCGCGAAACGACGAATTGGGGCGGCGCGTAACGGCGCCGCGCGGGTAGCGCGGGGAAAGATTCTCTGTTTTATCGATGCGGACTCAGCCGTACACCCGCAAACCTTCGATGCGATCGACGAGCGGATGAAAAGTGATCGATATGTTTGGGGTGTCACCGGAGCTCGTCTGGATCGAAAATCCTTCGCCCTGGTGATCACGCATTACATGTTCATGCCGATGGTGTGGATCACCGGTCTGGACATCGGTTTGTCATTTTGCCGCCACGAAGATTTCGAAGCTGTCGGGGGCTACGACGAGAATCGCTTCTACGCCGAAGACGTGCTCTTTCCGCTGGCCCTGCGGCGTCTCGGCCGCAGCCGGGGACAACAGCTGACCCGTGTGCCTCAGGTGAAGGCGCTCCAGTGCACGCGGAAGTTCGACCAGTTCGGCGAGTGGCATTATTTCTGGATGCTGGGCCACGTCGTCAAAAGTTTGATCACCTCGAACTGGCACGATGAGAAGCTGGCGGAGAGATACTGGTACAACCCCGGACGGTGAGTGTCAGAAGCCCGACCGTCAGGGAGGGCCTCGGTCGGCCGGTGCGAGTTGGGACAACAGGTGCCCTCCCTGACGGTCGGGCTTGACACTTCCCGTTTCCGAGATCTCGCAGTAGAATCTGGCTCATCCTTAGGGTAGGCAAACGGCAACCATTCGAGACTGCGATGGCTGAAAAACTATTCCCACAAAACCCAATGCGGACCTTCGCGAACGACTGTGGCGCGCGCGCCGGTTGATCGACGAATGCTACGATCGCCCTCTTGATCTTGCCGAGATTTCCAGAGAGGCTTGCCTGTCGCGCTATCACTTTTTGCGCTCGTTTCGCGATACCTTCGAGACCACGCCCGCACCAGTACCTGATTAAGAAGCGAATTGAGAAAGCCAAGTGGTTGCTGCGCGCCCGCAGCCTGAGCGTGACCGACATTTGTTTCGAAGTCGGGTTTGAGAGTCTGGGATCGTTCAGTTCGCTGTTCCGCAAATGCGTTGGCGATGCGCCCAACAACTACCGGCGGCGTGAGCGAGAGTCGCTGAAGAAAGTCCCGGGCTGCTTTATTCAAATGTTTGGCCTGACGTCAGAACCGGGAGCAGTAGATAATCAGTAACAAACTTCAGTGTCGATCCCGTCGCTACCGCTCCGGGTTTCGACAAACCACCTGTACAAAAGCAATTTTCGAGAAGCACGCTGGGAGCGAAATTCTTATGCTCACTCCCGAATCGGGAGAAGGAGGAAAAGACATCATGATTACACGCATGTCACACGTTCTGGTTTGGGTGAAGAACCAGCAGGAAGCGCTCGAGTTTTATCGCGATAAGTTGGGGTTCGAAGTCGACACTGACGCGATGATCGGCGAAGACTTTCGCTGGCTAACGATGAGAATTAAGAGCCAGCCAGGTTTTGAAATCATCCTGATGGAGCCAGTGGCCGGCATGATGCTGGATGAAGAATCGGCCGCGCAATTGCGGGCGCTGATTGACAAAGGCGTGCTGGGGGGCGGCGTTTTCGAGGCGGACGATATTTACAAAACTTACGACGAACTAAAAGGTCGCGGCGTCCAGATGAAGGGACCGCCGACCGTGCAATCCTGGGGCACGGCCACAGTGATGATGGACAATTCCGGCAACTGGTTCAGCCTGGGCCAGGACAAAGTGGCCGAGACCGCTGGATGACTTATGACTGGAGCGCCAGCGTCCTCGCTTGCAATCAGCGGCACTGGCGCAGCAACCGGGGACGGTCGCGCTCCAGTCGATCTCGTCGCTATCGCTTCGGGTACTTACACCATGGGCCTGACAAGGAACAGCGGGCATGTTATGACAAAAACAGCGGTTGAGAAAAATCGATCTATGGCGTTCATCCCGGCATCGCCATGACCATGAAATGGGTCGCCGAATTGAAACAGAAAACGGGCCGGTCGCTCGATGAGTGGCTAAAGTTCATCAAGAAGGAAGGCCCGCCGACTGAAGAAGCGCGCCGGGATTGGTTAAAGCAGCAGCACGGTTTGGGCGCTAACTCGGCGTGGTGGCTCGCCGAACGATCCGTGGGCAAAGGCGAAGAGACAGCTGACCCTGACGCTTATCTGCGGGCCGCTGAGAAGTACGTCGATGAGATGTTCGCCGGCAAGAAAGAGCAGCTGCGACCAATCTATGACGCGCTGCTGAAATTGGGACGTCTCGATGGGTAAGGACACGAAAGCTTGTCCTGTGTCAGACCATAGTGCCGCTCTATCGCAATCACGTGTTCGCTCAGATCAAGCCGACGACGCAAACGCGAATTGATTTTGGCCTGGCCCTCGGTGATACGAAGAAAACACCGAAGCGTCTAATCGACACCGGCGGCTTCGCAAAAAAGATCGAATCACACATCGTTTCGAAATAACTTCGCTGAAAGATATCGATGACGAAGTGAAGCGTTGGTTGAAAGTCGCGTACGAAAGAGATGAGTAAGTCCAATGGGTCAGAAGCCCGACCGTAAGGGAGGGCCACGTTTGGCCCAGCGCTGGTTCGGATTAGCGTGCCCTCCCTTACGGTCGGGCTTCTGACCCGAGAGGATCCAGAATGCCCAAAGAACCCTATTAAACCTCGCATGAGTGACGAAGCGGTCGAATCAAAGACCGGCAAGACCTGGTCGCGCTGGTTCAAGCATCTGGACGCTGCCGGCGCGAAAGAAGATGACGCATCAGGAGATCGCCGCGCATCTCGAGCGATAAGCACGGAGTTCGTCCCTGGTGGACGCAGATGGTCGCGGTGACTTACGAACAGGCTCGCGGCCTGCGCGATAAGCACGAAAAGCCGGAAGGCTACGAGATCAGCATCAGTCGGACGATCGGCGCTCCGGTCGGCAAAGCCTTCAAAGCGTGGACCGATGAAAAGACTCGAAAGAAATGGCTGCCGGCTGATCTGACGATCCGCAAAGCGACCACGAACAAGACCCTGCGCATCACCTGGGAAGACGGTAAGACCAGCGTCGCCGCCGCATTCCTGCCGAAAGACTCAAAGAAGTGCCAGGTCGTGGCCCAGCATATGAAACTGCCCGACGCCAAAGCCGCGGCGAAAATGAAAAAGTTTTGGGGTGAAGCGCTGGATCGTCTGAAGGAATCGATCGAGTAGGATTCGCTGTCGATCACTGACTTATCTATGAGCACTTCCCGCTGCGCGACTTTTCCTCGCCAACTCTTCCGGGTACAGCACACATGCGCGAGCAATAGACAGAAGACGGAGATCGCCACCCAGTACAATCTCTGAAGCAGAATCGTTCCACGATTTCCGCCGCTCAAATCAGCGTAACTCCAAAGACGAAAATGAAGCGGATTGTAGAGCCAATGGTTGTGGCCAGTGCTGTACAAATAAAACAAAGCACCACCTAAGCCGATGCTCGCCGCGTAAGCCACGTACTTGTCGCGGAGCAGGACGTTCAGCATGACAGAGACGGCGGCCAAAAAACGGCGCTGGGAATCAGTATCACTGAATAGGTAAGCAGGTAGGCTTGAACCTCAATTGGATGTCCTTTGATGAGTTGAGTTGTCATCGCCGTCAGCCCGACCAGCGTTATCAGCGAGAGCGCGAGCACCAGCGTCGTACCAAACTTTGACAACAAGAGGACGTAGTTGGGCGCCGGCGTCGCCCAGAGGACCGGCTCAACTCTCAGCTCTCGATCGCGATGCATCGCTTCGCCGGTGTAGAAGATCGAAATGCCAAGCAGGAAGATCATCAGTGACCTGGCGGTGTTCCCGGCATATCCAGCAGAGTAAGTCGGATCAGGAGTTACGCTCCAGAACACTACTTCCATCGTTGAGAGAATTAATGCCAGTGGCATGATTACGACCAGGCTTCGTTCGGCAAGAAGCAGCCGAAACCTCGATGGCCAGGGCCGCGAGTAGTTTGTTGACGTTCGCGCGAATCCCTTCATTCGCCCGGGCCACTTCAGCAGATAACGCGCTGCCGATCTTTTCCGGTTGAATCAGTCTTCTCGAACCTGGCGCCGTGCGTCTCCTGGAAGCTATCCAGGTCGTAATAAACGCGTTCGCCTGCCGTAGAAAGGCTTAGCACTGAAAACTTTTCTGGCTTTGTGGTTCGCTCGGATATGGTGAAACGGACGTAAAGAATTGCCAGGCAAAGGGCGGTAACGAGAATCATCACCACCCGGTTCGCAATCATGTCCGCGGTGTAACGTACGACATACTGATTGAGAAACTCTGCGCTGTGCAGAAAGCCGTTGCCTTTAAGACTTGCACCGAGCAGCATCGGATCAAGTATGGCTCGCCAACGCCACGGCAAGGGCCTGAGTACGACCAGCCCATACGTGATGAAAAGCGGATAAAAGCAGGCAGCCAGCCCGTAAACAATTTTGCTGTTGCGCGTGAGAGTTCCGACGGTAAAGTAGAAGGCGGCCAGAACCAGGTGCGAGATGACCACGAAAAAAGAAGTGTTTGAAATAAGGGAACACTCGGACCGGTTGCACCACCATCTGCGAGGTGCGAAATGCCTGCAGCACCAGCAGCGTCAACTGGGAACGCAGCCTGACAGCACACGAGCACAAAGAAGCTGCCAAAGTATTTCCCGAGCAGGTACTGGGCGCGCGTGACCGGCTTGGAAAAGATTAGCGGGTCAACTCCCGTGCGGAAGTCTCTGACCACCGGGTCACCCATGATGACCGCGTTGAAGATTGGGAGTCCTAATAGAAAAGAGAAGCCGAGCAGGTTCCTGACGATGTAATAATCGCTGTTCGTGGCCCAGCCCAATTTGACCGCCGGTCCCCTAGCCCCACCACAGCAGGGCATTGCCAGCAAACAGGATGGCCATCGCATATGGCGCGACGCGTCTGGAGTTGAGTCGCACCTCATTTTGAAAGATTGCGCCGAACGCCGTATGTAACGGATTGATCATGTTGACGTAGCGTGAGTGTCAGAAGCCCGACCGTGAGGGAGGGCTACGTTTATCCTAACGCGCACTTAGACGAACGCGGCCCTCCCTTACGGTCGGGCTTCGACACGGTCATTTCCTTTTGGTTGACCAGATCGAAGTAATAGTCTTCGAGGACCGGAGTTGCCGGCGTAAATTCTTCGCTCGGTCGCACTCCTTTGAGATCACCCTCAGGCGCGCCTGTCCGCCGAACATCTGCGAAGAGATCACCTGGTAGCGAGACTTCATTAGCCGCGACCTGTTCGCGCGGCACAGTGGCTTCCCAAACTGAGTCCTTAAGTTGATCGATCGCCTGCTGCGGCGTGCATGGAAGCCAGGATTACGCCCTGTCGAATGACCGCCATTTGGCTGCAAAGGCTCGAGACGTCAGAGACAATGTGAGTTGACAGAATCACCACGGCGTCTTCGCCCGCGGTTTCCGCCAGCAGGTTATGAAAGCGATTTCGTTCTTCGGGATCCAGGCCGGCAGTCGGTTCATCGACAATGATAAGTTGCGGCTGACCGATGCAGCGCCTGCGCGATTCCCAGCCGCTGCCGCATTCCCCCGAGAACCCGCCAACTCTCTGCCGCCTCGTCGCCGGTAAGATTAACTCGATCAAGCAAAGCATCGACCAAAGTCCCGCGCTCTTTCTTGTCGTGGACGCCTTTCAGTTTCGCAAAGTAATCAAGCGTCTGTTCAGCGGTAAGCGTCGGATAGAGCCCGAACTCCTGCGGCAAGTAACCAAGCATCTGACGCGTGCCATGTTTGTCGATTATTAAATCAAAGCCATTCATCTCTGCCGTGCCTGAGTCAGGCTCGAGCAGGGTGGCCAGGATTTTCATGAACGTGGTCTTGCCCGCGCCGTTTGGTCCCAACAGTCCAAACATGCCCGGCGGCACATCGAGCGCAACATCATCCAGAGCTCGAATGCCGCTTGGGTAAGTTTTTGAAAGCTTTCTTATTTTGAGCATTAGACTGGAGCGCAAGCGTCCTCGCTTGCCGTGGGTTGGCGACCGAGATGGTCGCGCTCCAGTCACCGAGCGTGGACTCCCGAACGTGACGATTCAGTTTTCGCGATGCTTACTTACGGAAAATGACCCGCTCTACTGGCGTGTGCTTTTTCTGGTCATAAACCGCGAACTAATGATTGAACGTCATCCCGCAATCGGAGCGGCGAACTCTCTTCAGGCTTGCTGATGAAACTCGATGGAACCAGGCCACGAACATAAAGCCACAAACGGCCCAGAAAACCGACGGCCATCAGAATGTCGCCGACACGCGTTACGTGATACTCGGGCGCAAAAATTCGGATGACAACTCCGGAGAGAAAGACCAAAACCAGAAACAGCTTCAAAGCACGAATGACAGGATGCTGCTGGCGCTTAATTTGCGCGCATTGATCTCTGATCTGCTCGATATTGCCAAAGCGCGTAAAGGCCGCCTCGCTGGCTTCTTCGAAAGACATATTCCGTCGCAGGTGTTCGTCCGTCAGCAGATCGATATGAAAGCGCAGCTCTTCATCTATGTCGCGCCTGGTCTGAGCCGGGTCCAAACGGTGAAATAAACCTGTCACGTTCTGGTTGCCTTTCGCTTGCGAAGCCCTCAGGTGGTTTGCAGAATTCTGGTGACTGCCTGCGAGATTCGCTGCCAGTTAGCCTGTTCGCCTTCCAGCTGTTTCCGGCCCGCCCGCGTCAGTTTGTAGAACTTGGCTCGCCGGTTGTTCTCTGAAACGCCCCATTCGGAAGAAACCCAGCCACGCTCTTCCATGCGATAAAGTGCGGGATACAGCGAGCCGTCTTCAACCCTGAGCACATCATCGACAGCTTCGTGTATACGTTGGGCAATGCCGTAACCATGCATCGAACCACGCGAAAGCGTTTTCAGAATCAAAAGCTCCAGCGTGCCTTGCATCAGGTCGGTGCGTGTGTTGGCCATTTTTTGGGCTCCCTGGATCGTCCAGGGGAGCAAAGCCTAGCTGGCTTCACCCAGACTGTCAAGGGGAAGCGACTTAACCGTTAGACAAACGCAAATCGGTTTTGTTCCCAGCTGATTCTCAAAATGTGGCACGCGCATCCTGCGCGTCGTTCACGGGCGCGCGCACGTGCCACGTCGTCAAACTACTCGGCGCGGAAAGTAGCATGTTTCGAAAGGTGAATCTATAATTTCGCGCCACCTTGTCAATTAGTCATCGATTACCAAAACAACCGAGGAAGGTTTTGATGGTTCGGATCGCGATTGCGTTAGCGCTGGCGGCTTGCTTGATCCATCCGCTCACGCGGATGGTACTGACCTCGGTGCTCGGCGCGGTCGCAGTCCGTTCAGAATCAGCAACTCGATCTGCTGATCCTGCACGGCCAGCTCGTTGACGGCTCAGGCAGAAAAGCACGCAAAGCTGACGTTGGCATCAGGGGCGATCGAATCGTCTTCGTTGGCGACGCCCGCAGGTCACATTTCGAGGCGGCGCGCACCATCGATGCCACCAACCTCGTCGTTGCTCCCGGCTTCATCGATCCACACACACATACCCTCGGCGATCTAACTGACGAAAAACGCAAAGCAAACGAGGCGTTTCTCTTGCAAGGTGTGACCACGGTTGTCACCGGCAACGACGGTGGCAGCGTGCTCAATGTTGGCGAGTTGCTCACCAAATGGGACGCAGCAGGGCATCGGCACGAACGCCGCTCTGCTGGCCGGGTTTGGAACTATCCGTGGGAAAGTGCTGGGCGCCGACTGATGCGCAGCCAAACGCGGCGCAGCTGGAAGAAATGAAGCAATACGTCGCCGGCGCCATGGATGACGGAGCGTTTGGATTGTCAACGGGCCTTTATTACGCCCCGCAGAGCTACTCGAAGACTGAAGAAGTGATCGAGCTGGCGAAAGTTGCGGCAGCCAAAGGCGGTGTCTACGACACGCACATGCGTCGATGAGGGCTCTTATTCGATTGGACTGCTCGGCGCGATCAAGGAAACCATTCAGGATTGGTCGCGAGGCAGAAGATACCGGTTCACATCTCTCACATTAAAGCGCTGGGGCCGGACGTCTGGGGGCAGAGCAAGCAAGCCATCGATCTGATCAGGAAAGCTCGCGCCGAAGGCATCGCCGCCAGCGCGTGCCAATATCCCTACACCGCATCAGGCACGAGCTTGCAGGCTTCTTTGGTTCCGCGTTGGGCTGAAGTCGGCGGCCGCTACGGAACTGCTCAAACGCATCGACGATCCGCAGGTGCGGCCAAAGTTGATCGCGGAGATGACTGAGAATCTGCGCGTGTCGTGGCGGCGCGGAATCTCTGCTGATTGTCGATGCGCGCGATCGCCAGTTGGTCGGCAAGCGCCTCAATCAACTGGCGCAGGGAGATGAATAAGACGCCGGTTGAAGCGGCGCTCGACGTTATCAAGAATGTAGGCGGCGCGGGTGTAGCCTCGTTCAACATGAATGAAAAGGACATTCGCCGTTTCATGAAAGAGAAGTTTGTGATGACCTGCTCGGACGGCTCGACCGGGCACCCGCGCAAGTTCGGCACCTATCCGAAAAAACTTCATGAATACGTGTTTGAAAGCAAAACGATTTCGCTGCCGTTTGCGGTACGCAACAGCAGCGCGCTGGTTGCCGAGACCTTTCGGATTCCGGAACGCGGCCTGATTCGTGAAGGCTATTTCGCGGACATAATCATTTTTGATCCGAAGACAGTTGCCGATCGCTCGACTTATGAACAGCCGGAGTTGTTGGCTGTCGGGATGAACTTCGTGATTGTGAACGGAAAGATCGCGGTCGAGAATTCGACGTTCACCGGCACACTCGCCGGCCGCGCGTTACGGAAGCAGGTTCGTAGTCAGTAACGAAAGCCTGTTCCATCAAACCTCAAAAAAGGAGGCTGCATATGAAATCCGTATTGATTGTGATCTTGCTGGTCGCGGTCGCGATTGTTTCCGGCGCTGAGCCAGTCCCGGTCAAACTCAGCCCAAAACCCGGTCGAGATCAGCGGCGAGCCACGTCACCACCCCAAATTTGAAAATGAATACGTGCGGATTTGGGATGTCACTGTGCCGGCCGGCGATGTGACCCTGTGGCATGCTCACCGCAATGACAACGTGGTGGTCAGCTTTGGCGATGTGAAGTTGCGCATCGAAACCCTGGGACGCGATCCGGTCGAAGGCCCATGGAAGTTTGGCGAGGTCAGGTTCAGCAAAGCGACTTATGTTCACCGCGCGATGAACGTAGGAACGACGGCTTTTCGTAACTTCACGATTGAATTGCTGAAAGCGCCCGGCGGAGCCAACCTTTAACCAACAGAGCCGGGCCGTGAACCGGTGCTGGAAAACGAACGCGTGCGCGTGTTTCGGGTGACGCTCGATCCGGGACAGGCAGGGCCAATGCACACGCACACTGTTCCGATTCTGGCGATCGCACTTACTTCCGCCGAGCTTGAAGTGACGACCGAAGGAAGGGCTCAACCCGAACGCGTCAAAAGGCCCGAGGGCAACGTGCTCTGGCGCTCAGAGGCAGTAACGCACTCCATCAAGAACGTCGGCACGACGCGGTACGAAGGCGTCGACATCGAGTTCAAGTAGTCTGATGAGTCTGCCTACGAAGGCGATCATCCTGGTTAAGTGATCTCAATCCCGGCCTTGAAGACCGGGCCAAATTCAAACGCCGCTACGTGGCGAACACCAGAGGCCAGACTGTTTCTGTGCCACTTTCTTTCGATCTCCGCCATGTAGTAATTTATTCAGGCTTTTTACGAATTTCTCTCCCCGAACTTAATCCTGATAGGAGTCTGAATGATGAAAGCAAAATCTCTTTTTGTTTTGATGTTTCTGCTCGGAGCTGTGGCGATTGCGGGTGCGCTCCCGGATCAACCCAATATGCAAGCCGCGCGGTCGAGTTTGCAGACCGCGAAGGCTGAGTTGCAAAAGGCCACGCCGGATAAGGGCGGTCATCGGGTTAATGCAGTTCGCCTGGTTAATGCCGCGATTCAAGAAGTCAATGCGGGCATCGCTTTTGATCGGCAGCACAATCATGTCAGTGCGCCCCCGGCCGAAAGGTTGTTTGCGGTGGGCCCGGATCAACCACACATGCAGAACGCTTTGACGGCGCTTGAAAATGCGAAAGACAGTCTGGAAAAAGCTACTACGGATAAAGGTGGCCATCGTGTGAAGGCGCTGGGTTTTGTTAAGGACGCGATCGACGAAGTGAAGAAGGGCATGGACGCGGCACGGTAAGGAGCAAAGAGCGAAGGGCAAAGAGCAAGGGGTAAAGAGCATAGTGCGAAGATTTCTTGTTGCACCAGGACCGCTCTGGTTTTAAGCTCTTAGCTCTTAGCCCTTACCTCCTTGCCCTTAGCTCAATCATGAAAGCAGTCATCTTCAAAGAGCACGGCGGGCCTGAAGTCCTGACGCTGACCGACGTCCCCGATCCGGCGATTAATGCAAACGAGGTCTTGATTGAAGTGCGCGCCTGCGCGCTCAACCATCTGGACGTGTGGGTGCGCAATGGCATGCCGGGAATCAAAATTCCGCTGCCGCATATTCTCGGGAATGATGTCGCCGGCGTGGTGCGTGAAGTTGGTGAGTTAGTTAACTGGGTAAACGCCGGCGATGAAGTGATGATTCAACCCGGCGTGTCGTGTGGTCATTGCGCCGAATGCCTCGCGGGCCGCGACAACATGTGTGACCAGTACGACATCATCGGCTACCGTCGCGACGGTGGCTATGCTGAACTGGTGGCAGTCCCGGGCGTAAATGTAACAGCAATACGTAAATCGAACGAAGTACAA
>ERZ1370068.10900-contig-9559_pt1 | contig 32800 bp, 49 predicted proteins | sample MGYA00561227_ERZ1370068 | MGnify/ENA primary metagenome ERZ1370068 (study PRJEB38410, sample SAMEA6850437) | metagenome | study: Metagenomic assessment of the ecological functions of the soil: analysis of the soil microbiota associated with the...
GTTGTACTTCGTTCAGTTACATTATTGCTGCTAAGGCCGTCGTCGGGCACGACACGGCGGTCGGCTTGATGCTGATCGCTGCTGCTCTTGCCCGCGGCCACGTGCTGCTGGAAGGGCCTCCTGGGACGGCGAAGACGTTGCTGGCCCAGGCGATGGCGCGCGCATCCTCGGAGCAAAGTTCCAGCGGGTGCAATTCACCCGGACACGACGCCGAACGAGCTGATCGGGACGATCGTCAATCAGAGGCAGCGAGAACGTCCTCGAGCGAGGCGCGATCTTCACGAATGTCCTGCTCGCCGACGAGGCTCAGCCGCACGCCGCCGAAGGTCCGGGCGGGACTACTCGAGCGATGCAGGAGCGCCACGTCACCGTGCGAGGGCGAACCTGTTTTCATCGATCGCCCTTCTTCGTGATGGCGACCCAGAACCCGTACGAGCACGGGCGTCTTCCCGACCGCCAGTCGCAGCTCGACGCTTCCTCGTCAAGATCCGGGCTCGACTACGGCACAGAGGAAAGCGAGCTGAACACCCTCAACCTTCCACATCGCAGCGTAATCCCGGACATGATCAGCGACGTCTCGCGCTCCTCGGAGAGCGCGCCTTTCTGGTCACCTGGGAGGCGGTCGACGGGGGTGTACGTTCCCGACGAGGTCGCGCTCACGGTCGTGAAGATCGTCCGCGCGACGCGCGAGAACCAGCGAATCGAGCTCGGTACCGAGCCCGCGGGCTTCCCGGCATCATGACCGCCGCAGGCGCGCACGCGCCGCTCTTGGGCGGGAAACGGTCGAAAACTGGATGACGTCGTCTGTGCCCGTACGTACTGAGCCACCGCATCCTCAGCAGGGACAGGCGCGAGAGATCGTGCGAAACGCGGTCGAAACAGTTCTCGGCGGCTCTAGCCCGTCGTCCGTGGAGGACTCCCCGGACGGGTAGGAAAGCCGGGTAGCGCCAAAGGGACGGTTGGGGTCAAGCCGAGATCAGAAGGGCGAAATGATCGTATACATCATCCTTGCGGTGGTATTCGTCATCTCTTGCTCTTCATGTATGTGTGCGCGTCCGCGGCAACGCCCGTCCGTTAGCTGATAAGGGGTCCGTTCAGGCCGTAGGATCCCTGCCGCTGCGTAGGCGTCCACCTCGTCGAGCGTCTCAGCGCTTTCGAGGAGAGCCTCAGCGAGCGTATCGAGCCGATCGCTCCTCACGTAGCAAGCTGATCACCTCGGTGAGCCTCGTCGACGATTCGCGCACCTCGTCGTCGAAGACTTCTCGAGTTCGCTGGGAGAAGACATGCCTCGCCGCCGTGGAGAGGAGCTGCGTCGGAAGCAGGCCACGAGCCCAAGCTTTGGGCTCATCCCCACCACTTAACCATCTGGCGGGCGATCTCCGTGAGCTGCTGGATGTCGGACTCCGCGCCGGTGCTCGTCTCGCCGAACACGACCTCCTCCGCAGCTCGACCGCCGAGCGCGACGTGTGATCCTCGCCTGCACCTCGGGCTCCGAGGTAGTTGAAGCGGTCGCTCTCGGGCGCCGCGAACGTGACGCCGAGCGCCAGCCCGCGGGGGATGATCGAGATCTTGCGCACGGGATCGGCGCCCTCGGTGAGCATGCCGACGATCGCGTGGCCGCCCTCGTGGTAGGCGGTCCGGCGCCGGTCTTCGGGGCTCATCATCACCTGCCGCTCCGCGCCGAGCACGATCTCGCTCGAGCGCGTCGGTGAAGTCGGATTCGTCGACGACCTCGTGGTTCCGCCGTGCCGCCAGCAGCGCCGCCTCGTTGACGAGATTCGCGAGATCCGCTCCGACCATGCCCGGGCGTCGTCGCCGCGATCCGGCCGAGGTCGACGTCGGGCCCGAGCGGCACGCCGCGCGTGTGCACCTTGAGGATCGCCTCGCGTCCGGCACGGTCGGGCGGCTGCACCGCGACCCGGCGGTCGAAGCGGCCCGGGCGAAGCAGCGCCTGGTCGAGAACGTCGGGCCGGTTGGTCGCGCCGATCACGATCACGCTGGTGGAGGAGTCGAACCCGTCCATCTCGGTGAGGATCTGGTTCAGCGTCTGCTCGCGCTCGTCGTTGCCGCCGCTGAAGCCGGCGACGCCGGACGTCCGCGACCGGCCGATCGCGTCGAGCTCGTCGATGAACACGATCGCCGGGGCGGCCTCCTTCGCCTGCGTGAAGAGGTCGCGCACGCGCGATGCCCCGACGCCGACGATCGCCTCGACGAACTCGGAGGCCGCCAACGAGAAGAACGGGCACGTCCGCCTCGCCCGCGACCGCCCGCGCGAGCAGCGTCTTGCCCGTGCCCGGCGGGCCGGAGAGCAGGACGCCGTGCGGGATCCGGCCGCCGAGCTTCTGGTACTTCTCGGGATGACGCAGGAAGTCGACGACCTCCGTCAGCTCCGCCTTCGCCTCGTCGATCCCGGCGACGTCCGCGAACGTGACCCGGTCGCCGGCCGGCTGGTATCGGCGTGCGCGCGAGCGGCCGAACGAGCCGAGAACGTTCTGCACGTTCCCGGCTCGGCGCATCAGCCAGAACAGCAGGAAGAGGAAGAGGATGGTCGGCCCGAAGCCGAGCAGCAGGTTCTGCCACCACGGCGCTCCGGTGTCGAGCGGCTGCGGCGTTGACGACCACGCCCTTCTTCTGGAGCAGGTGCGAGAGGGCGTCGTTGTTGGCGAACGCGGGAATCTCGGTGCGGAAGCGCGTCGTCGGCTTCGAGCCTCGCGTACTGCTCCTTCTGCGTGAACGTGCCCTGGATCGCCGTGCCCTTCGAGGTGATCTCCTCGACGTGGCCCGCCTTACCTCCGCAGGAAGAACGGGCTGTACGGAAGCGGACGCGCTGGACCTCCGGTTGCCTTGTGTGCGGCAGTAGTTGATGCCCAGCGTGATGAGAGTCAGCGCTAAGGTAGACCGTGATGCGGACAGACCGCTTGGGAAGCCGCAGGCGCCGGCCGAACGTGACGACGCCGAAGCGGATTGCTGATCTGAGCTCACGCTCTCAGAATGATACGAGTACCCCAGAGGACAACCCGCGATCCAGCCCTGTGAACGCGACGCTGGTCAACGTGGGACTACCCTTCGGTGTCGGAAGCGGCTTGTATCCGGCATCTTCATATCTTGGCGGCGCGCAGGCGCGCACCGCAGACGGTCAGGCCTCCTCGGGCCCCTCCGGGTCAGGACGCGTCGATTCGAGCGTAATTTGAAGGCGCGCCTGCGTGTCCGCCGTGAACCTGAGATCGTGCCGCGGTAGGGATGAACGGCGAACGCCTCGGCAGCCACGACGGGCGGGCGACGCCGGAGGCGATCTCGGTGGTGATCGCCGACCACCGCCGTTTCGCGCCGGGATCCGGGCTGCGCTCGAGGTTGACGGATTTTGCCGATCGTTGGCGAGGCGCCGATGCAGCGTCGACCGTCTCGACCGCAGATGCTGACGCTGACCCGGCTGGATATTGCCTCGTCGACGTCGTCATGCACCGAAGCGGTCTCAACGCGGTGGCTGCGATCCGCCAGGCGGTCGCCGACGACGACGATCGTCATCCTCACGGGTTCCTCGGATTCGGCCGACTTGCTCGGCGCTCGAGCGGGGCGCGTCAGGCTACTTACTGAAAGGGATGCCGGCCGGCGACCTGGCGAAGACGCTCCGTGCCGCCCCGCAACGGAGAGCCGGCCTTGTCACGGGCGATGCTTCCGGTGCTTATCCACCAGGTGCGGCCGTCCGCAGCGCCAGATCTCGTGCCCAGGGGCGGGTCGAGGCTCACCGTTCGCAGTGGACGTCATGAAACTCCTCCGGGACAGCCTCAGCAGCAGGAGATCGCCACCCGGCTCGAGGTCTCCCCGGTCACGGTCAAATAACCACCTGGCGTCCGTCCTGAAGAAGCTCGGCGCGCCGGACCGGCAGTCGGCGGTCGGGCGCTGAGACGTCCGGGCGCTAGGCACGGGTTTGGCAGACTTCCGGCCTCGCTGCCTAACTGTGCGAGCGACCCCGGTAGATACGCCAACCTGCAGCAGACCACCAACGCCGAGCACGAGCAGAACGCTGCGAAGACCCATCAACCCAGAGCGGAATCTCATTTCACGGGTCGTAGTTCTCGACTGTCGCGACAAGGCCCTTATGCCCCCAGGCCGTCAGCAGGAGGCCGAGGAGAAGAGGACGAACTCCGGCGGCAGGCACCCTGCGCGTATCTACGCCGCTATTCACGCAGCACTACTCTCCCCATTTTCGCCATTCCTCCTTGTGGCTGAAGGTCAGCCCGGACCGCCGATCGCCCGGCGCCCGCGGGCCTCGATGACGCATGTGCATGACCACCGCTGAGCAGACGCGGGCGACCTGGCCCAGCGAGCTTTTCGACTGGCGCTTCACCGCGCTCCTCGGGCCGACTACCCGCGCCGATGCCTGGCTGCTGGCGGCCGCAAAGGACATGTTCTGCCGCGCCGCTGAGCGTCTGCTCGCCGCCGGCTGCGCGGCGACGGCAGTGCGGATCCTCATACGAGGGGAGGTCCTCAGCGCCTGTGCGGCGCGATCATAGCCGACGCGGAGGTCACCCGATACATCGTCGGATCGCTGCGGAAGGTACTCAGTTCAGGCCGTGCGGACGGGGCGCAGCAGCTGCTCTCGCCCGCTTCCCGACCTTACCGGCGATCGCGCGCTCAAGTGCCTGCGGACGGTGATCGGGGACAGAAGAGCGAGGCTCGTGGGCGATGTCAAGCGTCGGAAGGCCGCCCGCAAGGCTCGACACCTGCGCTTCGCGCTCGGTGAGTGAGACCGGAATGCCACCGATCGAGAGGTAGCGGCCGCGCGCGCCTCGTGGATTAGGGCGGAGACGGAGGAGCGCGCGTGACTGCGAAGTTCCCCTCGAGCACCGACTCGGCGCGCACGAGTCCTTTGCCCGGCGACGTGCTCCGCGGCGGGTAGCCGCTCGCGCCGGCTCGAAGAGCCGCGAGCAGTCCCCGTCGTGACTCAGCGCACTCGCGAGGACGAACCGGAGGTGCGTCCACCGCTGCGTGATCCGGCTGACGGCGACGATGCCGCCGCGGATGTTCAGTCGATCAGACAGATGCCGGGAGCCAACTCGGCGATCTCGCCGAGGGCGTCCAGCGCGTCGTCAGCTTCGCCGACACCTCCAGCCCGGCCGCCTCGAGCACGCTGCGGGCCGCCGGGAAATGGGGGCTGTGAGTCGGCGATGAGCCGTGCGGGAAATTTCATCTCAGATCAGCTCCGGGTGCCGAAGGCCCGCAAGGCGAAGATGTGGAAGAGAGCTGATGGTGTGCCGCCCGTGGTTGGGATTAGGTGCCGCAGATGACACCAACCGGGTTTCTTGTACCCAGCGGTGTCTCCCTACACCGTATAAGGGCGCTACCAATTGGCATGACCCCGGACGGGTGTTGAACGACCCTGGGTCTTCCTCGGACTACGGCATTACGAATCGCGGTCAGGTCGTGCTGCGCTACTTCAGCGCCGCCGCGCCGGCGTTTGTCGCGGAAGAGTTGGCTGCGCTATGGCCGATGGCGAGCGAGCGTGACGAACGGACTGAAGTCAGGAGTAGAAAGGAAGTCATATGAAGCGTACGACCTGGTTGCGGGTGGCGCTGTGCGGCTTCGTGGCTGGTGTCGTTTGGTATCTGCTCACGGTCGTATCCATGACGCTGTCAGCGCCCGACCTGATCGCTTCAGTACAGAGCAGAGCTCCACATCCGAGTCGTGGAGGCGGATTCTTCTTCGCTCTGGACATGCTCATGGGAATCTGGGCCGTCTGGCTCTACGCCGCACTTGCTCCACGATACGGCGCGAGACCGACCACCGCTGTGATAGCCGGCGTCGCCTGGTGGACCATGAAGACCCTCCAGAGTGCCAAGTGGGCGGGCCTCGGCTTCGTCGAATTCACCAAGGGTCTCGTTCCGGTAGGCGCGATGACCCTAGTCGCCGCCGTGCTTGGCGTCAATGGCGGGCGCGTGGCTTTACAACAAGGTCGATGTGCCGGCGAGTGAAGAGGAGTCTCGCGTCATGAACGGGTTACCGCGAACGTTATGCAGACAGAAATGGAGCGAAGCTTTGATGCGATACGCGCAGCTGCGAAGGTCGAATCTGTCCATCTCTCTGCGGTTGTGGCCGGGCTCGCCCTGTTCGGGTGCGTGGCGGCCGGCGGTTGGGAGCGTTCAAGGCCGACTCTCTGAAGGCCTACGCAGGAATTGCAATCGGTCAATCGAAGGAACAAGTGATCGCATCGCTTGGGAGGCCGGCTCGAGAATCCGAAGCGTTTCAGCTGCCGCAAAACGAGAGGTTACGAAGGCGATAATCGTCCAGGCGAAGAACTCCGGGCGCGTCGACCTTTCCCTATTGGGATTCCGGTGAGGACGAAGTCGCTGTCGTGGGGCTGAACGAACAAGGTCGCGTCGTGTTCAGGTGTCGAGGCGGGGACGTGCGACAACTCATGACGCAGCCGCCAGAAGCCGCACGGGGGCCGTCACGTACTGTGGCCGCGCTGCAGGCGCCTGCTGCTCTTCGGACTTGCTGCCCACGCTCTGGCGGAGACGCCGGTGGTGCCGTGCGCCGGCACACGGATCGAGTTCCCCCGTCGACGCCGAACCGATCATCGGATCTTCAAACAGGCCGACGTCGCCGGTTGGCAGCCCCCGGCCTGCACGGGATGGCCCGCCAAGAAGTTCAGATTCATCGGCGTCGCCGCGGCCAGCTTCCGTCACAACGGCGACGAAATGGAGTTGGCCCGCCGCTATGGTGCGATCTCCGAGTACGCTGCGATGCGCTATTTCTCGCCGAGGCGCGCAGACATGGCGCGAATTGTCGTTCGAGGCGTTTGCGCTCCGGGATGCCAAACCGGCGAACAAGCGCGGAGACTTCACGGTGGAAGAGTTTGTTCCGGGGGCCCCACGCTATTTCTGGCAGCGCGGCGCAACCGAGGCGCCGCCGCCCGTTCCGGGCACTATCACTCTGGTCCACCGGATCGATATCTTGGAGCGCACGCCGGATCGTCTCGTGGTCGCAGTGACCAGCGAGCCTGGCAGTGTCTTCTTGATGCGTCTCAGCCGCGGCGACATCAGCGGCGTCTATTTCCTCGAGCGTGACCAGAACACGCCTGACGTGTGGCACTACTTCGCGCTAACCAGCCTAGCGGGGGTCGCTGCGCTCCGCGCAGACAATTTCTACCGCGCCAGCGCTCGCGGCCTGTTTCGCCACACCGCCGGTCTGCCCGCCGAGGTGAGGGCGCCCTAGAACTACTTCATCGCGATCACGTGCTCCACGAACTGATCGACGGCGATCTCGGTGCCCTGGTAAAAGCCCGATGCTTTGTTTGTCTCGAGGTCCGCTTCATTCCGGTGCAGTGCCGTGAAGACGTAGCGAGTGCCGGTTCCCACGGTTTCCATCGTCATGATGGCGGTGATCGGAATGTCGTCAAAGACAGCCGGACGATAGCCGGGGAACAACATGGAGGTCCAGACAAGTCGCTCCATCGGAACAACATCCAGGAAACAGCCGAGGTTGGGAGAGTCCTGACCGTCTCCCATTGCGATGTCGATGCTGATGATGCCGCCCGGTCGCACGTCCATTTCGGCTCGCGACACACGCCCCCAGGGCTTGGGCATGTACCACTCCTTGAGATGCTCCGGTTTCGTCAACGCTTCCCAGACGAGCCGCACGGGAGCGTCGATGAACCGTTCGATGGCGAAATCAAGTTTCCGGATTGAACGTGAATTGCTTGCTCATGATTCTGATTCCTTCTCCTTGAGTTGTTTGACGTATTGGTCGAACCGGTCCAGTCGCGCTTCCCACAACTGACGGCGCGCGGTCAGCCAGTCTTCAACGACCTTGAACCGTTCGGGTGCGATCTCATACGTCCGCACTCGCCCGCGCTTTTTCGACCTCACCAGTCGGCTCTGTTCGAGCACCGAGAGGTGCTGCACGAACGACGGGAGCTGCATGTCGAACGGTGCCGCCAGTTCGCTGACGGTGGCTGGTCCGACAGACAGTCGCTCCAGGACTTTCCGCCGAGTCGGATTGGACAAGGCGCGAAAAACTTCGTCAGCGGCCGCGGATTGAACCATTTCCGACTCCATCCAAATGCTCGGGTTATCCGATCTGACCGAGGGATCTCTACGGCCGTGGAATACTTCTGTCAATACCTAAGTATTGACCATCTTGGAAGCGCGTCGGGATGAAGTCATGGACGCGCGTTTGCGAGCGCTGAAGCCGATAAAGGGATCCTATTGAATTGTTTGCGGCTCCGCCGCAAATTCTTAGTTCTTGGATATCGAGCCCAGGCCCACGGAAGCTGAGCTGCAGGCCTTTGTGGGCCCGCGCGCGGAAAAGTATTGGCGCAAGTGGCGTTGGTACATCGAGAACGACAAGCGCAGCGCCGGAACTCTCTGGCCGCCATTCCTATTCAATTTTGTCTGGTTTCTCTATCGACGCATGTACCGGGAACTCTGGGTACCCATCGCGCTTGTCTTCGTTGTGGGATTCCAGCCGGGGTCTACGAGGCACTCCAGGAGGAGAGCACGGGAGCTCCGTACGCGCTCCCACGAATAGTCGATCTGGCCCTCAACCTCGCTGTCGGATTCACGACAAGCTGGTGCGGGAGCGCGCTCTATCTCCGCAAGCTGCGAAGATCGTCGCGCGCGTTCGAGAGATGTCGGCAACTCCAGAGTAGGCTGCTCAACTGCTGCAGACGGCCGGAGGCTACAAGCCCGGTTGCCGCCGCGATAGGCGCCCTGCGTGCTCGTGCTGCTCTTGCTCGTGGGGTTGGCCGACTAAGGAGTCACCCGATGGCTGAGACCAAGACCAAGCCCACTGAAGCCAGCATCGACGAGTACTTCTTGTCCCGGGCCAGCCCTGAGCAGTTGAAAGACTGCAAGGCCATCATGGCCATGTGCAAGCGGGTCACGAAGGAACAACCCAAGATGTGGGGCCCAAGCATGGTGGGCTACGGCTCGTACTACCTACCGGTACGCAAGTGGCCACTCGGGTCAGGCGTTTCTCGCTGGCTTCGCAATCCGCGGAAACGAACTGGTGGTCTACGTCTGCGCGGACACCGCCGACCAAACCAAACTCCTTGCCAAGCTCGGGAAGCACAAGATGGGAAAGGTCTGTCTGTACTTCCAAGCGCCTCGCGGACGTCGATGCCAGGGTCCTCGAGGCGCTCATTGCCGGATCGGTTGCGGATGTCAAGCGCCGCTATCCCACAACCGGCGACGCCTAACCGGTTGCCTCGGCCATCTTGACGCCGCGGTCGCGAGGCACGGATGCGACACACTCGCAGCGCGGCCATAACCAGCTTTGAAATGAGCCACTCGCTGTCATCCGACGACCGACAGTTCTGCGCTGACTTCGCCGCGTGTCGGATTGACCCGAACGCTTTCGACCATCGTGCGCACATCCAGCTGGCCTACATCTACTTGGCAGAGTACACGACGCGAACACGGCGCTGACGTTGATGCGGAATGCACTCCCGGCCTTCATCCAACACAACAACATACCGGTTGCCAAGTATCACGAGACCCTGACGCAGGCATGGATACTGGCGGTGCGTCATTTCATGGCGATCTCCCCGATTCTGACTCATCGGCCAGCTTCATCGCCAGCAACCCGAAGATGCTGGACTCCAAGATCATGTTGACGCACTATTCGGCCGAGGTGCTGTTCCTCGCCGGAGCGCACGGGCACGCTTCGTCGAGCCAAACCTAGATCTGATCCCTCGATACGACGGTTGAGGGCGCACTCCAGGAGAGAGCATGGACAACGTGAGGTTTTCTGAAGAGTCTCTACGATGCGTTTGGCCGCGGAGAGATCCCGACCGTTCTTGGTGGCATGAGCCCGGACATCCACTGGCATCAGGCGGAGAGCAATCCCTACATGCCCAGCGGCGAGGCCTGGGTGGGACCGGACGCCGTCCTGAACAATCTGTTCATGAGACTGGGCGCGGAGTGGGACGGCTTCACCGTCCATCCGAAGTCATTTCACGGCGCCGGGAACAGCGTCATCGTTGAAGCCCGCTACACCGGGACGTACAAGCCGACCGGGAAGAGCATGGACACGCAGGTCTGCCACGTCTGGGATGTCAAGAACGGCAAGGTGACCCGGTTCCAGCAATACGTCGACACGGCGAAGCTCCAGGACGTCATGAGGGCGCGGTAGAGGCGAGGACCACATGCCCCACGGCAAGATCTGTTATTTGGAAATACCGGCGAAGACGGCGGAAGCGTCCGCGGACTTTCTACAGCAGCATCTTCGGGTGGAAGATCAGGAAGCGCGGCGATGGCGCACTGGCCTTCGATGACACGGGTGGCGTGAGCGGGACTTGGGTCAGGAGAGCGATCGGACTCCGGACGAACGGACGCGGACCCATATCATGGTCGACGTCATTGCAGACACCTTGAAGCGGATCGAGGCCGCAGGTGGTCGGATCCCGACGCCTCGGACAGAGATCGGGGCAGGTATGGGAGCCTTCGCGGTCTTCGCGGATCCGGTGGGGAACGAATTCGAGTCTCTGACGAGGAACCTCGCCCGTAATACGAGGCGAGTTTTGCCGAGTGCACGTGAATCGCGTGACTGGTATTGGCGGCATCTTCTTCAAGGCCAAAGACCCGAAGGCCATGCAGGGCTTGGTACAAACAACATCTCGGTATCGACGTGCAATCGTGGGGAGGCGCCGCCTTCGACTGGACTGGCGCCGATGGCAAGCCCGTGGGAGGAACGACAGCCTGGTGCATCTCGCCCGCCGAGAGCGACACCTTCGCGCCGAGCAAAGCTCCTTCATGGTGAACTACCGGGTCGCCGACGTCCGCGCTTTGCTCAAGCGCTCCGGGACGAAGGCTGCAACGTGCTGGACAAGTTCGACGACTCGGAGTACGGGAAGTTCGGCTGGGTCATCGACCCGGAAGGCAATAAGGTCGAGCTATGGGGAGCCGCCTCCCGGACAGTAGCAAGCACGGGCATGACGACCTACTCGATTTCATCCAGCGCTGGTCGTGGACGGTGACGTCGATCAAGTGGCTCGCCGCTTGGCTGAAAGCCCGGATCTTGCTGCGGCGTCGTCCCACGTGGGCGCGACGCGGCGCGACAGTTCGACCTTCTTCTTCGCCGATATCGCTCATTACTTCTATGCGGGCGACACTGGCTCTTCATATGGCCGCGGCGGCATTCCGGACGTGACGTCGCCGCCCTCTTGGTAACTGCAGCGGAGCCGATCGCTCGAGCGAAGAATCGCCGAGGAGCGGAGCCGCTCCATTACGCGGCCGATGCGAACCGGTGGGATCCGAGCGCGCAGGCCGAGACGATCGAGTACCTCATCTCGGTGGGTGCGGATCCCAATGCCGCTGGATCGCTCAGGGTGTCGCCGCTGCATAGGGCCGTGCGAACGCGATCGGTGGCGGCGGTGCGCCCTGTGGATGGCGGGGCGGATCCGGCAAAGGCCGAACAAGGCGCGGATCGACACCGATGCATCTTGCCGTTCAGAACCACCGGCCGAAGCGGGAGCGGTTCGCCGCGAGGCGCGTGAACAACAGGCCGGCATCGTCAGTCTGTTACTGGAGCGCAGCGCCAGGGCATGATGAATCGGGCTGAGACGCGGAGGTCCGCAAGGCGCACCAGGACGCAAGAAGCGGAAGCACAGCGCGAAGGCCAGCACTTCAGGTGCACGAGCTATCGAAGGCAGGCACCTCCATCGCGCCTCGAGGATCCACGCCGCTGAACAAGAAGGTCGGCCCAGCTCGTCATCGGTCGCGGCCCGCTGACGTGGTTTGGGAATCACTGGAAGTTTGGACGACGGTTTTCGTGGTCGGCATTCGCCGACTTCATGGACAAGTGAGCGAACGACGATGAACGCGGATCGTAACTTCGTTCTCCAGCAAGGGCGCTCGAAGCTTCGGAGCCGACGAGGCTGCACGCGGCTAACTTCGGCGTTGCTGTTTCAACCGCGCATCGTTGGCGTGATCCTCGTCGCCGGCGTGATCACGCAGTCACCGGTGGTGTTCGCAACCCTGGCCGCGCTTCTGTGGTGGTCCGCGTTGTTGCCGCGGCTGAATCCGTTCGACACGAAGCCTACAACCTGACGCTTGGGTCACGCCCCAATGCGCCGAGGTTAGGGGCGGCGCCGACGCCGCGTCGCTTCCGCCCAGGCGCATGGCGGCCACGTTCGCCACTGGCGACTTGCGGCAGCACTCGCCTGGGAATTCCGGATTACGGCCTGTGCTCGAAGCGCTTGTTCCTGCGTCGCCGTCGCGGCCCTGGCCTTCGGGCGATTCTGTCTGGGCTCGCTTTGTCTACCACGTCGTTCGGGGTCGAGTGAGGTTCGCCGTCGACACGCTGCCGTGGAGTCGTCCGTGCCTGAAGCAAGCGCCGAGGCGCAGGCTCCGATCCTTCATCGAGAGTTCGAGCCGAAGGGACCGAGCGGCTCATCCGGCGCGGTCCGGGCCGCCGTGCGCAAACGTTTCCCGACGGCGAACGAGCTCAGTGTGCACGACAACCACAAATTATTTCGTGATCGGCTATTGCCCTACGGAACGACCGTCCGATGCGGATCGTGTCGATTGCCGCACGCGCGAATGGCATTGGACTGTGTTTCATCCACGGGGCGGGGCTGCCCGATCCGAAGAAGCTACTTCTTGGCTCGGGGAATCAAACCCGGTTCATTCGCCTCGAATCCGCCGCCGTGCTGAAACACCCCGATGTCGAGGCGCTGATCGCCGCCGCGATCAATCGGGCGAAACCGCAGCTTCAAGGCCGTGGGGCGCGGAAAACTCATCATCCGCTTGGTCTCCGTGAAGCAGCGGCCGCGACGGGAGGCCCGAGGTAGCAAGGAGGTCAAAGTGAGCTGGAGTTTTGGGTGCGTCAGATCCACCGCTGGCTGTCGATTGCCTTTACGGTGACGGTCATCGCCAACTTCATCGCGCTGGCAAGGGGGGCGGTGCAATGCCTCCGCCGTGGATCACCTACTCGCCGCTGCTCCCGCTCTCGCGCCTGCTCCTCGCGTCCGGTTTGTACCTGTTCGTTCTGCGTGCATGCACTCCAAATGGCGCAGCGGGCGGACGCGCCGACTGAACGGGGCCGGCGGTAGAATCCGGGGTACGCTGGGAGCCCGATGCAAACGACCGGAGTTCAAAGCGCCCGCAAGCCGGCCCTCCTCGCGGGCGGCAACCCTCAGATCGCGAAGGCCGACGGCGACGCCCCCGTGCAGGCCTACATCGCGGCCATGCCGGGCTGGAAACGCGACGTCGGGCGCCGCCTCGACGCGCTCATCGTGCGCACCGTCCCCGACGTGCGCAAGGCGGTCAAGTGGAACTCGCCCTTCTACGGCATCGAGGGCCGAGGCTGGTTCCTCAGCGTTCATTGCTTCACGAAGTACGTCAAGGTGGCGTTTCTTCCGCGGCACGTCGCTGCGTCCTCTCCCCCCGGCGAGTCCAAGCAGAAGGACGTGCGCTACCTCGACATCCACGAGGACGACCCGATCGACGAGAAACAGCTGGCGGCCTGGATCAAGCAGGGCAGCCGCCATCCCCGGCTGGGACGGCTCGTCCCGGCTCTAGGATCGCAAGATGAAAAAGCCGGACACGACTCAAGGCCCTCGGCATCGGAGCTCATATCGCAACGTATCGCCGAGCTTTCGGACTGGCGCGGGAAGCCCTCGGCAGGATGCGCAAGCTCGATCAGCGCCGCGGACCCGGCCGTCGTCGAGGAGTGGAAGTGGATGAATCCGGTGTGGTCGCACGACGGCATCATCTGCACCGGCGAGTCCTACAAGAAGGCCGTGAAGCTCACCTTCGCCAAGGGCGCGTCTCTGAAGGATCCGGCGCGTCTCTTCAACTCGAGCCTCGACGGAAACGTGCGCCGCGCGATCGACATCCACGAAGGAGAAGACGATCGACGAGTCCGCCTTCAAGGCGCTCTTCCGCCAGGCGGTCGCCCTCAACAAGGCGAAGTCCTAGGAGGTCGGTATGGCCGAACCCATGTCCCCCAAAACCGCGCACGATTTCGATCAGGAGCTGCTCGTTCTGTTCGACGCCTACGTCCACGGCATCATCGACCGCCGCGCGTTCCTCGACAAGGCCGCCAAGTTCGCCGTCGGCGGCGTGACGGCGCATGACGCTGCTCGATCAGCTGAGCCCGAACTTCGCCGGCGCAGGTGGTCGGCGCCGACGACAAGCGGATCGCGGCGAAGCACCTCGAGTACGACTCGCCCGAAGGGCTCCGGCAAGGCCCGCGGGTACTTCGTCCATCCGGCGGAGCCGAGGGGCAAGCTTCCGGGCGTCCTCGTGATCCACGAGAACCGCGGCCTCAACCCCCACATCGAGGACGTCGCACGGCGCCTCGCCCTCGACGGCTTCGTCGCCTTCGCTCCCGACGCGCTCTTCCCTCTGGGCGGCTACCCCGGCGACGAGGACAAGGCGCGCGAGCTGTTCCCGAAGCTCGATCAGGCCAAGACCCGCGAGGACTTCATCGCCGCCGCAGCGTTCCTGAAGGCGCGTCCGGAGTGCACGGGCAAGATCGGCGCGGTCGGGCTTCTGCTACGGGGAGGCATGGTGAACTACCTGGCCACGCGCCTGGGGAGCGATCTCTCCGCCGGCCGTGAGCTTCTACGGCTCCGCCCCGGACACGGCGGACGTGCCGAAGATCAAGGCACCGCTGATGGTGCACTCGGCGGAGAAGGACGAGCGCATCAACGCCAGCTGGCCGGAGTTCGAGACGGGCGCTCAAGGCTGCGAACGTCAAGTACGAGCGCTTCCTGTATCCCGGCACGCAGCACGGCTTCAACAACGACACGACGCCGCGGTACGACGCGGACGCGGCCAAGCTCGCCTGGGGAAGGACGCTTGCGTTCTTCGAGAAGCACCTGCGATAGCCTTCGGAAACGACATGACGCTGGTCTGGCCGTCGCGGGAGTATTTGCCGAGCTACATCGCGGCGCTCGAGCGCGGTTGGTCGCACGACAATCTCCGCGGCGAGATCGTGGCGATCGAGGAGCTCGCACGCATCGCCGCGGACGCGGATGCGTTCGTCGCGAGCCTTGTCGACAGGGAAGCGGCCGGCGCGCCCGTCACGCTCCCTCGACGGCACGACGGCGCCGCGGCTTCCGGGCTACCGTCGGTGGATGTGGGACGGGGAATTCTGCGGGAGCATCGGGCTGCGCTGGCAGCGCGGGGACGGAGGCGCTGCCGCCCTACTGCCTGGGGCACATCGGCTACGCGGTGGTGCCCTGGAAACAGCGACGCGGCTACGCCGACGCAGTGCGCTCCGCGAGCTGCTGGCCGAACGCTTCCGGGCTGAGGGTCTTCGCTTCGTCGAGCTCACCACCGACCCGGACAACGTGGCCTCACGGCGGGTCGTCGAGGCCAACTGGTGGAGTGCTCGTCGAAGAGTTTCGTCACGCCCCATTCCTCGGAGCGCAGCGAAAGATTCGCCATAGGGTGCAACTCCCATGAACGCACGACAAGCAGCGAGTCTCATGATTGTGTTCACGGCACTAGGCGCGTCGGCGGCGCCCGCCGACCACGGCACGTCGGAGATCATCGGCACGTGGCGCGGCACATCCACCTGCTCGGACCGCGTCGCGGGCTCCGGCATGTCACGACGAGGTCGTCATCTACGACTTCACGGCCGGGGAGAAACCGGGCACGGTGCGCTGGAAAGCCGACAAGGTGGTGAACGGCAAGCGGCTGACCATGGGCGAGATGGATGTCAGCTACGACGCATGGCGAAGCGTGCTGGGCCGCCGAGTTCAGCGCGCCACGGCGCCCGTACGCGGTGGTGTCCTCGTCGTCGAAGGTCGCCCATCTGACCGGGACGGGCGGCATCTTCCCGGCAAGGAGACCGTGCGCAGATCGACGTGCGGAAGGTAGAGAACGGAATGCCGACAGTACATGCGGTCTCGGTTGGTTCAAGTCGGAGCCGGGTTGTTGGTCTTCGGTACCGGCCCGCTCGTGTCCATCATCGTCGCCGCCGCGGTCGGCCTATGGTCCCGATCCAACCTGAATCCGATCGGACCCGGCCTCCTCGCCTTCCTGACGTTCTGGCCGGGCGTCATCTGCCTCGTCGTCGGGATCGCCCAAGCGCGCAGAAGAAGTCGGAAGATGGTCGCCATCGTCGAGGAGCATCGATGAGTCCGAACAAGGCGCTGCGGGAGAAGGGCGACTTCACCGAGATCGCGGCGTTCATGCGTCGATCCGGAGAGGCGCTCGTCGGTTCGCTCGGGGTCACGCCGTCGATGCGCGTCCTCGATCGTCGGTTGCGGAGACGGCACCACGGCGCTTCCCTCGCCCAGCTCGGGGCCGAAGTCCTCGGCGTCGACATCGCGCAGAACCTGGTCGAGGCCGGGAACAAGCGGGCCGCGGCGGCGGGTCTCACGCGGCCTGAAGTTTCAGGAAGGCGACGCGTGCGACCTGGAGGGATCGCCGATCGACTCCTTCGACCTGACCGTCTCGATCTTCGGCGCCATGTTCGCGCCCAAGCCGTTCGACGTGGCCACGGACGATGGTCCGCGTCACGAAGCCGGGTGGCCGCATCGTCATGGGCAACTGGATCCCGAACGATCCGACGTTCGTGTCGCAGCTCCTGAAGATCAGCTCGTCCTTCACGCCTCCGCCGCCCGAAGGCTTCATCAGCCCCATGCTGTGGGCGTGGAGAGCCACATCATCGAACGGTTCGGTCAGGCGGGCGTGCCCAAGGAGAAGATCTCCATGCGTCAGGGACACCTACCTCTTCGAGTCGTCCGAGATCGGCCCCGCGGGATACATCGATCTGGTTCAGGCGGTTCTACGGTCCGACGATGAACGCGTTCGAGGCCGCCGAGAAGAACGGAAAGAGCGAAGAGCTGAAGGACCAGCTCGTGGCGCTCGCGCAGGACCATAACAAAGGCGGCAGCGGCAGGTGTCGATTCCCGCCACGTTCATGCGCGTGACCGTTTCGGTGCAAGCGGGCGGGCGAGGCTCCACGGGTGAGTCTGCTGACGTGACTGGCTGTCGCGCAAGCTGGTGCTTGAGCCCGCGGATTCTCGGCATCCTCGTCTCCCTCTTCCTCGGTGTTCGCTTAGATGAGTTCGACGGCGGTAAGCCGCGGTGCAGGCCCTCCCGATTTCGCCATGCACGCTCGTCCCGACGCTCGCCCTCCTGGTGGTCGTCGGGGTGTCCTGGCGCTGTGGCGTGGGCGGGCTCGTGTTCACCGCACTCGCGGCGTGCTACGTACCTCGCCCGACCCACCTGTCGTGGATCCTCGCCATCGCCGGTCCGCTACTGATCGAGATTCTCTCCTTCTGAGCTGGTCCACCACGGGGAAACGCGTGGAGCTTGATCTCACGGCCAAGCTGGCGATCTACCGGCATTTCGCCGCCGTGGGCGCCCGCCCCTCCGTGGATGACATCGCCGCGCGGTTGGGCGTCGCCAGTGCCGCAGGCTCGCGAGATCTTCGGAGGCTTCGAGCGCAGCGCGTCCTGGTGCTCGAGGCGGACGCCGAATCGATCCGCATGGCGCCGCCGTTTTCGGGCGTGCCGACGCAGCATCGCGTGACCGCGGACGGCGTGACGTACTACGCGAACTGCGCGTGGGACGCGCTCGGCATCCCGGCGGCGCTACGCCGACCGGCGCACCGTGCACTCCCGATGCGAGCAATCGCTTCGAGCCCCTCGAGCTCGCGGTTTCGAGCAGCGGACCCGAACCGTCCGACTGGCTGTTCCATTGCGTCGTGCCCGGCGTCGAAGTGGTGGGACGACATCGTCTTCACCTGAAGCAGATGCTGTTCTTCCGGTCGGAGGAACGCGTCCGCGAGTGGTGCGGAGCGACCGGTTATCCTCTGCGGCCGCTGGTCACCGTGGACCAGCTCTGGGGCTCGCATGGAATGGTACGGAACGCGCCTTCAGCGCGATTCGCGTCGTCCGCAGCCTGCCGAGATGCGCTCGGATCTTCACGCGATTGGGCCTGACGGGCGGGTTTTGGGATCCGCAGTCCGACGTGTTCGGTGATGCAGATCCTCGGAATTGATCACGTCCAGCTGGCGATGCCGGCGGGCGACGAGGCCAAGGCCCTGGAGTTCTACTCCGGGTTGCTGGGAATCCCCGAGGTTCCGAAGCCCGCGGCCCTGGCCGAGCGGGGCGGCGTGTGGTTCCAGCACGGTCCCGGTGAAGATCCATCTCGGGGTGGAGCGCGACTTTCGTCCAGCGCGGAAGGCACACCCCGCGCTTCTCGTTCGCGACCTGGCGGGCCTCGTACGACGCCTCGGCGAGGCCGGCATCGGCGTGGTCGAGGACGAGGCCCTGCCGGGCTACGCGCGGGTCTACGTTTCGGACCCGTTCGGCAACCGGTTGGAGCTGATGGAAGAAACCACGAGCATCCCGTGACCGTGACGATCGCGCCGGAATCCCCCGACACCCCCGACGCGCGGGTAGTTGATCGCGGAGCTGGAGGCCGAGCTTAGGCCTCAGTACCCCGACGAGAGCCGTCATGGCTACAGCGTGGAGAAGCTGCTTCGCCGAAGGCGTGGCGTTCTTCTCGTCCGCAAGGACGGAGTGCCCGCCGGCTGCGGCGGAGTCCAGCTCATGGACGGCGCGTACGGGGAGCTCAAGCGGATGTACGTGCGGCCGCGCTTTCGCGGGACGGGCCTGGCGACGCTGATCCTCGAGCGCCTGTCGGATCACGCCCGGCGTGAAGGAATACAACTGCTTCGCTTGGAGACGGGCATTCACCAACTGGACGCGATCGACTTCTACGAACGCAATGGCTTCCGGAGCATTCCGCCGTTCGGCGCCTACCGGGACGACCCGTTGAGCCGGTTTTACGAGAAGCGGCTTTCGTGACGATAATGAGGTAACCGAGGGAGTCGATCATGAGCATGAAGTCTGTCTGGGCGGTCGTGGCGGGCGTACTCTTCACCGTCATCGGCTCGATCCTCATCGATATCGTGTTGCACGTCGCCGGGGTCTTCTCCTCCGATGGGCCGGCCGCTCGACAACCGGCTCTCGCTTCTCGCACTCTCCTATCGCATCGTCATTTCCGTCGGGGGCGCATGGCTCACGGCGAAGCTCGCGCCGCAAAACCCGATGAAGCACGCCCTGATCCTCGGGTGTGTGGGCGTGGTACTGGGGCTCGTCGGCGTCGCGGCCACCTGGAACAAGGACCTCGGTCCGCGTTGGTACGCCCTCTCGCTCGCCGTTCTGGCGATTCCGCAGTGCTGGCTCGGCGGGAAGATTCACGCGCTGCGATCGGGCCGCGGCTGAAGCCGACCCGTTTCAGCCCATCTCGAAATCGGCGATGATCGGGAGATGATCGGAGGCGACGCGCGACACGCCGAGCCGGCAGCTGCGCGCGCCGGTGAGCCGCAACGGCTCCGCGAAAGTAGATCTTGTCCAGCGCCCCGGTCGGCGAGAAGGACGGATACGTGCGGATCGCCGCCTGGCGGCCGAACCGATCGCGGGTCGCGCTCTTGAACTGGAGGATCTCCACGAAGATCGGGAGGAGCAGCGACCTCCAGTCGTTGAAGTCTCCCGGCGACCAGGCACGGAGCCTCCTTCGAAACCGCGGTGAACTCGTCCGATCGCGTCAGCATGCCGATCTGGCGGGTGCGCTCGCGCGCCGAGAGCCCCAGGTGCAGGTTGAAGACGTCCAGCTCGCTGGGATCTCCCGCCCTTCTCGATCGTCAGACGCGCGTGGAGGCAGCCGCGCCGCTTCCGGCCGTCGACCGTGAGGTCGATGTTGCGATGGACCTGGAACGGGCCATCGGGAGAGAACCGCGTTGCCGTAGCGTCCGGCCTTGAGCGACACGTTGTAGCCCGCGACCACGTGCGGATACCCGGACTCGCGGCCGAGCTCGCGGGCCAGGTCGAGCTCGCGCGAGCGCGGGGCGCCCTCGTCCACCTCTTGGAGCAGCACGAGATCGGCGCCGTGGTGCCCGAGGATGTCGACGATCCGCTCTGGACGGAAGCGCCGGTCCATCGCCGATCGCCCGGTGGATGTTGTAGGTGAGGACCTTGAGCTGCATCTACCGGAGACTGATCGCGGTCCGGATGAGAGGCGCCTGCGGGGGCGGATCGTCCGGGTCGTAGCGCGGCTGCACCCAGCCGTCGTGGATCAGAGCCGAAACGACATTGCGCCCGATCCCCGCGAACACCCACGCGTCGAGGAGGGACCCTTCGACGTCGGCCCGTCCTTCGATCGCGCCACAGTCGTTCACCGCGCGCCGATGCGAGGACGGCTTCGAACGGCACCTCCGTCGTGGCGCCCACGACGCGCGGCGGCTCTACGGTGATGGAGAGGTCGTAATCGCCGGGCTCGTCCGCCGCAAGCTCGCGCGTGTGCACCTGCTGAGCGAGCTCGCGTTCCAGCTCGCGCGTGACGACCTCCGCGTCGCCCGCGGTCACCGCGGCGACCCGCACGCGGATCCCGGGCCTGCCGAGCTTGTGAATGGCGTCGTCGCGGCCGGCGAGCGCGACGTAGGTCCGCGTTCCCGCCTGCGCTGACACCGAAAGCACGATCGCAGCACCGGCGATTCCCCATGCCCCGAGCCATCGAGACCGGCTCATGACGCCCTCCGTTGGCGGCCCCTGATCCAGCCGCGTCGTCTCCGGTTTACCGCCTATCGCGGCCGGGCGCCACAGCGATTTCCGTAACGGTCGGGTCTTTCCTCTTGCGCGCGGAGAGGATCGGCACCTGCCACACCGCATAGCCGTCGGGATTGCGGATGCAGGCGATCATGTCGTCGAACAGCTCGAGCGCCTGCGCTTTCGTGAAGCGCGTGTGCTCCCCGATGGCGTCGGCGTAACCGTCCCGCCAGGCCTCCCAGATCGCGGCGAACGTCTCGCGCGGAACGCGCAGCGTATCGACGACGACGTAGTGCTGGGTGATGTCCTCGACCGGCAGCGCCCGCAACCGACCGTACGCCGTGCGCCCGATGTGATGGTCGGTACCGATGGCGGCGCCGTACGTCCGCGGCCCCTCGACCCAGAAGCGGTCCACGTCGTGGCGGGTCGGGTGCATGTGAATCATCCCATAGTCCTCGACGAGCAGGTGGAGGCGGCCCCCGGGCGCAGGACGCGCACCATCTCGGCCATCGCGGCGTCGGGGCTGGGCACCGCCTGCAGCATGTGGCGGCAGACGACGAGGTCGAACGCGGCGTCCGCGAACGGCAGCGCGAAGGCGTCGGCTTCGCGAAACGCGACGCGGGAGCCGAACGCCGCGCACCGCTCCCTCGCGACGTCCAGGTGCCTTGCGATGAGATCGACGCCGACGAGCGAGGCCCGCGTGTAGAGCTCCGCGAGGCGCGCCGTGATCTCCCCCGTCCCGCATCCGACGTCGAGGATGTCGAGGTCTTCGGTCAAGCCGTAGCCCCGGAAGATCGCCGATTCCTGCGGCCAAATCGCCTCCGCCTGGTGGGCGAGGTTGCGCACCATCGATTCATCCGCCATCTGGCGGTGCTGCGGGTTGTTCGACTGCTCGGCCACGGCGCGATCGGCCTCCGGAACCGCGGCATGGTGTCACGGACGGGCCGAATTTGCGTTCGACGGGTGGCGGACACTAGCTTTCTCCCCGGCATCGACTCGTAAAGGAGACCGCATTGCCGGGTGCCTTCGGTCACGCACGGGATGACGATCCCTATTCCGCGTTCGCGCGCATCGACGGCCGTCATCCTTTTCGCGACGCGGTCCCCGGAGGGCACGTCGACTACCGGGCGCGCCGTCGGCGCGGCGGCGAGGTCGTCTTCTTCAATTACGGCTTGGCGCGCGAGATGGGGTTGATCCACGCCGGCCATCCGGACACGATGTCGTCCGCGTTGCGCAGGGCGCTCCTGGACGCGTTCGCTCTCGTGATCGTCAACGAGTACGACGTGGCTCATGCCGTTCGCATTCCGCCGCGCGACCTACTCCCCCATCCCTACATGGCGACGCGCTACCTTCAGCTCCAGCACCCCGACCGCCGCGGCACCGACCTCGGGGGACGGCCGCAGCGTGTGGAACGGAACGTGGCGCCACGCGGGCGTCAGCTGGGACATCTCGAGCTGCGGCACCGGCGTCACGTGCCTCTGCCCGGCGACCGCGGAATCCAAGCGCTTCTACAAGACGGGCAGCCGCACCGCGTCGTACGGCTGCGGGACCGCGTCGGTCGAGGAAGGCCTGGCGGCCGCGGTGATGAGCGAGGTTCTCAACAGGAACGGCGTTCCGACCGAGCGCGTGCTCGCTGTGATCGCGCTCCCCGGCGGCTTCGCGGTCAACGTGCGCGCGGCGCGCAATCTGCTGCGCCCTCGCACCTGTTCGCCCCGCTGAAGCAGAACGACCTCAAGCGCCTGAAATCCGCGGTGGACTACGCCATCGCGCGGGAGCGGAAAAACGGCGCCCTCCCGCCGACACGCACCGCCGCCGAGGGGTACCGGCTCTTCGCGGAGGCCGCGGCGCGCGCGTTCGGCCGCGCCGCCGCGATCTTCGAGCGGGAGTACGTCTTCTGCTGGCTCGACTGGGACGGCGACAACGTTCTGCTCGACGGGTCGATCGTGGACTACGGCTCGGTGCGGCAGTTCGGTCTCTACCACCGCGAGTACCGCTTCGACGACGGCCCGCGCTGGTCCACGACGATCCCGGAGCAGAAGGCGAAGGCGCGCACGATCGTCCGGTGCTTCGCGCAGATCGCGGCGGCTCTGATCGAGGGTCGCCGGGCTCCGCTGGCGGCGTTCGCCAAGGACCCGCTCCTCCGAGTCTTCGACGCGTCTTTCGCCGAGACCCGAGACCGCCTCCTGTTGCGGCGCGCGGGCTTCGATCCCAAGGCCGAGACCCTCTTGCTCTCCCGCGCCCGGCCGCTCGTCAGGCGCTTCGATCGCGCCCACCGGTGGTTCGAGACGGCGCGATCGGCCCGCGGGCCGGTCAAGGTTCCCGACGGGATCACCTGGAACGCGGTGTATTCGACCCGCGACCTGCTCCGCGAGCTCTCGCGGATCTACGCCCGCCAGGCGCTGCCCGTGGCGTCGGAGGTCGTCCTCGACATCGCGGCGTCGTCCTACGCCACCCGTGCCGACCGTCGTTCGACTCCGGCCAAACGCCGCCACGCCCGCGAGTTCCAGGCGGCGTACCTCGCGCTCGTGCGCCGCGCGGCTCGCCTCTCCGGACGCGCGATGCCGGCGGTGCTCACGGATATCGCCGCGCGCTCGTCGACGATCAACGCCTACGCGCGCATCACGGGAGACGCGATCGCGCACGCGGCGGCGCGGCTCAATCGGGCGAGGAAAACGCTCGGCCCCGACGGGCTGTTCGAGGTCATCGATCGGTTTGCGCGGCGTCAGGCGCAAACAGCGGATGCCGGTGCCGAGGCGCCGCGCCGCCCCAACGCGAAGCGGGTCTTCGACGACCTGTTCGCCCTGACGATCCAGACCCGCGACGGCCTTTAGCGCGTGCGCTACGCTGGCGCGTCCATGCTCTACTTCGGCTACGGGTCCAACCTCTGCAGCGGCGATCTCACACGCTGGTCCCGCGATCGCGGCCTTCCATCTCTAAGGCTCGTACGGGAGGCCTCCGGTTTCCTCCCGGACCGGCGGCTCGCCTTCACGCATCGCTCGACGACCCGCGGCGGCGGCGTGCTCGACATCCCCGAGGCGCGGGGGTGCGCGGTTGCGGGGGTCCTGTTTCGCGCCCCCGCCGGCGACGCGATCGCGATGCTCGACCGGAAGGAGAGCGAGGGGCACACCTACCGGAGGATCGAGACGGTCGCGTTGACGGAAGAGGGCGCAGAAGCGCCGGTATTCACTTACGAGGTCGAGCCGGCCTCCCGCGAGCCGTTCGTCTCGCCGGCACCCGGCTATCTCGAAGCCGTCCGCCGTGGCTACGACGAGCACGGGTTGGCGCAGGAGGCCCTCGACGCCGCGGCACGGGGCGGGTCGCATCCCGGGGCGGTCGCCGGCCTGTTCGTCTACGGCACGCTCCGTCGCGGCGAGGAGCGCTACCCGGTGCTCATACGGCACGAAGCATCGGACGGCGGCGCCGCCACGACGACCGGCGCCCTCCTCGATCTCGGCTCCTACCCGGGGCTCATCATCGACGGCGCCAAGGGCTCGGTCGCCGGTGAGATCTACCACGCCGCCGATCCGGAGGCGCTGTTCGCGGAGCTCGACGCGATCGAGACCTTCCGCGGTTTCGGCGTTCCGGGCTCGTTGTATCGCCGCGCCATCGTGCGCGTGCGCCGCGCCGATGGAGGCTCGGCGTTCGCGTGGACTTACGTTTACGCAGGTCCCCGTAACAATTTCGGCATCATCGACTCGGGCGATTGGCGCGCGCGTCGCCAGCCTTGACACACAACCAACGCCGGGACGAGAATCGCCGAGCGTGTTGGCACGCCGCGAGCATCCTTGGAGATCGCATGACAACTCGAGTTTTCGGCCACGAAGCGTTCCGCAGGTCGCTCGTCGTGATCACCTGCCTCGTCCTCATCTCCGGGCAGCGCGCCGGGACTGTTCGCGCAGTCGTCGACGGCGGCGATCACGGGAGTCATTCTCGATCCCGCGGGAAAGCCGGCCTCAGGCTTCAAGGTCGTCTTCCGCGACGTCGGGAGCGGAACGAAATTCACCAGCGGACCGACCGACGCCTCGGGAACTACGCGCTCGACGTGCCCTTGGGAGGTCGCTACAAGATCGAGGGCGTCGTCGCAGACGACGGTGTGACGAAGCTCCCGGTGCAAGAGATTCCGCCGATCAGCGTGCTGACGCCGGGAACGACGCGATTAAACGTGCGGTTCACGAATGCGCCCCCGCCGACAGCAGCAGCCGCTGCCGCTGCCGCCCCGGCGGCTGCAGCAGCCGCGGCGCCCAAGACCTCGCCGGCGTCCACCACGTCCCCGGCCACATCCACCACCGCGTCCACGCCGCCGCCAAAATCACCCGCGCCGGCGCCCGCTCCAGCCGCACAAAAGAAACCCTGGTACAAGCGGCCGGGACCGATCACGGGCATGGTCATCGGCGGTGTGCTCATTGTCGCCCTCGCGGCGGGCGGGGTGGCGGCGGGGACGGCGGGACCGTGTCGCCATCGACTCCTGGCCAGTAGCCGGAGGTCGCCCAAGCGGCTCATGGGTGAGCGTCCGCGTCTCGTCAGACGCTTTCGGTCGGCTGCAGCAGACCGCCGCAGCGGGTCGCTCATCGGCGTAGCGCGTTGGCTCCCCGCCCGTGGCTTTGGGCTTGGGCACTGCGGCCGGCGAGCTCGCGTATCGACTCGACCGAAAGCACACGCAGGTCGCGATCAAGAACCTGACGGACGCGTTCGGCGACGCGCTCTCGTCGTCCGATCGACGTCGCATCGCGCGCGCTGTTGGCGACATTACGGACGCATCACCGCCGACGCCGCGGCGTTTCACCGTCTCGGCCCCAGGACATCGGGACGCGCATCCGCTACCTCGGGCTCGAGGCCCTGCGGGCGGCGCACGCCGAAGGGAAGGGTGTTCTCCTGATCTCGGGGCACTTCGGCCACTGGGAGCTCACCGCGTACATGCAGGGTTTCTCGGCTGCCCGCTCGTGATGATCACGAAGCCCCTCGACAACCCGCGGGTCGAGGCCATGCTGGCAGGGCTGCGAGGCCGGCTCGGGAACGAGATCGTTCCGAAGGCCGACGCCGTTCGCGCGTCCCTCCGGGCGCTCGCACGAGGGATCGGCGTCGCCGTGATGATCGACCAGGACGCCCGGGGCTCAGGGATCTTCGTCCCGTTCTTCGGCCGCCCGTCGTCAACCATTCCGACGGTCGGCACGATGCATCTGCGCACCGGCGCCGCCGTCGTCGCGACGTTTTCCTATCCGGAGGACGACGGGGGCTGGCGGATCGAGTACGAGAGGCTGACCTTCCCGGGTCTCACGGGGACCGGAAACGGATGTGCGCCGCATCACGTGCGAGACGACCGCGCTGCTCGAAGCGCGCGTTCGCGCTCGGCCGGAGCTTTGGCTGTGGATGCACCGGCGCTGGAAGACTCCCCGCCGGCGGACGCCGCGCAGTCCAGGGCGTAGAATCAGGCGACAGGCAGGGTCGCTACGTCAAAGGACTTACCATGGAATCGGTCGAGCGCGTCGTCGTGCCCGCCGCCCCCGATGCGGGGCGGCTCCTCACGCTTCGTACGCGCGAGCTCTTCCGGTTTACCCGAAGGCGCTCGTCGGCGACGTCGAGGCGGTGCACGACCTTCGCGTCGCCGCGCGGCGGCTGCGGATCGCGCTCGTCCTTCTCGCCGACAAGCCGGACGGACGCCGCGCCCGCCGCGCGCAACGGACGCTGCGCGATCTCGCGGCCGCCGCCGGACGCGGGCGCGACCTCGACGTGGGGATCGCGATCCTCGACGCGCAGCCTGCGGCCGTCGGCTCCGGTCACGAAAGGCTGAAGCGCGCGCTGCGGGCCATCGCGCTCGCGGGCCCGCGTCCTGTCGCGCGAGGCGCTGCTCGACCTCGACGTCGCGCGCCTGCGCCGCGACCTGCGCGCGTGCGCGGCGTCCACGAGGGTCGATCGCGAGATCGCTCCCGGACGAGCCTGCGGTCCTCAGGCAACGTGAGGAAGCGACGATCGAGCAGGAGCTCTCGTTGCGGCAGCGGCGGCCGGATGCCGAGGCGCTCCACGGCGCGCGGCGCTCCGCCAGACGCTTGCGCTACGCCGCGGAGATCGCAGGACGTTCTGGACGCGAACGCGCTCCGGGGCCCCGACCGGTGGCGCAGGATGCAAAACCGCGCTCGGCGAGATCCAAGACCGCCATGTCCTGGCCGCTGGCTCGAATCCCGTCGGCGTCGCGCCGACGCACGAGGCGATGCTGCGCTCGCAACCGCCGCCTCGCGCGCGCTGGCGCGCGTCAAGCGCGACGGGGCACGCCGCACTCGAGATTTCCTCGCGGCCAAGGTTGTCGAGACGCCGAATCCGTCCGGCTAGCGGTCGGCCGTGATGTAACGCCGCACCGCCTCGCCTTCACGCGCGTCCAGGCCGACGCAGTCGCCGACCGCCTCCGCGACGCGCGAGAGCTCCGTCGACGTTCCCGGCGGCGCGTGCTTGGGCTCGGCGAAGAACGTCTTGGCGGTAGCGACCCGATCGGACTGGAGCAGCCCCCGGCGAAGTGCGGCATGAACACCATGAAGTCGGCGGGGATCCGCGCCGCGAGCTCGGTCGTAGTGCGCCGTCATCCAGCGCGAACGTCCTGCCGGCCTCGGTGGGCATCCTCGCCTGGATCCGCGGGATCGACAGCACCTCTTGCGGGCGGAGCGGGCCTGCGAAGACGTAGCTCGCAGCGCGATCGGCAAGCGTCGGGGTCGCGGAAGTTGCCGAGCGCCGAGAGGAAGCGGCTGCCGCTCGGCCGGGACCTTCGCCGCTCTCGAACCGGGCACGGTACAGGTCGAACGATCGCGGCGTCGCCGCGAATCGCCGAGAGCTTGAATCGCCGTGTCCGCCAGCGACAGGATCGACCGAGGCGGGATCGGCGAGATAGGCCGCGGCGAGATCGCTCCAGCTCGGCCAAGACGGCCTCGTCGCGCCCGGCGTCCCCCAGCGTTTCGAGCAGTTCCGGCCGCAAGCGCGGTCACCCGCGCCGGCTCGCCGTCGCGCTTGGCGGCGCCGAAGCGCGTGAGCGCCGGCGCTAGCGTGCTGTGCGCACGAACGGCGCGAACTCCGCGTCGCGACCCTCGGCGAAGAACGTCCCGCGAATCTTGTTCAAGCCCGGCGAGCACGTTGCCGACCACTTCGGGGTCGGGGTCGGCTGCGAAGGCCTGCGAGCACCTTGACGTAGTCCTCGCCGCGGAGCTGCCCGCGCTCCAGCAGCGCCGACGCGTTTCCCAGGAACCCGACGCGCTCCCGCGTGTTCGAGCATCCGTCCCGCGTCGGTGGCCATGTCGCGCGAAGGTCTCGGACGGGCACGGACCAACGGTAATACCCGCGCTCGTCCGCGTTCGGGTGGATCCAGGCCGGAGTCGTCTTGGACTCGAAGCGTCACGACCTGCTCGGCCTTGGTCAGCAGTACGGTCTGGGTCTTCGTCCCGAGCCGTCCACGGATAGCGCAGCGTGACGGGAATCTGCCAGAGCTGGGCCGCGGGAGCGGCGGCGCCTGCGTTGACGAACCGGGACTGCTTCAGCCTCGACGCGGCCGCCGGGCAGCGGCTCGACGGTGACCAGCGGAACGCCGGGCTGATCGAGAAACGACGAGAGCGCTGCGCGCGACGTCCTTCTTCGAAGCCTTCGGAGAGCGCGTTCCAGAGGTCGTCGGCGGTCGCGTTGCCGTCGGCGTGCGCCTTCAAGGTACGCCAGGACGCCCGCGCGGAACGCGTCGGGTCCGATCCACCGCTCGACCATGTGCAAGACGGCCGCGCCTTTCGAGTACGCCAGCGCGTCGGCCGACTGGAGCAGCGAGCCCATCGAGCGCACCGGCTGCCTCATGGCGCGCGTGGTCAAGAGGCTGTCGAGCCCCATCACGCGTTGCGCCGTTTTCACCCGACCGACCGGCGACGTCGTACTCGGGATGGACCTCGGCGGTGATCTTGTCCTCCATCCACGACGCGAACGACTCGTTCAGCCAGAGGTCGTCCCACCAGGCCATCGTCACGAGATCGCCGAACCACATGTGCGCGATCTCGTGCGCCGTGATCGTGGCGACGAACCTCTCGCGCGCGGCGTCGATCGACGCTCTTGGGGTCGAGGAGCAGGACCCGATCGACGAAGGTGATCGCCCCGGAGTTCTCCATGGCGCCGTACCAATACTCGGGGACCGCGATCAGGTCGAGCTTGTCGTACGGGTACTCGGCTGCCGAAGTACCGCTCGAGCGCGGCCAGGAGCGGCGGGGTCATCGCGACCGCCGTTCCGGCGAGCGGCCGATTGCCCTCTGACCGTGACGATGCGCGCCGGGATCGAGGTCCCGGGATCGGCACGAACTCGAACGGCCCGGTCGCGACGCGCCAACAGATACGACGGGAGCGGCCGCGTCGTCTTGAACACGATCGTGCGCTTGCCGTCCTTCTCGACGGCGTGTCGTCTCCGGGGTGTTCGCGATCGCGGCGTCTGCCGGCCGGAACCGTCAGCGTCATGCGATAGGGGATCTTGAACGACGGCTCGTCCCAGCACGGAAACGCCTCGCGCGCATCGACCGCCTCGAACTGCGTGAACGCGTACCACGCGCCCGCGACCCTCAGTCGGTAGAGTCCCTTCGCCTCGCGTGTCGAAATTGTTCTTGAAGTCGATGTGAAGCGTGTAGCGCCCTGCGAGATCGACTTTCGCGGCGGTCGCCGTGACCTGACCGTCGCCCGACGGCGTCGCCGTGAGCGGGATCGGCTTCGACGCGAAGCCCTCTCCGCGTCAGCGTGAGTGCGAGAAGGTCGATCGCTTCGGCGTGAAACGCGAACGAGCGAACCGGCTTTACGACGTCGAGGACGACGTCGACCGACCCCGTGTAGTCGGCGTTGCGCGGATCGAGGTCGAGCGCGATCGCCTGGCTCACCGGACGGACGTCGCGGCCGAGCCGTCCGATCGGCTGATCCGCCGCCTCGCGATGCGCCTGACGGCGACGGAGAGCATCAGGACGGCGGCGGCGAGGCGCATCGGCCCTCCTTACTTCACCGGCTGATAGACGTTCGTGATGAGCTCGGCCTCCGGCGTCGTTCCCCGGATCGGAGACGTACTCGTCCCAGGGCGACCCGTCGGCCTCGTAGCCGCGAGCCGCCATGAAGGCGTGGAGCTTCGTCGTAGGTCGGCCGGCATCTGGCTGTACGGCCCCTTGCAGCACGACCTTGAGCGCCTTGCCCGAGTAGGTCTGCTTGACCTGTGACCGGTGAATCGGCGGGGACCTCCTTGGTCGGCGCGTGATCGACGGGGATGGCGGCGTCGAAGCCGTAGCCCGGTGTCGTCCCAGCGGTTGTTGATGGTCTGCACCGCCCCGGCCTGCTTCAGACCGTTGGCCTTCATGAAGGCGCCGACCTTCACGTAAGCGGCGCCGATCGCGGCGCGCGATCTCCTTGTGTCCTTCGAGCTCTGCGTCGCGACGTAGGCGACCGTCACCGGGCGCGACCTCGACCGCCTCGACCGTTCAAGCCGGCGAAGTCCGCCTTCGGGAAGCTCTCGGCGAGCGTCTTCATTCCGGCGAGGCCCTTCTCGATAATCGCTTGCCGACCAGCGGTCCATCATCAGGCCGAAGTAGCGGCCGACCGGGCCCGGCGCCCATGTCGGCAGTCGAGGCTCCACGTCGACCTGCGTGCCGTCCGCTCTCGGGCGTCAGCGTGAACTGCGCAGTGGCGCAGGCGCCTGGTCGGCGAATTCGAGCCGCGACTTCGACGCGCTCGTTCGGCTCGACCTCGACGATCTCCTGGCTCCCGGTGCCCGACGGTCTTTGGGATCGCCGACCAGCTCTGCTTCGCGCCGACGCCGAACTCGGGCCCTTCGTACGTGTACTTCGGCGTTGGGATCGTAGCGCCGCCCACGGCGACCACTTGTTGAACTGCTTGTAGCCGTCGACGAGCGCGAAGACGGTCGCGCGTCGGGCGTCGATCACGATCGATCGCTCGACGTGCACGTGTCGCGGGAGCAGCATGCCGACCCCGGCGAGCAGCACGATCAACACGACGAGCGCGAGCGACGATCTTCTTGAGAATGGCCACTGCGTTTCCTCCCTGTCCCGGCCGACCGACGGGACAATCCGTGAACCCTACCACGGTGCAGCGGCGTCAACGAGACTTGCGGTTAGGCTACGATCCTGCCGCGTCACGGGGGCCCGGATTGAGGCTGCTCGGCAACACGCAAGTCGCTGCTTGCTCACGGGTCTGGCGGACGTTCGATCCGCCGTCTCACGAGCAATCGCGCCGGCCGGGCGATCGGTTCGGCCTGATCTTGATGGTCGTCTCGGCGGCCTGCTTCGCGCTGATGGCGGCGGTCGCGAAGAAGATGCTCCCGAACGACGCCGATGCAGGTCGGTCGTGCTGTCGCGCGGCATCCTGATGACGGCGACGTTCGTGACCCTCGCGCGCCTGCAAGGCGTGCCCGATCATCGGGCAGCAACCCGCGGATGCTGCTGTTCCGCGGGCTGCTCGGGTACGGCGCCCTCTCCTGCTACCTTCTGGTCGGTCCAGCACCTCCCGCTCGGGCGACGCGCGTGCTTCTGCAATACAGCCATCCCGATCTTCGTCGCCGCTGATCGCGCCGTTCTTCCTCGCGTGAGGCGACCGGGCGCTGGCACTGGCCCCTCGTGCTGGCGGCGCTCGGTCGGCGTGGCGTTGATCGTCGGCCCGCGCGGCAGCCTTCGCGGCCCCGCGTTGATCGGGACTCTACCGGATCGATGCTCTCGGGGATCGCCTACGTGGCGGTGCGCAAGCTCTCGAAGACCGAGCACATCCTGACGATCCTCGTCTGGTTTCCGCTGGCGACGATCCCGCTGTCGCTCATCGCGACGCGTCCATGCGGACGAGCGGCCCTCCCGAAGACGGGCGCCGAGATCGCCGGGCACCTGCTGGTGTTCGCCATCGCGCGCTCGCTCGGCCAGGCGACGCTCACGGAGGGGCTAGCGCGCGCCGGGGCCGCGCGCGCGACGGCGGTCACGATGACGGGCCCGGTGTTCGGCCTCCTGTTCGGCGTGGCTCCTCTTCCGGGGCGGCCCCGCTCCGGCCTCGCTCGCCGGAACCGCGGTCGTCATCGCGGCGGTGATTCTGCTCGCCCGACGGTCCGCGTCGCGGTGATTCTGTTCTATCTTCACGGGCTGCCGGTCGGACCGGAGGAGGCAAGTGCCGAAACTGACGATCGTCATCCCGGCCTACAACGAGCGTCGGACGCTGCGCACGCTGTTGTGCGCCGTGATTGAACGTCGACCTCACTCCCTTCGGTCTCACGCAAGGAGATCCTGGTCATCGACGACGGATCGACCGACGGCACACGCGAGATCGTCACATCGCTCGGGCGGGACGCGCAGGCCGAGCTTCGCCCCGCCCTAGGGCCGTCGCGGGATCGATGCCGACCGGGCGTTTCGCGGCGCGGAGCTTCGGGGCCTCCTGCAGCCGACCAACCGGGGAAAAGGGGCTGCGCTCCGGCGCGGATTTCAGGAGGCGACGGGCGACTTCGTCATCGTGCAGGACGCCGACCTCGAGTACGACCCGACGGACTACCCGAGACTGCTCGGCCCGCTTCTCGACGGGCGCGCCGACGTCGTCTACGGCTCGCCGCTTCCTCGGCGACGAGCCGCGCCGCGTCCTCTACTTCTGGCACGCGGTCGGCAACCGGGTGCTCACCACTGCTCTCGAACATGGTGACCGACCTGAACCTCACCGACATGGAGACCTGCTACAAGGCCTTCCGCACGGACGTCATCAAGAACCTCAGCCTCGAAGAGCGACCGGTTCGGCTTCGAGCCCGAGGTCACCGCGAAGCTCGGCCAAGATGCGCTACGGATCTACGAGGTCCCCGTGTCGTACGCCGGCCGCGGATACGAGGCCGGCAAGAAGATCACCTGGAAGGACGGCTTCGAGGCGATCTACTGCATCATCCGGTACCGGTTCAGCAGCGACGTCGTCGAAGGCAGGATCCTCGAAGAGACCCTCGAGAAGATGAGCCGCCTGCGGCACCGCTCAATCGACGGATCTACAGAACGCTACGGCCTTGGCTCGGCCGGAGAATCCTCGAAGTCGGCTGCGGCCACGGCAACCTCACCGAGTACCTGCTAGCGGGCGCCGACGTGATCGCGACCGATCTGGACGACGTCGAGCTCCAGCGAACGCGCGCCACGATGTCGGGGTACGACAACCTGGAGATCCACCGCTGGGACATGCTCGACCCGCTGCCGCCGATCCTTCCGGGCCCGCCGGTGGACTCGATCGTCTGCCTTGAACGTGCTCGAGCACATCGAGAGACGAGCACGGCGCGCTGGTCAACGC
>ERZ1370068.2755-contig-1886_pt1 | contig 32800 bp, 39 predicted proteins | sample MGYA00561227_ERZ1370068 | MGnify/ENA primary metagenome ERZ1370068 (study PRJEB38410, sample SAMEA6850437) | metagenome | study: Metagenomic assessment of the ecological functions of the soil: analysis of the soil microbiota associated with the...
AGTTACGTATTAAGTTAGTATCCGTTTGCGGAGGCGACCGTGCCCCGCAGGAGATTGGACTCGCCGAGGAAGCCCGCCACGAACTCGTTGGCAGGGGCCTCGTAGAGCTCTTCGGCCCGACCGACCTGCTGAAGCCGCCCGCGCGATGATGACGGCGATCCGGTCGGCGCAGAATCATCGCCTCCTCCTGATCGTGGGTGACGAAGAGCACCGTGATCCCGAGCTGCCGGTGCAGCTGGCGGAGCTCGCTCTGCATGCGCGCCCGGAGGTGGGCATCGAGCGCCCCGAAGGGCTCGTCCATCAGGAGCAGCGGGGGACGGAACGCGAGCGCGCGGGCCGAGCGCGACGCGCTGCTGCTGGCCGCCGGAGAGCTGACGCGGATAGCGCTCCGCGAGGCCTGCGAGCTGCACGACGCCCAGGATGTCCGCAACCCGGTCGCGGATGGCGGGTCTCGGCCATGCGCCGGAGCCGAGGAGGAATGCGACATTCGCAGAACACGGTCATGTGAGGGAACAGAGCGTAGTTCTGGAAGACCATGCCCACGCCGCGCCGAGTTCGGCGGTTCGCGGGTGAGCGCCCGGCCTCGCAGCGGGATCCTCGCCGGTCGTTGGCGTGTCGAAGCCCGCGATCAGATTCAGGAGAGTGGTCTTGCCGGAGCCGCTCGGCCCCAGGATCGTCAGGAGCTCGCCGGGCTCGACCTGGAGGGTGACGTCGTCCACCGCCACGACCGACCCGAAGCGCTTGCCGAGGCCGACGAGCCGGAGCGGCTCCGTGCTGAGCCGCACGTCCCCGGCCGTCATCGCTGTGTCGCGCCCCGCCGGCGCCGAGGGGCCGGGATCCGACGCCTCGCCGTCCTCCGGCTCGGCCGAGGCCCAGGCGAGTCGCATCCCGCGCCCGCGCAGGGCTTCCGCCGCGGCGAACACCGCCAGAGCCATGCCGATCTGGAGCGAGGCGACCGCCGTGCACGATGGGGGCTGAGCTCGTCGAGCGTGATGCTGTCCCACATGAGTTTGGGGAGTGTGACGGCGCTCGTCCCCGGACAGGAACATTGCCACCACCACCTCGTCGAACGACGTGATGAACGCGAACAGCGCCCCCACCAGCACGCCTGCCCGCGTGAGCGGCAGGGTCACCCGCCAGAAGGCTTGCCACGCCGCTCGCCCCGAGCATCCGCGCCGCCCATTCGAGCCGGAGGTCGAAGGCGCGCATCACCGCCTCCACGTTGATGACCACGTACGGGGTGGCGAGGACGACGTGCGCCAGCACGAGGGCGACGAGACTGCCGATCAGGCCGAGCCGCGCGAACAGGTAGTAGAAGCCGAGGGCGAGGATCAGTGACCGGGCACGATGAGCGGCGCGAGCACGACGCCGCGGCGATGTGCCGCCCCGGGAAGCGCCCGCGGGCGAGCGCCACCCCGGCCAGGGTCCCCAGTACCGTGGCCAACCCCATCGCCGCCGCGGCGACGGTGAGGCTCGTGGCGGTCGCCTCCCGCCAGTCCCGGCTGGTCAGGAACTCCGCGTACCAACGGAACGACAGATCCGTCGGCGGAAGCACCAGCCAGCGGGTGCCGCTGAAGGACATCGGGACCAACGCGACGACCGGCATCAGGAGGAAGAGGAGACGAGGCCTCCCGCTACCGCCATCCCGGTGCGCACCGGACTCAGCGGGGCCCGGCCCCGAACGCGCCGGTCCAGTTGGAGGAGCCGGTACGACGGAAGCGAGAACCAGCAGCGTCGCGCCGAGCAGGACCACGGAGAGCGCCGCCGCCAGTCGGCCAGTTGAGCGTGGCGTGGATGTTCGTCTCGATCAGCATCGTGACGAGCGTGACGCGCCCGCTCCGAGGAGGGCCGGGGTGATGAAGAACCCGAGGCCCATGATGAACAGGAGCACGGTGCCCGCGGCCACCCCGGCAGGCTCAGAGGAAAGTAGACGTGGCGGAACGTTTGCCACTCGGTGGCCCCGAGGCTGGCGGCGGCGCGGGAGGAGCGAGCCGTCGATGCCGCGCAGCACCACTGTAGAGCGACAGGATCATGAACGGCAGCAGGATGTGGATCATCCCGACGTAGACGCCGAACGTGCGTTGTACACGAGCAGGCACCGGCTCCGCGGATCACCCCGAGCGCCTGGAGGAGCTTGGTTCACGACCCCGTTCCGCTGGAGGAGCACGAGCCAGGTGAAGCTCCGCCCGAGGATGCTGATCCAGAAGGGCGTGATTGCCAGCGATGAGCAGGAGCCCCGACCAGGGGCGCGGGGCCGTGGCGACCGTGTAGGCCACCGGGTAGCCCAGGACCAGGCAGGCCAGCGTCACCGTCACGCTGCACGTGAGTGCGTCCAGAGTGCCGCGCGGTAGACGGGCGTGGTGACGAGCTTCGTGGAAGGGGCGGCCCGGGGCGCCGGGCGCGAGGCTCAGCGACAGGACCTGGCCCACTGGGTACAGGAAGAAGACGACGGAGAAAGAGCAGCAGCGGGCAGAGGCGGCAACGCGCCACGCCAGACCGCCGACTCGGCGCGCGATCGCGCCGGCGCCGCGGGACTTGCGCGTGCCGAGTCGGCTCGTCTAGCCGACGAACGCCAGCCACCGCTTGCGTGATCTCGTCCACGTTCGTCGCCCACCAGGCCGCGTCGATCCGGATCTGCTTCGCCGATGTTCTCGGGCGCCGTCGGCAGGAGCGCCAGCGTCTCCTTCGACATCGAGGGCATACGCCTTACGGTTGGGCACGCCGTTGGCGAACAGCTTGGCTGAACTGCGCCTCGTTCTCCGGGCGCGCGTAGAAGGCCATGAGCCGCATGGCATTCGTCCCGGTTCTCGCGCTCCCTTGGGGACGATCCAGAACGACTGCATCCACGCGCCCTGGTTGTACGTGAAGTTGACGGGCGCCCCGCTCTTCTTGAGGTCGATGATCCGGCCCGCGGTGGCGCGCGATCAGATCGACCTCCTCGCCGCGCAAGAGGGTCGGGATCTGGGTCGCCGCTCTTGGTACCAGACGCTGACCAGGGGCTTGCGGCGCTCGAGAACCCGGAACGCCCGGTCGACGTCGAGAGGATAGAGCTTGTCCAGTGGGCACGCCGTCGGCAAGCAGCGCGAACTCGAGGTTCGGCAGCGCCTGCGCGTACATGGCGCGCCGTCCCGGGAACGCCGCGGGGTCGAAGAAGTCCCTGCCAGTGCGGCGGCTCTTGGCCGCGGAACTTCTTCGCGCTCCAGCCGAGCGACGTAGCCGTAGGACACCGAGCCGATGCCCCATTCACTCACCGCCGATCAGGCATGCAGGTCCCTCGGGAATGATCGAGAAGTCGGCGCGCTCGAGCATGTCCTGGCCGGCCGAGGCGCAGCATCATCTGGCCTTCGGCGTCGCACCAGGTCCCACTCCACGGCATGGCTCTGGACCATGGCCTGAATCTTCGCCAGGTCGGGGATCCCCACGACCCGCACCCGGATGCCGGTCTCCTGCTCGAACGGGTCGAAGAACGCCTTCTTCTGGCTCTCGGTGTAGCTGCCGCCCCAGGTGCAGACGACGACCTCGCCCGAGCTCTTCGCGGCTTGCGCCCAGGCTGCGCGCGCGCCCAGGGCGCCGGCGAGCCCCCGGCCCGGTGACGGCCACGGCGGCCCCGAGGGCCCGTCGGCTGAACTGGCGGCGAGTGATCCCATGCTCGCGAGGCTGCTCGATGCGTTGTTCCACAGTCTCCTCCCGTCGCGCTCGGTCACTGCCGTCCGGCTCGCGCCCGAGGTCCTGGGGCGCGCCCGGAACGGTCGGAACTCCATGCTAACCCACGAATCCGACGGTCGCGGACCCCGCGCAGACCGTATGCAGCCCGTCCGTACTTCCCGGCGCTCCGCTGGCGCGGGTATACTTGGCCACCATGTCTTTCAGCGATACACTACGACGGCAGGCGTCATCGGGTTCCGTCCCGCGGAGCACGCCGTTCCCGCATGCGCGAGGTCGAACGGTGTCCACGAGCTCGTTCATGCGCGTCGGCGCTCGAGGAGGCTCGGCGTGCGCCGCCACGGCCGGCGAGGTCCCGGTGGGTGCGGTCGTGGTCCTCGACGGCGAGGTGGTCGGACGCGGGTCGCAACCGGCCGATCGCCGACTTCGGACCCGACGGCGCATGCCGAGGTGGAGGCGCTGCGCGACGGCGCGCGGCGGACGGGGAACTACCGGCTGACGGGCGCGACGCTCTACGCGACCGTGGAGCCGTGTCGTGATGTGCGCCGGCGCGTGCGTGCTACGCGCGGCTCGCGGCGCTGGTGTTCGGCGCGACCGACGACAAGGCCGGGGCCGTCGTGAGCCGGGCGCGGGTCCTCGACGAGCCCGCATGGAACCATCGCGTGCGCGTCACCGGCGGCGTCCTCGCCGCCGACGCGCGGCGAGCTGATGCAGAGCGTTCTTCCGGACGCGACGTGGGAGGGGTACCGAAGTGGTCGCACCGGGCTCGACTCGAAATCGAGTTGGGGGTGATGAGCCCCCACGTGGGTTCGAATCCCACCCCTCCGCCATTTCTCCGCCACGGAGCGCGGCTGACGCGCAGTCGACGCCAGCCGGGCCGGGGAGAGGTGCCCGAGCGGCCGAAGGGGCACGACTGGAAATCGTGTATACGTCCAAAAGGCGTATCGAGGGTTCAAATCCCTCCCTCTCCGCCAGCCTCGCTGGTAGCGGAGCTGACGAGGTGGACCGAAGCGTGATCGAGCGTGGCCGTGCTAGGCGGGGAGGTAGCGGTGCCCTGTACTCGCAATCCGCTCCAGCGAGGCGGAATCCCCGCCCGAGGTGCCGGCGTGTTGAATTGAGCCCCGAGGACGCGGCGATGAAGGCTGGGCCCCACGCGACGAGAATCTGCCAACCCCGCCAGGCCCGGAAGGGAGCAACGGTCCGCAGACCCTCTCGTGTGCCGTGGGATTCCCTGGCCGGAGCCGTCTTTCGCGGGAGATCGCAGGACGTCAGGCCATCGACGGCGGGTGCACGGCCACTTTTTCCAGACATAGCAGGTCGACCTTCGAGGCACGGCGGGCCTGATGAGCTATCAGGTCCTCGGCGCGGCGGTGGCGTCCGCTCACCTTCGACGCGGTGGTCGGCCAGGCGCCGGTCGTCCGCACGCTCCAGAACGCGCTCGCGCAGGAGCCGCATCGCTCACGCGTATCTCGTTCGCCGGCCCGCGGGGCGTCGGCGAAGACGACCACGGCGCGCCTCCTCGCGATGGGCGCTGAACTGCGAGGGCGGCGCGCGGGCGGCCCCGTGCCGTGCGCCGCAGTGCGAGCCCTGCCGCGAGGTCGGCGCGCCGGCCGCGCGCTCGACGTGCTCGAGATCGACGGCGCCTCGAATCGCGGGCATCGACGAGGTGCGGACGCTCCGCGACAATGCCCGCTACGCGCCGGCGCGCGGGCGGCGCAAGGTCTACATCATCGACGAGGTCCACATGCTGACCGAGCCGGCCTTCAACGCGCTCCTGAAGACGCTGGAGGAGCCGCCGGCGCACGTCGTCTTCGTGCTCGCGACCACGGAGGCGCGGCGCCTGCCGGCGACGATCCTCGTCCCGCTGCCAGCGCTTCGACTTCCGGCCGATCGCGGGCACCGAGATCGGCGAGGCCCTGCCGGCGGATCCTCGCGGAGGAGAAGGTGCCGGCCGACGCGGTCGAGCCGGACGCCCTCCGGCTCCTCGCCCGGGCGGCTGACGGGAGCCTCCGGGATGCGCTGTCGCTCCTCGACACGGCGCTCGGCGTACGGCGAGGGTCGCGTCGGCGCGCGCACCGTGGAGGAGCTCCTCGGGAGCGGCGGCGCCGAGGCCGCCTGGGCGCTGGCCGGCGCGCTCGTCGCGGCGCGCGGCCGCGGACGGCTCCAGCGGATCGCGGATGCCGCGGCGGCGGGCTCGACCTGCGCCCTCCTCTGCGAGGAGACGATGGAGGTCCTGCGCCGGGCGCCCGCTGGTCGCGGTCACCGGGACCGCCGGACCGGACGTCACCCAGGACGAGACGGCGCGGCTCGACGGCGCTCGGCGCCGACGGGGCGCGCGGCGAAGCCGATCTCCTCCTGCTCCTGCGCGGCCTCCTCGACGCCGACACGGAGATGCGCCGCTCGCCCCACCCGCGCGTCGACCTCGAGATCGCCGTCGTCCGGCTGTGCCACCGACCGCGGACCGCAGCCGATCGAGACGGTGCTCGAGCGGCTCGAGCAGGCGGAGGCGCGGCCTCCGCGGCTACGGCGGTCCCGCGAGCCGGCCGGGCCCGGTCCAGTCGGATCTCCTCCGGGGCCCGCCCGAGCCGGCTGTGCCCCGGCCGGTGGCGGTGCCGCGGCCTGTCGAGCGCGCTGCCGCTGCGTCGGCCCCTCCCGCGCGGCGGGAGCCGCACCGCGAGGCCGCCGCCGGCCGTGACGCGCCCGCCAGGCCGTGCCCGCGGGCGCGCCGCGGAGCGCCGCCGAGACGCTGGTCGGCCATCGTCGCCGAGGTCATCCGGGTCCGGCCGACGCTGGGACACCTTCTGTCCGAAGGAGTGGTGGTCGGGGAGGAGGACGGGCGGCTCACTGTCGCCGTGCCGAACGGCAGCGCGTTCGCGCACGACCAGCTCAAGAAGACGGAGAACCGGGAGCTCGTCCTCGAGACCGCGGCGGCGGCTCCAGCCGGGGCTGCGCGAGGTCGCGTTCACCGCCGGCGGCGCCGGCGCGGGCAGCGCGCTGGCCGGCACGCATCCCGTGGTCCAGGCCGCGATCGGACTTGTTCGAGGGAGAGATCACCCAGGTCCGTGACCGCTCCCGGGCCGCGCGCGAGCGCGTCCGCCGAGCCGGCGGCCGGCTGGCGGGGAGGCCTCCATGAAGGGATTCGGCAATCTCGTCAAGGAAGCCCAGAAGCTCCAGGCCCAGCTGGAGGCCCTCAAGGAAGAGGTGGGCAAGAAGAAGGTGGAAGCCGTCGGCCGGCGGCGGCATGGTCGTCGTCGAGGCCAACGGCAACCAGGAGCTCGTGTCGATCCGGATCGACCGCGAGGTGGTGACGCCGGACGATCCGCAGATGCTGGAGGACCTGGTCCTCGCCGCGGCCAACGAGGCGCTCCGGAAGGCGCGCGAGCTGGTGGCGAGCGAGATGGCGCGGGTCACCGGGGCCTGGGCGGCAAGCTGCCCGGGCTCATGTAGCGGTCCGGTCGCGTGGCCGCGCACCCGCCCGCCGTCGCGCGGCTGATCGAGGCGCTCCAGCGCCTGCCGGGCATCGGTCCCAAGACGGCCCAGCGCTGGCGCTTCCACCTGCTGAAGCAGCCGACCGCCGCCGTCCACGACCTGGCCGACGCGCTCGTCGACGTGAAGGCGCGGGTCGTCCACTGCTCGCCGCTGCTTCAACGTCACCGGATACCGGATCCCTGCGAGCTCTGCGACGATCCCGCCCGCGACGCGGGGCTGCTCTGCGTCGTGGAGGAGCCGAACGACCTGGTGGCGATGGAGCGGACGGGCGAGTACCGCGGGCGCTACCACGTCTGCTCGGCGCCCTGTCGCCGCTCGACGGCATCGGCCCCGACGAGCTCAAGGTGCGGGAGCTGCTCGCCCGCGTCGAGGCGAATCACGTCCGCGAGGTCATCCTGGCCACGAACCCGAACGTCGAGGGCGACGCGACCGCGCTCTATCTGGCTCGAAGCTGTCTGCGGCCGCTCGGGCTCCGTGTCACGCGGATCGCGCGGGGCTGCCGGTCGGCGGGGATCTCGAGTATGCGGACGAGGTGACGCTCTCGCGGGCGCTCGAGGGCGCGCCGCGAGATCTGACGCGGCGGGCGCGGCCGGCTCAGTTGCCGGTGAAGAACCGCTTCACCGAGTGGCCGACGGACTTCATGCCCTCCCACACCGACTCGCCGAAGCCTTCGCGGTGCTGCCTACCTTCTCGGCCGCGGGTTTGGTTCCTTGCCGGCCTCCGGCCGCCTTGTGCCCGCACCTCCTCGCGCCTTCGGTGACCGTCTTGCCGACGCCCTTGGCGGTTTCCTCAACGCCCTTGCCGATCTTCTTGGCGCCTTCGACCACCTCGCCTGTCCCTTTGGAGACCTGGGCGCCCGACGCCTCCCGGCGCGGCGATCAGCACCAGAGAGGCCAGTCAGCAGGATGGCGGAGCGTGGGGCGAGCGGCGCGTGCGCGAGCCTGGCGTCCGAGCATGGGGCCACCTCCGCCGTAGGCAGTAAGCGGTACCTCCATCGTAGCATCGTCCTCTGGGACGCGGCATCGTAAGCGGGGGCCGAGGTCTCTGGCGATTGACAGCCCCGAGCTGGCCGCCTACGACTCGCGCGGCGCGGCGCATGGCCAGCGGGGTAACGTGGCGTCACCAGATCGTCCGCCTGAGAGGCGGCGTGGATGCTGAAAACCTGACGGACTTCGGGAGACGCTGCTCTTCCTCTTCGGCGGAGTCGTCCTGATCGGCGCGCTGGCCCATGCCCTCGGCTGGCTCTCGCGCGGCGGCGGACTGCGCAGTTCGTGTGGCGAGCGTGGAACGTCCTCGGCGTCCTGCTCCTCGGGATCGGGATCCTCGGCATGGCCTACCGCCCGCGGGGGCGCTCGGGCTCCAGGTCAGGGTGGGGGAGTCTCCTGCTCGGGCTCGGTCTTCTCCTCGCCTCGGCCGGCATCTGGATGCTGGTCCCCATCTGAGCGCGCGCGCAACGTTCCGCGCGCTGGCGCGGCTGGGGTACAATGCGCGCATTCCCGGTAGCTCAACCGGTAGAGCAAGTGGCTGTCGAGCTGGCAGCGTCCCGACCGAAAGGCGGGATGGAAAAGCGAGCGAATTCAGGGACCCTACGTCCGGAGGATAGGGAATCCTGAGCGAAGCCCTCGGGCAGGGAGCGCCCGAGGACCGTGCAGAGACTAGACCGCAAGCGTCGTACCCGAAGCTCGGTCATCGAGCGGCGGGGAAGGCGCCCGCCCCCTACGGGCGTCCGTCGGGCGTCTACGGGGGATGAGATAGTCCAAGCCCGCGGAAACGCGGGGGCCCTTGTAACCACGAGGTTGCAGGTTCGAGTCCTGCCCGGGGGAGCCAATCGTCAGAGGGCCGTCGGCGGCAACGCCGGCGGCCTTCGACGCTCCGAGGCCAGCGCGGCGCCGTCAGCGGCCGGCACGCCGGGATCAGAGCGGGCAGCGGTCGTCACGGTCGCGAGGAAGCCGGTTCAGCTTCCCAGGTGTCGGTGCACCTGGTCGTGCGAGACGACCACGCCGTCCGGGCCTTGACGGGCATGGCGGCCATCGCGTCGGCCGCCATGAGGCACCTTGAACCCTCGATGGGCGGCTTCGCGGGCCGTGGTGTCGCAGCACATCTGGGTCCGCTGAAGCCGGAGACGATGATCTGTCTCGATCCCGTGCCGGCGGAGATGCTCCTCGAGGCCCGGTAGTCGTGAAGGAGCCCGGCAGGTGCTTTGGTGACGACGGGCTCCGCCGGGCGCCAGGCGGGCGGCCGGATGGATCTCGAGCGCCGGGCTGCCGGGCGCGAACGTCGGTCAGGTTCGGCCGGCGGTCTCGTGCACCACGTGGACCACCGGACGCCCGCCTTGCGCGCCCAGGCCAGGAGGTCCGCGATGCGCTCCAGCGGCGAGCGGGGCCGTCGGGGAGTGACCAGCTTCCCGATCGGCAAGCAGAAGTACTCCTGCTGAGCGTCAATGACCAGGAGGGCAGTCTTGTCCATCGTCGGGCCTCGCTTTCCGGAGCGTTGGCTCAGGCGGGCGCATGCTACCATGCCGGCTCGGTGAACCACGCGCTCGGCGCCCGGCGCCGTCGGCGTCCTCGCGGGCGTGGCTTGTCGCGCTCCAAGTTCGAGGCGGGCGCGGCCATGACGGCGCGGAGGACGCCGCACCACCACCGCGGGCACGGCGAGCCGGGTCATCACCCCACCGGGGGCGCCGCGGGTTCGCGACCGGCGTGTTCTTGATGGCGGGGAGCTTCCTCGTCTACCCGGCGTACCCTCGTGCTCAGTGCTCTGGCCGGTGAGCGAGCGCACCCGCATCGGGATCACCCCGGCGGCGGCGGCCGTGTCGTGGGCGGTGTTCGGCGCCGGGCTCTATCTGGCGCGGGCCGGCGGGGATGGGTGTGGCTCCGGCGGCGGTGGGAAAGGGCATCAGCACCACGCCGCCGCCCCTCCGCGACCCCGTGATAGACTGCCGCCCGGACGGCCCACCATGCTCGATCTCCTGATCGCGGGCGGTCTCGTCGTCGACGGCTCCGGCAACCCGGGCTACCACGGAGCAGTCGGGATCGAGGGCGAGCGGGTGCGGGATCTTCCGCGGCGCGCTCGACGGACGTCGCCGCCCACCGCACGCGTTGACGCGACGGGCCGCGTCGCGTGCCCCGGCTTCATCGATATGCATGCCCACTCGGGGCTCGTGATCCTCGCCGAGCCCCGGCACGAGCCCAAGGTCCGCAGGGCGTGACGACCGAGGTCATCGGCATCGACGGGTGCTCGTACGCCCCGTTCCACTCCCACGCGGACCTCGAGGCGTTCGTCGAGATCAACGCGGGGCCTGGACGGATGCCCCCGCTTCCGGGCCGGTGGTCGACGGTCGAGCAGTACCTCGATCTTTTCACCAGCCGGGTGGCGGTCAACATCGTCTACCTGGTCGGGAACTCCCGCTCCGCGTGTGCGCCGTCGGCTGGGACGACCGGCCGGTGCGGCCGGCCGAGCTGGCGAACCAGCGCGCGCTCCTCCGCACGGCGATGGAGGAAGGCGCCTGGGGCACGTCGACGGGGGCTCGACTACCCCCGGGAAGCTACGCGGACACCGACGAGCTCGTGGCGCTCTCCGAGGAAGCGAGCTCGGCTCGGGGCATCTACCACACGCACGTCCGGTACAGCCTGGGCGACCGTTTCTCGACCCGCTTCCGGAGGCGATCGAGATCGGCCGCCGCGCGCGCGTCCCCGCCCACATCACCGCACTTCTACCAGCGGACGACCGCGCCGGGCGGCGCGGCGCGGATGCTCGCCCCGGTAGAGGACGCGCGGGGCGAGGGCCTCGACGTCACGCTCCGACGGCTATCCCTATGCCTACAGCTCGACGCGGCTGAACATCGTGATCCCGGCAGTGGGCGTTCGACGGCGGCCCCGCGCGCTGCGGCGGAACCTGGCCGACCCCGACGCCCGCGCCCGGATGAAGAAGGAGATGGGGCCGCGGGCCGCCTCCCTGGCACGACATGTGGGTGACGCATTTCAAGCGCCCGGAGCACCACCGCTTCGAGGGCCGCTCGCTCGCCGAGGTGGCGGAGCTCATGGGGCTTGAGCGTCGTCGACGCGGTCTGCGAGCTCCTCCTGCGGGAGGACCAGCAGGTCTCCTACAGTCCCAGCCGGCGCGAACATGGCGACCGTGCCGCGGTTCGTGACCCACCCCCTCACATGGTGGGCAGCGACGCCGTCCTGATCGGGACTACCCGAGCCCGCGGACGTACGGGACCTTCCCGGTGATCCTGGCCGAGTTCGTGCGCGAGGAGCGCTGGCTCGGGCTGGCGGACGCCATCCGCAAGATGACGTCGTTCCCCGCGCAGCGCCTGGGGCTGCCTGACCGCGGGCTCCTCCGTGACGGGTTCAAGGCCGACGTCGTCGTCTTCGACGCCGAGACCGTGAAGGCGCCCGCGACGCGGCGGGAGCCGAAGCAGTTTCCGATCGGCATCGAGCAGGTGATCGTGAACGGCCGGGTCGTGGTGGACCGGGGCAGCACACCGGCGTCCTCGCCGGGCGGGCGCTCCGCCGCGGGCGCGCCTCGACCTGAGTCGCGGCCGATGAATTCGATCTGACGCCGCCCCAGCGCCAGATCCGCGACCTGTGCCGGGAGTTCGCCGAGCGCGAGATCCGTCCCCGTGCCGCCGAGATCGACTGGACCGACGAGTTCCGTGGGACCTCTACAAGCGCATGGTCGAGCTCGACCTCCTCGGGATGACCGTGCCGCCGAAGTACGGCGGCTCGGGCGCCGACACGGTGAGCTGGTGCGTCGCCCAGGAGGAGCTCGCCCGCGGCTCGGCCGTCGTGACCGACGCGCAGCTCCTGTGCAAGCTCATGTGCGACATGCTCCTCGCAGAACGCCACCGAGGAGCAGAAGCGCCGCCACCCGCCGGCGGATGGTGCGCGGGGAGAAGATCTGCTGCATCGCCCAGACCGAGCCCGGCGCCGGCTCCGACGTCGCCGGCGTGCAGACAATGGCCACGCGCGCCGCGGACGGCGGCTGGGTGCTCCACGGCACCAAGCGCTTCATCACCGAGGCGCTGCTCTGGCGATCTCGCGGTGGTGGTCGCCACCACGGATCGGACCAAGGGGCGGGAGGCGATCGCGCTGTTCCTCGTGGAGATGGGGGCGCCGGGCTTCGCGCGCGGGGGAGGGGAGCATCTCGTCGGGATGCGCGGCCTCGCGACGGGGAGCTCGTTGTTCGACGAGTGCCGGTGCCGGCGAGCGCGCTCCTGGTCCCGCCCGGCGCCGGTTTCCGGCGCGCGATGATCTCGCTGGACAGCGGGCGGATCGGGATCGGCGCGCAGGCGCTCGGCATCGCCCAGGCGGCCATGGAGGCGGCGATCCGCTACGCCCAGGAGCGCTCGGCCTTCGGCCAGCCGATCGCGGGCTTTCAGGCGATCCAGTTCATGCTCGCCGACATGTCGGCGGCGATCGAGGCGCGCGGCTCCTCCTCCGGCGGGCCGCCTTCCTCAAGCGACCAGGGCCGCCCCATCATCCGCGAGGCCGCCGAGGCCAAGCTGGTCGCGACAGACGTGGCCCAGCGCGTCGTAACGGACGCCCTCCAGATCCACGGGGCCGCCGGGTACTCGACGGAGTTCCCGCTCGAGCGGCTCTACCGCGATGTCCGCGTGTACCAGATCTGGGAAGGCACGAGCCAGATCCAGCGCCTCGTGATCAGCCGCCAGCTCTTGAAGTGACCGGCGAGGTCAGACTTCGCCGGCCCGGACGCGGCGCAGAGGCGTCCGTGGGAAATTGTCCGGATGGCAAAGTCTCATCCCCAACGAGCCAAGCGAGGAGTGCCGAGTGAGCACACTGACGCCCACGAAGAACCTGCTCGATCTCTCCGGCCGCGTCGCCGTCGTCACCGGCGGCACCAAGGGAATCGGTGAAGCCATCGTCCGGCACCCGCGGCCGCCGGCGCGCGTCGTACGGCGGTGAGCCGATCGGCGCCGCCGAGCCCGGCGGGCCGGCTCGGGACGGCGAGGTGGCCACGCTGGCCGCGGACGTCGCGCGGAAGGCCGAGGTGGACCGCATGGTGGAGACGGTGGTCGCCCGGCACGGGACCATCGACATCCTCGTGAACTGCGCGGGCACGGCGAAGCGCGCGCCGGCGCTCGAGCAGGCGGAGACCGGACTGGGAGTACATGATCGAGCTGAACCTCCGGGGCACGGCCTGGGCTTGCCGGGCGGTGGCGCCCGTGATGCGGCGCGTCGGGCGCGGCCGCATCGTCAACATCACGTCGATCGGGGCCGAGTTCGGGCTCGTGAACCGCGCGGCCTACTGCGCGACGAAGGGCGGCGTGGCCGCAGCTCACGCGCTGCCTCGCGCTCGAGTGGGGCCGGCACGGGATCACGGTCAACGCGGTTGGGCCTGGGATCACGGTGACGCCGCTCGTGCGGCCCTTTCCTGGACGCCCATCCCGGGAAGGAAGAGACGATGAACAAGAAGATCCCGCTCGGGCGCCTCGGACGGCCGGACGACATGGCAGGGCGCGGTCGCCTTCCTGGCGTCGGATCTGGCGGGGTACATCACCGGCCAGACCATCTACGTCGACGGCGGGTGGAGCGTTGGCGACCTCGACTCGGTGAGGCGGCGCCGCGACTGGGGGCCGGCGCTCCGGGCGATCCCGCTCGGCCACACTGAGTCCGTCCGCAAGACCGTCGGTGAGACCGACGTCTACCTCTTCGCCGGGATCACTGGCGACTTCTCCGGGTGCACGTCGACGAGGAGTTCGCGAAGGGCACGCGGTTTGAGGCCGGATCGCCCACGGTGCCCTCCTGGTGGGCTTCGTGTCGACGGTAATGGCCCGGATGACCGCGCTCCTGCCGCCGCCGGGCGGTGTCTCCTCTGCGGTACGAGATGAAGTTCGTTGCCCCCGTCCGCATCGGGGACACCGTGACCACGGCGCTCACCTCGCCGAGACGCGACCCGAACGGCGGGAGCTCGTGTTCCGGGCGTGGACGACGAACCAGCGGGGCGAGACCGTCCTCGAAGGCCAGACGGTGCTCAAGCTGATCTCAGGCGTCGGCGACGACCCGCGCCGGCGCCGCCCGCGCGAAGCCGCGTGCTATACTCCGGCCCACCGGAAGCAGCGCCTCGCGAGGAGGTGTCGATGTCCTCAATCCCTGGGCCCGATTGGGTACGGCGGCGCGCCGCCCTCCAGGCGATCGTCGGCCCGGACGGCGTTCTGACGGAGCCCGACGAGCTCCTGGTCTACGAGTCCGACGGGCTCACCATCTTCCGCGCGACCGCCGACGCGGTCGTCTTCCCACGCTCGGCCCGGGAAGTGGCCGCCTGCGTCCGGTTCGCCAACGCCGAGGGCCTGCCGTCTCGTCGCGCGCGGCGCGGGGACCGGGCTCGCCGGCGGATGCCTGCCGAGCGAGGGCGGCATCGTCATCGCGCTCACGCGCATGGCGCGGATCCTCGAGGTCGACTACGCCAACCAGCTCGCCGGTGGTGGAGCCGGGGCTCGTGAACCTCCACCTCTCGCACGCCCTCGCCCCGGGTTCTACTACGCGCCGGACCCCTCGAGCCAGCTCGCCTGCACGATCGGCGGCAACGTCGCCAACAACTCCGGCGGGCCGCACACGCTCAAGTACGGGGTCACGACGAACCACGTGCTCGGGCTCGAGGTCGTGCTGCCCGACGGCGAGATCGTCTGGCTCGGCGGCAAGGTCCGGGACCCCCAGGCTACGATCTCGTCGGCCTCTTCGTGGGCTCCGAAGGGACGTTCGGGATCGTCGACGAAGATCGTCGTGCGGATCGTGCGGCGACCGCCGGCGGTCCGCACGCTGCTGGCGCGTCTTCGACCAGCTCGACCGAGGCGTCGCGGCGCGGTGGCGGCGATCACCGCGCGCGGCCTCACGCCGGCGGCGCTCGAGATGATCGACCAGCTCACGATCCAGGCCGTCGAGGACGCGTTCGGCGCCGGCTATCCGCGCGACGCGGCGGCGGCGCTCCTCATCGAGCTGGACGGGCTGGAGACGGGCCTCGACGAGGAGGCCGAGCACGTGATCGCCGCCGTGCCGCGAGAGCGGGGCGCGGGAGGTGCGGCGCGCCCGGAACGAAGCCGAGCGCCAGCTCCTGCTGGAAGGGGCGCAAGCGGCGTTCGGCGCCTACGGGCGCGTGGCGCCCGCGTACATGGTGATGGACGGCGTGATCCCGCGTACCCGGCTGCCCGAGGTCTCCGCGAGCATCGAGCGGATCGCCGCCACCCACGCGCGTCCGGGTCGGCAACGTCTTCCACGCGGGCGACGGCAACCTCCATCCGAACATCCTCTACGATCCGCGCGAAGCCGGGCGAGGAGCAGCGGGTGCTGGCGGCGGGCGCCGAGATCATGCACGCGTGCGTGGAGGTCGGCGGCTCGATCTCGGGCGAGCACGGCATCGGCCTCGAGAAGCGCGACTTCATGCCGTGGATCTTCTCCGAGGCCGACCTCGGCGACGATGGCCGCGGTCAAGGCGGTGTTCAACCCCACCGGGCGCTGCAACCCCGGCAAGATATTCCCGACGAGGAAGTCCTGCGCGCCCGGTGAGATCGCGTACCAGCCGCATCCACTCGAGGCCAGCGGGCTCATCCAGCGCCTCTGAGGCGCGCGCGGCGCGCCGCCCTGCATGACCGCCAGCCTGCTCCGGAGTCTCGCCGGAGATCGTCGGACCGGCGCACTGCCCTCGGCGGGGCCGATCGCGCGCCCTTCGTGGTGGACGGCCGCACGCCCTGCGGGGTGGTCCTGCCCGGCTCGGCCGACGAGGTGGCGCGAGTGGTGACGACGGCCGCCGCGGCGGGGGTGCCGGTCGATCCGTGGGGCGGCGGCACGCAGATGTCGCGTGGCACTCCGCCGCGGGACGGCGCGCTCGTCGTCGGGCTCCGGCGGCTCAACCGCGTCGTCGAGCACGAGCCGGGAGATCTCACCGCCACGGCCGAGGCCGGGATCACGCTCGATGCGCTGCAGACCGCGCTGGGGGCGGGCCGCCAGTGGCTCCCGCTCGACCCGCCCGGCGCCCGGCGACGGCGACGCTCGGGGGCGTCCTGGCGTCGAACGCGGCCGGGCCCCGACGGCAGGGATATGGCACGCGCGCGGGATCTCGTGATCGGCATCCGGGTGGTGGCGGCGGATGGCCGGCTCGATGCGCGCTGGGGGCAAGGTCGTGAAGAACGTGGCCGGCTACGATCTCGTGAAGCTCTACGTGGGCTCCCACGGCACGCTCGGCATCATCGTGGACGCCACGCTCGAAGCTCCGCCCGCGGCCGGAGGCGGAAGGCGCCTGCTGGGCTACGTTCCCGTCGCTCGACGCGGCGACCGGCGCCGCGGCGGCCCCTCGCCGGGTCGGAGCTCGGCGCCGTCGCGCTCACCGTCCTGGACGCCCGTGCCGCCGACGCGGGCGCGCGTCGCGGACGGCCTCCCTGCCGCGAACGGCCCGGCGCTCCTCGTCGCCTTCGACGGGCTCGCGCCGCGCAGTGGCGTGGGCGGGAGATGAGCCGCGGCGTCTCGCGGCTCCGCCGGGGCGGGCGAACGGTCGACGTGCTCGATGCCGCGGGCACGGCCCGCGGCGTCGAGACCGCGCGCGAGCCGCGGCGGCTCCTCGCCGAGCCCGGTCGCGATCGCCACGGCCGGCGTGCTGCCGGCGGAGGTCGGGGCTTCACCTGCGGCGGCCCACGGCGACCGCCCGGGCGGCAGGCTTCTGAGGTCGCCGCCGTGGCGCAGGCGGGCACGGGCTCGTGACGCTTCGTCCTCGCGCCCGCGGAGCGCGCCGCGGCCGGTCGCCGGTCACGCGACCGTGGCTGCTCGCCGAGTGGCGCGCCTGCCGCCCGGCCGCGGGCGGGCCACCTCGTCGAGTGGGCGCCGCTCGGCGTGCGGCGAGGCGTGCCCGGTGTGGGACCCGCCAGGGCCGGCCGTGGAGTCTCGTGCGGGCTGAAGGCCGCGCTCTGACCCACGGGGCGTGCCTCAACCCCGGCCGCGTTCGTGGGCGGGATCCGGAGGGCGCGGCCCACGCGCATGGCGACGACGACGACCGTCTCGACGCCGCCCGAGCCCGCACGCCCGCGGGCCGGCGCGCTCGCCGGTGCGTCCTGGCCGAGCTCGAGTGCGGACAGCTCTCACTCCAGTGCGTGCACTGCGGCTCTGCATGTCTGCCGAGCTGTCCGACGTACGCTGGAGCTGGGTCAGGAGCCCGACTCGCCGCGCGGACGCATCTACCCTCATCAAGGCCCTCGCGGACGGCGGATCGAGCTCTCCGATTCCGCGGCCGGCCATCTGTCGCTCTGTCTCGGCTGCCGGGCGTGCGAGAGCGCCTGTCCCTCGGGCGTGCAGTACGGCGCACCTGATCGAGGCGGGCCGCGCCGAGCTCCGAGACGCGGCGGCCGGGCTCGCCATTGAGGCGGCTGATCGCCGCGCGCCGCGTTCGAGGGTCTGCTGCCCCGGCCGCGCCTCCTCCCTGCGCGCGGTCGCGGGCGCGCTGCGCTTCTACCAGAAGAGCGGGCTCCAGCGCCTCGTCCGCGCGAGCGGCGTCCTCCGCCTTGATGCCGGCGACGCTGGCGGCCTCGGAGGCGCTCGCTGCCGCCGCTCCCGCCGGCGGGCCGGGCGCGGCGCGCCTGCCCGAGGTGATCCGCCGCCGCGGGGGACGGCGCGGCTGCGTCGGCTTGCTCCACGGCTGCGTGCAGGACGCGGTGTTCCGCCCGCACAACGAGGCCACGATCCGGTGCCTCGCCGCGCCAGGGGTCGAGGCGTGGTGCCGCGCGCCCAGACCCGCTGCGGCGCGCTCCACGCCCACGCCGGCGAGCCGGAGACGGCGCGCGCCCTGGCCCGCGCCACGATCGCCGCGTTCGACGCGGCCGAGGTCGAGGCCGTCGTGGTCAACACGGCCGGGCTGCGGCGCGCACATGAAGGCGTACGGGCACCTCCTCCGGGCCGATCCGGCGTGGGGCCGCGCGCGGCGGCCTTCGCCCGGAAGGTGCGTGACGTGACGGAGTTCTCGCGCGCGTCCCGCTGGCTGGGTCCGCTCGGCCGCTTCCGCTCCGGGCGACGTATCACGATCCGTGTCACCTGGCGCCACGGGCAGAAGGTGTGCGGCGCAGCCCCGCGCGCTCCTGCGGGCGCGTGCCCGGCCTCGAGCTGGTCGGAGCTCGGCGAGGCCGAGATGTGCTGCGGCTCGGCGGGCATCTACAACCTCACCGAGCCCGCGCATGGCGCGGCGGCTGCCTCGATCGCAAGATGGCCCACGTCGAGGCGACCGGGCGCCGACGACCGTCGTGACGGCGAATCCGGGCTGCATCCTCCAGCTGGCCGCGGGCCTCCGCGCCACGGGGCGGGACGCGGAGGGTGCTCCACGTCGTCGAGGTGCTGGACCAGCGCCTACGCGGGCGGCGGAGCGACCCGCGTCGTGACGGAGCTGCCGGCCGCCGGCCGAGCGCAACCGGCCGGTCTCCCGTCGCCGAGCACAAGGCTCACGCCCCGGCCCGGGTGCGCTGCGTCGTGTGCACGGTGTCGGACTCGAAGACGCCTGAGACCGACACGAGCGGGCCGGCTGATCCGCGAGCTTCTCGCCGCCGCGGGCCACGAGGTGGTGAGCTACCACGTGGTCTGGGACGAGCCGCGCGGAGGTGCACGCGGTGATCCACCAGGCATGCACGCACCCCGGGGTCCAGGCCATCATCTCTTCACCGGCGGCACGGGCATCGCGCCGCGCGACCAGACCTTCGAGGCGCATCGACGCGTTGCTGGAGAAGCGCCTGCCCGGCTTCGGCGAGCTGTTCCGGCTCCTGTCCTACCAGGAGAGTCGGCTCGGCCGCCATGCTCTCCCGCGCCCAGGCGGGGATCCGCGCGGGCCGAGTGGTCGTTCTCCTGCCCGGCTCGCCCGCGGCGTGCCAGCTCGCCGGTCGAGCGGCTGATCCTGCCTGAGCTCTCCCACATCGCGGGCTCTCGCCCGATAGCCGCCCCGCGCCCGGCGATCTCGGATAGAGTGGGATCATGATCCGCCGGGCGGCGGCGAGCCGGGGAGGAAAGGATGAGGTGAGCTGGACGGCCGTGGACCCTCGGCGTCGTCCGAGTCTCGCTGCTCGCAGGGCCGGTCGCGGCGCAGTCGCCGGGGACGCTCCCGGGCCCGCTCTGGCGGGAAGAGGCAATCCGTCACGCTCGAGCCGGAGCTCGTCCGGCTCAACGCCGCCCTCACGCACCTCGCGGAACGCGCTGAAGCCGGCGCTCGTGCAGATCCGCGTCCAGCGCCCGACGGAGGAGCCGGACTCCGAGGAAGGCCCTCGCCGGGCGCTCGGCTCAGGGTTCGTGATCCACCCGAGCGGCTACGTCGTCACCAACGCCCACGTCGTCGAGGCGCTCGGCATCGGTGCAGGTCCGCCTGGCCTCGGGTCGCCGGCTGACCGGCACCGTCATCGGCCGGGACCGGCGCGTGGACCTGGCTCTGCTCAAGGTGGAGGCGCGCGGAACCCTTGCCGGTGCTCCCGCTCGGCGACTCCAGAGCGGCTCGCGGTCGGAGAGCTCGTGCTGGCGCTCGGCCACCCCTTCGGGCTCGAGCAGACCGTGTCGCTCGGCATCGTGAGCCGCAAGGGCGCCCCGCTCCAGGCGGCGGCGCCGGGATTCGACTTCATCCAGACCGACGCGGCCGTGAATCCGGGGAACTCCGGCGGCCCGCTCGTCGACATGAGCGGGCAGGTCGTCGGCGTCAACACCATGGCCGCGCGCAACGGGTCGATCGGGTTCGCCATCCCGATCAATCTGATCAAGACGCTCCTGCCGCAGCTGCTCGCCAAGGGCGCGGTGGAGTGGGGGTGGCTCGGCGTGCGGATCGACGAGATCACCGAGGACAACGTCCGCGACTACGGGCTGGACACGCCGCGCGGGCGTCGGCATCGAGGGCGTCCTGCCGGGGCAGCCGGCGGCGCAGGCGGGCATCCGGGCCAAGGACGTGATCCTCGAGGTCAACGGGCGGGCCGTCACGAGCCCTCGCGAGCTCCAGCGGGTCATCTCGACCACCCCGGTGGGCACACGCCGGTGCGGGTGTCGCTCTGGCGGGACGGTCAGCCGCAGGAGCTGACCGTGACAGTGGGCCGCTTCCCGGACGAGGACGCGGCGCCACGCGTGACGGGAAGAGGCCGGGCGCTAGCGGCTCCGGCGGCGCGGCGGGCCGCCCGCGGTCGCCGGCTCGGCGCAGGCCTCGTCGCCCGCCGCGTGGATCGACAGGTCGTGGATCGTCGGCGCCTCGCCGCAGAGCGGGCACTTCGGATCCTTCCGGAGCTTGACCTCGCGGAAGCGCATGCCGAGGCGCGTCGTAGGTCAGGAGCCGCCTGATCAGCGGCTCGCCCTTGCCGAGGAGCAGCTTCACCGTCTCGGTTGCCTGCACCACCCCGATGAGTCCTGGGAGCACGCCCAGGACGCCGGCTTCGTTTCAGGAGGGGACGAGGCCGGCGGGTGGCGGACGGGATAGAGGCAGCGGTAGCAGGGCCCGCGCCCCGGCGCCAACACGGTGACCATGCCCTCGAACTGGAAGATCGAGCCGTGGACGTTGGGCTTGCCGGCGAGGTAGCAGGCGTCGTTGACGAGGTAGCGGGTCGCGAAGTTGTCGGACCCGTCCACGATGACGTCGTAGTCCTTGATGATCCGCTCGATGTTGTCCACCGTGAGCCGCTCAGCGTAGGGCACCACGGTCACGTCGGGGTTCAGCGCCGTGATCGTGTCGCGCGCGGACTCGACCTTCGGCCGGCCGACGTCCTGCGTCCGGTGGAGGATCTGGCGCTGGAGGTTCGACAGGTCGACGACGTCATCGTCGACGATGCCGAGCGTGCCGACGCCGGCGGCGGCGAGGTAGACGCGCGGTCGGCGAGCCGAGGCCGCCGGCGCCGATCAGGAGTGCCTTCGAGCGGAGGAGCTGCTTCTGGCCGGGCTCGCCGACCTGGGCCAGCATGAAGTGGCGGCTGTAGCGCTCCATCTGGTCCGGCGTGAGCGGCTGGTCCTTGACGAGCGGGAGCTTCAGCTCCTTCCACCGCCGGATGCCGCCCGCCATCGACGTGACGTTGGTGTAGCCGAGATCGTGGAGCACCTTGCCCGCGAGCAGTGAGCGGAGCCCGGACAGGCAGTAGAGTACCAGCGGCGTCTCGGGGTCCGGAAAGGCCTCCGGGACCTTGAATTCGAGGAAGCCGCGGCTGATCGGCACCGCGCCCTGGACCGCGCCTTCCCGGTATTCGTCGGGGTCCCGCACGTCGACGAGCCCGAAGGTCTCGCCGCGGGCCAGCCGCGCGTGACGTCCTCCACGGTGACTTCCGGGGACGGCGCGCCTGGCCTCGGCGACGAGGTCGCGATAGGTTTCATGGTGGTGACTCCTCGAGCACGCGCGTGCTCCGTACACCAGCGTAACTCCGCTGGCAAGCTCGGTCCGTGACATTACCACATATTCCGATCGGGTCCAGGGGGATATTTGCTCCTAGACCCGGTTGGAGCGCCCGCGCTACACTGAGTGACCTGCTCACAAACCAAAGATTGGATAATGTTGGCTGGTAGATGCGCATCGCGATCGACGCGCGGCTCTGGACGGAGCCCCGGAGCGGGATTGGGCGGTACACCCGCGCGCTGACCGAGCAACTCCTGCGGCTCGCGCCGGAGGAGCACTGGATCCTCTACGTCGATCGGGCTCCGGGGCCGGCGCTCCGCGGGGCGGAGGTCCGGTGCCTGCCGTGGCCGCAGCGGCTCCTGTGGTCTCTCTGGCACGCCCCGCGCGATCTCCGGCGCCACCCCGTCGATGTCTTTCACGGCGTCACGGGCTTCGAGCTCCCCGGAAAGGGGCCGTGGCGCCTCGTGACCACGGTCCACGACCTGGTCCCCTTTCGCCTGCCGACCCTCGTGCCCGCCCGGCATCGCTGGGCCGTCCGATGTCTCCTCGGCGGCGCGCTCCGGCGCACACCGGGTCATCGCGGTGTCGGAGACGACGCGCGGCGAGCTGCTTGCGCCGCTATCGCCTGCCGCCCGAGCGGGTGGTCGTCGTGCCTGAGGCGGCCGCGCCCCACTTCGTCCCGCCCTCTCCGTCGGCGCTCGCCGCGACCCGCGCCCGCTACGGGCTCTCCCGCCCGTACGTGCTGTTCGTGGGGTTTCTCGAGCCGAAGAAGAACCTCGGCGTGCTGCTGGAGGCCGTCGCGGCGCTTCGCCGCACCGGGACGTGGGGGACACCGAGTTGATCGTCGTGGGCGCGCCCGGCTGGGGCCGGATCCGGTGCAGCGCGCAACGACGCTGGGGCTGGACGGCGCGGTGCGCTTCGTGGGCGCGGTGGCGGACGCGGAGCTGCCGGCCCTCTACGGGGGCGCTCGCCTTCGCGTTCCCCTCGCTGTGGGAGGGCTTCGGGCTGCCGGCGCTCGAGGCGATGGCCGCCGGCGCGCCCGTCGTCGCCTCGAACCGGGGCGCCCTCCCTGAGGTGACCGGGGGGCGCGGCGTTGCTCGTCGACCCCTCCGCCCAGCCGCTGGCGGAGGCGCTCGGCAGCTCCTCCAGGACCCCGGCGCTCCGCAGAGCGACTGCGTGTCGCGGGCCTGGCCCGCGCCACCCAGTTCTCCTGGGAGCGCACCCGCGCCGCGGACCCTCACGGTCTACCGGGCGGCGGCGGCATGAGCGTCGTAGCGGGGGTACCGAGCGGCTCGCACGGAGCGCGACCTGGAAGGCCCTCGGCCAGGCGACGCCGGTTCGCCGTCGCTGATTCTCGTCATCGTCACCGCGCGGGTTCTCGGCCCCGCCGAGTTCGGCAAGTTCACGTTCGCCTACGCGCTGGCGACGCTGCTCGGGATCGTCCTCGACTTCGGCACGTCGCCCGTCCTGACCCGCGCCGTGGCGCGCGCCCCGGGGCGATTGCGGACCGATGGGGCGCGGGCGACGACCTGAAGCTCGCGCTGCTCGGGGTGGCCGGACCAATCTACGTCGCCGTGCCTCTGCTTACCCACCGCCCGTGGGACACGACGGTCGCCGTCTGGCTCCTCGGGCTCGCCCTCGCGCTGCAAGCCCATCATCGAGAACGCGGTGGCGGTCTTCACGGCGGTCCATCGGCTGGAGCACGAGTTCCAGGCCCGCCTGGTGGAGAAGGTCGTGCTCGTGGCGGTCGGCTTCGCCGCCCTCGGCCTCGGCGCGGGTTTGCTGGGATTGGTCACGGCGTTCGTGCTGGCCGCGGGCGTCGCCTTCGTCTTCGCGACCGGCCGTATTCACCAGCGACTCGCGCCGCTCCACCGGTGGTGGCGCCCGGCGCAGGCCCGGCTGCTGGCCCGCGAGCTCGCCCCGGTCGCGCAGGCGCAGTTTCTAAGCGTCGCGACGTCGCGACTGGTTCCCATCGCCCTGCCGCTGGTCGCCGGCGACCTGGCCGCCGGGCACTTCGGCGCCGCGTTCCGCGTCTACGACGTCGTGTGGGTCGCGGTCATCAGCCTGGAGGCGGCCGTCTACCCGGGAGCTCGCCCGGACGCTGCCGGGCAGCGCGAGAATGCGCGCGCTCACGAGGCGAGGCATTCGAGGCGCTGTTGCTCGTCTCGCTGCCGATCGCCCTCGGCCTGCGGCGTGGGCGCGTTCTGGCTGACGCCGTTGATCTACGGGAGCGGATATGGGCCGACGGCGCCGGCCCTGGCGGTCCTGGGCGCCGCGGTCGCGTGCGCCATGCTGTCGCACTTTCTCTGGATCGTGCTGCTCGCGCTCGATCGTCCCCGTCGGCTCCGCGCGGTCGCGGGGTTCGCGTTTGCGACGGGGCTGGTCGTGGTCCCCGTTCTCGTGGCTCGCGGCACGGCCCTGGGCGGCGCGGTGGCCGTGCTCGTCGTGGAGTGCGTGACCTCTAGTCGCCAGGCGTCGGCGCGGTCCGCGGTCTCGTGGGCTGGCCGTTCGGTCGGGGGCCGCCAAAGGGCCTGGCGGCGGCCGCCGCCGGCGCGGTCGTGGCGAGCCTCCTGCCGGCGGGCGGCGGGCGGCTGGCGGGGGCCCTGCTCACGTACGCGGTGGCGCTCGCCGTGCTGAGACCCGTCCCAGGCGCGGTGTGCATGCGCCTCTTGCGCGGCGCGTCTGGCCGGCCTGGGCCCCCGTCGCCCGCGGGGATTGCGTGATGCACGTCGTCCTGGACGCCCGTTACATCTCGCGGCGGCAGTCGGGCGTGGGCGCGTACGCCCAGCGTCTCATCACTGGGCTCGCCGCGATCGACCAGGTGAACCACTACACCTGCCTCGTTGCGGCGGAGGGCCCGGGGCTGCCGGTCAGCCAGGCCAACATCGCGGCGGCGCCGACCCGGGTGTCGTTCGAGGACCACCTCCGCGGAGATCTCCTGGCTCCTCGGGTACCTGCCGTTCCGGCTGCGCGCCCTCCGGACGGACGTCTATCACGGCCCGGCGGTGTTCCTCCCGCACGTGAAGCTCGGCTACGGCACGGTGGTCACCATCCATGACCTCGTCTCGTTCCTGTTTCCGGAGACGGTCCCGCGCAAGTACAGCCTGTACATGCGACTCATGACCGGCTCGCCGCGCGGTCGGCGGACCGGATCATCGCCGTGTCGCACGCCACCCAAGGCCGACCTCGTGCAGATCCTCGGGTGCCCCCGGGCAAGATCGTCGTGATCCACGAGGCGGTCGAGGCCGGAGTTCTCGCGACCCCGTCGCCCGCGGCGATCGCCGACGTGATGCGACGCTACGGGCTCCACTCGCCGTACTGCCTCTTCGTCGGGAACCTCGAGCCGCGCAAGAACCTCCCGAGGCTGATCCAGGCGTTCGCCCAGGTCCGGCGGCGCCTCGGGGCGGCGGGCCGGTCGACGCAGCTCGTCCTCGCCGGGACGCGGGCGTGGCTCCACGCGGGGATCTTTCGCGCCGTCGAGGAGCACGGGCTGGGCGCCGCGGTCGTGTTCACCGACTACGTGCCGCTCGCGCGATCTGCCGGCGCTCTACGCGGGCGCGACGTGTTTCGTGTTCCCGTCGCTCTATGAGGGCTTCGGCCTGCCGGTGCTCGAGGCGATGGCCGGCGAGCGCGCCGGTGGTCGCGGCGCGAGCCGGATCGATCCCGAGGTGGCGGGCGACGCGGCGGTGCTCGTCGACACGAGCGCGCCGGGCGCGCTCGCGTCGGCGATCGAGGCCGTGCTCACCGACGCGGGCCTTCGGGAGCGGCTGATTGCCCGCGGCGGCGCGCGGGCGGCGACGTTCGACTGGAACACGGTGGCCCGTGAGACCCGCGCGGTGTACGACGCCGTGCGCGGCCGGCGATGCCCCGATGAAGGTGCGCGATCGACGCGCGCAAGGTCGATGACTTCGGGATCGGCACCTACATCCAGGGCCTCCTCGAGGCCCTGCCGGCGGTCGGCCAGCCACGAGGCGCTGGTGGTCTATCTCCCGACGGGCCGGGCGCCCGACGTGCCGCACCGCAGCGGCCTGGGGGCGCGCGCGCCTCTGGCGTCCGGTCTCCGCCGGCGCCTATTCCCTCCGGGAGTTGTGGCAGCTGGCTCTCGCGGCGCGCCGCGACCGCGTGGACCTCTACCACGCGCCGCACTACGTCTGGTCCGCCCTGGCTCCCGTGTCCGGCGGTCGTGACGGTGCACGATCTCATTCACCTGCGGTTCCCGGTGCGGCACCGGCATCCCCTCGCGCCGCTCTACGCGCGCGTGATGCTGCGCCTCGCGATCCGCCGGGCGCGCGCCGGCTGGTCACGGTGTCCGGAGTCCACGCGGCGGGACCTCGTCAGGAGCGGCTCGGCGCGCGGCCGGAGCGAATCCGGGTGATCCCGAACGGCGTGGGCGCGCCCTTGGGCCCGCCGATCAGCCCGGGTGAGCCGCGGATCCCGCGCTCGATCAGCTCGGCGTGCGGCGTCCCGTGCTTCCCTGTTCGCGGGCAATCCCCTGCCGCACAAGAACCTGCCCCGGCTCCTCGAGGCGTTCGCGGGGCTCCCGCCCGCGCTCGGCCGGCTTCGTGCTCGTGGGGATTCCGGCGACCGCCCGCGCGCGCATCGAGCGCCCGTGCGCGGCGCCCGGCCTCGGGGCGCGCGTGCACGTCCTCGCTCCCGTGCCCGCGCCGATCCCGGCGCGCCTCTACCAGGGGGCGACCGTGGTCGTGTCGTCCGTCGCTCTGGGAGGGTTCGGACTGGCCGCGCTGGAAGCGATGGCGTGCGGCGCGCCGGTGGTCGCCGGGAACCGGGGCGGTCTGCCGGAGGTCGTGGGGATGCGGGCCTGCTCGTCGATCCCACCGACGTTGACGCTCTGCGCGAGGCTATGTATACTCTGGCCGGTCAAGAATCCTCTCGCGCTTGCGCGCTCCGAGCCCGTGGGTTGGCCCGCGCGCGCGCATTCTCGTGGCGGCACGTCGCCGAGGCCACGGTCGCCGTCTACCGTGAGGCGCTGGAGGCCTGAGGAACGTGGGTGACTGATGCGCGTCGCGCTGGTCCACGACTGGCTGACCGGCATGCGCGGCGAGGAGCGTGTCCTCGAGCGCTTGTCGGCCTGTTCCCCGCGGCGGACATCTTCACGCTGGTCCACGTCCCCGGCAGCGTGGCGCCGGCGATCGAGGCGCGTCCGATCCGCACCTTCCTTCCTGTGCCTGCCCGGCTGCCCTGCGGCAGTTTCGCCAGTACCTGCCGCTGTTCCCGCTCGCGGTGGGAGCCGCTTCGATCTCCGCGGCTACGATCCTCGTGCTGGCGACGAGCCACTGCGTGGCGGTCGGGGCCCAGCGCGCGCATCCGCGGCCGCATCTGGTCTACTGCTTCACGCCGATGCGGTACGCGTGGACGTTCGAGGGTGCTTCACGCCGAGCGAGTGCCGTCGCTCGCGCGCGGCACGCTCCGGGTCGCGCTCGCCGGGCTCCGGCGATGGGACCGCGCGGCCGGGCGGCGGGCCGGCCACCTCGGCTGCATCTCGCAGCACGTCGCGGCCCGCATCCGCCGGCGTCTGGGGGCGCGATGCCCGGGTGGTCTATTCCCGCCGGTGCGCGCACGGCGTTCTTCCGTCCGCTCGCGCCGGGGGCGCGCGGCGAGGCGTACCTGTGCGTGTCGGCGTTGACGCCGTACAAGCGGCTGGACATCGTGGTGGACGCGTGCATCTCGGCCCGGCCGGCGCCTCGACGTCATCGGCACGGGCCTGAGCTGGCGCGCGTTGCGCCGCCGCGCGGGACCTACGGTGACGCTTCCCAGGCTGGCAGCCTGACGAGGTGTGTGCGCGACGCGGTGCGCCGCGGTGCCGCGCCGTTCCTCTTCCCCGGCGAGGAGGAGTTCGGGATCGCGCCGCTGGAGGGCCACGGCGGCGGGCCGGCCGGTCGTCGCCTACTGGCCGCGGCGCCCTGGCGGAAACGGTGGTGGACGGGGTGACCGGGCTCTTCTTCCGGAGCCGACGGCGGCGCGCACTGATCCGACGCGCTCGAGCGCGGCGAGGTCACGGGGCTGGAGCCCGGAGAAGATCCGCGCAGCGCGCTCCGCTTCAGCGAGGGGCGTTCCGCACGGAGATGGCGGCCGTCTCGCGGCCGGGGCGCTGGGAATGGGTCGGGAGGCGCGGGCCGCATGCTGAAGGAGCGCCGGCTCTGGCTGGTCCTGGCGCTGGTGGCCGGGGACGCGGTCGCCGGCGCCCTCGCGCATCGCGGCCCCTACTGTGCGGTTCCGGGCCGACGCTGATCCCGGCGCACCTCGGCATCCCCCGATGGAGCCCTACCTTTCGCTCCTCATGCTGCTCCTGCCGCTCCACGCCCTGACGCTCCGAGCGGTCGGCTCCGCAGTACCGCCACGAGCGGACCAAGGCCGACGAGGCGTTCGTCGTGCTCCGGGGGCGACGCTCGCCACGTTGCTCCTCGTCGCCGGCACGTTCTTCTTCCGGAACTACTCCTACTCCCGCTGGTTCATGGTCCTCTTCTGGGGTTTCGACGCGTCGTCGTGGTCTTCGGCGTCCGGCTGGCGATCCGGGACGTGGTGCGCGCGATGCGGCGCCATGGGCGCTTCGTGCGCCGAGGCCCTCGTCGTCGGCGCTGGGAGCTCGGCCAGGAGGTCGTCCGGCGCCTGCGGGCCACCCGGAGTTCGGCGTGGCGTGGTCGGCTTACCTGGACGACCGTACGCCGGTCAGGGGGAGCGGGTCGAGAGGCGAAGGAGGTCCTGGGCGGCTGCGCGGCGGTCACGCGGGTCCTCGGCGACTACCGGGTGGATCCAGCTGTTCCTTGGCGCTGCCGCTCGAGGCGCACCTGAGCAGTGCTGAAGGTGCTGAACGCCATCGAGGGCGAGGTGGTCGACGTCAAGATGGTCCCGGACGTGCTCCAGTTCGTCACGCTGCGCTCGGCGGTGGAGGAGCTCGAGGGCCTCCCGTCATCAGCCTCGCGCAGTCGCCCATCACCGGCTGGGCGCGCGTGCTGAAGCGCGGGACGGACCTCGGCCTCGCTGGCGGCAGTGGGGCTGGTCGTGCTGTCGCCGCTCCTCGGGGCGATCGCCCCTGATCGTCGGCTGGACGTCGCCGGGTCCGGTGCTCTACCGGCAGGAGCGGCGGGGCTCGACGCCCGGTCGTTCGACATCCTCAGTTCCGGACCATGCGTCTGGGACGGAGGAGGAGAGCGGGGCCGGTGTGGACGCCGCGGGGCGATCGCCGGCCGACCCGGCTCGGGCGGACGCTCCGGCGCTTCTCCCTCGACGAGCTGCCCCAGCTCTGGAACGTGCTGGTGGGGCAGATGAGCCTCGTCGGGCCGCGCCCGGAGCGCCCGTTCTTCGTTGCACCAGTTCAAGACCCGGATTCCGCAGTACATGCTGCGGCCACAAGGTCAAGTCCGGACTCACGGGGTGGGCGCAGGTCAACGGGCTCCGGGGCGACACGTCGCTCGAGAAGCGCATCGAGTATGACCTCTACTATCCAGAACTGGTCCTTGGCGCTCGACCTGAAGATCACTGATCTTGACGTTCTACCGAGCATGGCAGCACCGTCACCTGGGGTGACCGTGGGAGACGGGGGACGATGACATGCGCGGCTTGATTCTCTCCGGCGGGCGCGGGACGCGGCTCCGGCCCATCACCTACACCTCGGCCAAGCAGCTGGTGCCCGTGGCCAACAAGCCGATCCTCTTCTACGGGATCGAGGCCGCTCGGCCGCGTCGGGGCTCAAGGAGGTCGGGATCGTCGTCGGCGACACCCACCAGGAGATCGTAGGACGCCGTCGGCGACGGCGGCCGGTGGGGTGTGCGCGTCACTTACATCCAGCAGGACGGCGCCGCTCGGGCTGGCGCACGCGGTGCTGACCGCCGAGCCGTTCCTCCGGGATCGAGCCGTTCGTGATGTACCTTGGCGACAACCTGCATCCGCGAGCCGCTCGCGCCGCTGGTCGCGCGATTCCGCCGAGGGGCCCGCCGCGCCATCCTGCCTCGCCAAGGTGCCGAACCCGCAGACTTCGGGGTTGCACCTCCTGGAGGGACGGCCGCATCGTCGCGGCTCGTCGAGAAGCCGGCTGTCCCGCCGTCGGATCTCGCGCTCGTCGGGAGTCTAGCATGTTCGACTGGCACATCTTCGAGGCGGCCCGCGCCATCACAGCCGTCCGGGCGCGGCGAGCTCGAGATCACCGACGCTATCCAGTACCTCATCGACCACGGGCAGGCGGTCCATTCCCACGTGATCGAGGATGGTGGAAGGATACCGGAAAGCTCGAGGACATCCTCGAGGCCAACCGCATCGTCCTCGACACGCTCGCCCCACGGGTGGACGGTCGGCGTCGAGGACCTGAGCTCACCGGCCGGGTCGTGATCGAGCCGGGAGGCGCGCGTCGTGCGGAGCGTGCGTGCGCGGGCCCGGCCATCATCGGTCGGGCCCGGCGGTGATCGGAACGCGTACGTTGGCTCCTTCACGGCCGTCGGGGACAGCGTGACAATCCGCGGAAGCGAGATCGGAGTACTCCATCGTACTCCGAGGGCTCGTCGGTGACGACCGGGGCGCGGATCGAGTCGAGCCTCGTCGGCCGGCAGGCCACGCGTCTACCGCGCCGCCGCGAAGCCGCGGGCGTACAACCTCTGCATGCTCGGGGACCGCTTGCCAGATCGGCCTGCAGTAAGGCGCCATGACCGGCGGCGGCGACCACCGCGGCAAGGGCCTGATCGCCGATCCCGATCCACCGGCTACCTCGTCTACACGCGGGCCGACGGGCGGCTTATCGCCGGGGAGGCGACCGAGCAGGACCTGATCGACACGCCGTGGGTGCAGCGCCTCCGGCGGATCCCGCAGCTCCAGTCGGCGCGCTGGGTCGTCCCGAGCGCCGGGCGACCGCTTCCGCGCGCGCCGGGGCGATGCACGTGGCCGGGCGCTTCGCGCAGCAGCCTGGCCCGTCGCTCCAGGCCGGTGCACCCCGGACGCCCCGTCGGCGCCGCTCGTCGAGGAAGAGCTCCTGCGCGTGGCCGGGCTCCTCCACGACGTGGGCCACGGCCCGTTCGGCCACTTCTTCGACGACGGCTTCCTGGCGGACTATCGACCTGACCCACGAGCTGGTGGGCCAGCGCATCGTCCGGGAGGAGCTCGGGCGACCTGATCCGCGGCCCGCGCGGAGCCCGCAGCGGCGACGTTCGCCGGCCGGCGAGGCGGATCGACCCGGAGTGGATCTTGCTACCTGATGGGGAAGGTGCGTACACGCAGCCGGCTCGCGGCGATCCCCGCGTGGCTCGCCTGTCTGAAGCCGGTGCTGTCCTGGGATGCTACACCGCGGACAACCTCGACTACGTGCTCCGGGACGCCCACGTGCGGCGTCGCGGTCGGACGCCGACCTCGACGCGCATCCTCTACTACAGCTTCGTGACCACGCCGGAGGGGCTGACCCTCGACCGGAGCGGGGCCCAGGCGCTCCTCATGTTCCTGACGGCGCGCTTACTACATGTACACGAACGTCTACTACCACCGGACGACGCGGGCGATCGACGCATGCACCTGAAGGAGATCTTTCCGGCCGAGCGATGCAGCATCGTGTTCCCGTGGGACCTGCGGCAGCGACCTGCGCCCTACCTCGACCTGACCGAGTGGACGCTGCTCGGGTGAGGTCGCCTGCCGGCGGCGGACGCCGCCGACCCGGAGCGGCGCTCGCGCGCCTGGCCGCGACAGTGGCGCCAAGGATGCTCGACCGGCGGATCCTGAAGTGGCGGATGGTCCACGAGGAGGTGCCCGACGACGAGCGAGCGCACGAGCGTGGGCCGCCATGCGGCCGGAGTCGGTCGACGAGCCAGGTGCGCGGGCGGCGCTCTCCGCGCGGCCCTCCGGGAGCTCGCCTTCCAGGTGCGACCTCGCCGTTCCAGGCACCCGCAGGCGGCTCAATCCGCTCTCGGGGATGGGCTGGTCCGGCAGATACACGCCGATCGACGGCGGTCGCGGGATCGGGTGGCCATCAGGCGCCGGCTGCAGCCGAGCTCCTGAAGCACGCTGCCCGGGAAGGTGGCCCAGTGCCGGATCTGCGCCCCGTGATCAACACACGCCATGATTCCGGGAGCCTGGCGTTCCGGCAGGTGCTCACGAAAGAACGCCGGGCCGCGCGCCAGCGGTCGCCTGACGCAGAGACGGCCGTGGACCTGCTCGAGATCAAGGGACGGATCGCGGTGGCGCTGGCGGAGTCGGTCTTCCGCCGGGCGGGGTTCACCGTCGGGCCCGATGCCGGGCCTGGTGGTCGAGGCCCGCGGCGCCGGATGGGGCGGGAGGATCTGGTGCCCGACTTCGCGGCGGACACGGCCGGGTGCCGGGGTCGACGCCCCGCAGGCCGGGCGCCCCGGTCCCGCGGAGTGGTCGAGGTGCGCTACCGCCCCCGAGTCGGGCAGTACCTCGATCGCATCGAGGCCGCAGCCGCGGCGGCCCTGTTCGGTCGTCGCCCTCGCCAAGCGCCACTGGCCGACGCGGCTCGCTGTTCGTCTTCGTGACGGACCACCCGAGGCGGGCCGCTCGAGGCTTCCAGGTCGTCGACCTCGCGCCCTGGAGCGACCATGGCTCGCCGTCTCCGCGTCCGAGGACCTGCTACGCCCGCGACGAGTCTGCGGAATCTTCCGGCAGAACGTCGAGGCACGAAGCCCCGCTCGGGCGGATGTTCGCCCTGCTGACCGGCGGCTGAGCCGGACGCCCAATGGGCGGTCCCGCGACGGTCACGGGACCGCCAAGGAGCCGGCGGTCCATGGAGCAGTTCCGCGGTGTGGACTACTATCGGCGCCGAGGGCCTCCTGTCGGACGAGGAGCGGATGGTGCGCGACGCGGTGCGCGACTGGGTCGAGGCGCGAGTTCCTGCCGCTAGTCATCGAGCATCATCGCGGCCGGGCACTTCCGATGAGCTGGTGCCGCAAGCTGGAGCGAGCTGGGAATGTTCGGCGCGAAGCTCCAGAGGCCAGGCTGCGCCGGGCTCGCGAGCGTGGCCTACGGGCTCATCATGCAGGAGCTCGAGCGCGGCGACTCGGGCGCTCCGCTCCTTCGCGTCGGTGCAGGGCGGCGCTCGTCATGTACCCGATCTACGCGCTTCGGCTCGGAAGAGCAGAAGGACCGCTGGCTGCCCGCGCTGGCGAAGGGCGAGGCGATCGGCTGCTTCGGGCTCACCGAGCCGATCACGGATCCGACCCCGGGGGATGGCGACCGGCGCGCCGGCAGGGCGATCAGTGTGTGCTCAACGGCACGAAGCTCTGGATCACTAACGGCTCGGTCGCCGACGTCGCTGCCGTGGGCCAAGGACGAATCCGGTGAGATCAGCAATACGTAACTGAACGAAGTACAA
>ERZ1370068.977-contig-10893_pt1 | contig 32800 bp, 56 predicted proteins | sample MGYA00561227_ERZ1370068 | MGnify/ENA primary metagenome ERZ1370068 (study PRJEB38410, sample SAMEA6850437) | metagenome | study: Metagenomic assessment of the ecological functions of the soil: analysis of the soil microbiota associated with the...
GTTGTACTTCGTTCCGGTTACGTATTGCTGCAATTCGCTCATTGATCCCCTGGCCGTCAGCAGCCGCTTTCGTTGCCCTTCCCAGTTCGATCGGCCTTCACGAGGCGGGCCGAACGCGGCAAAGTCAGCTTCGGTCGCATTTCCGTCGAGCAGGCGCTCCAAAGTCCCGTCACGCTTGCGGCATTTCTCAACCTCTCCTCTGCGGCTTCACGCGCCAGCTCTGGCGCGGGCCACGTCATCACGAGCTGCTCGAAGCCCTGCTGGATCGGTGGCGTTGCCGGTGACGTCAACGATGACGCGGTAGGTGCCCGGCTCGTGCTCCGCCGGGCGGCGCGCCAACAGCGCCGTAGAATTTCCGACTTCCTCCAGACGAACGAACCGGGCTATCGCCCCTTCGGCTATCGCGGCCTCTTCGATCCCGGTGCGCGCGTTCAACGCGGCCTTCGCAAGCTCAACGGGGATGCCGTCCCGCATCGCTGCGGGTACAGCGTTTGCGGGTCAGGCATCGATTTGTTTAGTTCGGCAGCATCAACGCAGGTGTCCACTTCCTGAAGCTCCCAACGTAGTATATGGCGCGACCAGTTTGGAAGGATGCCAATTAGCTGGTAAGGTGCGGTTGTGTCCAGCACGTAAGGCATTCCCAAACATAAGGATAAGCGCTGCTCTTTGTCACTAATGGAATTGGGGACCGCGTTGTCCTAAACCAGTTTTGAAGGTTGGTACGTTTCGAACATGGCCAGATGTGAAACTTCAGTCCGCTTTTCGGGGAGGAGCGGAAAGGTTTGGATTTCGAATAGGCTGTCAGGTCCGTTGGGATCTGGCGATCGTTCGCTCGCGCCGTGCACTGGTTCTGCCAAGAGCGCCCACCGTCGATGAGCGGGCATTCGGCGCGGTCCTTTTTAATTTAAACTACCTGGCTGACACGGCTTGCTTTGGTCGCGACAGATCGCCGGCGCGTGGCTACCTAGAGTCGCTTTACGCGCCGCGCGCTCGGTTCAATTTTCAAGGCGGCGAAGCAAATGCGCAGTGCGGTCAGAAATCGTTTCTTGTCGGTCGTCAACGGCTCGCGGGGTAGATAGCGGGGCGAGAAGCAATCTCTTCACCGCCGCGTTCATTCTGGAACCAGCCCATATAAGGGTTCGTTAACTTTGCAGCAGTATGCCGCTTTGCGTTGGCTCGCTTTGGCATCGGGGCGCGCCTGATGGCGCCCATCGGCCCGATGTCCAGCGCGCCTTACGGGACGGCGCAGTACGGGGTTGGTTGGGTGACCTGGCGCCGTCACGGCAAATCAAGCAAAACCGGCAGTTTTCCGCCGGTTCTGTCAGTCGTTAAAGTCACCAGTCTTTACCGATGCGCTGGCCACTGGCTGGCATGGAGGTGCGCCGATCACGGTATTCAGTCGTCTACGGTTCGGCGTACTGGAAACACCGAGGCAGCCTGCACACGCAGCGTTTTAGGCACGCCAACTGAAGTGCGGCCACCGTCCGGTGGCGTGTGTTGAGTGAAAGGCACCGACGGGTTAGGCCCGATATTGCCCGATCACTGAAGTTGAAGATCGGTTGCCTGTCGTGGCCAGTAGGGAGTGCTGCAGCACGGAAGCGCAGGGCTCCGCGGTTTTTGCCCAGCCACCGTCTCTTCCTTTGGCAATATGCACGCCGGTGATAAGGCCGGCCAGTAAGCAACTCTGGTTATTCAGGGATAACCACGCGAAGCCTATTGGATCTTGACCGACTAGCGAGATATTGAAGGCGGCAAGGAATGGTCGTACCGGTGGCACACGCCATCGAAAACAGCAGCGGCGAAAGCGAGGCTCTGGTGCAACCTCCGGGATATTTAGACCGCCAACATGACGAACGAGGTCGGCATCAAGCTCTGGCAGCTGTGTAGCGACTTGCACCATCCGGTATAGACGCGCCTGCACGTTGATGACGTCACCAGACCGGTCGGGATGTTCTTGATCGACAAGGCGCCCTGAACTGCCCAGCCCCACGTGTCACTGGGGTGACCGGTGCGACTCGGTCGTACCATAGTAAGAGACGTGGTTGTTGTGCGCGACAAACGACGCCTTGAACAGACCCCAGGCCTGATCGAGCAGCAGCACTGCGATGCAGGTCAGGAGCGCGCGTGTACCGCCGAAGCTTGTTGCTGCCGCTGGTACCGCTAGCGACCGTGCCGCCGTGGCGTACGACGTGTTGACAGATGTTGGTTGTATCCTGAAGCGGTCGGATCCTGCAGCGGAGAAGCTTCCCGACACGCCATTGCCGAACTGAGCAGTGTAGGTGAACTGGTTCACACCGGTGACGTGGTTGCCGCCGCCCGGAAGAGCCATCAGGCCGCCAGCCGGATAGCTCGACCCACGGCGCGTCGAAGAACGAGATACGTGCGACCCATCGTGAACCCAGCGAACTGGATGAACGCATGGTAGACACCGAACCGAGCCGCCAGCGATGCCACCGTCAGAGCTGTTAGCCAACGGCGCCGCGCCGCTGTACACGGTGACGCCCGCGAGCCGCGTTGCCGGCATACTGCACCCGTGGTCCAGGTGAAGATCACATCGGCGAAGGTGCGGACCACGCCGTATTCGGTCGCAGTGCGCGTATCGACGGTGAAGTCCTGACGAGAGCGGGTGGAGTAAGTAGTTGCGACAGGCGGTTCTGAGCGCCTATCGGTGCGCCGAGTACGCAAGCCGATAGTCGTTGCCGCTGTTGAAAGCAGTGTCGGCGCGCAGATAGCCGCCCAGCTTGATGCAGGTGTCGGTGCCCGGAATGTAGTAGAAACCGGCACCGTACAGGGAGCAGATCCTCACGTACTCGACCGCTTTGGCCTTGACGGGAAGATCAGCCGCCTGTGCCCCGCCCATGGCGATCAGACCCGCCGCTGAGCCGAGGATAAGGCTCTTAACTGAACCGCCCCGAGTTTGCCGGAGGCTCCAACTCCTGAGAGGATGGAGCCATGACAAGCAAGACCACGAACAAATTTTCACCCGAGGTCCGAGCCCGTGCGGTTCGGATGGTTCTGGATCACGCGAGCGAGCACCCATCGCGCTGGGCGGCAGTGACATCGATTGCGGCCAAGATCGGCTGCACGCCGCAGACGCTGCATGACTGGGTCAAGAAGGCCGAGGTCGATCGCGGACAGCGGGCCGGCGTTCCGACCGACATGGCCGACAAGCTGAAGGCCCTCGAGCGGGAGAACCGCGAGCTTCGGCAGGCCAACGAGATCCTGCGCAAGGCAAGCGCTTATTTTGCGACGGCGGAGCTCGACCGCCGGTACAAGCCATGATCGCCTTCATCGACGATCATCGTGGGGCGCATGGGGTCGAGCCGATTTGCAAGGTTTTGCCGATCGCCCCCTCGACCTACCATGCCCATGTGGCCAAACGGCGCGATCCCGCCAAGCTGTCGGCCCGCGCCAGGCAGGATGCCACGCTGAAGATCGAGGTTCGGCGCGTCTTCGATGAGAATTTCCGGGTCTATGGCGTGCGCAAGGTCTGGCGACAGCTCAAGCGCGAGGGCTTCGATGTTGCCCGTTGCACGGTGTCGCGACTGATGCGGGACATGGGTTTGCAGGGGATCATCCGCGGCAAATCCGTCAAAACCACGGTCAGCGACAAGGCCGCGCCATGCCCGTTGGATCACGTCAACCGCCAGTTCAAGGCGCCAAGGCCGAATGTCCTCTGGCTCTCCGACTTCACCTATGTCGCGACCTGGACCGGCTTTGTCTACGTCGCCTTTGTGATCGACGCCTATGCCCGCAGGATCGTGGGCTGGCGGGTCTCGCGCACGGCGCACGCCGGCTTCGTGCTCGACGCGCTGGAGCAGGCACTGCATGATCGACGGCCGATCCATCGCGGCGGCCTCGTGCACCATAGCGACCGGGGCAGCCAATACGTCTCAATCAAATACACCGAGCGCCTGGCTGAAGCAGGCGTAGAGCCTTCTGTCGGCAGTGTCGGAGATTCCTACGACAATGCGCTCGCCGAAACCATCAACGGTCTCTACAAGGCCGAGGTGATCCACCGGCGCGGACCATGGCGAAACTTCGAGGCTGTCGAGTTCGCCACCCTTGAATGGGTCGATTGGTTCAACAACCGAAGGCTCCTGGAGCCCATTGGCAACATACCGCCGGCAGAGGCCGAGCAACGCTACTACGCCATGCTGGAACAAGCGGCCATGGCGGCATAACTTAAACCAAATAGCCTCCGGCAAACCCGGGAGCGGTTCAAACCATCTTCATGTTAACCTCCAAGTTGCTCTTTGTACAAAGGGTCGTACAAAGTGATAAGAATGCCCGCGGAAAAGACGTTGAAGATCAACGCATCCTGGTAGCTACGGTGGACTTGCAGTACGAACCACCTAACGGGACGACCTCGGGATGCCCCACTCCGCCACGCAACAAAGCCGCAAAAGGGACGCGCCAGGGTAATTGTCATCAAGATTTCGGCGTTGTTTCTTACCATCTACCGCAAGGAGGGCGGCTGCACCTCTTTTGTGCACCCGCCAGGGCGGTCAGAGTTGAGCTTGCCAGAATCGATCAGCGAGAAGTTATCAGGATGCCGAAGAAATTTACGAATTGCCCAAGCTGGCTGACGTTGTCTGAAGATCGAGCTTCGTTCATTTTTATGCCAGATCGCGCGGGGATAGTCAGGAAGATATTCGAACTTAGCATCGCTGGGCTCGGCGGATACACGATAGCAAAGCAGTTGAACAACAAGCGCGTACCGGCGTTTGGGCTTTCAAAAAATGGGATCAGTCAACCATACACAATATGCTCAGGAATCGAGCAACAGTGGGGGAGCATCAACCCAAGCGATCTGAAAACGGAGAGGAATATCCCGTTGGAGATCCTGTTCCTGGTTATTATCCCGCCGTAATCGAAGAAAGCGTTTTCCAAGCAGCTCAGGATGCGCGTCAACAGAACTTGTCGGAGGGTCGGGGGCGAAAAGGAGGGTCCTTACCAACCTGTTTGGCGGTATCGCAACCTGCGCTTATTGCGCCAAGTCAAGTGCAATTTTACAGCAATGGCAATGCCAAAAGTCTTGTCTGCGCAGGACTACTGAACGGCCGTGTAGTGGCAAAACAAACTGACGGGCAAAGCTGTTATCGCAAAGCATGGTCTTGCCGAGATTTCGAGAATTCATTTTTTCAATTCATCTTGTCTCATCAGTCCGACCCGCGACCGAGCCGTCGGAGCGAACGGCGCTCGTCCCCCTAGTTGATCAAATAAAGGCCTTGGCAGGCCCCGACCTTTACGAAGCTAAGATTAACTCTCAGAGCAACACTGAAGAAAAAGCGTTTCCCTTCTGAAAATATGCGTCGAGCTGGATTGAGATCCAGTTGCGGAAAGCCGAGCGCGTCAATCATCCGGCGACAGTTCCGGAAAGGTGTTCTCGAAGTAGGTTTTTTCAGAGGCCCCCGTATTGGTTAGTGGCAAAATGCCCTCAACATACAGAGGGAGAAATTGTTCGCTCTGGAGTGCGCTAACGAACACCCACGCGGTGCGGACGAAGTTCGGTTCGATGTCCGACAGCCGGTCAGGCCAGCGGGGTCCGCGCTCATTGTGATGTGGTGCGTGCAGCGATAGTCGGCGCAATAGGAAACAGCACCTCGGTGACACCGGATGCGCACAGTTCGCCGAAGGTGATTCTTTCCGGGTGGTCGTCATGGCACCGGACACTGTACCTCAGGACAACTGTCCCTGACTTGGTTCTTGAGTTTAGATGGCCGGGTACCAAGACTCCCGCCCGGTACACTCCAAGTCCTGCCTGCGGCCCCGGTTTGAAAAATCGGGGCCGTCCCCTTTCTGACACCGTGCTGAGAGCGAAGCACGGCCCTGTCTCTAGGAGGTTGGGAGCAAAGACAGGGCCGCGCCGGGCCACGGGAAGCGGGGTGTGGCCCACGACACAAACTAAGGTTGTGGCGGTTGGTTCCTACGCGGCGGCGATATCGCCAGCGGCGTGGATCGCGGTATCGGGATCATCCCAGCTCAAAAACGGCGACACTGCACTTTGGGACAATGTGCTTCGGGACAATTGGCGCTGGCTGGGTCTCTGAGTTTGGATGGCCGGGCTGGGTTGTACCCGCCTCCCGGTACATCCAGAGCTCCCCAGCCTACACGGCCCCGGTCTCTCCCTCCGACCGGGGCCATCGCTGTTTGACACCATGCTGGCAGATCAGGCGGTCGCGCTCAATCCCCCGACGACAAGTGGCTAGGGTCACAGTAGCGGCGCGAGCGTTGGGCCAGTGTGCCCGCAAGAGCGACGGAGGGTCCGCGCCTCCGCGATGGCGCGATCGGTTTCGCCGGGCTGGCGCGCCAAGGGTTTGAACCTCTGAGCCGCTGGCGGCGACTACCTACAGAGGCAATCTGTCGGAGGCTGTCATGACCCACTGGCGCGACACGATGGTCGATAGACCTGAAACGGATGGCGCGGTCTACGTCACGGGCTGGACCATTTCCGGCCTAGCCGTGCTCGGGGCGATTGTTGCGGTCTGGGTTTTCGGGATTTAGACCCGTCGTTGTCCTCGAACAATCCGGTAGGCCTCAAGACCGATGTCGGGTGCCGCTGTTCTGTGAACCGTTCGCGATCTTCGAGGCGGATCACGCGGAGCCGTTAGACGAGCCAAGCCCGCCTGTGGATTTGCGGGCCAATAGCTTGTTGTGCGTCATTAGTGACAACGCCAAGCCGGACGCCTGACGATCCTAACGATACCGGAGAAGGGGTCGATGGGCAGCCTTGCACCCCGGTTGCGCCCCAAAACGGTTTTCGCAAGATGTAACGGCCCCGCGCCCCTTTATAAACAATCTCGGTTGATTTTGCAGATATTTTTTCGGCTACGCTGCTGATACGAACCGGCGACCATTCGACTACAAGTCGATGGTGCTGGAGGGATCGTCGACGGGCAAGCCGTTCGCCGCCGACGGCACCCGGAACTGGCCGCGCAACGTCGCCCTGGTGTTCGCCCAATACGAGGAATTCTCCACCCTGATGTGGGGGTCGATGTGGCCCGCGACGTCACGCAGAGTCCCAAGCTCTGGGCCATGTTCGGCGCCCAGGGGCCGGTCGGAACCCGGCAGGGTCTACGGCGACATCGCGAAAGGCACCGCGCGGAGTGCTCTACACCCCGGCGATCGCCCACCCGGCCGAGCTATCTCGCCATGAGGCAATCGGCTACAGCCTCGACTCGGTTCAGCGCGGACCTTGACAGGGCGGCACGCCGCGCCCGAGCCGACGACCAGATCTGGTTCCGCAAGGAACTCGGCACGCTGATCGGCTTTGCTCGGCTTTGTCGCGCTCCTGATCGGTGCCTTCGATGGCCTGCTGGAAGCGCCGCTGATCTATTCGCAGCTGCGACTGCCCGAGATCGCCGACGGCACCATGCCGGCCGCATGTCGGCGGCCAGACGGCCCGGCGCTGGACCGCGGCGTTCATCCTGTCGGCCTTCATCCCGGCGCTGACCTATTACCCGGCTTTCGCGCTGGCCGGCACCTTCGTCAAAACCCTCCGCCTACCTGCCCCAGGGCATCACCAACCAGATCATGGTCTGGGCCAGTCATCAACGGCTGATCACGCTGACGTTGATGCCGTTCGCGCCGAAACGCGCCAGCCGGGTCGGTATCATTGGCCCGTCGGTCGTGATTGCGGATCGCCACCGTCCTGGTCGGCTATGCGGCTTTGTGGCTGGCCGACCTCGCCGTTCAAGATCGACTTCCGGTTCTGGATCGTCGGCGCTGAAGCTGATGAGCGCCAAGCAGGTCCTGATCTTCCTGATCTACCTGGTGCCGTTCACCGCGTTCTTCGTCGATGGCGCTGCATGTGCTGCACCGGAATTTCTCGACCATGGGTGCAGGCCGCGCCGGGCTTTATCTCACCAACATCCTGGCGCTGACGCTCGGCTTCATCGTGGCTGCTGGTCCTGCAATACGGCACGCTGTGGCTGACCGGAAAACTGTTCAATCCGCTGCCCGATCCCGGCTTCGTGCCGCTCTCCACCATCGTCGCGATCCAGTTCGTGCCGCTGCTGGCGATTTGCGCGGTGATCGCGACCTTCACCTGGCGGCGGACCGGCTCCAGCCTGCCGGGCGCCCTGATCTGCGGCCTGTTCGTGCACCTGGTACGTGGTGGCGGGCACGGCCACGCAGGCGGCGTTCTGGCCCCATGCCGCCAAGCTAAAAGATGGGCTGAAAGTGCGCTAACGCGTCGGCTTTCGCCAGCCGGTTTGGCAGTGCTATAGCCCGGACTATAATCACCCAACGCCGCGGCAAACGCGCGGTTTTCCAAAAAGGCCCCTCCGTCATGGCAAAAATCAAGGTGACCAACCCCGTCGTCGAACTCGATGGCGACGAGATGACCCGGATCATCTGGCAGTACATCAAGGACAAGCTGATCCAACCCGTTCCTCGATATCAACCTGATGTATTTCGACCTCGGGATGGAATACCGCGACAAGACCAACGACCAGGTCACGGTCGACGCCGCCAACGCCATCAAGAAGGTCGGCGTCGGCGTCAAATGCGCCACCATCACCCCGGACGAGGCCCGGGTGAAGGAATTCGGCCTGAAGGAAATGTGGAAGTCGCCGAACGGCACCATCCGCAACATCCTCGGCGGCGTGATCTTCCGCGAGCCGATCATCTGCAGGAACGTGCCGCGGCTGGTTCCCGGCTGGACCAAGCCGATCATCATCGGCCGCCACGCCTATGGCGACCAGTATCGCGCCACCGATATCAGGTTCCCCGGCAAGGGCACGCTGTCGATGAAATTCGTCGGCGAGGACGGCACCGTGATCGAGCGCGAAGTGTTCAAGTCGCCCGGCGCCGGCGTCGCGCATGAGCGATGTACAACCTCGACGATTCGATCCGCGACTTCGCTCGGGCATCGCTGACCTACGGCCTCAGCCGCGGCTACCCGGTCTATCTCTCGACCAAGAACACCATCATGAAAGTCTATGACGGTCGCTTCAAGGACATCTTCGAGGAGGTCTACGAGAAGGACTTCAAGAAGGATTTCGAGGCCAAGCGTCTGACTCTACGAACACCGCCTGATCGACGACATGGTGGCCTCCGGCGCTGAAATGGTCCGGCGGTTACGTCTGGGCCTGCAAGAACTACGACGGCGACGTGCAGTCCGACACCGTTGCGCAGGGCTATGGCTCGCTCGGCCTGATGACCTCGGTGCTGCTGACGCCGGACGGCAAGGTGGTGGAAGCGGAAGCCGCCCACGGCACCGTGACGCGGCACTACCGCGAGCACCAGAAGGGCAAGGAAACCTCGACCAACTCGATCGCCTCGATCTTCGCCTGGACGCAGGGGTCTCGCGCATCGCGCCAAGCTCGACAACAACGAGGAGCTGGCGAAGTTCGCCAAGACGCTGGAGAAGGTCTGCGTCGATACCGTCGAGGCCGGCTTCATGACCAAGGACCTCGCGCTGCTGGTCGGCGCCGATCAGCGCTGGCTCTCCACCACCGGCTTCCTCGACAAGGTCGCGGAGAATCTCACCAAGGCGATGGCGGCATAAGTGGCGGGCAACGGTGTTGGTGGTTAGCGATCAACGCCGAAGGACCCAATCATGCCGTTTTTAAGAATGCCACCCTCGTATGCTTTGCTCTCGCGGGAGCACTCGTGAGTGCGAGTGCCGCCGAGACCCCGGTTCCGGCCGCCCTCGCGGCGCCGGGCGAAACCGTCGTGCTGTCGTTGCACGCCGAAGGCGCGCAGGTGTACGAATGCAAGGCCGGCGCCGACGGCAAGCCGATGTGGTCGTTCCGGGAACCGATCGCAACGCTATTGGTCGATGGCAAGACCATCGGGCGTCACTATGCCGGGCCGAGCTGGGAATACAGCGATGGCAGCGCGGTGACCGGAAAGGTCTCGGCCAGCGCTCCCGGCGCGACGGCAAATGATATCCCGTGGCTGAAGCTCGACGTGACGTCCCGGCGCGGCAGCGGCGTCCTTGCCGACGTCACCACGGTGCAGCGGATCAACACCAAGGGCGGCAAGCGCGACGGGCATGCGACGCCAGTCGGCAGCTTTGTGAACGTGCCCTACTCCGCGGATTATGTGTTCCTGCGTAAAACCTGACAGGGCAGAGATTGCCCATGCTGTTCATGGTGATCGAGCGCTTCAAAGACCAGAATCCGATCCCGGTCTACCAGCGCGTGCGCGACCCCGGCATCAAATTCCCGGATGGACCTGCACCTACGTCGGAAGCTGGATCGAGCCCAATTTCGACCGCTGCTTCCAACTGATGGAATGCGACGATCTCCGATTGCTCCAGGAGTGGGTACTCGAAAACAATCGCGATCTCGGCATGACGTTCGAGATCGTGCCGGTTGTGCCAAGCAAGGAGACGCGCGAAGTCGTCGCGCCGTTCCTGGACAAGAAATAATCCCGCCGCTAATCCCGCTCGGCCAATGCGATTTCACCGGCGGCGATATCGCCCCCTCATGGTGTCGGCGAGGCGGGCCTCCGCGGTTTGCTTCGACATGCGCGGCCAGCGCCGGCAGGCGTTCGATCAGGGCATGAAAATCCTGTGCGTCCAGCGCCAGCAGTTTTGTCTTTCGCGTCGCCGTCACCGTGCCGCTGCGCTTGGTACGTTGCAACAGCGCGATTTCGCCGAAGAACGTGCCGTCCGAAAGCCGCACCCGCTGGCTCGGCAGGTCGATCTCGACCTCGCCCGCGGTGATGAAATACATCGAGGAGGCCGCAATCGCCGCGCCGCACCAGCACTTCGCCCGATTCGATGGTCTGCGCGCGCAACAGCCGCATGATGTCGGCGATTTCGGCGGCGCCCAGATGCGAGAACAGCGGCACCCCGCGCCAGCATGCCCCAGGTGACCACGAAATCGCGCCGCCGCACCTCTTCGGCAAAGGCGGTCGAGATGATCGCCACCGGCAGCGCGATCATCGCAAAGCCGACGACGATGGCGAATACCGACACCATCTTGCCGAGCGGCGTCACCGGTACCACGTCGCCATAGCCGACGGTACCGAGCGTCACGATCGCCCACCACATCGCCTGCGGATAGTGCCGAACTTGTCGGGCTGGATCTTGTGCTCGATCGCATAGAGCAGCGAGGCGAACAGCAGCACGGCTCCGTGAGGATCACCGACGCAACCGAACAGCGTGCGCCGTTCGGCGTGAAGCGCGGCCAGCAGCGAGCGCAGCGCCGGCCGAATAGCGCACACAGTTTCATGAACGGCAGCATGCCGAACAGCACCAGCATCCAGCGGTCGCCCGCGATGAGCGCAATCGCCGCCGGCAGAAACGACAGCAGATCGATGATGCCGAGGCTGGAGAAGCGCGTACTCAAGCCGCGCCCGTGTCGGCGTCATGTCGCGCAGGGAGTGACCCACCACACTCCATATCCGCGCCGCATATTCCAGTGCGAATGCGATGACGGCGGCGATTTCGATCGTCGTGAACAGCTGACCGAACCTGGCATCGAACTCCGGCACCGACGCCAGGATCATCGCCAGCACGTCGACGACGATGATGGCTATGATCAGCCGGACGAAGCGCGAGCCGACCGAATGCGGCAGAGTGATCGTGTTCGAGCAGCTCGTAGAGCCGGTCCCGCAAATCCGGGTCGCTGATGGCGCGTTTACCCGGAGTGGTCGCCACGGTCGATTTCCCCGGATCAGGCGTCGGCCATGGCTTTTTCGATCGCCGATAGCGCCGCGTCCGCCTTGGCGCCATCGGGGCCGCCGGCCTGCGCCATGTCGGGCCGCCGCTGCCGCCGCCCTTGCCGCCGAGGGTTGCGGAGGCGATCTTGACCAGATCGACCGCGCTGAAGCGCGAAGTGAGATCGGATGTCACCCCGACCACGACGCCGGCCTTGCCGTCCTCGGTGACGCCGACGATCGCGACCACGCCGGAGCCGATCTGTGCTTCTTGCCGTCGTCGACGAGGCTCTTTGGATCCCTGGTCTCGACGCCTTCAACCGCGCGCGCCAATAGCTTGACATTGCCGACTTCGCGCACGCCGCCGGCCGCCGCCCCGCCATTGGTCGCGCCGCCGCCCATCGCAAAGCTTCTTGCGCGCATCGGACAGATCGCGCTCGAGCTTCTTGCTCTGCTCCATCAGCGCGGCAATCCGCGCCGGCATCTCCTCGACCGAGGTACGCAGCTCGCTTGCCGCCGTCCTGGCAAGCTGCATGGTGTCGTTGGCGTGCTTGCGGGCGTGACGCCCGGTGAGCGCCTCGATGCGGCGAACGCCGGAGGCAACCGCGCTTTCGCCGGTCACTGAAATCAGGCCGATATCGCCGGTGCGCCGGACGTGGGTGCCGCCGCATAATTCCACCGACCAGCCGAGCGCGTTCTGGCCGTGCTCGCGGGCCTGCCTGCCCATCGACACCACGCGAACCTCGTCGCCATATTTCTCGCCGAACAGCGCGCGTGCGCCGGCTTCGCGGGCGTCGTCGACCCCATCAGGCGCGCGTGGTGACCTCGTCATTCTCAAGCACCACGTCGTTGGCAATATCCTCGACGCGGGCGAGTTCTTCCGCCGTGATCGGCTTCGGATGCACGAAGTCGAAGCGCAGCCGATCCGGGCGCCACCAGCGAGCCGCGCTGGGCGATGTGGTCGCCGAGCACCTGGCGCAGCGCCTCGTGCAGCAAATGCGTCGCCGAGTGATGCGCCGGATCGACGCGCGCCGCGAGTGGTCCACCTCCAGCTGCAACGCGGTGCCGACCTTGAGGTGCCCTGCTCCACCGTGCCCTGATGCACGAAGAGATCGCCGGCTTTCTTCTGCGTGTCGGTAACGCGGAATTTGACGCCCTCGCCCGTCATCAGGCCGGTGTCGCCGACCTGGCCGCCGGACTCCGCATAGAACGGCGTCTGGTTGAGTACGATCGCGCCGCTCTCGCCGGCCTTGAGGGTGTCGGCCTCCTTGCCGTCTTTCACGAGCGCCGAGACCACGCCCTCGGCGCTCTCGGTTTCATAGCCCAGGAATTCCGCGGCACCGAGTTTTTCGCGCAACGGGAACCAGATGTTTTCGCTGGCGGTGTCGCCGCTTCCCGACCACGACGCGCGTGCCTTGCTCGCGCTGCCGGTCCATCGCATCGGTAAACGACGCGATATCGACACTGATGCCGCGCGACTTCAGCGCGTCCTGCGTCAGGTCGAGCGGGAAGCCATAGGTGTCGTATAGCGTAAAGGCGGTATCGCCGTCGAACATGTCGCCCTGCTTCAGCGAACTGCTCTTCTCGTCGAGGATCGACAGACCGCGCTCCAGCGTCTTGCGGAAGCGCGTCTCTTCCAGCCGCAGCGTTTCCTCGATCAGCTTTTCGGCGCGCACCAGTTCCGGATAGGCCTGGCCCATCTCGCGCACCAGCGCCCAGACCAGGCGGTGCATCAAGGGCTCGCGCGCGCCGAGCAACTGCCCATGGCGCATGGCGCGGCGCATGATCCGGCGCAGCACATAGCCGCGGCCTTCGTTCGACGGCAGCACGCCGTCGGAGATAAGGAACGACGAGGCGCGCAAATGGTCTGCGATGACGCGCAGCGACGCCTTCTGCGGCCCTTGCGGATCGGAGCCGAGTCAGATCCGAAATCGCGCGGATCAGGGCAACAAACAGGTCGATGTCGTAATTGTCGTGCTTGCCTTGAAGAACGGCCGCAACGCGTTCCAGCCCCGCGCCGGTGTCGATCGAGGGTTTTGGCAGCGGGTTGCGGACGCCGCCCTCGAGCTGCTCGAACTGCATGAACACGAGATTCCAGATCTCGATGAAGCGGTCGCCATCCTGTTCTGGGGAACCCGGCGGTCCGCCCCAGATCTTGTCGCCATGGTCGTAGAAGATTTCCGAACAGGGCCTGCAGGGGCCGGTATCGCCCATCTGCCAGAAATTGTCGGAACCGGCGATACGGATGATGCGCGACTCCGGCAGCCCCGCGATCTTCTTCCAGAGATCGAACGCCTCGTCGTCGTCGATATAGACCGTCGCCGTCAGTTTATCCTTGGGCAGGCCGAATTCCTTGCTGACGAGCTTCCAGGCCAGTTCAATCGCGCGGTCCTTGAAGTAGTCGCCGAACGAGAAATTGCCGAGCATCTCGAAAAACGTGTGATGCCGCGCGGTGTAGCCGACATTGTCGAGGTCGTTATGCTTGCCGCCGGCGCGCACGCATTTCTGCGAGGTGGTGGCGCGCTGGTAGGGACGCTTCTCGACGCCGGTGAAGACGTTCTTGAACTGCACCATGCCGGCATTGGTGAACATCAAGGTCGGATCGTTGCGCGGCACCAGCGGCGACGACGGCACGATCTCGTGGCCGTTCTCCGCAAAGAAGTCCAAAAATTTCGACCTGATCTCGTTGACGCCGCTCATGTTCATCCAATCGGAAATAGAGGCCGGGTCAAGGCCGCAACCAGCCTTTAGCCTGCCGACGGAACGCTTTTAGACAAGGCCAACGGCGGTGTCCAGAAACTGTGCAGGCGGATCATAGGCTTGCCGCAGCACACAAGAGCTGCCGTTGATAGCGCGTGCGGCCCGCGTTGACAGGCTTGGCATGGCTGTGTTTCCCTCCTACCTGTTCGAGACGTCACGTCGGGAGAGATCGGCTTAAGCGCCGGCGCCGAAGGAGCAACCGCCCCGGAAACTCTCAGGCAAACGGACCGCGTGACGGACTAGCATCTGGAAAGAGACGCCGAAGGGTTTTGGCCCAGGGGCGTCCGCCGACGGGATAATACTCTCAGGCACAGCGACAGATGGGGCTTTCTTTGGGTTTTCGGGGACTGGTCCCCGAACCCTGAGGGTCTCTGGATGCTGGCGCGCGACGAGATCTCCCTTACATCGCACACCCTTGCACGCGCTCCATGTGGCGCGCGGCGGCAAGATGGTTCCGTTCGCCGGCTATGAGATGCCGGTGCAATACGCCAGCCGGCGTGCTGCAGGGAACACCAGCACACGCGAAGCTCAGCCGGCCTGTTTGACGTCTCGCATATGGGCCAGCTCGCGCTGCGTGCCCGAAATCCGGCAAGGTCGAGGACGCGGCGCTGGCGCTGGAGCGGCTGGTGCCGCAGGACATCGTTGCGGTTGCGCCGGGGCGGCAGCGCTACGCGCAGTTCACCAATACCGACGGCGGCATTCTCGACGATCTGATGGTGGCGAATTTCGGCGACCATCTGTTCTCGGTGGTCAACGCCGCCTGCAAGGCCGAGGACGAGGCGCACCTGCGCGCGCATCTTTCGGAGGCCTGCGTCATCGATTCACTGGCCGATCGCGGCGCTGATCGCGCTGCAGGGGCCAAAAGCCGGAATCGGTACTGGCTAAACTTTGTGCAGACGCCACCGCGATGCGGTTCATGGATTCCGGCCCCGCAACGTGGCCGGCGTCGACTGTTTCGTCTCGCGCTCCGGCTACACCGGCGAGGACGGTTTTGAGATTTCGGTTCCAGCCGGACACGCCGAAGCGCTCGTGACGGCGCTGCTGGAGAACACGCGACGTGCTGCCGATCGGATTGGGCGCCCGCGACAGCCTGCAGGCTCGAAGCCGGGCTCTGCCTCTATGGCCACGACATCGACACCACGACCACGCCGGTCGAAGGCGCGTTGGAATGGTCGATGCAGAAAAGCCGCCGCACGGGCGGCGCGCGCGCGGGCGGCTTTCCGGGTGCGGACAAGATTCTCGCGCAGTTTGAAAAGGGCGCATCGCGCCGCCGCGTCGGCCTCCGGCCCGAAGGCCGCGCGCCGGTGCGCGAAGGCGCGATGCTGTTTGATGCTACGCGCTTCGTCCGAGCCGATCGGCAAGGTCACCTCGGGCGGTTTTGGACCGAGCCTCAATGCCCCGGTTGCGATGGGCTATCTGCCCTCGACATCCTTGCCGGCGCCGGCACGCAGATTTTCGCCGAAGTTCGCGGGCAACGCCTGCCGCTGCAGGTCGCAGCCATGCCCTTCGTTCCCAACACTTATAAACGCTGAACGCCAGAGGAGTCTCATGACCACGTTGTTCACATCAGACCACGAATGGCTCCGCATCGAGGGCGATGTCGCCACCATCGGGGTCACCGACTACGCGCAGTCGCAACTGGGCGACGTCGTGTTCGTCGAACTGCCCAAGGTCGGCCGCAGCCTGAAGAAGGCGGAAGCCGCCGCGGTCGTCGAATCCGTCAAGGCCGCCTCCGACGTCTACGCGCCGATCTCGGGCGAGGTGCTCGAAGTCAACGAGGCGCTGGCGGCTGAACCGGCGCTGGTGAATTCCGACGCCGCCGGCAAAGCCTGGTTCTTCAAGATGAAGATTGCAGGACAAAAGCGAACTCGGCGGCCTGATGGACGAGGCCGCCTACGCCAAGCACACCGCCTGAGGCCATGAAGAGGAAAGACGCATGAACGCGCCGCTCAAACCATGTGAATGAGGCCGCCACCGACTTTCGTGCGCCGCCACATCGGCCCATCGCCGCGCGACGTCGCGGCGATGCTGGAAACCGTCGGCGCCAAAAGCCTCGGCGCTTTGATGGGCGAAACGCTGCCGTCCTCGATCCGGCAAAAGACGCCGCTCGATCTCGGGCGCGCTTTAAGCGAAACCGAAGCGCTCGCGCATATGGGCGAACTGGCCGCGCAAAACCAGGTGTTCACCTCGCTGATCGGCCAGGGCTATTCGGGCACCATCTTGCCTCCAGTGATCCAACGCAACATTTTGGAGAACCCGGCCTGGTACACGGCGTACACGCCGTATCAGCCGGAGATCAGCCAGGGCCGGCTGGAGGCGCTGTTCAACTTCCAGACCATGATCTGCGATCTCACCGGGCTCGACGTCGCCAACGCCTCGCTGCTCGACGAGGCCACCGCCGCGGCGGAAGCAATGGCGCTCGCCGAGCGCGCCTCGCAGGTGAAGACAAAATCGTTCTTCGTCGACAGCGACGTGCATCCGCAGACGCTGGCGCGTGCTCCGCACCCGCGCCGAGCCGCTCGGATGGACGTTGATTGTCGGAGATCCCCTCGCCGATCTCGACAAGAAGGAGGTGTTCGGCGCGGCTGCTGCAATATCCGGGCACGTTCCGGCGCGGTGCGCGACCTGCGGCCGGCGATCGCCGCGCTGCGCGCCAGGGCGCGTTGGCCGTCCTCGCCGCCGACCTGCTGGCGTTGACGCTGCTCGCTTCGCCCGGCGAGCTCGGCGCCGATATCGCGATCGGATCGGCGCAGCGCTTCGGCGTGCCGATGGGCTATGGCGGCCCGCACGCCGCCTATATGGCGGTGCGCGACGCGCTGAAGCGCTCGCTGCCCGGCCGCATCGTCGGATTGTCGGTGGATCTCGCGCGGGCAACCCGGCCTATCGCCTCGCGCTGCAGACCCGCGAGCAGCATATCCGCCGCGAAAAGGCGACCTCCAACATCTGCACCGCGCAGGTGCTGCTGGCGGTCATCGCCTCGATGTACGCCGTCTATCACGGCCCCGAAGGGCTTGACGCATATTGCGCGCCAGGTGCACCGGCGCGCTGCCGTGCTGGCGGCGGGACTTGCGCAAGCTCGGCTTTGCGCCGAATTCGCAAAATTTCTTCGATACGGTCACGGTGACGGCCGGCGCGAAGCAGGACGAGATCGTCGCCCGCGCCCGCGCTGAAAGATCAATCTGCGCATCGGCAATGGCACGCTCGGCATCGCCGTGGACGAGACCACGACGCCGGCCGTCGATCGAGGCGGTGTGGCGCGCATTCGGCGGCAAGCTCTCCTATGCAGAAATCGAAGCCGGCGCGCGCGAGGCGCTTCCGCTCGAACTGAAACGCGCACAGCGCGTTCCTGACCCATCCGGTGTTCCACGCCCATCGCTCCGAGACCGAGTTGCTGCGCTACATGCGCAAGCTCAGTGATCGCGACCTCGCGCTCGACCGCGCGATGATTCCGCTCGGCTCCTGCACCATGAAGCTCAACGCGACCGCGGAAATGATCCCGCTGACCTGGCCCGAGTTCGGCAGCCTGCACCCGTTCGCGCCCGTCGAGCAGGCCAGCGGCTATCACGCGCTGTTCGCGCGGCTTGAGAAATGGCTGTGCGACATGACCGGCTATGACGCGATCTCGCTGCAGCCGAATTCCGGCGCGCAGGGCGAATATGCCGGGCTGCTCGCGATCCGCGCCTATCATGCCGCGCGCGGCGAGCCGCATCGCAAGGTCTGCCTGATCCCCTCGTCCGCGCACGGCACCAATCCGGCCTCCGCCAGCATGGTCGGCATGGAGGTGGTGGTGGTCGCCTGCGACGTCGCGCGGCGACGTCGACGTCGACGATCTCCGCGCCAAGGCCGAGCAGCATTCGAAAGACCTCGCCGCCGTGATGATCACCTATCCCTCGACCCACGGCGTGTTCGAGGAGCACATCCGCGATATCTGCGACATCGTCCATGGCCATGGCGGACAGGTCTATCTCGACGGCGCCAACATGAATGCGCAGGTCGGGCTTTCGCGGCCCGGCGATTACGGCGCCGACGTCAGCCATCTCAACCTGCACAAGACGTTCTGCATTCCCGCATGGCGGCGGCGGCCCCGGCATGGGACCGATCGGCGTCAAGGCGCATCTGGCGCCGTATCCTGCCGGGCCATCCCGCAACCGACGGCACGACGCCGCTGCCGGTCGGGCCGGTGTCGGCGGCGCCGTTCGGCTCGGCGTCGATCCTGACCATCTCCTACATCTACATCCTGATGATGGGCGGCGAAGGCCTGACGCGCGCCACCGAGATCGCGATCCTGAACGCCAACTACATCGCGAGCCGGCTCGATCCGCATTTCCCGGTGCTGTACCAGAAACGCCAAGGGCCGCGTCGCGCATGAATGCATCGTCGATCCTCGCCCGCTCAAGACGACCAGCGGCGTCACCGTCGACGACATTGCCAAAGCGGCTGATCGATTACGGCTTCCACGCGCCGACCATGAGTTTTCCGGTGCCGGGCACGCTGATGATCGAGCCGACCGAATCAGAATCGAAGGCGGAGCTGGATCGTTTCTGCGACGCCATGATCGCGATCCGCAACGAGATCGCCGAGATCGAGACGCGGCCGCTGGAAGGTCGAGGCCTCGCCGCTGCGCCACGCCCCGCACACCGTGCACGACATCGCCGACGATGGCGTGGCAGCGCGCCTATAGCCGCGCCGAGGGCTGCTTCCCGGCCGGCACCTCGCGCATCAGACAAATACTGGTGCCCGGTCGGCCGCGGTCGACAACGTCTATGGCGACCGCAATCTGGTGTGCTCGTGCCCGCCGGTGGAGGACTACGCGCAAGCGGCGGAGTGACTCACGCGTCATGCGCGGGTTAAAGCGCGAAGCGCGTCTTCGTGCGTAGGATGACCCGCGCATCCATCTGCAAGAGTCGTGCGAACGACGACGGATTGCCGGCCATTGTCCCCGGACTGAACACCAGGCCCGGCAATGACGAACAAGACGCCGCGACGGGTCGAGGCGCGACCAGCGACCGGATCCCAACGCCACAAGCAGAATCATTGGTCAGCATGGTCGCCCCCCACCAGCGATCAATCGGATTGTGATGACTGAAGTCTTCCTTGTGCGCGACAATCGCCCAGCCGAATTCGGTGAGCGATAGCCGGCTTCGCTTGTAGGCCGCGTCGACGGTCCCGGTAGTTCTCCTGCCTGAGTGTAGCGCAGCTCATCGTCATCAAGACCCGCCACGGCTGGTGTCGGGAGCCGTACAGACAAGTCCCTCGAGCAGAAACCGATTTCCCATGTGTCGGAAGACACGCCGCTGACGAAGCGACCGGAGATAGAACAGCGCATTGGTCGCGCGAGTAACCGCGCTGCAATGAGCTCCAGGTAATCGCATTTCCGCGTCGCGCCGAGACCGGTTGCGCGTCACGGAGTTCTCTCGAGCAATTCGACCACGCAAAGCCGGCCTGAGCAGCGGCAGGATGCTCAAATCGTGGCCGCGTCAAGATTGAACCAAATGCCTGTGGCGTCGCAGCCCGGTAGGCCTTCCAGCGCGAAACTGGCGATTGTCGAGATGATCGTTCGTGATGTCGACGAGCAGGCAACTTCCATCGGGCGAGTTCCTTCCGCGAGGTCATCGCCGTGGATGCGATCCACGAGGCACAGGACCATCTTTGCAACGGCAGCTGTCGCGGATGAGCGCAGATAGTCCAGCAACCAGATCAATAGAGCTGATCTTCGGGCTCCGTTTCCATCCAAGAGTTCGACCGTCTCGCATCGTTCGCAGAACTCGACCAATCCGAGATCTTTGCCATCCTTGATCGGTTTCGATGCCATCGGCCGACAGAGTCTCGACGAGTGAATCTGGCCATGTTCGAGCCAATGCGCACGCAGCTCTAGTGTCGTTCGCGGTGTCTGCCGTCGCCATGAGTATTCGCGGCGGACTGGTCAGCATAAGACGTCTCCCGGACCTCAACGAGGCTCAGGGCGGATCACAATGTCGGCGCGATCGGCCGCCTGGAGACCACCGGCATGATAGTCATCCGCCGTCAAAATCAAGCGCGTCCGCTGTCCGCCACCCGACCGCCACCCGCTACGCAAAACAAAATCGGGCGCTGAAAGACGTCGGCAACTCAACGTCTTCAGCGCCCGTTATGTCGAAACCCGGGTCATGCGACCGAGGTCCGTAAATCTCTACTCCTCCGCCGGCTCTTCGCCGTCGGCGTCGCGCTCGGGCGAGCCTGCGAGAATCTGCTCGGCGATCAGGCCGGAGTTCTGGCGGATCGCGGCCTCGATCTTCGCGGTCATGTCGGGATTGGCCTTGAGGAACGCCTTCGAGTTCTCGCGGCCCTGGCCCGAGCCGCTGGCTGTCATAGGAGAACCAGGCGCCGGATTTCTCGACGATGCCGGCCTTGACGCCGAGGTCGAGGATTTCGCCCATCTTGGAGACGCCCTCGCCATACATGATGTCGAATTCGACCTGCTTGAACGGCGGCGCCAGCTTGTTCTTCACCACCTTGACGCGGGTCTGGTTGCCGACCACTTCGTCGCGTTCCTTGATCGCGCCGATGCGGCGGATGTCGAGGCGGACGGAGGCGTAAAATTTCAGCGCGTTGCCGCCGGTGGTGGTTTCCGGCGAGCCATACATCACCCCGATCTTCATGCGGATCTGGTTGATGAAGATCACCATGGTGTTGGACTTGTTGATCGAGGCGGTGAGCTTGCGCAGCGCCTGGCTCATCAGCCGCGCCTGCAGGCCGGGCAGCGCATCGCCCATCTCGCCTTCGAGTTCGGCCTTCGGCACCAGCGCCGCCACCGGAATCGACCACCAGCACGTCGACCGCGCCGGAGCGCACCAGCGTGTCGCAGATTTCCAGCGCCTGCTCGCCGGTGTCGGGCTGCGAGATCAGGAGTTCGTCGATGTTGACGCCGAGCTTGCGCGCATAGACCGGGTCGAGCGCGTGTTCGGCGTCGATGAAGGCGCAGATGCCGCCCTTCTTCTGGCCTTCGGCCACCGTGTGCAGCGCCAGCGTGGTTTTGCCGGAGGATTCCGGCCCGTAGATTTCGACCACCCGGCCCCTCGGCAGGCCGCCGACGCCGAGCGCGATATCGAGCCCGAGCGAGCCTGAGGAAATGGTCTCGATGTCCATCGAGCGGTCGTTCTTGCCCAGCTTCATCACCGAGCCCTTGCCGAACTGGCGCTCGATCTGGGAGAGCGCGGCGGACAGGGCCTTGGTCTTATCCATGGAGGATCCTTCGACGATACGCAGGGCAGTGGCGGACATAGGTACGTGCTCCTTATGGCGGGGATTCGCTAGCGGGACAAACGGGTGACGGAAAATCTCTGGAAATCGGCTGGACGATGGGAACCGTTCGTACCACGTTTGTTCTCTGTTCGCAATATGTTCTTTTTCGGGATAGTGGGTACTGGCCTGTTTTAACCCCCTTGTGGCCTAATTTAATTTTTGGCAGTGGCCTAATTCGCCCCTATGTCCGGTAGCGGACAGCAACCGCCTCCTACCCCAGGGCGTTTAACTCCCGGCGAAATTATCAGGGAGTTCCTCCATGTATCGCAGTAGGGAGAAGCAAACTGCCCTGCTGGACGAACGACTTGCAGAGATGAAGCTCAGCAACTCAGGAACGAGGCCGCAGCGCTACCGCCCGGCAAACAACGTGAAGAGATCGAACGTAAACTGCGGCAAGCAGGAGATAGCCGCAAATATCACTCGATGGGCTTCGTCACCGGGATTGCAGCCACCGAAATTTTTCGTGGAATCTGCTGAAAAGTAGGACTTCAGAGGCCGCCTCAGTTGGCGGCCTCTTCTTTGTCAGATCATGCTGGGCAAGGATATGCCGAGTTGCTTTTGATAGCGGATCGTCGAGTCGTTGACTTGTAGCCTCCGATTTTCCACGCGATGGAAGCTGCCAACCTTCAATTCCAGAAATTGGAATACGCTTCGCCCCACTAATACGACCTGGAGAATGGAAGTCGTCGGTGAGCACAAACGCATCGCTTGGGTCATTGTGGCCAAATACAGCTTGGATATTTTTCCGCGATAGCGATGGCCCGCTCAATATACATGCGTGACGCCTGATCTGGCGTCGCCTTCACCTGGCTTTTCGAGCCCACCATCGTCATCACGATGGCTGCAACCTTCGGGGCTTGTAGCCCGCCAGCGCGTTCATTCCAAATTCGGAAGTCGCGAGCTGGGTCGCTGAGCATCTTCAATGTTAGTTCAAGGGACTCAAGAGAATGCTCGTCGACGCGAACAGGAGATAATGAGCGCATCGACCGCGCACCACGCTAAATGCGTGTCGCCTGCATAGAACGGGCTCGCATCCACCAGAACTTTTCTGCATTCTTGGATCTTGGCTTCCTTATCCTGGCAGGTTTTCGAGTGCCCTAATTTGCTCCGTGCTTGCCGAACTGTCTAAGGCTGAACTGGATCAGGTCAGCGGCGGCGACCTTATCCGATACCATCGATCACATTGCGGCAGCGTTTATAGGACGTGACAGCGAGAGGCGCGGGCTCATCCACCACTTTATCGATTCCGGCGCGCACAATAAGTAGTCGTAGACCCGAATTGCACATGGTCCATGCGTGAGAGGGTCATGTGCGAGGCCGCCTCGGTTGGGTACTGTCCGTATTTGACCCTCGGTGTCCTAGTTTGTGGTTAGCAGTGTCCTAATTTTGCTAAGTGACGTCGTCACAGCGACGCGTCGGCCATAGCGCGTTTCCCTGCCATCACGGCTGGCGGGGATCGTCCCTCCTCCGATAAGGCAGGAGAGAGACATGCATGAAATTCGCGAACTAAGCATCCAAGAACTTGACGCCGTTGCCGGCGGCGATAGCTGGATCGATGCGATTAAATACTACGTCGTGGACAAGATCATCGGCGGCGAAATTGGATGGTGAAGGTTCGTGGCTCAAGCGGTCAAAACGGCCAAGGCAAGATATGATTTCCGCACGGGACGCGCACCCCGCGAGTCAAGCGAGGCCGCTCAGTTGGCGGCCTCTTCGTCGTCCTGATCGGCAAAATCTCCTCCTCGAGTTCAAGCTCTTCAAAGAAGGTCCTGACGGCCGGTCGTCGCGCGAACAACTCCGTGTTATAAATAGCCCAAAGCAGCGGAGCTTGCACCGTGAGCACCAACGTCACCCTCGATGGCTACATTTTCTCCCACATTGCTAACGGTCGCTTCGATCGCCTCGATCTATCTTGCCGGTCGAATTGCCGAGCGGCGAGGACGCAGCTTCATAGTCTGGGCATGGACTGCCGTGATCCTCGGGCCCGCTCGCGCTTCCACTGGTGTTCTTGTTCCGGAACTTGCACGGCAAGAACGGCAATCACGCCTAGCGCGTCGCGCTCCCGCCTCATTGCAGCGGTGAGCCATGTGGAACAAGTGCACCGAACTCGACGACAAGATCCGCGGCACTACAAGCGCATATCAACCTATCAACCTGTATCACCGACCGACTTACCCTGGATCGGATCAAGGGAATTACTGCAGCAAATGAAGGCGGAAAAATCCGCGCTTCATCCAAAGCAAGAGCAGTGAATTGAGCATGGAGCCTGCCAAAACCGGCGGGCGTTTTTGTTGGACGCTGCAAATGAGAAGGCCGCTGAGTGATGTCAGCGGCCTCGGCAAACTTATTGGTATGAAATCCCCTGCCTGACATTGAGAATAGTGAAATCCGCGGCTGCTGTAGATTCCGGATAAATACTGGTGTCCCGATCTGCCTGAGCGGCTGTCCTAATCAGGAGAGCCACCGGAGCGAGGTGCTGGCTGGTTTTCCCGGTAATGGCCGGTCCACAAATCCGGCTCTGGCTAAAATTCGAAGGCGGTTCAGGCCCGGACCTTCCGCAATTGCTGCAACGTTTTTCAATTCGCGGCATACAAATCGGTCATCGAAGAACACCTTCCGACCTCGCAGAGGATCAATCCTGCAAGTGCTCAGGCGGCGCTACGCCTACCTCTCCGCCTGGCTGCTAAGGCTGAACAGGCTGCCGGAGCCGGCCCCCTCTCCCCGTAAGTTCTCCGGATAAGAACAAAGTTCCAAGGTAGAACGGCGGTCTGCTAGGGCGTCCAGCAGCGCCAGGGCGAACACGGCGAGCCAGCCGACGATCACCACTGCGGAAATGGCTCCGGCGTGATCTTGAGCTTCTCTTTCGTGATGTGGCCGCGCATTCTCCGCCCCGCTTGCCGATCGTTCGGTGCCGGCCGTTTCGACCCATCCTGCCCCAATCTGATGTTGCCGTGGCCACAAATGAAGAGCTTCGAGCGGGTGTCCCGGTCGTGACCGGCCTATACATGTGTTCATGGACGAGAACCCGGACCGCCCTCGGCGCCGCATGTTGAAGGCCGGAACCATCGAGTTCGGCGGCGGCGCGATCGACTGCACCGTTCGGAACATCTTCGAGACCGGGGCGGCGCTCGATGTCGGACCCCGTTGTTCATCCCCGACCGATTCACACTGTTTGTGCCGACCGAACACTTGAAACGACCGTGCAGATCGTCTGGCGCAGGAAAAACGCATCGGCGTCACCTTCGACCAGGTCGCCGGGCCTGCCTTCCCGGCGCAAACGGCCGCGCCGCATGGGGCCGACATGCAGGCGGGCCGCTGACGGCAAGGATTCATTCTGGAGGACCACCCCACCGTTACAGAGATACGCCGGCGAGGAGGCTTGCGTTTCAGCATCCGGATTTGTCGGGGAACCGTTGAACCTTTTGAATTCGGCCTGGCACATATTCTTGCCTGGGGACATTGCATCACTCGGGGGTATAGGCCTGCGCCGCCAAGCGGAAGATATTCGGCTTGCGCGGCGCAGCTTTCCTGCGCGATGCTGCAAGGCTTGAAGAGATCGCCTTCCCATCTATTCCGGATCTGCCGCCAGCTCTCTGCGATAACGCCGCTACCGCCACGCCGCGCATTGCCGTACAAGTTCACAGCTTCTTCCAACTTCGGAAAGGAGCTCTCTCGTGAACGAATTATCCGGCCAGCTATATTCCTGGCTTTCCGGCCAGCATCGAGGTCCCAGGACCTTCAAGGCCCTCCAGCTCAAACTCTGTCCAGCTTGACGCCGATCATCCGGAACAGCGGGCGATGCCGGCTACTGCATGGAATCGTCGGCAATTACGTCGAGCAATCTCGACGAGGCGCCGCTGCCATCGGCGATTGCCGACCGCGCTTGACCAACGGCTGCTTCGATCGCTGGCGGAACTCGATCGTACGGCGGAACCGGCAACCGAGCTTGGTAATCCTAACCGCCTGGCGGCGTTGGATCCTCGCGGGTAAGCTCCGGCGTTTCCTGGCGCTGCGCTTCCGCGACCGCCACCGGTCCGAAAAGTACGCTATTGAACAGATGGAACTTTCAGTTCCACGTATGTTGACGCCGGCGCCATGCGGACATCCCCCATGAATCACAAAGCGTAGAACATACGCTGACCAGGTCGGAAACGCCGGGCGTCTGGGAAGTCAATTTCGATTAGGCGACCCCGTGAGGTCGGAAGAACTGAAGCAGGCTTCTCCTGCTCGCTATGCGCCGTGTTCAGTTGAAGATTGACCGTGAGCCTCAGGCACCCCGGACGCGAATTGACTTCCTAGTTCGCGGGTTGCGGTTGCGGCGCTTCACGGCACCGGATGCCCTGTCAAAGGCCGGCCAGCGTCGGATGCCAGTTATTCCCCAACGCGAGTATCAAATAATATTTACAATCTCAGGTGAAGAGTTCGGATTGAATGCGGCTTGGATCGGCCGGGGCTGTTTCATGATCTACAAGGGCGTTGAATCTCACCGTGACCGCGGTTCGCTCCGGGCGTCTGAAATGCGGCAATTCCGGATCGGTGAACGGGTCGTCGCCGCGCAAGACCGAAGCCAAACTCTACCTGCTTCGCCACGATGGCAAGGGTCCAACCGCGGATCAACCGGGAGTTGAAAAAGCGCGCGCAATGAGGCCCGCCTCTCCGGCATCAGCCGAAAGACCAATTGGCCGGGAAAACTGGCTCTGCACCTGGTTCTTAACCGCGCTGGCCAGTCGCCGCATCGTGAATTCGATGTCGCCGCCGGGCAGCTCGCGCCAGCTTTCGACCGCGCTCATATAGGCCGCCTTGGGATAGCGGTTGAGGAAGTCGCGCGCCCTCGTCCCGCGCCTTGTCGCGCGGCAGCGTGAAAGGTCTCGCGCAGAAAGCCGTCGTCCGGCTTGCGCCGGCGCGGCCATCCGGCTCGCAAGATCGCGCGGACGCAGGACCATGTCGCAACTCCAGACACAGATGACGACTGGTTCGAATATAGGGGTGGCGGAGAACTGATTCCGAGTCTACCGGACGCTTCAGCCGTTACTGGCTGGCGCTGCTGCCGGTCTTGGTCTTCGGCTTGGCCGGCGCGGCGGCCTTTGGCGCGTCGGTGCTGCGCACGGTGCCCCACGGATCGGAAGACGCCTTGGCGTCGGGAATCTTCCTCAGCGAGTCCTTGTAGGCCTTTTCCTTGATCGCATCCTGCTCCTTCTCCTCCGGTGTCTTGGACTGGATCTCGGGGATCAGGTTGATGTTGGGCGTCTGCGCGTAAGCCGGTGCCGTCAACAACACCATCACCGCGGCCGCGCTCAGGATTCTCATCAGACGCTCTCCTTTGCGACGCTCGACTTCGCGTTATCCAGGCGGTATATCACCGGCCCAACCGCGCCGCCAAGCGCGCATAGCCTCGTCGCGGTGTGCTCGCTTAAAGCCGGTCTGACTTGCAGGATTTCGGCGATTGCATCCAATCGTCCCAGATCGGATCCGCATTTGGTGCAGCCGTTGAGCGCAAGCGCCCATGGCAATCACGCCAGAACTAGTAGCCAACCGGCGCAACATGAACGCGCCTCAATCCCCTGAATGCGCGCGATCATGGGCCCCAAGTCCGGCATTTTCAAGCCGAACAGGCGGCCGGTGGCCAGAGCTTGCGGTGTTCCCTTCGGCCGCAATGGCCCTACAATGCGCCGATACAACAATCGATACGGGCGAGGAACCAGCGTTCATGCAACAACAGCACAGGCCGCGGAATTCGGCATCGCGGACGCAAGGCGCGGTGCTCGGCGAGGTGTTTGCGCCGTGGGTGCATGGATCTCAATCTGTCGATCGAGGCTTTCGACTTCACCCGCCACCGGGCGGTCCGCCGACTGGCAGCCGGGCGCGATCCTGCGCATGCCGTTCTCCGAACGGCTGTGCCGGCAATGGCGGCATCGTCTGCGGCCAGGCGCTGATGGCGTTTGCCGACACCGCGATGGTGATCGCCAACCTCGCCGCCAACCGCGGCTACCGTCCGATGACGACGGTCGACCAGACCACGCATTTCATGCGCGCCGTCACCGCCTCCGACGTGCTGGCCGATGCGCGCGTGGTTCGCCTCGGCCGCACCATGGAGCTTCGGCCGCGTCACGACTGGTCCAGCGCCACCGACAACAAGCCGGTGGCCATGGTCTCGAGCGCGTTCGCGATGCTGTACAGCTTTTCGTCCGCACCACCGGCGTTAGTTGTCGAGACCGCTTCAACCGCATTGAAGTGCCGCCGCAAACAGGATCGAGACCGCATTGCGGCACGACGGCGACAGCGTGCATGGATGCCGGAAGACCGCGCCGAGCGCGTTTCCCGGCCAATTGTCGTAAACGAAATCTGAAAGCGTGCACAAGCACCGCGTGTATTGAGTTCAATTGTCCGTAATTCTCCGCTCTATTGACTGGCCGAATACTAATCGGCTTTGGATCGACGACGATGATCGAGAAACGAACTGCGCCCAGACGACAGGGTTCTCAAGCAGGGCACGATTACGCATCGCGGCGGCGGCATCGACTGCATGGTTCGCAACATCTCGATGAGCGGCGCGCGGCTGGACTTCGCGAACCCCGTCGGCCTGCCGCGGTCGTTCACCCTCGTGATCGCGACCGAACGCTTGATGCGGCGTTGTCGCATCCGGTCTGGAGCAAGCAACCGCGGTTCGGGTCGCGTTCGAATAACCTGTGCGGAAATCAGCGCTCGCGCGACGCCGGCGGCGCCAACGCCAGATCGCGATCGCCAGCAGCGCGACAATCAAGCCCGGCCACGATCGCTCCGCCATGAACCGCCCGCCGGGCCGGTCGATGGTGCGCGACCACAGCGAGGGCGCTTCGCCCGCCCGCGGCAAGCGGAAACGCCACCACGCTGTCGCCGATCGTGGTGCCCAACTCGGAATGACCGCCGGCGCCGATCGCGACATATTGCTCGCCCTTCCAGAGATAGGTCATCGGATTGGCGACACCGGGCACCGGCAGCCGGCCCTGCCACAGCTCCTCGCCTGATTTGGCATCGAAGGCGCGCAAATAAGCATCCATCGCGCCGGTGAAGGCAAGCCCGCCCGCGGTGATGACGACGCCGTTGACCAGCGGCGTGCCCCAATGGAAGGCGATGCCGAGCGGCGCGCGATCCTCTGTCGTTGCCGACCCGCGAGCGCCAGAGAACTTTCTGTCCGGGGAGAAGTTGAATCCTATGAATCATTTGTGATTCAAGAGAGGTGGCCTGATCTCGGAGGGGCCGCCGATGTGGACGAATGAAAATCGCGCGCGGTATGACCGCAGCCATTTGCGCTATCCCAGCGACCTCACCGACGACGAATGGAAACTGGTCGAACCGTTGATCCCGCCAGGCAAGCGCGGCGGCGACAAACGCACAGTGATCATGCGCGAGGTTGTGAACGGCCTCATGTATATTCTCTCCACCGGTTGTCAGTGGCGGGCCATCCCGAAAGACCTGCCGCCGCGCTCGACGTTGTACGATTATTTCGACCTGTGGAGTTGGGATCGCACGCTCGATCTCATACATCATGAGCTCTATGTAAAATGCCGCGAAGCGATTGGCCGGGAAGCCAGTCCCACCGCCGCCGTCATCGATAGCCAAAGCGTTAAAGGCGCTGAAAAAGGGGGCTTCGATTGATCCGCCGGGCTACGACGCGGGAAAGAAGATCAAGGGCAAGAAGCGGCACATTCTCGTCGATACGCAAGGCCTGTTGATTCATGCCATCGTTCATGCCGCTGACATTCAGGATCGCGACGGCGGCGTATTCGTCATGGCGACCATGTTCGGCATGTATCCGTTCCTGATGAAACTCTACGCCGATGGCGGCTATCAAGGCCCGCTGTTTCGCCGCGCCGTGGCAAAAATAATGGCGCGAGTGAATGTGGAGATCGTCAAGCGTTCCGATCACGCAAAAGGATTTGTCGCCCTCCCGAAGCGGTGGGTCGTCGAACGAACGTTCGCATGGCTCGGGCGGTGCAGGCGTCTCGCCAAAGATTGGGAGAATCTCAATCGCAAGGCGCTCGCATTTCTGCGCCTCGCTTCAATCAGGCTCATGCTGAGAAAACTATGCAATCCCGCATCCCGGCCTTCCAGATCGACCGCGACCATCTCGCCCCATGGCGGCTTGTTGCACAAGGCCGAGCGGCGAGAGCGCGACCGCGCGCGTCATCGCGAACAGGGCGCCCTGCTGCGGCCCGAAATCGTGGCCGGGCGGCGGCGGTCCATGGCGTCCGCGCGCGGGAATCAATTTGACGATGTGCACGGCGCGGCTGGTGTTGGCGTAGAGGATCTGGTTGACCGGATCGAACGCCGCCCCACCCCAGTTCACGCCGCCTCCGGTCATCGGAAAATCAGCGTGCCCTGCGTCGAGGGCGGCGTGTAGAGACCCTCGTTGCGCGCATCTCGAAAGTTTCTCCTCGGCAACTGGAGCGGCCAAAGCTCGGCAACAGATTGAATGCGTCGTCGGCCGAAATCCGCTGCGGCATCAGCGCCGGCACGTGGGTCGGAAACGGCTGCGTCGGCGACAGCTGCTCGCCTTCGGCGCCGCCTTGCGGAACGCTGCGCTCCTCGACCGGCCATACCGGCTTGCCGGTGTCGCGGTCGAGCACGAACACAAAGCCCTGCTTGGTCGGCTGGATCACGACGTCGCGCATGACCGTCGCCGGTGTCGATGCGGGCCAGCGTCGGCTGCGCCGGCAGGTCGTAATCCCAGACGTCGTGATGCACGGTCTGGAACGACCACACCAGTTCGACCGGTCTCGGTGCGCAACGCCACCACGGAATTGGCGTGCTCGTTGTTGCCGGGCCGCTTGCCGCCCCAGAAATCCGGGCTCGGCGACGACGTCGGCAGGAACACCAGCCCGCGCTCTTCGTCGGCCGACATCGGCGCCCAGACGTTGGCATGGCCGGCGATCGATGCCGCCATGGACCAGCGGATCGAAGCTCCAGCGCGGACGCCCGGTCCGCGCATCGAAGGCGCGCACCGTGCCGAGCGGCGCATCGACGCGGCGATTGTCCGCATATCGAAGAGCCGACCACGACGACGCCGCGGCTGACCACCGGCGCCGAGGTGATCTGGAATTCGCCCGGCCATTCCAGCGTGCTGCCGGTCTCGAGTCTTGATCTCGCCGCCGATTGCCGAAATCGGCGCAGGGAATGCCGGTGCTGGCGTCGAGCGCGATCAGCGCGGACGTCGTTGGTGCCCATGAAGATCCGCGCGCGGCAGGCGGCGCTTTCGGCGGCCTGCGTCGATCGACCCAATAGGCGACGCCGCGGCAGTTGTAGCGGTTGGCCGGTCGCTGGTCGGTGCTGATCTTGGGATCGTAGCGCCATTTCTGCACGCCGCTGCCGGGATCGAGCGCGATCACTTCGTTGAAGCGGCGAGCAGAAGATCAGGCTATCCTCGACCAACAGCGGGCGTCGCCTGAAACTTGGTGCGCTTCATCACCTCAGGCGCACGGCTGTCGAGGTCGCCGGTGCGAAATTCCCAGGCGCGGACCAGATTGCCGACGTTGGCCGGCGTGATCTGCGTGAGCGGCGAAAACCGCATCCCGCCAGCGGTCGCCGCCCCAATGCTCCCAGGCCAGCGCGGCGCGGACGAAACACAGGCGAACAAGGCGAACAGGCGGACCAGATTTCGCATGATATCTCCGCAAGCAAGAGCGCGCACGGCGGCGTCTTCATGCGAAACCGATTACGCGATTACCGCCTCAGTAGCCACCCCTGGTCCGGCCCTGACCGACGGCGCCGCCATAATGTCCGCCGCCATAGCTTCCTCCGCCAAAGCCGCCACCACCGATGCCGATCCCGATGCCGATCGACGGTCCGGGCGAGGGCTCGTACACCTCGCGCGGCGGCGGACGGCGCACCACCACGACATCGTCGTCCGGCACGCGCAGCCGCTTCGGCGGCGGGCGATCGGCGCGCTTCGGGCGGATCCGGATCGACGCGCTTGATCGGCGCATCGACCTTTCTTCAGCTGTGGCACGCGGCTGCGTGTTGCAGGGACAGGTCGGCGCCGCCAGCGCGACGTTGTGCGGCGCGGCGGCGAAGCGACGGGCACGATGTCCGGACGGTTGCGCAGCCGCTCTTCGAGTTTGCGCGCCGTTGCGGCGAGATCGCTGCCGGGATATTTCGCCAGGAACGCGCGATAGCCCGCCGCGGTGTTGATGATCACGGCTTCGTTCCACGCCACCATGCGGCGATGGCGATCGAGCCAGTCGCGCGCCTGCAGTCCGCTGTGGCGTCTGCGCGTAGAGCGCGGCAAAGGCCTCGTAGGACTCATCGGTGCCGTCGGCGCACGATCAGTTCGTTGGCGGCCTCCACCGGCTTGCCCTTCAGATCGCGCGTCCACTCCTCCACCGTTCGCTTGGTCGGAGCGCGAGCTTCGGACCGGCCACGGCAGCGCCGGACGAAACCTGAAATCCTCCGTGAGCGACGAGCTGTCCCACGGCGTCTGCCGCCCGTCGGTCGCCTTGTTGACCGACGACGCCGCACGCGCTTGAAGGTTTCCTCGATCGGAATGTCGGCTCCTTGGCCGCTGCCAGCAGCGCCGTCGTGTACGGGCTGTTGGCGCCGGTGCCGTCCTCCGGCCACCGCGCCGGGCGAGGTCGAGAACGACAGGAAGGTGTTCGGCGCGCCGATCTTGGCGTCGATGATGCGCAGAGCCCGCCGCCGGCGGTCTTGTTGAGTTCGGGGAACGGATTGTTGCGGCAGGCATCGAGCAGCAGGATGCGCATCTTGCTCGGCACCGAGGTCAGCGTGTTCAGGACGTCGTTGAGCCGCACCGCCTGGATCGGAATGTCGGCCTCGCGCTTCGGATCGACGTCGATCGGCACCAGAAAATTCTCGCCGTCGATCTGCAGGCCGTGGCCGGCGTAAAATACCAGCGCCACGGTGTCGGCGCCCTTGGCCGCGACCTTGGCCGGCGAACTCGCTGACCTTCTCGCGCATCTGGCTCTGCGAAAGATCGGAGGCCCGACGATACCTCGAAGCCGGAATCGGTCAGCAATTGCGTCACCGCCTTGGCGTCATTGCCAGGATTGGGAAGCGCCGGAACCGACTTGTAGGCGGACTGGCCGATCACCAGCGCGAGGCGATTTTCGGCGGAGGCTGATTAGCAATACGTAACTGAAACGAAGCATAC
>ERZ1370068.2680-contig-1815_pt1 | contig 32795 bp, 60 predicted proteins | sample MGYA00561227_ERZ1370068 | MGnify/ENA primary metagenome ERZ1370068 (study PRJEB38410, sample SAMEA6850437) | metagenome | study: Metagenomic assessment of the ecological functions of the soil: analysis of the soil microbiota associated with the...
ACGGTAATACTTCGTTCAGTTACGTATTGCTTCTACGCCCGCAGAGATACGCGATGCTGCGGCGCGACTCGTCTGGCCGGTGATCCCAGCATCACGCCGACACCTCGCCACCAGCCAGCCCCAGGATCGCGCCTCGTATACACCCTCCTATCTTGCGGAAAAGATCCTGCCGCCCGCAGCGCCCTGGAAGGCGAGCGCAAGCAGGTGACGGTGCTCTTTGCCGACCTCAAGGGCTCCACCGAGTTGATCGAGGGCCTCGATCCGGAAGAGGCCCGCAAGCTCCTGGATCCGGCGCTGCACGTCATGATGGACGCCGTGCACCGCTACGAAGGCACCGTGAACCAGGTGCTCGGAGACGGCATCATGGCGCTCTTCGGCGCCCCGGTGGCCCACGAAGATCACGCCGTGCGGGCCTGTTACGCTGCCCTGGCCATGCAGGCCGCCATGCGCCGCTATGCTGAGGAGGTCCGCCGCTCCCACGGCCTGGAGATGCAGGCGCGGGTGGGGCTCAACTCTGGCGAAGTCGTGGTGCGGGCGATTGGCAACGACCTGCACATGGACTACTCCGCCGTGGGCCAGACCACGCACCTGGCGGCGCGCATGGAGCAGCTCGCCACCCCGGGCAGTATCCGGCTGACCGCAGCCACCCTCAGACTGGCCGAGGGACTCGTCCAGGTCAACGCCCTGGGGCGGTTTCCGGTCAAGGGACTGACCGAGCCGGTGGAGGTCTTTGAGCTGGTCGGGGCCAGTGCCATCCGCCGGCGCTTGCAGGCCAGCGCGGCGCGCGGGCTCACCCGCTTCGTGGGACGGCAGCAGGAGCTGACGGCGCTTGCAGCAGGCGCTGGAGCGGGCCGGGGCGGGTCATGGCCAGGTGGTAGCCGTGGTCGGCGAGGCGGGCGTGGGAAGTCGCGCCTGGTCTACGAGTTCGTCCATTCCCACCACACGCCAGGGTGGTTGGTGCTCGAAAGCGCCTCGGTGTCGTATGGCAAGGCGACGCCGTACTTCCCGGTCATCGACTTGCTCAAGCGCTACAGCCACGTGGAGGAGCGCGACGACACGCGCACCATCCGGGCCAAGGTGACCGGGCAGGTGTTGACGCTCGACCCGGCCCTCCAGGACACGGTCCCGGCGCTGCTGTCGCTCCTGGACGCCCTGCCGGAGGACAGCCCGTTCTTGCAGCTCGATCCCCGCAGCGGCGCCAGCGCACGCTCGATGCCCTCAAGCGCGTGCTCCTGCGCGAGAGCCAGGAGCAGCCGCTGCTGCTGGTGTTCGAGGATCTGCACTGGATTGATGCAGAGACGCAGGCCCTGCTCAATAGTCTCGGTCGAGAGCCTGCCGACCGCCCGACCTCCTGCTGCTGGTCAACTATCGTCCCGAGTACCAGCACGGCTGGGGTAGCAAGACCTACTACACGCAACTGCGGCTGGACCCGCTGCCGCCCGTGAGCGCCGACGAGTTCTTGCACGCCCTGCTCGGGGACGATGCCAGCCTGAAGCCGCTCACACACCTGCTGATTGCACGCACCGAGGGCAATCCCTTCTTCCTGGAAGAGAGCGTGCGCACCCTGGTGGAGACCGGGGTGCTCGTCGGCGAGCGCTGGGGCCTATCGCCTGGGGCAGGCCCTGCCGACCATCCAGGTCCCCGCCACCGTGCAGGCGGTGCTGGCGGCGCGTATCGACCGGTTGCCACCGGAGGAGAAGCGGCTCCTGCAGACGGCTGCCGTGATTGGCACCGAGGTGCCCCTCCCCCTGCTTGCAGGCCATTGCCGAGCTGCCGGAGGAGGTGCTCCTGCACCGCAGCCTCGCACACTTGCAGGCCGCCGAGTTTCTCTACGAGACGCGGCTCTTCCCCGAGCGCGAATACACCTTCAAGCATGCCCTGACGCACGAGGTGGCCTACGGCAGCCTCCTGCTGGAGCGGCGGCGGGTGCTGCATGCCCGCATTGTCGAGGTCCCTCGAGGCGCTCGCTGGGGACCGGGTGGCCGAGCAGGTCGAACGCCTGGCGCACCATGCCCTGCGGGGCGAGGTGTGGGACAAGGCCGTGACCTACTGCCAGCAGGCTGGCGCCAGGGCCATGGACCGCGCCGCGTTCCGCGAGGCGGTGGCCTCCTTCGAGCAGGCCCTCAGGCCCTCGCGCACCTGCCCGAGGACGGCGACACCAGCGTGCTGGCCATCGATCTCCGCCTCGCTTTGGGAGGCACGCTGAGCGCACTGGGAGAGCATGGGCGGCGCCTCGCCCTGTTGGGCGAGGCCGAGGCCCTGGCCAGGGCGCTCGACGACCGGGCCCGGCTGGGACGGGTGCTGGCCAGAGATGGCCCAGGTACTCAGGCTGACGGGAGACCCCGACGGCGCCATGGCGGCGGGCCAGCAGGCCCTCGCGCTCGCGGCCGAGCTCGGCGAGAGCGCCTTGCAGGGGCAAGTATCCTATTACCTGGGGCAGGCATACTATGCCATCGGCGACTTCGGCCGGGCGGCCGAGCTGCTGCGGCGGAACGTGGAGGCTGCGGACAGGGAGTCTGGCACGCCCAGTACAGACTGTGCGGATCCAGTCCCAGGCGTGGCTGGCGCGGACCTTGAGCGCGCTCGGGGCCTTCGCCGAGGGCCAGGCGCCACGGGGAGGAGGCGCTCCGCCTCGCCACGCTGGAAGGCCGAGGGCACACACCGATCGCTGCCCACGCCTGCCTCGGCCACCTGTACCTCGCCCAAGGGGACCTGGAGCACGCCATCCGGGTGTTGGAGCAGGGCCTGGCCCTCTGTCGTGCCTCCGGCAACCGGGACTGGTTGCCGAGCGATCGTGGCGGGCCTGGGCTATGCCTCTGCGCTCCAGGGGCGCCTCGCGGAGGGCGCGCGCTGCTGGAGGAGGCGATCAGCGAAAGTATCCGCACGGGCGCGCTGCAAGGTCATGCCCACCGGGTCGCCTGGCTCAGCGAGGTCTGTCGTCTGGCGGGACGCGGCGAGGAGGCCTGGCAGCACGCCCGCCAGGCGCTCGACCTGGCCCGGCAGCTCAAGGAACGCGGGAACGAGGCGCTCGCGCTGCACCAGCTTGGCGTCGTCCATGCCCACGCCGATCCCCCGATGCCGCGCAGGCCGAAGCCCACTACCAGCAGGCCCTCGCCCTGGCCGAGGAACTCGGCATGCGCCCGCTCATGGCCCACTGCCACCGCGGCCTCGGCACGCTGTATCGCCAGACCGGCCAGCGGGAGCAGGCCCGCGCCGCGCTGTCCACTGCCATCGACGCTGTACCGCGCCATGGACATGACCTTCCTGGCTGCCTGAGACGGAGGCAGCTCTGGCGCAGGTGGAGAGCCAATAATGGAACTACGATGCCATCTTCTCCCCCACCCGACGTCCAGCCCGCTCCCCCAGCCTGATCCATCCGGGAGCACGCAGGCTATACTGGCACCATAACGCTAATCAAGTCTTGGAAAAATCAGGAGCTTGACTACGGTATGACACCTCATGTACCGTGCAGTACTTGTGAGATTGTCCCGGCACGCGAGGCGCAGGAGATCGGGTCGAGAGCTGGGACGATTCTGACAGGTTGACGCATCGCACCGGGAATGGGAGCTGAAGGCGCATTCCGGACAATCTTCCTCGCTACGGGGGAGAGGTGCGGGTGCGCCTTTTTTCTTTTGAGTGGCCATTTCTGCCGTGCTGGAGTGGTAGCCATCCCTAGAGGAGCAGCGCCATGCGTAGAGGAATGTTGGCTGTCCTGGCGGTTCTGGCATTGTGGCTCGTACTGACCTGGGGCGAGGCGGCCACGCCTGCCGTCTGAGCCGATCCTCTCAGGGCCGCTGGTCAAGTTAGACATCAAGGACGCCGAGGTCGAGGCGGTCAGGGGCAAACCCAAGGGCACATTGACCATCGGTATGCACTTTGCCCTGGACCCTGGCTGGCTCGACCCGCTTGAGCACATCCCGGCCATTACCCAGCAGCACTACGATTACCTGGTGCACGACGCGCTCATCAAGCCCATGCCGCAAGGGGAGTTGACCTACAGCCTGGCCGAGCACGCCGAGGTCGCGGCCGACTTCACCAAGGCGGCCTTCCGCCTGCGCCCGGCCTCAAATTCCACGACGGCCATCCCCTCACCACGGCAGACGTCAAGTGGACCTACGAAAACTACAAAGGGGTGCACGCCAAGACGTTTCACGACAAGCTGGAGCGCATCGAGATCGTCGACGACCGACACCATCATCTTCCACTTCAAGGGGCCCTTTATCGACTTCCTGGAGCTCTACAATGGCGTCACCACCGGCATTGGCTGGATTGCTCCCCAAGCACTACTACGAGCGCGTGGGGGAAGGACGGGTTCAAATCCCGCCCCATCGGCGCCGGACCCTTTAAATTCGTCAGCCAGGAAGCGGGGGTGCAGATGGTCTTTGAGAGCCTGGGAGGAGTACTGGCGCCGGCCCCTGCCACCAAGACCATTATGGTGCGGGGCATCAGGGATCTGGCGGCCCGCATGGCTGGCCTGCAGACCGGCGAGCTGGATCTGACCTACGGCATGACCGGGAAGCTGTTGAGCCGGGTGATGGCCGATCCCAAGCTGCGCTGGAACCGCAACTTCACCGCCCCTGGTGGCTCGTGTCCCCGGCTACAACGAGCCCGACAGCCCCTTCCACGACAAGCGCGTGCGCCAGGCCGCCAGCCTGGCCATCAACCGGCAGTTCCTCGGTGCGCCAGGAGACCCAGAGTATCGGCATCCCCTGGGGCAACTGGATCAGCACGGAAATCCGCGACGCCCTGCGCGGCGACGGGCAAGGACCTGCCAGTGCCAGAGTACGACCCGGAGAAGGCCAAACAGCTGCTGGCGCAGGCGGGCTTCCTAACGGCTTTGACTTCGAATGGTACGATGCCCTTTCCACCCTACTTTGACATGGGCGAGCGCATCCTCACTGACCTGCGCGCCGTTGGCATTCGGAGCAAGATGCAGACCCTGGAGGGGCCGGTCTTCCGGGCCCAGGTCGCCCAGGGCCGCAAGGGCTACCCGGGCAACCGCACTGGTGGTCCAGAACATTGACCCGCGGCCAGGTGGCGCCAAGGCCAACATTAGCGTCTACGCCGTGTGCGGCAGCCCGTCCTCCTTCGTCTGCGAACCACGGGTCGAGGCAGCTGTGGGCGAAACATCAGGCCAGCCTCGACCTGGCTCGAACGGGAGCGCCTGGTCCAGGCGATCCAGCGTATCCTCATCGAGGAGTACTACTTCGTGCCCATCTACGTGAATCCTTTTGTGCACGCCGTTGGCCCCAGAGTCCTCCCGGAAGGCGACGGCGTCCAGCACTACTGGGACACCTCTGCACGCCCCTACCCGTGGCCCTGGGAGATCTGGGAGGTGAAAGGGGTAAGGTAGCTGAGATCGAAGTAGGGCAAGAGATGCGAGAGCCAGGCAGTATGGGTCATACGGCTGGATGCAAAAGCGCTTGACATGGCTTAGTACCGTATGTATCGTGTCCTGCTTAAAGATTGTCCAATACAACAGCAGAGCAAGCAGAGCGTTGGGACGATTGTGACGGCTTGGCGCAGCAATCTGGAAGCTGATGGCGCTTTCGGACAATCTTGTCGGAATGAGGGAAAGGAAGGAGAGCACTGACCATCGCCATCAACGAGGAGGAAGCGCCATGTGTAGGGGAATTTGTGTTGTCCTGACGGTGCTGGCACTGGGGCTGGCAGTCGCCTGGGGCCAGGGGACCACGTCCGCATCGAACCCGATCCCCTCTGGGCCGCTGGCCAAGTTGGACATCAAGGATGCCGAGATCGCGGCGGTCAGGGGCACACCCAGGGCACGTTGAATATTGGCTTTGCACTTTGGCCTCGACCCTACCTGGGTCGATCCTCTTGAGTACTATGGTCCAGCCTTTCACTTTTATTATCTGCTCCACGATGCCCTCATCAAGCCACATGCCGCAAGTGAGAGTTTACCTACAGCCTGGCCGAGCACGCCGAAATGACGGCGGACTTCACCAAGGTCGGCCTTCCGCCTGCGCCCGGGCTTGAAATTCCACGACGGCCACCCCCTCACCACTGCAGATGTCAAATGGACCTACGAAAATTACAAAGGGCTCAACTTCAAAATCTTCCGTGACAAGCTCGACCACATTGAAATCGTCGATGACCGCACCATCATCTTCCACTTTAAGGAGCCCTTCGTCGACTTCCTGGACCTCTTCAACGGCGCCTCGAACGGTATTGGCTGGATTGTCCCCAAGCACTACTACGAGCAAGTGGGGAAGGACGGCTTCAAAACCCGCCCCATCGGCGCCGGGCCGTTCAAGTTCGTCAACCAGGAAGTGGGCGTGCAGATGGCGTTTGAGGCCTGGGAGGAGTATTGGCGGCGGCCCCTGGCGTCAAGACTATCAGCGTCAAGGGCATCCGGGATCTGGCGGCGCGCATGGCTGGCCTGCAGACCGGCGAGCTGGACCTGGCCTATGGCATGACCGGAAAGCTGTTGAGTCGGGTGATGGCTGATCCCAAGCTGCGCTGGGACCGCAACTTCACGGCCCCCTGGTGGCTGACGTTCCCCGGCTACAACGAGCCCGACAGCCCCTTCCACGACAAGCGCGTGCGGCAGGCCGTCAGCCTGGCGATCAACCGGCAGTTCCTCGGCGCGCCAGGAGACCCAGGGCATCGGCATCCCCTGGGGCAACTGGATCAGCGCGGAAAATCGCGATGCGTTGCGCGGGGATGGCAAGGACCTGCCAGTGCCGGAGTACGACCCGGAGAAGGCCAAGCAGCTCCTGGCGCAGGCGGGTTTCCCCAACGGCTTTGACTTCGAGTGGTACGTGCCCTTTGTGCCCTACTTTGACATGGCCGAGCGCATCCTCACCGACCTGCGCGCTGTCGGCATTCGGGGCAAGATGCAGATGCTGGACGCGCCGGTCTACATGGCGCAGCTCTCCCAGGGCCGCAAAGGCTACCCGGGCAACCGTACTATGGTGCAGACCATTGACCCGCGACCGGGAGGTGCCAAGGCTCCTATTGGGGTCTACGCCGTGTGCGGGAGCTCGGCCTCCTTCATCTGCGAGCCGCAGATCGAGGCGCTGTGGGCCAAGCATCAGGCCAGCCTCGACCTGGCCGAACGGGACCGCCTGATCAAGGCGATCCAGCGCATCGTCATTGAGGAGTACTACTTGGTGCCGATCTACCTCAATCCCTTTGTGCACGCCGTCGGCCCCAAAGTGCTGCCGGAAGGTGAGGCTGTACACCACTACTGGGACACCCTGCACGCCCCCTTCCCGTGGCCCTGGGAGATCTGGGAGGTGAAGGGGTAAGCCGATGCGTACATTCCTCCTCGACACGCGCTTTTACAGCGTCATCACCCTGTGGCTTCTGACCAGCATTGTCTTCGGACTCGTCCGGCTCACCGGCGACCCGGTCAAGATGAAGGCGGAGGCCGGCGCCGATGAGGCGTACATGGCACAACTCCGACGGGATTGGGGGCTGACCAGCCCCTATACCACCAGTACATCAGCTTCCTGGCGAACCTGGTGCAGGGCGACTTCGGCCACTCCTTCACGAAGTCTCTCGCCGTGCGCACGATCTATTTCGAGCGCTTACCCAACTCGCTGAAGCTCGGCCTGGCGGCCTTTGTCATCTCGATGCTCCTGGGAGTGCCTCTGGGGATGCTGTCGGCGTTGAAGGCCGAACACCTGGCTGGACAGCTTTGGCAAAATGTTCGCGCTGCTCGGACTATCGATGCCGGGCTTCTTCATCGGCCTGGTCCTGGTCATCATCTTCGGCGTGGAGTTGGGCTGGCTCCCGGTGCTCGGCAAGGGCAACAGTGCGTTCGTCGGGGTGACCCGTCCACCTGGGTGGCATTCTGGTTTCAGGATTGGCAATACCTCGCCATGCCGGCCTTTGCCCTGGGCTGGTTCTTCTCTGGCGCCATGCTGCGCATCACCCGCTCGAGCATGCTGGAGATTATAGGCAGCGACTACATCAAGCTCGTGCGCCTGAAGGGCATTCCCGAATGGGTGGTGACCGTGAAACACGCTCTGAAGAACTCCTTGATTCCCATCCTGACGCTGGCCGGACTGAACCTGCTCGTGATGATCAACGTGGCGGTGGTGGTCGAAGTCGATCTTCAACTGGCCCGGCGTGGGCCAGTTGCTCTACGACGCCCTGGTCAATCGCGACTTCCCCATGGTGCAGGGGTGGTGTTGATGAGCGGGGCTGATGATCGTGATGCTCAACTTTGTGATCGATGTCCTCTACGCGCTATATCGGATCCCCGTATCCGGCTGTCGAGATAGGAGGAAGCCATGGCAACCGTGATGGCACCCCGGCAATCCACAGTCCTGGTCGCGCGCGTTGCCAGGCGCAGCCTCTTGTTGACGCGCGAGCTTCCCGTCATCCCGCTGCTGGTGCTCGCCGTGCTGACCTTCGTCGCCATCTTTGCGCCGGTCCTCGCCCCGCACAGCAAGCTGGATCCAGTAAAACCCGACGGAGGAGCAGTGTGTGGCGCGATATGATACGGCGAACTGTCCCTACGTGGATAACCTCCCCCTTCTGGCTCCAGCACGGCAGCTTCGAACCCCCCTGGGCACGGATTTCCTGGGCCGGGATATGCTCAGCCGGCTCATGTATGGCGCCCGCATTTCGCTGGTGGTGGCCCTGGTCGGCACGCTGGCCGCCGGCGTCATTGGCACCTGGCTCGGCGTCCTCGCCGGCTACCTGGGCGGCTGGTGGGACCAGATCATCATGCGCGATCACCGACGCCTGGTTGACCCTGCCCTCGCTGGTCTTTGCCATCCTGCTGTCCAGCGTGCGCGGTCCAGGCGTGTGGAATGTCGTGCTCATCTTGACACTGGTCTTCTGGAGCCGGTATGCCGCGCGTCGGTGCGCGGCGAGGTCCTGGCATCTGCGGGAGCGGGACTTCGTCAAGCTGGCGGAGATCAACGGTGATCAGCAAGACGCCGGATCATCTGCCCGGCACATCATTCCCAACGTCATGAACACCGTCATGGTGCTGTTCAGCCTGCAGGTCGGCGTGGCCGTCATCATCGAGGCGTCCGCTCAGCTTTCTCGGCGTCGGGGTGCCGCCGCCGGAGCCCTCCTGGGGTCTCATGATGGCCCAGGCGCGCGACGTCCCTGATGGAGGGCAGGTGGTGGCTCGGCGGTCTTTCCGGGCTTCTGCATCACGCATGCTGGTGCTGTCGGCCAACATGCTGGGCGACTGGCTGCGCGTGCGTCTCGATCCGCAGTTGCGCAATCGCTAGGAGCGCAGCCGGTGCCGCCGCTGTTGCAGCGTCAAGGATCTGAAGACCCACTACTTCGGCTTCGGCGGCACCCGCGTCGTGAAGGCGGTCGACGGGGTGAGCTTTCAGTCTGGAAGCGGGCGAGACGATTGGCCTGGTCGGGGAGTCGGGCTGCGGCAAGACCACCACCTGCCACTCGATTGTCCGCGTGCTCGCCCCGAGCGCGCCAGCATTGTCGGCGGCAGCATCGCAGCTCGACGGCGAGGAGCTGCTGGAGCACGAGCCCGCGCGAGATGCGCGGCAGTGCGCGGCCGGCGCATCGCCACGCATTCTGCAGGATCCGATGTCCTCCCTCGATCCCCTCTTTACCATCTACAACCAGGTGGCCGAGCCGGCCTACTACCACCGGGCCCTGCGGGGACGGCGGCTGCTGCAGCGGCGTGCAGGAGCTGCTGACGGCGGTGCGCATTCCCTCGCCCGCAGACCCGCATGCGGGAATTCCCCACCAGATGAGCGGCGGCATGCGCCAGCGCATTGTCGGCGCCATCGCCCAGGCTGGCGGCCCTCAGCTCATCATCGCCGACGAGCCCACCACCAACCTGGACGTGACCATCCAGCTGCAGTATCTCAACCTGCTGAAGGACTTGCAGCGCGCCAGTGGTGTGGCGCTGATCTTCGTCACCCACAATCTCGGCATTGTCGCCAAGATGTGCGATCAAGGTGGCGGTGATGTACGCCGGCAAGATCGTCGAGCAGCAGCCGGTGCGTGATCTGTTCTACACGCCCAGGCACCCATACACCAAGGCGCTGCTCGACTCGATGCCCAAGCTCGGGAGCAAGGAGCCGCTGTACGCCATCCCCGGGCAGCCGCCAGATCTCTCGGCTCTGCCCTCCGGGTTGTAGTTTCCACCCGCGCTGCTGCGCATGCGCTGGACCGCTGTTGGACTGAAGAGCCCTGTGAGCAGCACCTGGGCGACGGCAGGACCGTCAGGTGCTGGCTACCTCTCCAGGAGGCCAAACATGTCTGAGCCGTTGCTGGAAGTGCGGGGCCTCAAGAAGTACTTTGCGGTCGGTGGTCTCTTCTGGGCAGAAGGCGGGGCTGGGTCAAGGCGGTCGATGGGGTGAGCTTCACCATCAACCGGGCCGAGACCCTGGGCCTGGTCGGCGAGTCTGGCTGCGGCAAGACCACCACATCGAAACTTATCCTGGCCGCCGAGGAGCCTACGGCTGGCACCATTGCGTTTGCCGGACGTAACCTCGGCGCAACTCGATAGCAAGGGGCTGATGGACTACCGGCGCAAGGTCCAGGTGGTATTTCAGGACCCCTACAGCTCCCTGAGTCCGCGCATGCAGCGTCGGGGACATCATCGCGCGAGCCCATCGAGACCCATGAGCCAGCTGTCACGGCGTGAGATGCGGGCGCGTGTCGGCAGAACTGTTAGAGCTGGTCGGTCTGCAGACCCGATATGGCCCGTCTCTTTCCGCACGAGTTCAGCGGCGGGCAGCGCCAGCGCCTGGCTATTGCGCGGGCGCTCGTCGACCAACGCCCGTCTCGTCGTGCTCGATGAGCCGGTCTCGGCGCTCGACGTCTCCATCTCGCGCCCACATCATTGGCCTCCTGGAGACGCTGCAAGCAGCGCCTGGGCGTCAGCTACCTGTTTATCGCCCACGATCTGGCGGCGGTCGTCGCACCTCAGCCACCAGATTGCCGTGATGTACCTCGGGCAAGATCGTGGAGGTGGCCGAGAGCCTCGAGCTGCTGTGCCAAGCCGCTGCACCCTATACCAAGGCCCTGTTTGCCGCCTCGCTGCCCTCGCACCCCGACGAGGCGAAGGAGGAGATCGTCCTCAGCGGCGAGGTGCCCAGCGCTCTCAATCCGCCGTCCGGGCTGCCACTTCCACCCCCGTTGTCCCTTCGCCATGCCGCAGTGTGCGGTGACTGAGCCTGAGTTGGTCGAGGTATCCCGCGGCCACCAAATCGCCTGTCACCTCTACCGAGTCGTGTTGAGGTGCATGGTTGAAAAACTATGGAATAAGAAGAACGGCATGCATAATCAGTGCCATGAGCAGGGATTGGGCAAGATATCGCGGCGGTGTTTCCCGTCGGCGGCTGCCAGTGCGGCAGGTTTTGCGCTCGCTGGACCGGCCCTCGCCGAGCGCATGGTGAGACCCAGAGAGGCGCGAAACAGCACTGACGCGTGCAGAGCCAAAGCAGTGCAGCTCCTGGCCCGCTCACCTTCTCCCGTCCTGACTGCTGCCATAGTGTCCGCCGGGGCTACTACGCGAGCTTTGTCCACCGGAGATGCGTGAGCGCGATGGCCAAGAGAATGGCGCAGACACTGATGGCTGACGTTGCCATGAAGCGCTCGTAGAGCGTCCGGCCCATCACGTCGAACACCGTGAACCCCATCGTGGCCAGGACGAGGCCCGTGAGCCATTGCCAGCGGCGACCCACCTGATGCCAGCGATCAATCAGACAGACAACCGCTGGCGTTGCCAAGAGCAGCACATAGTCCCATCCCTGAGGCGACAAAAGCGGCACGAGCAGCATCAGCAGTGCGACTTCGAGGTAGGCCGGCGAGGGTACCGCGGCTCGCTTCAGCCACACAACGACGCTAAGGCCCAGAGCGGCTAGGCTCGATAAGGCTGCAAGCGTCGCTGCCGCGGCGCCGCGGCCCAACCATTTTGCCCACATACCGGCGAGCGAGATATTGTCCGACCCGAGAAGATTGGGCGCCGTAGAGCTGATAACGGTTCGATACCAGTCGCCGAACAGCTCGAGATTACCCGACCAGCCATACACCAAAGCGGGGAAAGTCACGCCGACACTGACCGCCACAAGAAACGTCGCAATCGCTCGTCGTCCTCCAGTGACGGCGAGCCACGGCACAAACAACACGCCGTACGGCTTGATGAAGAACGCGGCTGCCACACAGAGTGCCGGCGACGGCTGGGAACGCCAGATCGAGCGCGCCCAAGGCCAGCCGAGCAGCAACGCGCCGAAGACAACATTGGCTTGGCCGAGCGCCAGTTCGCGGCCGTAAAACTTGGCCATGCAGCACAGCGTGAGCCAAAACAGCCCAGAGGAGGGCAACCGCCGTTCAGGCAATAGGCGAATCGACCCAGTAGACGAGCATGAGCCCTGCCATGCACGAGAGGGTATACCAAATGGTCTTCGCATCGTCCTCACTGAACCACGCGAACGGTACCATAGCGCAGGCGAATATGGGCAGGTATTTGAACTGGTAATGGCCGTCCTCCGGACGATAGAGCGGCTCAGCGTAGAGCGCGCGTGTCGCGGCCTGTCGATAGACGGCGAAGTCGCGCATGCCGCGGCCGATGCGTATCTCGAAGAGCAACAGAGCGAGCGCGGCGCACAGGAGGGCAGAAACGAGGTGTCGCGCCATGGCGTTCACCGCGGCTTACTCCTGCCGTTTCGGACGCATGTTGACCACCAGAATCCTCTGGCGTACGTGCAGGTGCTGCAGCGCAACTTCCAGGCACTCGTTGTCATTGATACACTCGATGGCTTGTTCGAGATCGAGCTTGTACTGTGGAAGAAGGCGACTCTTCTCGCCAGCGGTCGAGACGTACATGTTCGTTCGCCTCTTCTCGCGGATACAATTGCTAGAGCATACCTTTTCTGTGCGCTTTGGTCAAAAATTCCGTTGCGGAAAGGTTGACAATGAGAGCAACGCTCAATGACATGCACGGTGGGCACACGCTTTGAGTGCGCCAGCCCTGCTGGCGCTTGCGCCGTCTGGCTGGCCATGCAGGGAGGCACAGCCCAGCTTGCCCCACCAAAGCGGGAGCATGGCTCCCGCACGCCAAGGCCACGCACCGTACCCCCCCACAGACCGCGCACACAGCAGTAAGAATGACCTTTCCGCAACGGAGGGTCAAAAACTCAGATCATGCGGCCGTCGGGGCGGACGTCGATCTCTCACGACGTGAGATACCGTGACGTAACCTCCTGCTCGGGTTAGTCAGATGACGACCTGGACGTCGCCCGTATTGCCACTGCGGTGGTCGAGGGCTGAGCACGGCAATACGCTATTGTGGGCGCAGCGTCAGCACGGCTCACATACCCAATAGGGCCACTGGGACAACGTGCATCGTCGACGTAATTGTGCTGTAATTATTGCACGTTTGTAACGGTGCGCTTACCCATTTCTCACACAGAACTCGTAGAGTTATGCATAGGCCATGGAGGTTATATTTGCAGCAACTCGTACGGTTCCTCAGACCTTGCAAAATCCTGGTGTTGTACCCATATACCTGGGCTGTCCTGGCGCTTATCCTGGGCACGCATCTGAGTTTCTCCTGGTGGTTTCAGCCCGCCCCAGCCATGCAGAGTCTGGCCGTGGGGCTCGATACACGTTTGCGGTAGTCCTGTGGGGCATGTTGGCCCTGCGGTCCGAGGCATGGCGTGCCTTGTACAACCGCATGCCGTATGAGACTACGCCCAGGCAGGCACAGAAAGTCCTGGCAGAGTGTCCACCGGCGTTTGCCATCCCAGCCCGACAGTGCCTCGAACTGGCCCAGCACATCTCCCAGGAGTTTACTGAGGACACATCGCGTCACGAGCTCGATGCCTTGATCAAGCAATATCGCCCGCCTGGCACACGCCCATCGGACGCTGCACCTGCGTGCCCAACGCTTTGGGACACCTGAGCAAAAAGCGGCTATGGCGGCCATGCTCCAAAAACATATTGTCTCCGCCGAAACACACGTTAAAAACTTTGCAGGCGTTCAGCGGCAATCTCACACTCCTCTCGGCGAGCGTCGCCACCGATGAACGCGCCACTCCAGGAGCTACACTTCATGAATCAAGGATTGCAAGAAGTCCTACAGGAGTTCAACGATGCGCACAAGTAGATTGGTGGTGCTGGCCCTGGTACTGCTGGGCGTCATAGCCGGGGTGCTGGTGTGGCAACTGGGCACTCCCAGAGATCTCACCTACCCCCAGGCGGTCGCCCAACTCGATAGCTTACTCAAACGCGTCACCCGGTCTGAGAGCACTGTCACCCGGAAAGAGGTGGTCACCGTGGTCACCATGGACAAAGCGGAACTCCACCAGACCTTGCCAGATATAAGTAAATATGATCTCGTCGTGAACCCTCCCATCTCGGCGAATGAGGTGGCGGTAGAAATTTTTGCTTCTGTGGAAAAAGCCGGGAAGGGTTTTGATGGCTGGATGGTGGAGGTCGCCAATGATTTCAACCGCAGTAACCTGCGCTTACGCAATGGCCACATCGCCAGAGTGAAAATTCGCGCCATTGCCTCGGGCGAAGCCTATCAATTCATGGCCGCGCAGAAATATCTGCCCGACGCCTATTCTCCCTCCCACGCCCTGTGGATACAGATGCTCGCCGCCCGCAACATCCCCCTCATCCCCATTACCGAACGCCTCCTGGGGAATACGGCTGGGATTGTCATGAAAGAGCGGGTGCAGCGGACCTTACAAGAGAAGTATGGGACCGTCGGCGTCCGACAAGTCATTGACGCCGTGACGCAGGGCAGTATTGCCATGGGCTATACCGATCCCTTTGTCAGCAGTACTGGACTGAATTTCCTCGTGACGGTGCTGGCCACTTTTGCGCAGGGGGATACCTCACGCCTGCTGGCAGACGATGTCGTGAGCGCCTTTACAGCCTTCCAGCGTGGCGTCCCATTTGTCGCGCTCACGACCCTCCAGATGCGCGATTCTGTACAGACACGACGGGTCATTAGAGGCGTTCGTCATGGAGCGTGCTATCTTTGCCAAGACGCCCGTGTTTCAGGCAGGGTATACCTTCATCCCTTTTGGCATCCGGCACGACAGCCCGCTCTACGGTATTGGTGCTCTGCCAGCAGAGAAACAGGAGGTGTTGCAGCAATTTGCCCAGTTCGCCTCCCAGGCCCCCGCACAGAAGCTGGCAACGGAGTATGGGTTCAATCAGTTATCCGACTACACGCCCGCCTTTGCGCCTCCCCCAGGCGAGGGGCTCATTGAGGCGCAGCGCCTGTGGAAGCGTAAGAAAGATGCTGGGCGCCCTATCGTGGCCGTCTTTCTTGGAGACGTCAGTGGTTCCATGGAAGGCGTGCCCCTACGCAATCTCAAACGTGCCCTGATGGCTGGCAGCCAGTTCATTGATCCGGAGAACTCGATTGGCCTGGTCGTGTTCAACCAGGAGGTCAAGCCACTGCTCCCCGTGGGCAAATTCACCCTGAACCAGCGGGCGTTGTTTACGGCCGCGGTGCAGGACATGCAGCGCTGGCGGGGGGACGGCGATGTATGACGGTATCCTCGTGGCCCTCAAAATGCTCGTAGCCGCTAAGGCCAAACAACCGGACTGTAAACCACTGCTGATTGTCTTAACGGATGGGGAAACGAATACCGGTCTCGAGTTTTGACAAAGTCAAGCCGGTGCTCGCTGGCGTCAAAATTCCCATCTATACGATTGGCTACAACGCCAAGCTGGACATCTTGCGGCAAATCTCCGCCATCAACGAGGCCGCCAGTCTGAATGCCGACGAGGGGGACATTGCCTACAAAATTGGCGCGTTGCTGAATGCTGAGATGTAACGGAGGCCGCTATGAAACAGTTTCTGCTCTGGTGTGTGGTGTTCTTGGGATTGTATGGGGTGCTGAGCAGTGCCTACCACCTGCACCTCACACGTCATCCCAGGAGAGTACTCGTCGCTGTCGATACCTCCTTTCCCATGCAAGCGGTGTGGTCCCAGGTGCCTGACACGCTCACCGCCCTCGAGACACAGCGCTACACCCTCTTCAGTCTCATCACTGACAAAGCCAGAATCCACCCCTGGCAGTCCCAGGCTTGAGCTGGGCCATCTCCAGCCCTATGCGCCCGCGCCCTGGCTCAGATGCTGGACCCGCACAGGTATCCTGAGATGGCTGCGGCAGATCAGATATACGTGGTGACTAATGCCATCAATAGCGCGGTACTGGCGCAAGATAAGCGCTGGCACATGGTGCAGCTCCAGCCCTTGGCGCCGTGAACGTTAAGAGGAGCCCGAACTCCCTCTTCCCTCAGGAGAGGGGACACGGGCGGAGTGGCCGCTGACCGAGGGTGGTCCAGCTCACCCTGTAAGAGCTGGTTGATGGCCGTGTAGAGATCGTCCGGTCGTATGGGCTTGGCCATGTAGGCGTCCATGCCGGCGGCGAGACACTGCTCGGCATCGCCCTGCATGGCGTGGGCCGTCATGGCAATAATCGGGACATGGGTTCCGGTCCCGCACTCCTGCGTACGAATGGCCGCAGTGGCTTCCAGGCCGTCCATCTCAGGCATCTGTACATCCATCAGCACCAGGTCACAGGACTGCTGCGCCAGGGCTGCGATCGCCTCTTTGCCTGTGCTCGCCACTGTGACCGTGTGGCCCCACTTCTCCAGCAGGCGGACGGCAAGCCTCTGGTTCACCACATTGTCCTCAGCCAGCAAGACGTGTAAGCCTTGCCGGTGCTCCCGTACCGTGTGCCGGGTGACCAAAGCAGGGGTGGACGTCTGGGATATAGCCCCCAGCGTCAGCAGTATGGCGTCCCACAGCTCGTCCTGGGTAACAGGTTTTGTCAGGTACGCGGCAATGCCAAGTTCACAGCAGCGGACAGCGTCTCCGCGTTGGCCCCGGCAGTGGAGCATCATGATGGTGGTCCTGGCCAGCCTCGGGTCCTGCTTGATCTGGGCTGCCAGGATGAACCCGTCCATCTCCGGCATCATGGCATCGAAGCAACACCAGGGGAAAGGCTGCGCCCACGTCGCGTGCCGGCGCCAGCATGGCCAGCGCTGCCGGGCCGCTCTCGACGCTGACGGGTCGCATGCCCCAGTGCGCCAGGAGTTCGTGGAGGTTGCGCCTGTTGGTGGCGTTATCATCGACAATCAGCACAGGCAACGCATGGAGCCGGACGGCAGCCGCAGACGCGCGCTGGTCTACATCCCCGCGCTGAACGCCAAAGCGGGCTCTAAAGTGAAAGGTGCTCCCCTGTCCGACCACGCTCTCTACCCAGAGCTGCCCCCCATCAGTTCGACTAACTGCCTGGAGATCGTCAGGCCCAGCCCGGTGCCGCCATACTGGCGCGTCGTAGACCCATCGGATTGCGTGAACGGCTCAAAGATCAGCCGCTGCTTGGCCTCCGGAATGCCGATGCCGGTGTCGCGGACGGCCACGTGCAAGAGCACGGTCTCATCGCTTTCCTGGTCTTGAGCACTAGTGTCCGTCTCAAGCTGCATGTCGACTGCCACCTCGCCCTGGGTGCAGAACTTAATGGCATTGCCGACCAGGTTCACCATGACCTGGCGCAAGCGACCCGGGTCGCCTATGAGCACGTCTGGAACCTCGGGTTGGACACGGCAGGTGAGCTCCAGTCTCTTTTCGTGTGCCCGCAGGGCCAGCGCTTTCAGCGTCGAGCCCACCGTATCACGCAGGCGAAAAGCGATGCACTCGAGGGAGAGCTTGCCGGCCTCGATCTTGGAAAAATCGAGGATGTCGTTGAGAATCTCCAGCAAGGACTCGGCTGAGGTCTTGACGGTGGTCAAATACTCACCCTGTTCAGGCGTGAGCTCCGTGCCGAGCGCCAGTTCGGTCATGCCGAGGATACCGTTCATAGGGGTGCGGATCTCGTGGCTCATATTGGCCAGGAATTCGCTTTTGACACGCGTGGCGAGTTCAGCGGCACGGCGGGCTTCCGCCTCGGTGGCGTATAACGCCGCGTTGCGGATGGCCACGGCGGCCTGAGCCACCAGGCTGTCGAGGAGTGCCTGGTCGTCAGGGCTGAACTGAAAGGGCTGCCGACCTGAGAGAATGAGCACACCGAGCAGTGCGTCCCGGTGGAAGATGGGCACACCAAGCAGGCTTCTAAGGCCGTGGGCCTGATACCAATCACGGGCAGCAGTGCTAATCCGTGCATCGTCGAAGATGTCAGGGATGTGGAGGGTCTGGCGGTGTGTGGCAACCCATCCGGCGCTATGCTCGCCGAAGCGCATCTGTGTGGGGGTGTGAGCCGCGCGTAGCCAATCGTCTGAAGCGGCTCGCAGCTCCAACGTTTGCGAGGCCTCAGCAGCGATCCAGATACGCACGCGCGGCACATCCATGAGCGTGGCGGCAGCCATGGTAATTTCACGCAGTACGTCGTCCATATCGAGCGAGGCGGAGATGAGTTGGTTGAGGGCGCGTCATCGTGTCGAATCGCCTGGCGCGGGCCTCGAGCGCCTCATAGAGCTGGGCGTGCTGGATGGCGATGGCTGCCTGGTCGGCGAACGACGTCAGGTACGCCAGTTCGTCTGGACTATATGCGTAGGGCCACGTGGTGTGGAAGATCAATACCCCGAGCACCTCATCGCGGACGGCAATGGGGGAGTCCAAGGAAGGTGCAAATACCATGCTCCCGGTGATGTTGGACAAAGGGATTCTGGGGGTGGCTCTGGACATCGGCAACGAACAACGGCTTGCCGGTCTTTGCCACTATCCCTGACAACCCGCCTTCCAGAGGCACCTCAAGCCCCAGGGGCAGCAGCCCGTCAGTCGACACCCCGACGCGCAACACCTGCGCTGCCTTATCGACAAGCAGCACTCTGACATGTGAGGTCCCGGCAATGCGCGAGGCTTCCTCAGCGATGCGGGTGAGGATGCCCTGGAGATCCAGGTCGGCCATGACCGTATGCGTCGCCCGCAGGAGTGCCCCCACCTCCTCACAACGTTGCACTGCGGTACCGTGGAGCCGGGCGTTCTCGATAGCAATAGCCGCCTGCGGCAGCAAAGAGCGTCAGCAGGTTGCGGTCCGCCACGGTAAACGGCCTGCCGACCCCATGCGGGTTGAGCAGCACGAGCACCCCTACAAGTCGGTCCCGATAGAGCAGGGGCTCAGCCAAAACCGTCATAGCGCCGGTGCGTTCCTTCAGGGCAGGGTGCGCCAGTGGTGAAGTGCGGTAGTCCTCAACGATCACACCTTCCCGGCGTTGGGCAACGGTCCCCGCGATGCCCTCGCCAAGACCAAGGCGCACCTCGCGTATCCACTCCTCATAGCCATGCCAGGCATGGGGCATAAGGACCTGCGTGGCCTCGTCCCAGAGGTAGAGCACGCCTGATTGCGTACCGACAAGCTCGACAGCGCGCCGCGTAATGAGGCCCAGCAGGGTGGTCAGATCAAGTTCTCGCGTGATCTCAACAGCCACGTCCCGCACCGCCTCGAGCCGCGTGGTCCGCTCCGCCAGCGCCTCTTCGACCCGCCTGTATTCGGCGATTTCCGCCGCCAATTCTCGGCTCCGTTGTGCCACCTTGGTAAGGCTTTGCGCCTGCGCCCTAAAGAGCAGAAAGAGCACGAGGCACAGCGCCAGACCACCAGCGAGGGCAATCGACCAGGCAATGTTCTGTCCATGCCCACTCTGCAAGTTGGCCTGGACGAAGAAGCGAGGAGAGCGTAAAGCCTATGAGCAGTGCCATAGCACTGATACAAAGGAAGCGCAGAGTAATGAAGCGGTCGAAGGGTGGGACCTTCATCGCTCCAGCCTTCGCGAAAGATACACGCGCTGCTCCATGGGTTCTCCAGGCTTTGGTGGCGCCTGCTTAAAGCACACAGTCTGTGCGCCGAAGGGGATCTCTGGTGGCAAGGGCTTCTCGAATCCTCCACGACCTCCTTACTATATCGGACGTCCTGGAGAAGAGCTTGAGGCGTGCGCGGGAGATGACGTCTTGCATGCCGGCTGTCGCATAGATAGGATTACACGGTTGCACCGCTGGCATACGCAGATAGGCGAGCGCGGCAGGCTCTTCAGCAGTGGCAGGCATCATGGCACAGATCCTCGTGGAAAACCTGACGAAAACCTTTCGGGTGGCCACAACGCCGGGCCGGCTTGTGGGGGGCTTTGACGGGGCTCGTGCATCGCACGTACCACGACATTTCGGCGCTGGCCGGCATTGACTTTACGATTGAGGAAAGCGAACTCGTGGGCTACATCGGCCCGAACGGCGCCGGCAAATCAACCACAGTCAAGATCCTGTCCGGCATCCTGGTGCCGTCCGCCGGACGCTGTGAGGTCAACGGGGTGACCCCGTGGAAAAATCGTCTCCAGCACGTGCAGAACATTGGGGTGGTCTTTGGACAACGCACGCAACTGTGGTGGGATCTCCCGGTCGTCGAATCGTTTGAAGTGTTGCGCGCCATCTATCGCATTCCTGCTGCCGTGTTTCAGAAGAATAGGACACGCCTGATCGAGCTCTTGCAGCTCCAGGATCTCCTCGATATCCCCGTACGCCAGCTCTCCCTTGGGCAGCGCATGCGGAGTGACCTGGCAGCCGACGTTATTGCATGGGCCGCGCCTCCTGTTTCTCGATGAGCCGACGATTGGTCTCGACGCCGTCTCGAAGCTGGCGGTGCGCGATTTTATCAAAATGCTCAATCGCGACGACGGGGTAACGGTGATTCTCACGACGCACGATATGGACGATATTGAGGCCCTGTGCCAGCGTGTGCTGGTGATCGGACGTGGCAAAATCGTCAGCGACGGCAGCCTGGCGGCTCTGCGCGCCACGGTCAGCCACGAGCGTCGGCTGATCGTCGATCTGGTCAACGCGCAGGAGGTCGTCGAGGAACCTGCCGCACGCCTCGTTGAGCGCCATGGTCGTCGTGTGGAACTCGCCTTTGATCCGCGTGAGGTCTCACCGGCGCAACTGATTCGCGTATCGCCGCAAAACATGCCATCCAGGACCTCTTCGTCGAGCATCCGCCCATCGAACGGATTATTGCCGACCTCTACGCCAAGCATGGTGAACTCGAGGTATGAAGCGCTTCCTCCCCTATAGGGCTGTCGTCAGCGCACGCTATCGCATGCTCCTGCAGTATCGCGCGGCAGCGTTCGCCGGCCTGGTCACCCAGTGCTTCTGGGGTGCCATCAGGCTGATGATTCTGGCGGCGTTTTATGCGGCCTCAACGCAGGCCCAACCGATGTCTCTGCCAGAAGTGGTGGCCTATATCTGGTTGGGCCAGGCCTTCTTCGGCATGCTGCCATGGAATATCGATGAGGAATTTGCCCAGAAGGTCCGCGACGGTTCGGTCGCCTATGACCTACTACGGCCTGTGGATCTGTACGCCTTCTGGTATAGCCACACCCTGGCCTATCGCACTGCCCCGACGACCCTGCGTGCCATCCCTCTGGGGCTCCTGGCGATGCTGGTGCTCCCACGCCTCGGTCTGGCGGAGTGGGCTTTAGGAGCGCCGCCTTCCGGGGTGTCGGGTGTGCTCTTTGGCGTGTCTCTCGTGGGCGCCGCGGCGTTGTCTACCGCCATCACGATGCTGTCGCACATCTCCTTGCTGTGGACTATCTCCGCCGCTGGCATGGACCGTATCATGCCGGCGGTGGTCACCGTGTTTGCCGGGATGGTGATCCCGTTACCGTTGTTCCCTGACTGGTTGCAACCCTTCCTCCGCTGGCAACCGTTTCGGGGCTGGTCGATGTGCCTTTCCGTATCTACAGTGGTAACATTCCACCGACCGTAGCGCTGCGCGAGATCGTCTCCCAGGGGCTATGGGTGGGATGCCTCGTGTGGCTGGGCCGCGTTCTGCTAGCGCGGGGCACACGGAAATTGGTCGTCCAGGGCGGATAGGATCATGGCCATAGGTGATGAGTCTCAAGCTCTACTGGCTCTATGTCAAGCTCTCTGTCCGGGCGCAACTGCAATACCGCGCGGCGTTCCTCCTGGCAGCGCTCGGGCAGTTCCTCGTTACTGGCATTGAATTTCTGGGCGTCTGGGCCCTCTTTGAGCGCTTTGGTCGCCTGCACAGCTGGAGTTTGCCAGAAGTCGCGGTCTTTTATGGCCTGGTGAATTGTACCTTCGCCTGTGCTGATGCCCTCTCCAGCGGCTTTGATCAGTTTGGCGCACTGTACATTAAGACTGGACATTTTGATCGGCTGTTACTCCGTCCGCGCAGCACCATCTTGCAGCTCGCCGGACACGAGCTGGCCCTCAGACGCATCGGGCGCTTCGTGCAGGGTCTTATCGCGCTGCTCTGGGCGGCTTCCGTGCTCAACGTCGAGTGGTCGTTTGGACGGGTGAGTTTAGTGCTCTTTACGGTCCTCGGTGGGGCCTGTTTGTTCTTTGGGCTCATTATCATGCAAGCGACGACTGGCGTTTTGGACCACCGAAACCCTCGAAATCATGAACACGTTAACCTACGGGGGTGTGGAGTCTGCCCAATATCCCATGGCCATCTACCACGTTGCCTTTCGCCGCTTCTTCACCTTTGTGGTGCCGCTGGCGTGCGTCAGCTATTTCCCCGTGGTGGGGGTGTTGGGAATCGCTGATCCCCTGGGCTCACCCCGGTGGTTTCAATACCTTGCCCCAGTCTTCGGCATCCTGTTTTTGAGTGCCTGCCTCGTACTGTGGAAGTGGGGTATCACGCACTATACCTCTACGGGCAGCTGACGGTCTACGCTGTATGGCGTAGACCATGGTGCCCTCTCACCCGCACAAGGAGCCCATCCATGGCGACAGAGACTGCGACAACGCCCCATGTGCCCAGCCGCCCCTTCACGGGGAGCGCATACCTGATTCCACTCACAGACGTCCGGTACTTGACGCTATCTCAGGTGAAATCTACACTCTCACAAGCTCGTGAGGAGGAGAGACTGACGAGCATTACCGTGCCGTGGTGGCAAGGAGAGACGACATGGCTATAGACAATGGGCAACCCAGGTGCAACTGCCACCTCAGACAGATCCGCCGCGCCATCCATGCGAGATATTACCGACCATGTATGATTTGCCCAGTGAAGATCCCGAGGAGCCTGGTTTGCCCGATGAATTTCACGACTACCAGCCGCAACTGCTGCGTGAGACTTTTCAACCGCCCCGGTATATGCCGGACCGCTTCTTTGTCGGCACGGATTTGAATCTCTACTATCATGCTGGGCCATCCCGCCTGGCACAAACGCCCCGACTGGTTCGCGGTCCTGGGAGTGCCGCGTTTGTACCACGAGCGGGATTTGCGCCTGAGTTATGTCATGTGGCAGGAAGGCGCGGCGCCGTATGTGGTGGTGGAGTTGCTCTCGCCGAGCACGGAGCGCGAGGATCTGGGACGACACTGACCGTGATCCGGACGAGCCACCCACCAAATGGACCGTCTACGAGCAGATCTTGCGGATTCCGTATTACGTGGTGTTTAGTCGCTATACGGATGAGGTGCACTATTTTGAACTCACGGGCGGTCAGTACCGCGAGATCCAGCCAGCAGAGCCAGCGTCTGTGGCTACCCGAAGCGGGCGTCGGTGTGTAGGTCTGTGGTTTGGGACCTATCAGGGACTCGAACGGCAGTGGTTACGGTGCTATGATGCCAGCGGGGCCTGGATTCTGACGCCCCACGAACAGGAACAGCAACGTGCAGCGAGCAGGCAGACCAACGCGCTGAGCGCAGACAGCGGGCTGAGCAAGAACGCCAACGCGCCGAGCAGGCAGTATCAGCGGGCCGAGCGTCTGGCCGCACAGCTCAGAGCCTGGGGATCAATCCAGAGCAGTAGTGCATAGACTCAGGACAGGACGTGTCAACGTCCCTCCTGCACGGAGGGAGACCGCAACGCTGCTCAGCGACGCCAGCCATAGCCACTCATCAGACCCCGGAGGTAGGCAATCTGCCCGCTATGTTGTGCCGAGTCGCCGCAGACACCCGCCAGAGCTCTCCACGCCGGACGCTTCTCCCGGTGTGAGATACGATCGGTTGCACAAACTGTGTCGGGGTGAGCTTGGACACGCGCTCGACCGTCCGCGGTGTGCCGCGTCTACATAGCCAAACAGCACAGCACGCTCGATCCGGAAGGCCGTCACTTGGGCCGACGTATCGCCCATCCCGGTGCGTTCGCCTGGCATCCCACACCGTTCGGCCCAGCCGTCACGTACCCAGACTTGCGGTTCGCCACTGATGGTGGCGCTGATGGCGATCTCGCCAGCGGCTGGTGCCACACCAGCCAGGCGATGGAATTCGTCTCGGCCGTCGGCTGGTAATACAACTGCTCGTCCGTTAAGCCGTCGGTCGCCTTGCTTGAGCGAGCGGTGCGCCGCTTCCAAAGAGCGCGATGATGAAGTTGGTTCCAGATCCACGGCATCGCTTGTCACACGGCCTCCTTATGGTGCATCATGCTTCCACCTACGCCAGCGCCGCGCTGCACCTGGGGGAGCCAGGAACGTCATGTCCATGGCCGAGCACACTCAGCGTGCGCCGTGCAGGCGCGCACCCATATGTCGCGCGACGTGCGCTACTGCGGCGTCGCCTTCAGCGTTGGGTGCGGCCTGCTCCGGCGCTGTGCGCACGACCTCGCGATACAGCGGTCGACGAGTCGCTCGAGGTCCGGGTCGGCGTGTCGACGGCGCCAGTCAGGCGCACCAGCAGCGTCGAGGAGCGTCTGCACCAGGTCCCTGCGCCGCCTGTTGCGCGGAGAGGCCGATGACTTTGCCCTCGTCGTAGGCAATGGTGGGTTCATTGAGAGGGTGCCGATGCCGCCAGAGAACAGAAGCACGATGTCGGCACTCCGGACCGCGATGACGTTGCGCCCTTTGAACCCAAAGCCGGAGTAGATCACGACCGTTGAGGAGCACGGCGGGGTCCCGTAGAGCGCGGCGTGCTCAACGGCGGAAGGCGCCGGAGAGATGCCCACCGACAGCCCGCCGTGCTGGCTATGCACTTCGACGACGCGCCCTGGAATGCCATCGAGCTCACCCGTAATCAGCACGCACGACGCCGCGGCAAGTCTTCTGGCCCAGTCGCTGGGCGAGGTCGTCGACGCGGTGCAAGTCCTCGGCTGAAATCGAGGTGCTCGCCGAGGCCCATCACGCCGATCTTTATAGGCGGTCTTTGCATGGTCCTCTCCAGCGGCAGTGAGACGTTGTTGGGCTATCGGTCACTATTTTTGCCTGAGACCCCTATGACCCAGCTCCTCCAGCAACGCCTTGGCCTCCTGGAGGTCGGCGGTGTCAAACCCTTCGGTGAACCAGCCATAGACCTGGGCCAGCAGCTCGCGGGCTTCGGCGCGCTTGCCCTGCTGCTGCCACAGGCGACTCAGGCTCATAGGCAGCACGCAGCTCCCAACGATCTTGGCCTGCTGGCGGCGGGCCACATCGAGGGCTTGTTGCAAGCAGGCTTCAGCCTGAACCTGATCGTCCGGGCAGACCGGCGCAAGCAGCAACTCCCCATTGCACGATGCAGATCTCGGCCTCCTCGAAGCGCTCCCCAGATTGTGTCCACCACCGCCAGCGCCTCTGCCAGCATGGCGCAGCCCCTCTGTCGTACCTGTCCCTCTGCCCATACGCCTCGGCCACGCAGGGCCAGAAAATACGGCACGATCCGCCTTTGCCCCCGTGGCCTGCCAGGCGGCCAGGCCCTGACGCATCTGGGCGATTCCCTGCCTCGCCCTGCCCCTGCGCGGCCAGCGCCCAGCCCCCGCAGTACCGTCCCGAACGCTAATAAACGCAGATCCCTGCCTCCGTCGCGAGCGTACACGACGGCCTCTGCTCGCATCTTGCGCCGCTTGAGCCCTCGTCGGAATGGAACTGCGGCCCATAGGCGGCAAGGCCAGGGCATACGCCAGGCTGAAGGATGAGACAGTCCTTGGGCCATGGTCAGCGCCTTATGGCTTTGCCGGAGGCCTGGTCTGGATACCCGAGCAACCAGAGCGGGCCGCACCACATAGGCGAGGCAAAATACGCCAGAGATCAATGGCCAGCAGAGCAAGGCCAGCAGAGCGGTGCTGCTGCGGGATCATAGAGGGCGATGCCCTTGCTCGAGGTGCTCTGCGGGCGAGCGGACAATCTCGCCGAGATGCAGTAAGGCCCCGGCCAGCGCGCTGATGGGCCCGCTAGGAGGAGTGCAGGGTCTTGTGCAGCGCTGTGCCAGGCTGAGGAGCTGCTCCCGAGCCTCCCGCGCCGTCCGGCATCTGGCTCCGCAGGGTATATAAAATACGCTAATCCCCACAACACCTGGAACAGATCTGCGGGTCTGCTCGACGTGCTTGGCACAGTTCCCGCGCCACGTGCGTAGACCTGTCGCACTTCTGGAGCCGCAAAGCCCTTGATCACCATCAACGCTGGCCCAAGGGTAGTCTGCAAGTCCAGCTCTTGCTGGAAGCGCTCGGGGTTGCCTGCGAGGGTCGCGAGCACCTCCAGCCCCTTGGTGAGGTGGCTGATCGCCTCCAGATGAGCCGAGCGCTGGATAGCGCGCTGGCCTGCCCGCTGCCAGTAGGAGATGGCTTGCGCTCACGAGACCTGCCTCGGTGTAGTGATGCGCCAGCAGTTCGGGCTGCGTCTCCACCGTCTCAGGAAACTGCGCTTCCAACGCCTGGGCAAGCTGCTGATGGTAGTGTTGCCGCGTGCTCGTCAGCAACGACTGATAGGCCACCTGCTGGGTCAGGGCGTGCTTGAAGGTGTAGGCGCGCTCCGGGAAGAGGCGCGTCTCGTAGAGGAACTCGGCGGCCTGGAGGTGCGCCAGGCCGCGATGCAGCGCCGCCTCGGGCAGCTCGGCAATGGCCTGCAGCAGGGGGAAGGGCACCTCGGTGCCGATGACCGCAGCGGCCTGCGAGGAGCTGCTTCTCCTCTGGGGGCAGCCGGTCGATGCGCGCCGCCAGCACCGCCTGCACCGTCGCTGGCACCTGGATGGTCGGCAGGGCTCTGCGCCAGGCGATAGGCGCCCGGCTCGCCCACCAGCACCCCGGTCTCGACCAGGGTGCGCACGCTCTCTTCCAGGAAAAACGGATTGCCCTCCGTGCGCGCGATCAGCAGCCGCTTGAGCGGCGCCAGGCTGGGGTCCTGCCCCAGCAGGGCGTCGAGGACATGCCTCGGCGCTCGCCGGCGGCAGCGGATCGAGCCGCAGTTGCGTATAGTAGGTCTTGCTGCCCCAGCCGTGCTGGTACTCGGGGCGGTAGTTGACCAGCAGCAGGAGGCGGGCCGTCGGCAGGCTCTCGATGAGGCTGTCGAGCAGGGCCTGGGTCTCGGCATCGATCCAGTGCAGATCCTCGAACACCAGCAGCAGCGGCTGCACCTGGCTCTCGCGCAGCAGCACGCGCTTGAGCGCCTCGAGGGTACGCTGGCGGCGCTGTGGGGGCTCGAGCGTGCGGAAGGGGCTGTCGTCGGGCAGGACGTCCAGCAGCCAGAGGAGGGCGGGGATCGTCTCCTGCAGGGCCTCGTCCAGCGTCAGCACCTGCCCGGTGACCCTGGCCCGGACGGTGCGCGGCTCATCGGCGTCCTCGACGTGGGCGTAGCGCTTGAGCAGGTCCACGACCGGGAAGTAGGGGTGGCCTTGCCGTAGGACACCGAGGCACTCTCCAGCACCCGCCAGCCCTGCGTGTGGTGGGCGTGGACACCCTCGTACACCAGGCGGGACTTCCCCACCCCGGCCTCGCCCACCACGGCCACGACCTGGCCGTGGCCAGCGCCGGCCTGGTCGAGCGCCTGCGCGCAGGGCGGCCATTTCCGTCTCGCGCCCGACAAAGCGGGTGAGGCCACGCGCGACCGCAGCCTGGAGGCGGCGGCGCAGCGCGCTGGCCCCGACCAGCTCGAACACCTCCACCGGCTCTGTCATCCCCCTGACCGGTATTGGTCCCAGCGCGCTGCACCCGCACCAGGCCCTCGACCAGCCGCAGGGTCGCGGCGGTCAGGCGAATCGTCCCGGGCGTGGCCAGTTGCTCCATGCGCGCCGCCAGATGCGTCGTCTGTCCCACCGCCGAGTAGTCCATGTGCAGGTCGTTGCCAATGGCGCGGACCACGACTTCCCCGGAGTTGAGCCCCACCCGGATACGCATCTCGATGCCGTGGGTGCGGCGCACCGCTTCGGTGTACTCGCGCATGGCGGTCTGCATGGTCAGGGCGGCGTAGCAGGCGCGCAGGGCGTGGTCCTCATGGGCCAGCGGCGCCCCGAAGAGGGCCATGATGCCGTCGCCCAGCACCTGGTTCACCGTGCCCTCGAAGCGGTGCACGGCGTCCATCATAGCGTGCAGGGCGGGATCGAGGAGCTGCTGGGCGGCTTCCGGGTCGAGGTCGCTTGATCAGCTCGGTCGAGTCTTTGATGTCGGCGAACAGCACCGTGACCTGCTTGCGCTCGCCTTCCAGGGCGCTGCGGGAGGTCAGGATCTTCTCGGCGAGATATGGTGGGGTGTAGGTCAGCGGCGCCCGGCCATGGTCTGGAGCTGGTGCGGAGGCGGGGACAGCGGGTGAGGCGGTGTCGCCAGTCCAGACCAGCATCTTGCCCTCCTGGTCCCTGGCGAGCTGGTGCACCTCAACGATTTCGTCTTTCAGAACCTCCAGCAGCGTGTCGTCCAGCTGGAATTGCACCTTGAGCGCGCGATACGAGACACGTCCGCGACGCCGAAGCATCTCCAGTGCCTGCTCCAAGACCTCGTCAAAGGTCACGGCCTCTCCTCCACAGCGCCGATTACCTGCCTGGGCTCGCTCACCGCTCCATCATATCAGAACACGGCATGCGGCTCCATACGGAACGGCGGTTGCGGTGAGGGTAGGAAGATCTGTCGAACGTACACGCCTGGATTCTGGCGATAAAACCCTGCTACTATAGAGGGAAAACGTCGCGAGACGCAGAAAGGAGACAGCGATGGCACAGGCACCGATTCTTTCCTCCGATTCCCATGTGTTTGAACCACCGGATCTGTGGACGACACGGATTGATGCAGCGTTTCGGGACCGTGCGCCCGTATGCAACGGCTCAATGGCGTCGATCAGCTGGTGGTAGAAGCGCACCAGGTGATCGCCGGTATCGGGCTCATCTCCAATGCTGGAGCCCGCTTTGAGGCTCCTGAAACGATCTCATCGCAGGGGCGTTTTGAGGACGTCCATCAGGGCGGGTATGATCCGGCGCAACACCTGAAGGATATGCAGCTTGATGGGGTGGCATGGCGAGGTGCCTCGTACCCGTCGCAGGGCCTCTTCTACTTCAAGGTGGCTGATACACCGCTCATGTCAGCGATTTTCCGGGCCTACAATGACTGGCTCGCGGAATTTTGCCGCACGGATCGGAGCGGCTCAAGGGTATTGCCATGATCAACCTGGACGACGTCCAGGACGGCATCGAAGAATTAGAACGGACGGCCAACATGGGCTTTGCCGGGGCCATGATTACCGAGTATCCGCTCGAGGACAGGCGCTACGACCAGCCGGAGTACGAACCGTTCTGGGCCGCCGCCCAGGCCCTCGACATGCCGCTGAGTCTGCACACGGCCACGCGCACGGCAAAGGAAAATCCGTGGCGCAGGGGAGAGAACGCTGCGCGACGCCAGCAGCAGGGCCACGAAAGTCTTTTATCCGGCGACTTCGATGTGCGACATGATCTTCTCGGGCGTGTTCGAGCGCTATCGCCAATCTCAAGCTGGCGATCGTGGAATTTGAGCTGGCCTGGGTGCCGCACCTGCTCGCCTCCATGGACTACACCTACCGCGAACGCCATGAGGAGGCTTTATATAGGTTTAAGGATGGCATGTGTCCCAGTGACTTTTCCATCGCAATGTCTTGCTGAGCTTCCAGGAGGATGACGATCGGCATCCGCCTGCGGGACGTTATTGGCGTGGACAACATGATGTGGGGCTCCGATTATCCCCATAGCGAGTCCACGTTCCCACAGTCCCGGCAGATTTTGGCGCAGATCCTGGCCGGCGTGCCCGAGGACGAATAGCGCCAAGATCGTTGGCAGGCAACACCGCTCGCCTGTATCACTTTGATGTGGCGCGGATCGCTTAGGGGCTCTCTACAAATTAGACTATCCCAAATTATGTGGTATGCTCCAGATAACCCCTTGCTGGAGGTACCTCATATGGAGCTCACCGATTCCCTCAAGGCACTGCTTCCTGGACACAGCTCGCTCCCTCAAAGGCAGCGCCCGCCGGCTCTTTATGGCCCGTACAGTCAAAGAACTGGGGCCAGGCGGGACAACGGCGCGCGGAACGTGAACTCGGCTGGAGCCGGGTGACCATCCGCAAGGGCACCCATGAGTGGGAAAGTGGTTTCACGTGTCTGGATGCCTTTGCCGCCCGTGGTCGGAAGCCCGTGGAAGCCCACTTGCCCACCTTGCTGCGTGATATGGAAAGCCATCGTCGATAGCCAGAGTCAGACTGATCCGCAGTTTCGCACGACACGGCGCTCTATACGTCTGAGTGCCGCAGAAGTCCGACGCCAACTCATCGCCCAGCACGGTTACGCTGATGACGCGCTCCCCACGGTGCACGACCCTGACGACCAAACTCAATGCCCTGGGGTACTACTCCCAAGAAGGTCGCCAAAGTCAGCCGCAAAAACATCCCGAAACCGACGCGATCTTCGCCCAGGTAACCCACATGAATCACAGCGCTGATGCAGGCGGACGACGTCTTACGGATCTCGATGGACGCCAAAGCCATCGTCAAAGTCGGCCCCTTCGCCCGTGGGGGAAGAGTCGGGTCCAAGGTGAGGCGACGGACCACGATTTCCAGCCGGAGGCGACGGTGACGCCCGTCGGCATCTTGCTCCCGACGTCGGATGCGTTGTTTGTCTATGGCATCACCTCCACAGTGACCAGTGATGGTCTCGTGGATCGGATCGTCCAGTGGTGGGAAACGGTCCGTGAGCGCTTTGCGCACACTGACGACGCTGGTCATCCATCTGGCTCATGGCCCGGCGACGCATCGTCGGCGCACCCAGTGTATGCAGCGGCTGGTCGCAGTGTGTGCGCCAGTACGCATGGACGTGTACGGCTGGCCTCTTACCCTCCGTCCCCTAGGAAGTACCATCCGATCGAGCGCTGCTGGGGCCTCCTGGAAAACCACTGGAATGGGGCGCTCCTTGCCTCCATTGAGGCGGTCCTGGCGTTTGCCCGTCCCATGACATGGAACGGTGTCCATCCGGTTGTAGAGCTGGTGACCACCACGTAGCAGACGGGCGTGCAGCTGACCAAGGAGGCGATGGACAGGGTCGAAGCGCAGCTCCAGCGGCTCCCACACTTGGCAAAAGTGGTTTGTGGACATCCCTACCCAGCACCGACTTCCTGGGATACATAATTATTTTGAGTCCCTGATACAAACAGTGCAGAGCCACGCAGTACTCTGCACTCTTACCATTGCCTACGGCCGGGGTCCACCCTGAAGCCACCTCCTGTGCATTGGTCACCATTCTCATCCCTCTTGACATACAGGACGCATAACGACAGGATTGGCCCATCTCTCGTCTTTCTCTTCAGACATTGCAATGTTCCGTCATCAGCTGCTGATGATTGCCAAGACACATCACGTATCGCGTCTTCGGCAGTCCGAGCACAACTGGAGGAGGAGAGCTATGAAGCGTAGCACGGAACGGATCCTCACGACGCACGCTGGGAGGTTGCCGAACCCCGATAATATCGCTGCGATCCAGCAAGCCCGCGCCGACGGCGACCAGGCCACGTTTGACCGGCTCGTCAAGGCTGGCGTCGCTGACAGGGTGCGCAAGCAGATGGATCTCCGTAACGACATCCACAGCGACGGCGAGTTTTGGAAAGCGCGCGACGAGCACTACTACAACAGCCGGGTCACTGGCGTTGAAATGCGGCCCTCCAACCCGGCGAGGCCCGTCCATCCTGGTGCACCAGCAAGAACGGCATATGCCGGAGTTTAGAGAGTTCTATGAAATCTACGACCAGATTGGCAACATCCCACGGCCAGGCGTCGTTAACCCGCAGCCGACGCACAAGGCGGTGATCACCGGCCCCATGACCTACAAAGGTCAAGACGCCATCAAGTATGAGCTCGAGGTAGTCAAGGCGGGCATCGCGGAGGCCTGGCGCGCAGGTCGAGGACTCTTTCTTCCCGGCCCTGGGGCCAGGCTGGCTCGGCCACTTCCTCTTCAACGCGTATTACCCGACCGACGAGGAATACGTCTATGCCATGGCGGCGATGTTCAAGGGCGAGTATGAGGCCGTGGTCGACGCGGGGTTCATCCTGCAGATTGATGATCCTGGCCTAGCCGACAAGTTTGGCATGTTCTACCCCGCAATTACGATAGAAGAGTTCCGCAAGCACGCTGAGCTGCGCATTGAAGCCACCAATTGGGCCCTCAGCAACATCCCTGAAGAGCGGGTCCGCTACCACACGTGCTGGGGCAGCTGGCATACGCCCCATACCACCGACATCCCCTTCAAGCACATCGTGGACCTCCTGCTCAAAGTCAAAGCGCAGGCCTATTCGGTCGAGGCGGCGGACGTGCGGCACGAGTTAGAACTACCAGGTCTGGGAGGACGTCAAATTCCCAGATGGCAAGATCTATATCCCGGGCGTCATCGCACACAAGACCACCACGATAGAGCCCCCGGAACTCGTGGCACACCGTATCGTGCGATACGCCAATATCATGGGACGCGAGAACGTCATCGCCGGCACCGACTGTGGGTATGGGAATCGGGTATACCCGGACATCGCGTGGGCCAAGATGCAAGCCATGGCAGACGGGGCAGCACTGGCCACCCAGCAACTCTGGCCCCGCTCACGTTGATGTGCCTCGACGTCGCGGCTAGGGCATGCCAAAAGCGCGCCAATGCCCTGGGAGTGCGCTCCCAGGAGCCCGCAGCGCCCTCACCGGCAGCCACGCCTTGCCCACGGCTCTGCTGCATACGCTCT
>ERZ1370068.848-contig-10777_pt1 | contig 32792 bp, 43 predicted proteins | sample MGYA00561227_ERZ1370068 | MGnify/ENA primary metagenome ERZ1370068 (study PRJEB38410, sample SAMEA6850437) | metagenome | study: Metagenomic assessment of the ecological functions of the soil: analysis of the soil microbiota associated with the...
CTCGGTGTGCTTCGTTCAGTTACGTATTGCTCGATCGATCCGCGAAGGCGACGGCCGACATCGCGTCGGTCATCAAGGGTCTCAGGATGTGGCGCCTGGGCGATGGCCGCGTCGAACAAAGCCTTCGGGTCGCCGACGAAAAGCGGCAACGCGTCGCGGGAAGCAGGCGCGGCAGGACTGCGGAAGATCTGGCCGGTATCGGCCGAAACGACGGAGCTCGTCGGTCAGATTGCGCGCGCGACCGAGGCAGCGCACCGCCGAGCGGACGGTGGCATCAGCGATCTCGTCAGCCGCCGACCAGGCCAAGACATCGCGGCATCCACGCCGAGCAGGCGACGGTGATCGGCGGGATATCACGCGGGCCGGTCGGATGCGCAAGATCGGCGGGGTCTCCAAGGCGGTCGGCGAACAGGGCCGCGCGTCATACGACATCTGAAGGCTGCAGAACGCCGCGGGCTGGCGGTGGAGGTACGGAGGGCCACGACGGAACAGACCACGGCGACGGCGCAGCTCACGCAGGCCACCGATCTCGATTCGAAAGGGGCCGCGACCGTCGCGGGCGCTCGCGGAGCAGGCTGCATCGGTTGGCAAGTGTCGACGGCGGTCGCCGACCTGACCCGGCAGATCACGTCGGTGAGCAAAGGCGATGATGAAACGATCCACGGCGGCCACGCAGATTGCGACAGCCGCAAAGTCGATGAAGGGCCAGTCGACCAGGCCGCGCGCCTCCGCCGAGCAGGCGCGCGATGAAGAGATGGCCAGGCCGCGGCGTCCACCGCCCGCGAGATCAAGACCATCACGCAGGCCAACAGGGCCATAGCGCCGCCGCGCTCAGCGGCCGAGGTCTCGCAGCTGTCGGAGATCCGTCGCATCACCGAGCGCAACGCGGACGGCGTGCGTCAGGCCCGCGGCGGTGCGGCGGATCTGCCTGAAGCAGGCGAGAACGCTCACGGGACTCATGGACTCGGCCGTCGCGGCCCGGTCTGCCAACAGCCGCAGCCGCGCACGCCTTTGATCGCGTGATGAACAGGTCGGGGAGCTCCGGCATCGTCACGATTGACCGGGCCGCGAACATCAGAGCTGGAACGCCTGGCTCGCCTCCGCAACCGGTGTGTCGAAGACGACGTGCGCGGCCACGCTGCTGTCGCTCGTCGTTCCGGCGCGAAAGGAGATCGTCGACGCGTTTCTCGACGAAGAGTGCTGTCGTCCGGTACTCGGCGCGTGCTGGCGCCCGCCTTTCATCACTACCTGTTCGCCTGCCGCCAGCGCGGCGTCGACACTTCACCGAGATGCAGCAGTTCGTGACGATGGCGCCGCTCACCTCGGGCGAGGGCATCCTCGGCGCGATGATCACGGTTGAAGAACGTCACGCCGCGGCTCGATCAGGGAGCGCGATCTGATGGCGCAGCTCGAAGCGCCATCGCTTGGTAGGCCTGGCGCCGGCAGCTGGACGATGGAAGCCGTGTCAGCGCCGGCGACTGGCGGCTTGCGCGGGCCGGGCCGTCCGCAACCTGCGCGAGAGCGTGCGTCGGCCGCCGAGGTCGCGCACCGCTGGACACGCTGGCGGCGCGGGCACGGCGACCTGAACGTCACGCGTCAGCTGACGCCTGCGGAGTTGCTTTGGCGGCCAACCGCGATGTCACCTCGCCGCTCATCGAGCTGCTCTCCGACGAGAGAGGCCGACCTGCGCATGCCGCATCGCGGCGCTGGCGCTCACGGCCATGTCGGCGATCCGGTTGCCGTGCCTGCGCTGCTCTCGCGCCGCGCTCGACGACGAGGAGCCAAACGCGTCAGGAGTTTCATGCGATCGGAGGCGCTCAGCTCGATCGGCGCGGGGCGACGGCGTCGACTCGGCTCGCCGACATCGCCCGGTCCGGCGACTGCTTCCCGTCGTCCCCCGCGATCGCCGCGCGCTTGCGAAGTCCGACGATCCGCGCGTCGGGCCGGCGTTGATCGCCGCTCCTCGATACCGACCTGCTTCTGGCCGGCGGTCGTCGACACGCTCGCCGCGATTGGCGATGAGGATGCGGTGGCGCCGCTCGTCGCGGTCCTCAATGGCGGAGCCGACGTGAATGGCGCGGCGGCGATCACCGGCGCGCTCGAGCGGATTCGCGCACGCGCGGAGGAGACGTTCAGCGCCGGCGGCCACATCGTCGACCTCACGCGCGCGGCGCTACGTCCGTCCGGCGTGGCCGCGCTCACCGCAGCGCGGTGGACCAGAAGCGTGCGCCGCTGGCGTCGCGCTTTCATAGCCGTCCTCGGCCTGGAGCGGCACGGCAGGTGTGCAGGCGATTGTCCGCGCGGCTGGCAATCCGGACGTCGAAGCGGCGGTGGCCGACGCGGTCGCGGCGCGCGATCGGCCGCGAGTCGGTCGAGCTCGCTCATCTCGAACGTTGTCCGAAAGGCGACCGCACCGCGCGGATATCCGCGGCGACTCTCCTCCGGTGGTCCCGACGATCTCCGCGCGTGTGCCTGCCGCTGGTCGCGGCGCTCGATGGCGCCGACGTGAGTTCACGGCCGCCTCCGCCGCGTCGCTCGCCTGTCTCGGCGATGCGGCCGCAACTCCTGACCTGCTCGTGCGCCTCTTCGGCCACGAACAGGCCACTCGTCAGGCGAAAGGCGGCGATCGCGGCCGTCAATTCGATCGGGGCCGACGCGACCGCGAGCCGTATCCGGCCCAGGCTCTAGGACCCTGATCCGCGTACGAGGCTGCGCCGTTCGCGTCGCCGGAGTACTTCGGATTCGAGGAGTGTCTCCTGGCCTCCTGCGCTGCCTCGAGACGATGACGACGATGTGCGGCGCGCCGCCATCGAACAGCTTCCCGTCGTCGACGATTCCCGCGCAGTGTCGCTGCTCGTCGAGGCGCTTGGCCGCGAGCGGCTCGCGCAATCGTGCCGCGGCGGCCCATGCGCTCCGGCAGGTCGCGGGAGACGTCGCGACTCTCGCGCTCATCGGCGCGCTCGACGACGAGGACGCCTGGGTGCGGTATTTCGCGGCCGGTGCGCTCGCCCCCGCGGCGACATCGAAGCGGCGAGGGCGCTCACGCGGCTCGCGCAGTCCGATCCCGCTCCTCACGTGCGCATCGCCGCGCTGCAGGCACTGACGTCGATCGATCCGTGCATCGCCGGTGAAATCGCGGTCCCGCTCGTCAGGGATTCCGACCCCGAGGTTGCCGCCGCCGCCCTCACGGCCGTCGCGGCCGGTGCGCACACCCGGTGCGGACGACTTGCTCGACGCTGCCGTGAAGTCCGGCGATGCGTTCCTGCGCCGTGCGGCGGTGCGGGCGCTGCCATCGCGTTCCACGGCGAGGGCGGCCGACCTGCTGGCGTGGGCCGCGTGTCTCGCCGACCCGCCTCGACCTGCCGCGGCTGCTGATCGAGTCGCTTGCCCGCCTCGCCGCCGCTGACGACGCAGTGGCACTGGACCGCCGCCGTATCCGCGCTGATCAACCTCGCGTCGGCGGAAGAGACGCGGGAGGCGGCACCCGTGCCATCGCGGCATTCTCGAGACCGTCGTGGACGATCTCGCGCGCACGCTCCACTCGACGCGGGTCGCCACGAAGCTGACGGCGATCGAAGCGCTCGCGCGCATGCGTCATCCGCGAGCGTCGCAGGCGTTGCTGCGTGCGCTCGACGACGAGGATGCGGCGGTGCGGCGCGCCGCCGTCGCGGCGTTCGGCCGCCCGGGGACCAGGTCGGCTGCCGAGGCGATCGGGGCGCTGAGCACGTCCGATCCCGACGAGCGCGTGCAGCGGCTTGCCGCGGCCATGCGCCGGCGTCACCGCTGGCCAGTCGGGGCGGAACGATGACCGAGGTCTCCGCCCGCCGTTCGGTCGCCCCCGACGTGAAGGGGCTGAGAGCCTCGGAGCGCACGCTCGAGCTGCTGCGCGATCTCGTGCTGCGCACACGGGGATGTTCTACGACAACGCGCGGCTCGATTTTCTGCGATCGGCTCGCGCCGCTGGCGCTCGACCGGGGTTCGATTCGTTCCTCGACTACTACTACCTCCTCGAAGTACGACCGACGCCGCCGACGAATGGGTGAGGGCGATTGACGCGCTCTCGGTCCAGGAAACGTACTTCTGGCGCGAATCCGATCAGTTCAAGGCGCTCGTGGACGCAATCGTCCCGCGCCTGGTCGAACGCCGCCGCGCGCCGCTGCGGATCGTCAGCGATTCCCTGCGCGTGTCGGGCGAGGAACCGCTGTCGATTGCGATGGCGCTCGACGCTGCGGGCTGGTTTTCGTCCGCGCGGCCATCGACATCCGGGCCGGCGATGCGAGCCAGGCCGCGCTGACGCGCGCGCGCGAAGGGCCGCTATGCCGGCCGCGCCTTCAGGCAGATTCCCTGGTGCGCTCCACGAGAGATACTTTCGTCCGACTGGATCGCCCGGCGAATGGGACATCAGCCCGGACATCCAGCGCCGCGTCACGTCGTGGACGCGCACCAACGTCGGTCGTGCGCGACGACCTGGTTGCGGATGGGCCCGTGGCGACGTCATCTTCTGTCGCAATCTCTTCATCTACTTCACGCCCGCGACGGTGGCTCCAGCGTCGTCTGAGACGTTCGCCGAGATGCTGCCGTCTCTCGGGTTTTCTCTGCATTGGCGCGGCGGAATCGCTGCTCCGAACAGCGAGCCGGTTCGAACTGCGCGAGATGGCCGGCGCGTAAGTCTACGTGAAGCCACGAGCGCGACTCTGGTGTGCCTGTGAACAAACTTGTCAAGGTGCTCATCATCGACGACTCCGCCTACGTGCGCAAGGTGGTGACGCAGATGCTGTCGCGGAGCCCGTTCATCGACAGTTGTCGGGACGGCGCGCGACGGACGCGAGGCGCTGGCCATCGTCGGAGAAACGAACCCCGACGTCGATCACGTGCGACCTGAACATGCCGGAGATGGACGGCGTGGCGTTTGTCCGGCGAGCAGATGGCGCGGCGTCCGGTCCCGATCGTGATCATCAGCGTGGCCAGCCAGTCCGGCGAGCAGGTGCTCGCGGCGCTCGATGCCGGGGCCATCGATTTCGTGCAGAAGCCGACCGCGCTCGCGAGCGACCGGCTGCTCGAGGTCAGCGACGAGTTGCTCGAAAAGGTGAAGGCGGCCGCGCTGGCGCCGATGCGCCGCGTGCTTGCGCGGCGCCGGAGCGCCGGCGCCGACGCCGCCGCCGGAACGATCGCGCCGCACGCGCGCGGCGCAGGCCGCAGTGGACATCGTCGTCATCGGCATCTCGACGGGCGGTCCGCAGGGCGCTGAAGGTGCTGATGCCGCGCCTGCCCGCTGACTTGTCCGCTGCCCGTTGCGGTTGTGCTGCACATGCCGCGTCGGGTATACAGAGATGTACGCGCAGAAGCTCAATGAGCTGACCGCGATGCCCGTGAAGGAAGCGGCGGAGGGCGACGAGGTGCTGCCTGGAACCGTCCTGCTTGCTCCGGCGGGCCGCCACCTGCTGTTTCGCCGCGTGGGCGGACGCGTGGTGGCGCACCTCGACCTGAGACCGCTCGATACGCCCCACCGGCCGTCCGTCGACGTCCTGTTCCAGTCCGCGGCTGAAACGTCTCGGTGCACGGACGCTCGCCGTCGTGATGACGGGGATGGGGTCGGATGGACGACAGGGCGCCGCGTGGATCAAGGCGCAGGGCGGGCAGGTGCTGACGGAAGCCGAAAGAGTCCTGCGTCGTGTATGGTATGCCTCGTTCCGTCGTCGAGGCCGGTCTCGAGCGACGCGTCGGTGACCCTCGAAAGACATGGCGGTCGCCATCCTGGAGCGGTTATGAGTGCAACGGATTCTCGTCGTCGACGATTCGGGCCTCGCCCGGAGGCGGGCGCGGTCGATTCTCGAAGCCGCGGGCTACGAAGTCCTCGAGGCCGAGGACGGGATGTCGGCGCTCGAGCACTATTTCGTCTCGACGACCCGATGTGGTCATGCTGGATCTCGGTGATGAAAGGGATGTACGGCCTCGACGTCCTCGCCAAGCTGCGCGAGATGGATCAGGGCGTCGAAGGTGATCGTGGTATCCGCCGACGTGCAGACGTCCTCGCAGCGGATGGTGAACGACGCCGGCGCGTCCGGGTTTCTCGTCAAGCCGCTCGAGGCTGATGAAATCCTGCCGCTGATTCGCACGACGCTCGAAGGGAGGGCGTGAGTGGAACTGAGCCCAGCCCAGCACGACGCGCTCGTCGAACTGCTGAACATCGGCTTCGGCCGAGCCGGCGCGTCGCTCTCGAGCCTCACGGGGCACCGCGTCCTGCTCGAAGTGCCGCACGTGGCCATCCACCCGATCGATCGCCTCAACGACACGCTCGGGGAGTGCATCGAAGGGCGAAGTCGCGAGCGTCCACCAGCATGTTCGGCGGCCCGGTCGGCGGCGACGCGCTGCTCATTCTCGACCCCGTTGCCGCCACCACCTTGAAAGAGCTGCTGACGAACGAGCCCGCGCTGCCGCTGCTCGCTCGACGCGTCCGCGCGCGAGGTGCTCACCGAAGTCGGCAACATCCTGCTGAATGCGTGCCTCGGCACGTTCGGCAACCTGCTGAAGATTCCCGTGTCGTTCTCGGTGCCCGATATCGACGTCGCCAGCCGTGCGAGCCGTCGTCGATCGGCTGCTCGGCCCGAGCCACGCGTTCCGCTACGCCCTTGTCGTCACCGCGGGCTTCCGCCTGCGAGACGCGGAAGTCACCGGTTACGTGGTCATCGTGCTGACGGTGCAGTCGCTGACACGGCTGCTCGTCGCGGTGGAGCAGTGGGAACGCGATCAAACTCCATGATGCGCCGCTCGGACACGGTAGACGCGGTGAGCCTCTGGCGGGGCCACGCTGCAGTGGTTCAACGACCACGCGGCCGAAGGTATTTTCACGACCGATGCCGACGTGCGCATCCGCTCGTGGAACCAGTGGCTGCAGGCGGCGACCGGCATTGCGTCCACCGCCGCGGTCGGTCGGCCGCTGTTCGAGGTGATCCCGGCCCTCAAGGAGCGCGGCTTCGATCAGCACTGAGGAAGCCCTGCGCGGCGAGGTGAAGGTGCTGTCGCACGCGCTGCATCGCTACGTGGTGCCGAGCGCTCGCGCGGGCGCCGGCGAACAGATGCCGCAGAGCGGACGGATCGCGCCGCTGATGCAGGGAGGCATCGTCATCGGGACGATCACGGTCATCGCTGGACGTCAGCGAGCGGGTGGCCTGCGAGCGCGAGCTTCGGTCGCAGATCGCGACCGCCGAAGAGGCGCGCCACACGGCAGAGCAGGCCTCGAGGGTGAAGGACGAGTTCCTCGCCACGCTCTCTCACGAGATCCGGACGCCGCTCAACGCCGTGCTCGGCTGGACGAGAATCCTGCGCTCGCGCACACCGGACGCCGGCGATGCTGGCCCGGGCGATCGACGTCATCGACCGCAACGCGTCCGCGCAGCTCACGCTCGTGACGGACATGCTCGACATGGCGCGCATCACGGCCGGGAAAGTGCGGCTCGACCTCAGTGACATCGATCTCCGCGACGACCGTCGCTTCGGCGGTGGACGTCATCCGTCCCGCGGCGGAAGCCCGAGGCATCGAGATCATCACCGATCTGCCGGCCGGCCTGGCGATGGTGCGCGGCGACGAGGACCGGTTGCTGCAGGTCTTCTGGAACCTGCTATCGAACGCCGTCAAGTTCACCGACGCAGGCGGCCATGTCTCGATCCGGCTCGTCGAGGTGGACAACAGCCTTCGCGTGTCGATCACGGACACCGGTGTCGGCATCTCCCCGAGTTCATCTCGCAGGTGTTTCAGCGATTCAAGCAGGCCGATCCCTCGGCGGCGCGGCGCCACGGCGGGCTCGGGCAGGCCTCGCCCTGGTTCGCGAGATCGTGCACATGCACGGCGGGTCGGTGGACGCGCAGAGCGCGGGATTGCGCGCCGGCACGACCTTCACGGTGATGCTTCCGGCGCGGCGCGCCGTCGAACGGCTGAAACGAGGCGATCGCTCCGATGCCACATCTCCGCGGCGTGCACATCCTCGTGCTCGAGGACGACCCCGATGCGCGCGAGATCGTGTCAACCGCGGTCACCGACGCAGGCGGCTCGGTCACGGCGGTCGCGTCGGTCGCGGAGGCGCTCGGCACGCTGCGTGACCGGCTCGCGGAACGCCCGCAGGCCGTCGTCGCCGACATCGGCCTGCCCGGCGCCGACGGGTATACGTTCATCAGCGAGCTGCGGCGGATGCCTCCGGAGGAGGGTGGGGCGCTCCCCGTGATTGCGGTCGACGGCCTACGCGACGAGCGAAGATCGACGGACCGCGCTGCGCGCCGGCTTCTACGCGCACGTCCCGAAGCCGTTCCTGCCCGAAAACCTCATCTCGACGATCGCGCGCGCCGTCGAACTCACCGCGTGATCCCGCCCGGGGCAGCCGCATGATTTCCTTCTCCCGCGTCAACAAGCAGTACGGCCGGCAGGTGCTCTTCGTCGACGCGTCGCTTCCAGCTCAATCCCGGCGAGAAGGTCGGCCTGGTCGGTCCCAACGGCGCCGGCAAGACGACGCTGTTCCGGATGATCGTCGGGGAGGAATCGGCAGACGAGGGCGAGGTCTCCGTGCCGAAGAAACTCACGATCGGCTACTTCCGGCAGGACGTCGAGGAGATGTCGGGCCGGTCGGTGCTCGACGAAGCGATCGCCGGCAGCGGACGGATCGGCGACCTGCACCACGAGCTCGAGGCGCTGCAGCACGCGATGAGCGATCCCGATCGCGCGGGCGAGATGGACGCGATTCTCGCGCGCTTCGGCGAGGTGCAGGAGGAGTACGAGCACAGCGGCGGCTACGCGCTCGAGAGCCAGGCGCGCGAGGTGCTGCACGGGCTCGGCTTCGACGACGAACGGATCGACGGCGACGTCGGCGAGCTCTCCGGCGGGTGGAAGATGCGCGTGGCGATGGCGCGCGTGCTGCTCGGGCGGCCCGACGTCCTGCTGATGGACGAGCCGACCAACCACCTCGACATCGAATCGATCGTCTGGCTCGAAGACTTCCTCAAGTCCGCACCGGGCGCGCTCCTGATGACGTCGCACGACCGCGAGTTCATGAACCGCATCGTCACCAGGGTCGCGCGAGATCGACGGCGGCGAGATCACGGTGTACTACGCGGCAACTACGATTTCTACGAGCGCGAGCGCGCGATCCGCGAAGCGAACCGCGAGGCGGCCTACGCGCGTCAGCAGGCGATGCTCGCGAAGGAACAGCGCTTCATCGAGCGCTTCCAGACGCATGCCGCCAAGGCGGCGCAGGTGCAGAGCCGCGTCAAGGCGCTCGAGAAGATCGAGAAGATCGAGCTGCCGAAGCGGCGCCGCGTCGTGCAGTTCGATTTCCGCCAGCCGGCGCGCTCGGGAGAGCAGGTGGTCACCATCGAGCACGTCAAGAAGGCGCACGGCCGCCGGGTCATCTACGACGACCTCAATGTGAACATCCGCCGCGGCGAGCGCTGGTGCGTGATGGGGAAGAACGGGGCGGGGAAGTCCACGCTGCTGAAGATGGTGGCTGGCGCCGTCGCGCCCGACGCGGGCAGCGTCCAGCTCGGCGCCAGCCTGAAGATGGGCTATTTCGCGCAGCAGGCGCTCGACCTGCTCGATCCGGATCTGACGATCGAAGAGCAGCTGCAGCGCGACTTCCCGCACGAATCGATCGGCGTCCTGCGCAACCTCGCGGGCGCGTTCCAGTTCTCGGGCGACGACGTGGACAAGAAGATCCGCGCGCTGTCAGGCGGGGAGAAGACGCGGCTCGTCATGGCGCGCATGCTGCTCGACCCGCCGAACTTCCTGGTGCTCGACGAGCCCACGAACCATCTCGATCTCGCGACCAAGGAGATGCTCGTCGACGCGCTGAGCAGCTTCGAAGGGACGATGCTGTTCTGTCTCGCACGACCGGGCGTTTCTCCGCGGGCTGAGCAACCGCGTCCTCGAGCTTGGGCGGCGAGTCGGGCGTCGAGCGCGACCCGCACGTGTATCCGGGCTCGTACGTCGAGTACAGTCAGCGCGCACCGGGCACGAAGCGCGCCGGCGTCCACCATTAAATTGCCGGGTCCGCGACGCGCTCGAATCAGCTCGCATCGCGGAACCCGGCCTTACGCATAGTGGCTCGGGCTGCGGTGGGCGGGTCCCGCGGGAGGTCAGCAGCCAGCCGACACGGACCCGCCGGGCCTACTGGATGTTCCCCGCCGGGTTTCAAGCCGCTCGGCACCTTGGCGGGGCACTGTGCGATCGAACGAGTCGTCGCTGAGCGACTCGAGGAACGCGATCAGATCACCCGCGCGGTCGTCGGGATCGCGCAGCTGGCGCAGCAGCGGATCGAGCTGCTCCGACTCACGAAAGAATTTCGCGCGCGCCGCGCCGCCCCGGCGCGTCGTCATAGAACTCCAGCACATCGCGCAGGAGTCGAACACCCCGCTGTGCATGCGGCGCGGTGAATTTCAGGTTCCGCAGCGACGCGGTCCGAAGGCATATGTCCCGTCGACGCCGGAGTCGGACGCCGCCAGTTGCGGGTTGTCGGGGACGCCGAGGACGTGCAGCTTGTAGTCCGAAAACATCGGCCCGCTGTGGCAGTTCGTGCAGCCGGATGCGCTCGAAGCGCCGCATGCCCTGACCTGCGCGTCGCTCATCGCGCCGGCATCGCCGCGCATGTAGCGATCGAACGGGGCATCCGCGGCGGTAAGCGAGCGCTGGAACGCGGCGAGTGGCGCGCGCCAAGCTGCTCGGCGGTGATCGCCCCAGGCGTCCCGGAAACGACTCGCCGAAGAGCCGGCGGTACTCCGGAATGCTGTTCAGCCGCGCGACGATGCCGTTGACGAGCGCCGGCCTCGGTGAACGCGCCGCCGCGCATTTCCTCGAGCGTCGTGATTGGCAGCAGCGCCTGCTCTCGAGGCCGCTGCGCCCGCAGGTCCCAGAACATCGGCGCGGCCGCCGGACGGTGTATCGGCCGCTGTCGTCGATGCCGTTGAACGCGACGTTCAGAATCGTCTGGCTGTTCCGCTTGACGAACGCGGGCGGCACTCTGCGGCGCGAAGCGGCGGCGATGACCGAGCCCAATCCCGTCGACGCCAATCGAAAGGTCGCGATCCTCGGCGTAGCCGAAGTCGGATGATGACAGGTCGCACACGCGACGTCCTTCTTTCCGGAGAGGACCGGATCCCAGGAAGAGCAGCCGTCCCAGCGCGATCTTTGCCGGCGTGGCGGGATTGGCGTCGGGTCCGCGCACCGACAGTGGCAGCGCGTTCGACGCAAGCCGGACGCGCCCGGCGTTCTGCGAGCGACCCTCGTTGGCAAAGAGCAGAACGAGGCATCCGACGATCAGCAGGGCGGCAGTCCAAGCAGCGCGGGGCGCGTAGGACTACGGTATGCCGACCGGGCGAGTTTACCGAGCTCTCTCCTTCGGCCTCCGTTCAGGCCTGACAGGCTTGCAAGAGTTACATCATTCCTGTGGCCCCGCCGGATGGCAAGGACGTGAGTCCGTGGAAGTGCCTGTATTCGTGGGGTTTGGGCGGAGACTCGAGGTGGTCCGCATGTTGCCTCGCAGTAGGGCCGGAGGTGCATTCCGCCAAATGCGCGTTCTTGCTTTCGCGTGGCGGCGGCCGCCTGTGCCGTGTCGTTTGGGTGCGGCGGTTCCGATACGGGCCCGTCAGGGACGACCGGGACGATCCGGATGATGGTGAAGGACAGCCCGTTCACCGACGCGAAATCGCCGCTCGTGACGTTTTCCCGCGGTCAACGCCCACAAGAGCGACACGGCCGACAGCGCGTGGTCCACGATCCCTGTTTGCCGCCGGCGCGACGACGCGCACGTGCGACCTGAAGAAGCTGCAGACCGCCCAGGATGTGCTCGGCACCGGCCCGCTCGCGACCGGGCATTACACCATGGTGCGGCTCGTCGTCTCGAGCGCGGCGATCTACTTCGACAACGCGGCAACCGGTGACGCATGCGCGGCGACGATTGCGGCGCCAGCGGGCCGCAACGCGAACGTGACGATCCCGTCAGGCGAAGTGGAAGCTCAATCGCGAGTTCGACGTCGTCGGGCACGACGACCACGATGCTGCTCGACTTCGACGGTGACAAGTCGGTTCGCTGAGACCGGCAACGGGCAGTTCATGATGTCGCCGGTGATTGGCGTGGTCAGCGTCAGTAACGATCACTTCCCTGAAGTAGTCGTCCGTCCCGTCTATCTCAGTCCTGCCGGATGGGGCTGAACAGATCGAGCTCGAACGTATCCTCCACGGCTTCGGCGCTGCGCGGCATCCACGATGGATGCGCAGCGGTTCGCCCGCGCGCACCGTGACGTCGCGCCCGTCGAGCGTGAACGTCAGCGCGCCGGTCAGCACGTAGGTGAGCTGCTCGCTCTCGTGCGAGTGCGTCGGAACAATCGCGCCCCGCTTCAGCGAGATCTGCGCGACCTCATCCTCGCGGTCACCGGCGATGAATTTCCGCGAGATGCCGTCGCGGACCTGCTCCAGGACGACGTCGTCCCACCTTATAGAGTTGCGGACTGGCAGCCATGAGACGATTCTATGCGCGTGCCGATTGTTTCCGTGACGCGTCTTCACATCGCACGTGTCTGGTCGATGCCCGGGTTTCTCTACTACGCGTACGCCTCGGGGCAGCAGGCGCGCCGCACGGCCTGGCTTCTCACGGGGTGGCTCGGCAACGACGATGAGTGGGGTTTCTGACATCGACGGTCTGGACAGCCTCGACGCGATGCGCGGCGTTCCGCAACCAGCGGCGTCCACCTGAAGGCGATGCCGAAGCTCCCGGCGCTGGTGCGACGAGGTCGTCTTTCGTGCACTGGGAGCAGGCCTGAGGCCGCCGCGCCCGGCATGGCGGCGGCCTACGATCGGCTGTCGCGCGAAGGGGAAGCCGTCGAAAGTCCGCGCACCGCCGCCGAGGCAGGCGGCGGGCGGGACGGTCGGGCACCACGAGCCGCGCTTCGCGCACAACCGCTCGCGCCGCGCGGCCTAGAACGCAGTATCCTTCCGCCGCCTCTTCCGAAGGGAGCTGCCTGTACGGCGAAGCGAAGAGCTTCCGGATCTCCTCGGCGCTCGTAAGCTCGCCGTCCCGGGTCCGCGTGGGTGATCACCGTCTCCGGCCAGGTGTTTGTCGGCACGCCGGGCATTCTTCCGCAGTTCGCCGCGCAGGGCCAGCCGTCCACGAAGAACGGCGAATGGCCGCACTACAACGCGCGACATGAAAGGGCACGCGCTACTCGCCGCTCGATCAGATCAACGCCTCGAACTTCAGCAAGCTGCGAGGTCGCGTGGCGCTTCAAGACCGACGCGCTTCGGCCCGTTCCCGGAATACAAGCTCGAAGGCACGCCGCTCGATGGTCAAGGGCGTCGCTCTACGCCACCGCCGGCACGCGCCGATCGGTCATCGCGCTCGACGCGCAAGACCGGCGAGCTGATCTGGTCGCACAGCCTGCGCGAAGGGCAAGCGCGCCGGCGTCGCGCCGCGGCAGCTGTCGGGACGCGGCGTGTCGCTACTGGACCGACGGCCGCGGCGACGAGCGCATCGTCTACGTCACGACCGGCTACCGGCTCGTCGAGCTCAACGCGAAGACCGGCGCGCTGATCGCCGTCGTTCGGCAAGGACGGCATCGTCGATCTGAAGGTCGGCGCCGTGCACGGCAACGGACCAGCAGATCGATCTCGAGACCGGCGAGATCGGCGTGCACTCGACGCCGGCCATCGCCGAGCGACGTCGCGATCATCGGCTCCTCCTTCCGCGAGGGCGCGACCGTCAAGACGCACGACAACACCAAGGGCTGGTGCGCGCCTTCGACGTGCGCACCGGCAAGAAGCTCTGGCAGTTCAACACCATTCCGCGGCCGGGCGAGTTCGGCAGCGAGACGTGGGAGAACGATCGTGGGCGCCAACGGCAACGTCGGCGTCTGGAGCGAGATCAGCGTCGACGAGGATCTCGGCCTCGTCTATCTGCCGGTCGAAACGCCGACCGTCCGACTACTACGGCGGCCATCGGCCCGGCAACAACCTGTTTGCCGAGAGCCTGGTCTGCGTCGATCTGAAGACCGGGCAGCGCAAGTGGCACTTCCAGTTCGTGCATCACCCGGTCTGGAACTACGACATGTCGTCGGCGCCGATGCTCGCCGACATCACCGTGAACGGACAGGCGATCAAGGCGGTCGCCGTTCCGAGCAAGGAGGCGTGCCTCTACGTCTTCGATCGCGTGCACGGGCAAGCCCGTGTGGCCGATCGAGGAGCGCCCTGTGCCGCAGTCGACGGTGCCGGGCGAGAAGACCTCGCCGACGCAGCCGTTCCCGACCAAGCCGCCCGCCTACGCGCGGCAACATGTCAAGGTGCCCGACGACCTGATCGACTTCACGCCGGAGCTGCGCGCGAGGCGATGAAGCTGACCGAGCGCGCAGTGTCCGGGCTGATGTTCAATCCCCCGATCCTCGGCAGGGTTGATCGGCTCGCTCGGCGCGATTAACATCGGCAACGCGGTCGGGCGGCACTAACTGACTGGCGGCGCTACGATCCGGAAACGCACATCGCGTACGCACCGGTGGCCAACGCGGCGATGACCGCGCTGCTCGCTGGCCGCCGCCGAGAGTTCTCGACTATCCGATACGTCGCGGAGTCACGGGCACGGCGTTCGGCGAGGCCTGGGGACCCGGCGACTGCTGTGCCGCCGATTCCGGGTATCGCACGCGCGACGATCTGCCCGGCCCAGCGGGCCCGCGCCGCCGGCACGCGAGTCGCCGCCTCCACCGTTGACCGTGCAGGGCCTCGCCGCCCGTCAGGCTGCCGCATGGCCTGATCGCGGCAATCGATCTCGATCGCGGCGATCTGCTGTGGCAGACGCCGCACGGCGACACACCCGACAACGTGCGCAATCATCCGGCGCTCAAAGGGACTGAACATTCCGAAGACCGGTCAGGCGGCAACGTCGGACTGCTGGTCACCAAGACGCGCTCGTGTCAGCGGCGACGCGCAGGTGACGACCGACGTCCTGAACATCCGCGCGGGCGCCATGCTTGCGCGCCTACGACAAGACAACGGAGACACGCCGGCGGGTGCTGATGGGCCCGCCGCAGAGCGGATCGCCGATGACCTACAGCGTCGACGGCAAGCAGCACATCGTCGTGGCGATCAGCACAGATCGTCGGGAGCGCCGGCTGCTCGGGAGAGCACTGCGGCGCTGATCGTTGCCCTAGTTGGTCGCTGGTCGGTTCGGTTCGCTCGGTAGTCGGTGGACACCGGGTCCGTGGTCTCAGAACGCGACCGCGCTGTCCGCAGCTCAGTGGAACGAGTCGCCGGAAACCGGCGACCTCGAATTGCAGATAGCGATGGTTGCGGGGGCCCGCAACTACCTACCAACTACCAACTACCAACCACCAACGACGAACTACTTCAGTGCTCGTGACCGGCGTGCACGTCGGCGAGCTTACCCCCGGCAATCCAGACCGAGTCGATCGTCCGCGTGTTGCGGATGTTGTCGAGCGGGTTCGCGCGCAGGACCACCAGGTCCGCCCAGTTGCCCGGCTGCAGCGTGCCGACCTGCTTGAGGCCCATGATCTTCGCGGCATCGCCGGTCGACGCGACGATGACCTTCATCGGCGACATGCCGGCCTTGTTCATCATCTCCATCTCGAGCTGCTCGAAGTAGCCCTGCCAGCGGCCGGCATTGCCCGCCCCGACACGCCGCTGTCGGTGCCCATGCGCGATGGTGATGCCGGCGTCGCTGAGGATCTTCAGGTTCTGTGTTCGCCTGGCACGAGCGCGCCGCTTAATCATCTGCGGCCGTCGGATCCTTGCGCACCTTCGTCCTGCCACTCGGGCGCGGTCAGCGATCGCCACCTGATCCTTGTACAGCGACATCCCGCGCAGGAAGAACGGATCCTTGATGAAGTCGGGCGTGCTCTCGTAGACGAACACGGACAGATCGCGCGTCAGCGTCGGGATGTAGGAGACGTTCTTCTGCTTCATCTCGGCGACGAGCTCGGGCGTCACGTCCTGATCGCGGATGCTGTGGCGCGAGGATGTCCACGCCGTCGTCAATCGACAGCCTTCGCATCCTTGTGGTAGTAGACGTGGACGCGCGGCCTTGAGCCCCTTCTTGTGCGACTCGTCGATGATCGCGCTCCACGTCTCGCGGTTCATGTCGTTCGGGGTGCCGTTGATGTGGAACTTGATCGCCTGCGCGTGCAGATCGGCCAGCCGGTCGACGCTGGCACGGGCTTCCGCCGGCGTCTTGCCAACGGCGTTGAGCCCGGCGCGTGTAGAGCCGGGCGCGGTCGAGACCGGCGTGGTCCTGCTCCTGCATCAGCTTGAAGCCCTCGGCCTCGTCGGCCTGCCCCGATCCGAGGCTCACGGTGCTGGTCACGCCGTAGTTCGCGTACATCTTCAGCCGGCGGATCAAATCCTCGCGCACGTTGCCGGTGGTCGCGCCGTCCACGTTGAGGTGCGCGTGCGCGTTGATGAAGCCGGGAACGATCGTCTTGCCGGTCGCGTCGATGCGCTGCGCGCCGGCGGGGATGGTCGTCGAGTTCGCGGGACCCGACGGCGATCACGCGGCCGCCGCCGACCACGAGCGTGCCGCGCTCGATCGGCGCGCGCCCGGTGCCGTCGATGATGCGCGCGTTGGTGAACGCGCGATGGCGGCTCCGTCGCCGGCGCCTGCGCGAGCGACGGCGGGGACGCCAGCGTCACGACGGCGAGCAGCGTGCCCGGCGACGGGTGCGGTGATGCGAATGAGATTACGGATCATGGAAATCTCCTGTCAGGTGGCGGTGGGCAGGGGCAGCTGGTCTGTGAGGCTCGACCGTAAGGTCGGCCCCTCGCCTCCTACTGTGCGCTTGCTGTCCGGCGGCCTGCGCCGGGAACAGTTTGGCGAAGTCGCTCCACGGCATCACGCGTGCCGTGGATCGGGACGATCTGCTGGACATCCAGCCCCATCTTGCGGACCTGGTTGTAGAGCGTCGTCATGTCGCGCGTCGGCATCGCCGGCAGCGGGTTGTTGGTGTTGACGATGTCGTTCTCGATCAGCAGCTTTTCCTTCGGCAGGTACGCCAACGAGCATGCCCTCCGCGTGCTGCAGCGGGTTGATGTAATACACGTGCATCACGCGGCCCTGGTCCTCGAGGGTGTAGTTCTCGCGGATGTCCTCCCAGTAGTAGCCCTCGGCCAGCTCGGTCGGCGGCCACTGCGACACCATGTCCGGTTTCATCGTCCGCGCCTGCGTAGTTGATGAAGTCCTGGCGGTAACAGCGTGATGTTGTGGAACGAGCGTGAGGATGGTCGCGCCGATGTGCGAGTAGGCGCGCAGCCCGCCGGCCGCGTCGGAATGCTGATGCGAGTTGACGACGTAGCGGATCGGCTTGTTCGGGATCTGCTTGACGATCGCGTCCGATCGACGCGCAGGTTGAACTCCTCGCTGCGCGGCGCCTCGAACACCGCGATCCACCGCGGGAACTCGACCGCGATCGCTCTTGTAGCTGCCGCGCTCGTAAGCGAATAGACGCCGTCGGCCAGCTCGCGTCATCGTCGGGATTGACCTGGGGCTGGTAGTTGCGGACGGCGTCGGGCACGGCGACGGCGTCGGCGCAGACGTTGCGCTTTGACGTCCTTCATCGTGCCGCCGAACGCGTTGTGGCCGGCGCTGTATGTTCTGCGCTGCTGAAGTTGTCGTCGTAGCCCTCGATGCGAGTGCCAGCCGGTCGGGAACTCTGATGCCGTTGCCGACGTCGATATAGCTCTCGTTGGTGAACTCGTGCTCGTAGTTCAGGTCGCCGAAGCACTCGTCGGGCACCAGCGTGTGCATGCGCTGGAGCATGTGCTCCTTGTTGATCGTCGCGTCGATCTTGAACCCGCCGGGCGCCGTGATCTGCACGACGTCAGTGATCTCGGGAATGATCGTCGGGCCGTCGCGCCCCATCTCGCCGAGCTCCCAGCGCCACGTCGCCTTCGGGTTCGCGCCCGGCATCTGCGCCGCCTTGAGGAACCCGTGCGGGTTCATCCAGAGCTCGACCGGGTACATCGTCCGCGACATCCGGCTCGATCGGCACCGGCTGGCCGTTCGCGCCGTCCATGTGCCAGGCGTAGACCTTCGCACCTGACGCGTTCAGCATGAAGATCTGATGGGTCTCCTTCTGCAGCGGACCGTCCACCCACCCGACGCCGCATTTCCACGCGGCGGGCGTCAGGCCAGGCTTGCGATCGAACTCTTCCTTCATCGTCTTCGCCTGCCAGTTCATCGTGCGCGTGTAGTTGGCGAGCTGGTCCGGACGCGGCCAGTCGACGTTCTTCGCCGGCTTCCTTCTGCTGGCCGACGGCGCCGTTGTACGCGCTCGCCCGAGATCGTCACGCAGTTCAGCTTGTCGTTGCCGATGGTGCTGAATGGCGGCGTCGAGCAATCGGCTTGGGATCGACGTAGCCCGGAGGTAGCTGCTGCGCGGCCACCGACCCGCCCATGAGCGCGAGCAGACCCGCGGAGATCACCGGTAGGGCGAACTTTCTCAACATACTCCTCCAATCGAACGTTGTAATGGCGCGCTGAAAGTATCACAGGCGCGTGGGCGGGTAGGGCGGGTGAGGCGAGTAGATTCGGAAAATCCCAGAAGCGTCCCTACCCGCCCCACCGGCTCAACCCGCCTTACCCGCCCCTATTTCGTCGTCGCCGCGGGCGACGAGGGGTATGCCAGCCACGTCTGCGCGGGCCGTTGCTGCACACTTTTCGTGTAATCGCACACGCCCTGCGGGAACACGGTGCGAAGCGCCGCGAGCTGCGCGTCGGTCACGGGACGCTGGTAGTCAGCCTTGTCGATCGGCTTCAGCTCGCATTTGAAGACGTCATCTGTCGCCGGCGCGCCCGCCACGACGCGCGGGTTCGCGTACACGGGAAACATCGCCTTGCACTTCGCCGGGTCCTTGATCTCCCTCGAGCTTCGCGGTGAAGCACGAATCGGCGAGGCCCGCCGGCTTGTTGCGGAGCACCTTTCGCGCTGCGTGCCCGGCGCCGCGTCACGCGCGACCGCCGCAAGCCACGTGTCGAGGATGTCCAGGTTGGCGTCCTGCGCCTGGAAGATCGACGCACCTTCTCGTCGACACGCGCGAGATGCGGTTGCCGCCGCCCGCGGCGTCGATGCGGTTGCCGGCGATGACGCCGTCGAAGGTGTCGTGCACGTTTCCGCCCGGCCCCTCGGTGTACGGCCGCATGTCGATGATCGGAATCATGCTGAGGCCGTGCGCCCCGTCGTTGACGCGGCCCGTCTCGTACGCCAGCCGCAGCGCGTCCGGATCGGCGCACGGTGCGCGCGGCGACGATGGTGCCGTTGATGTCGTGGCCGCCCGCGAGACGGTTGATGTCGAGGAACTGGTTGAAGGCGATCTTGCCGGCGTTGAAGGCGCCAAGCCCGTATTGCACGCCGGCGTTGTCAAACGGCCGCCGCGCGAAGCCGGTCTTCGGATCGCGGCCGAACACGCTGACCGATCGCGTCCTGCATGCGTGCAGCGGACGCCATCCGGCTTCTTGACCGGATCGAACCGCATGGACGGCGGAATCGTCGTCGCATCGCAGTTGATGTCGGCGGCGACGCCCGCGTAGCGCAGCTTGTTGTTGGTGCAGTAGTCCCAGTGGCTGTAGCCCGAGACCGCCGTTTTCTGCTCGGTCGTGAACGGCTGCTTCGACGCCGTCATCGCGTGGTCGAGCAGCTCGCAGTCGAGCAGCGACGCCTGGAACGTCATCGTGTCCGCGAAGCTCGCCGTCGGCACGATCGCGTCGAGCAGGCCCGGATAGTTGTTGGCGATCAGGTGCTGCTGCATCGAGCCGCCCGAGCGTCCGCTGCCGATCGTCCACCCGATCGGACCGAACGCCTCGATGAAGTGTTCCTTGACCATCATCAACGTCTCGGCCGAGACCACGTCGTTGGCGTGCGTGCCGAAGACGTTGAGCGATCCGCCGGCGAGCGCGTAACCCCTTTGCAACGGGGTAATCGCCGAGCTGGCCGTCCTCGAGGTTCCCGCGATTGCCGTTCAGGCCGCCGATCGTGCGTCCCTGGTGATAGCCGGCCGCGACGCCGCCGCCGAAGGTGTAGACGAGGCGCCCGTTCCATGCCGCGCCCGTTGTCCATGGCGAGGGCAGCGGCGTGCCGGGCTCGTGGAGGAACGCGATGGAGTAGACCGCGCGGTTAATCGTCCCCATCTCGCGCCGGACGATGTACGGAACGGTCCTGCCCTCGGTGGTCGTCGTCATCGCGATGTCGGTGGGACGCGGCGCGTTCGGATCGAGCGGCTTGAACGGGTTGGCGGCGCCACGCGCGCCTCCGAAGCCGTTCGCGTTGTCGGCCGCAGCGAGATCGCCTGGTTCTGCGCCGGCGCACGCCGACGGCATGTGGAGCGATAGAAGTAATCGACCTTCGTCGTCGCTGAGCAGTCCGCATCGAGCGGCGCGCCGAGGCCGCTCGCCTGCGTCTCGCAGATGAACGGCGTCTGATGCGGGCTGTAGATGCACGGGGCCCGTGATCGGATGGTTGACGACCGTCGAGCTGTGCGGTCGCCTTGATGCCCGCGCATCGACGCCTGGATGGAATTGGAGCCGACGTTCAGTCCGGTGACGAGCCCGACGAGCGTCTTCCTCGACTGCGACTCGGGGCAAGCGCCGGCGCGGCTTGAACGCCGCGCTCACATCCTTTCCGTTCAGGCGGACGGTGAGGTTCTTCGCGGTGAGGCGTCGCGGGCCCGGCAATCTCGACCAGAACGTCGCCGCCGCTGACGAACTCCGGCCGCGTCGAGAGCGCACGAATCTCGAGACGACGCTGCGGCGATCTTCGCTGCGCCGCGACGGGAATCGTCAGGCCACTGACCACTGCAACAAGTCCGATTGCCGCGAAGCGCTTCATCGCACTGCCCTCCAAAACCTGGATTTCTGTTCAACATGCCGGATGGCCCGAACGGTCCGATGTTGAAAGAGGCCAATAAGATAGCGCGAATTTGAGTCCGGCGTTTGCTTGACGTCCACGCACCGCCGTCAGTTACAAAGGTGGGCTGTTTTCATGCACGGTCTGGCACTCGAAGGAGACATGAATGTACAGTGAGTATTCTCAGGCGGGTAGTAATGGCGCTCGGCCCTTCTGGCGCTGCTGCCCGTCACCGGGTTACGCGCAGGAGGCAATCCTGAGCGGCACGATCACCGACTCGACGGGCGGCGTGCTGCCCGGCGTGACCGATCACCGCGACGCATACGGCGACTGGAAACACCTTCGTCGCCGTGACGGATGAAAGAGGCGGCTACCGCATCCCGGTTCGCGTCGGGCATGTTCAAGGTCGACGCCGAGCTTCCGGGTTCGGCACCGTCACGCGCGACAGGTCGAGCTGCTGATCGGACAGACCGCGGTCGCTCAACCTCCAGATGGCGCCCTCGACCGTGCAGGAATCGGTGACGGTGACCGGCGAGAGCGCCGCTCGTCGACACGACGAACTCGACGCTCGGCGGCCAACGTCGATCCGCGCCAGATGCAGGAGCTGCCGGTCAACGGCCGCAACTGGATGGACCTGACGCTGCTCGCGCCGGGCAGCCGCGCGAACTCGGTCGCCGAGACGCCAATCAGCTCGACGAGCTCGAACATCACGTTCCAGCTCAATCTCGACGGCCAGCAGGTCACCAACCAGGTGGCGCTGAGCTTCGGCCAGCCGCGCTACAGCCGCGACGCGATCGGCGAGTTCGAATTCGTGTCGAACCGCTTCGACGCGTCGCAGGGCCGGTCGAGCGGCATCCAGGTGAACGCGATCACCAAGTCGGGCACCAACACGCCGGGCGGCACCGTCTCCGGCTACTTCCGCGAGCGACAAGTTCAACGCGGACGGATCCGGTGACGCAGCACGCGTGCTGCCGTATCAGGACCAGCAGATCAGCACGACGTTCGGCGGCCCGATCGTCAAGGATCGCATCCACTACTTCCTGAACTACGAGTACGAGCGCGAGCCGCAGACCTACGTCTACAGCGACGCCGTATCCGAAGTTCAACGGCACGCTGACCGGCGCGCGCCGCCAGGACACCGAGATGGGGCGCTTCGACTTCCAGTTCTCGCCGAGCAAGCGCCTGTCGGTCCGCGGCAACCGGTACGACAACCGCATCCCGTACGACTCGCGCTACACCGGCGGGTCGGATCGCACGCCGGCGTCGGCCATCGGCACCAACCGCCGGTCCGAGCAGGAGTACGGCACCTTCACGCAGGTGCTCGGCGCGCGCATGGTCAACGAGATCAAGGGCGGCCACTCGCTGTTCCACTGGAACCAGTTCGCGCACGTCAAGAACGCGGGCAGCCTCGTCGGCCAGACGCGAGGGCTTCGGCGCGCCCGGTGATCAACCTGCGCGGCTTCACGCTCGGCCAGACGCACGCCATCACGCCGCAGAACATCCGCGAGGAGGACTGGGACATCCAGGACAGCTTCACGATGTCGCATCAACGCCAAGGGCCGCCACGACCTGAAGGCGGGCGGCGAGTCATGCACGACTTCACGTGGGAGACCACGTGCCAGACCTGCATGGGGCAGTTCACGTCGAACAACGGCACGCTGTCGCCCGACGTCATCCAGAACATGATCGGCGACGTCAACGACGTCACGACGTGGAACCTCGCGCCGCTGTCGCCGGTGACGACGCAGTCTATCTCCGCAACGTCGCGATGACGAGCTCGCCGTTCTCGCGTCCCGTCGGGCAACAACGGGTTCACCGAGTACGCGCCGCGTCACGTCGCCGCGTGGTGGGCGCAGGACGACTGGCGATGCGCCAACAAGCTGACGCTGAACCTGGGTGTTCGCTACGACGCGCAACATCGACGAGTTCGTCAACTGGGTCGGCGTTCGAGCCGTTCATCAAGGCCGGGCCGTCCGCAGGATCTGAACAACCTCGCGCCGCGTCTCGGCTTCAACTACGCGCGTGAACGACGAAGACGGTCATCCGCGGCGGCTACGGCATCTACTACGGCACCGCGACGGGGCAGCCCGCCGCTCTTCACGCTGCGCTACGTGCAGCAGATCGCGATGACGGTGAACAACGACGGCCGCGCCGGACTTCGCGGTCAACCCGTTCAACGGCCCGGCGCCGAACTACGATCAGGCGAAGGCGCTGCTCTGCGCGTATCAGCCGAACCCGGCGTCGCCGACCTGCAACCTGCGCCACAGCACGTCGAACTTCGCGGCGCCCGACCTCGTCGATCCGTACAGCCACCAGGCGTCGCTCGGCTTCCAGCGTCAGATCGGCACGCAGATGTCGGTCGAAGCTGACTGGGTCTACACCGGCGACCGCAAGGCGCTGACGACGCGCAACATCAACGTGGCGTACAACCCGGCGACCGGCGCGCCGTGTCCCGTTCGCGGGCGCGCAGGCGGCGGCCAACTACGTGAACCGCCCGTATCCCGGCTGGGGCAACATCGCGTCGAACCGGTCCGGACGACGCGGCCGAACTACCACGCGCTGCAGACGTCGTTCACCAAGCGGATGGCGAATCACTGGCAGGCGTCGGCCACCTACACGCTGTCGCGCAGCTGGCAGTTCGATCAGCTGCCGCTCAACCCGGGCTGCCAGTATCCGGTGACGATTCAGCCGGGACGCGGCGCCGTCTGCGACGCGCCGATTACGCTGGCGCCGGATGTGTCGGAGAACGCGTGGTACGTGACGGGCGCGCAGCGGCAATCGCGCGACGTTCAACGGCATCTGGGAAGCCGCCAAGGGCTTCCAGGTGAGCGGCCTCTACATCTTCGGCGACAACGGCTAGTCGACGCCCACGTCGGGCTTCGATGCGCGGGCGCAGGGCAGCACGGGCGGCCGTCTGCGCCAGAACGGGACGCTGATCGCGCGCAACAGCTTCAACCAGCCGCCGCTGCACCGCGTGGACATGCGCCTCCAGAAGCGGTTCTCGCTCGGCGCGCAAGGTCAAGGTCGATGGCATCTTCGAGATGTTCAACGTGTTCAACCGCGCGAACTTCGAGTCGTTCACGCTGAACGAGTCGAACGCGCAAGTACTCGGCAGCCGCTGGCGAGCACGACGCTGGCCTACTCAGCCGCGGATGCTGCAGTTCGGGTTCCGGACGCAGTTCTGAGGATTTCGCCGACACCAGTGCCAGGCCTCGACAAGGACCCGGCGCCTCCGGGAGTTCGGATTGCCCGGTCTCGGCGGGCTGGAGGCGCGCCTTGTTAGACGCGCCTTTCATTCGACAGCGGCGAATGGCGGCGTCATGAAAATCTCACGTGCGCCGCCATCGTGCTGTCGCTCGTCCTCGCCGGCAATCGCCGCACGCCCAGGCGTCCAAGAACGGCTTCGAGATCCGAGACGATCTCGACGCGCGCCGATCTGATCAGCGGCGGCGATGTGCTCGTCCAGGTCACGGTGCCGGCGACCCTTGCCGCGGAGAAGCTGGCGGTGGCTGTCAACGGACGCGACGTGAGCGCCGACTTCAAGCTGGCGCCGCATCCCAATACTTTCATCGGCCTCGTCAAGGACCTGCCCGCGGGGCGAAGTGAGATCGAGACAGGCGCGAAAGGCCAGAAGATCTCGGCGACGCTCGCGTTGACGCAATCATCCGATCGGCGGCCCGGTGATGAGCGGCCCGCATCAGATCGCCATTCATCTGCGAGACGCAGGCGTTCGGCTTCGGCCAGCCGCTCGACGCCGATTGCAGCGTGGCCACGCGGGTCGAGTAACTTCTACCGCTCGAACGCCGCGCCGGCTGGCCCGAGCAATATCGCGGTGCAACCAGGCGCGGATGTGCCGCAGGGCGCAGCAGCAACAGCCGAATCCGTTCAAGCCGTACAACGCGAACGCGCCGAAGCCAGCCGACCTGGCGATGACTACCACGCTCGACGGCAAGACCGTTCCCTACATCGTCCGGCGCGAGATGGGGACGATCAATCGCGCGGTCTACGCGATCGCGTTCCTTCACGAGCCCGGCACGCCGCTGCCCGAATCGCATGGGCCCAGGCGACGTCCGCGCTGGAACGGCCGATTGATCTACAGCTTCGGACCCGGCTGCCAGGCGGGCTATCACCAGGGGCGCAACGCTTGGCGGGCTCGGCCGGCAATCAGGAGCTTCCTCGAAGAAACGCAGTTCGGCGACTACGGCATTGCGAAGGGCTACGCGCTCGCATCCTCGTCGTTGAACTCGTTCGGCACCACTGCGCCGACGTCATCTCAGTCGAGACGATGATGATGGTGAAAGAGCACTTCATCGAGGAGTTCGGCGCGCCGCGCTGGACGATCGGCAGCGGCCGCTCGGGCGGATCGATGCAGCAGCATCTGATCGCGAACAACTATCCCGGGCTGCTCGACGGTCTCATTCCGACCGCCGCGTTCGCCGACACGATCACGTTCATGAACCACCTGTTCGACTGCGAGCTGCTCGACCACGCGTTCAAGACGTCATCGCTGATGTGGACCGACGAGCAGAAGGCGGCGGTTGCGGGCGAGGCGAACTGGCAGTATTGCGCGAAGAACGGCACCGCGCTATCCGCTGCCTGCGCGTCGAACAACTGCGACCGGATGGCGGTGCCGGCCGATCTGGTCTACGACCCGAAGACGAACCCGAAGGGCGCGCGCTGCACCTACCAGGACAACATGGTGAACGTCTTCGGCCGCGATCCGAAGACCGGCTTCGCCGCGTCGTCCGTTCGACAACGTCGGCATCCAGTACGGACTGAAGGCGCTGAACGACGGCAGGATCACGTTCGAGCAGTTCGTCGATCTCAATCACGCGCGATCGGCGGTCACGACATCGACGGGAACGTCGTGTCCGCCCGCACCGTGGCCGATCCCGAGGCGCTTCGCATCGCGTACCAGACCGGACGCGTGAACGACACCAGCAAGGGGATGGCGATGGTGCCGATGATCGACGTGCGTCCGTACACCGAAGGCACCGGCGACGTGCACGACACGGTCAACAGCCAGATCACGCGCGCGCGCTCGTCGCGGCCAACGGCACGTCGGCCAACCAGGTGCTGCACACCTACGAGCCGGGCACGCCGATTCAGCGTGTGCAGCGCGTCAATCTCGACGAGATGGAGCAGTGGGTGGCCAGCATCGCGAAGGACACCGCGCCGGCGAAGAATCAGCTGGCGAAGGTCATCCGCAACAGGCCGGCTGGCGTGAGCGATGCGTGCTACACGAAAGGCGGCGAGAAGATCACCGACATGCCGCGCTGCGCGCAGATGTTCCCGGTCTATTCGAATCCGCGCCTCAACGCCGGGCTGCCGATGGGCGCCGACGACGCTGAAGTGCGAACTGAAGAGCGGTCGACAGGAAGGACTATGCGCGAAGCCGCTGACCGATGAGCAGCTCGCCGCGCTCAGGAGTGCGTTCCCGTCCGGCGTCTGCGACTTCAGCCAAGAAGGGCGTCTGCGGTGCGCGCGCCCGACACGTGGCTGTCCTACGGCATTGAGCTGAAATCCCAAACGCCAGTGCCAAAACCCAAATCCCAACGCGTACTGATTGGGGCCCGGGATTGCGCTGCGCGCAGTCACAACTCACGGTCGCAGTGGTTGCGCGCACGTTTTCGTCTAGTTGGTCCGCGGCGCTCGAACACCAGATCGATGGGTGCGAGCAGTGACTGGTTCAGGAACGCGATGATTTTGTCGCGCCTGCAGTCGCCGAACGCGCCCGCGCCGTCATGCATCACCGACCGAACCACCATCTGTCGCCAGCCATCATACGCCTGGGCCGTTCTCGGGAATCATGTCCGTTTGATCACTCTGGTGCGCGCCACGAGGACTGCGCGGATTGTCCGGACCGGCATGGAGCGCCCGATGGGGCACCGAACTGATGGATGAAAGCGCATCGAGCGCCGTTGGTGCGAGATCCCGGCGGCGGCAGTTTTCGCTATATCGACCGCCGCCGGCACCGATTCCTCCGCCTGGCTGAAGGATCGCCATGAAGACGCGGCCGAACCACCCTGCGGACAGGGGCCGAGCGCCGCGGCACTCTCGGCTCTCGGAAACATCGTGTGATCGCCCATCATGACGACGACCGTATCCTCGAGGCACGCCTCCAGCCTCGAGTTGCCCATCAACATCTCCAATCGCGTGGTCGGTGCAGTGGATCGCATTCAACATCACGCGTCCAGCGAGATGACGGACAATCCGCCACAACGAACCCCGGCTGATGCGTGTTCACGGTGAGGATCGTCAAGTGGAAATCGGGCCTGCACTCCGCGCAGTGCCGGTAGCCGGGCAGCAGCCTTCGCGCATCAGGTCAGTGTCGTGCAGCCCCCACGCATTCGCGCCGTATGCGGCCGTATGGTTCCAGCGCTCCCATCCCAGATCGTCAAGTCGCACTCCATGCGCGTCGAGGAACAGCCGCTTGCCGGAGAAACCACTGTCGGCGCCGCCGAGAAAGACCTGACGGTAGCCCGGCGTCGGTAGTAGATGTCCGACAGGCAGCTCAGGTTCCAGGCAATTGGTGATCGACGTCACGAGCCTGTCGTTCTGACCGGCGATGGTGGATGCCACCGGCTGAGATGAGGCCGTTGATGGTCGCGTGACCGGCGTTGGCAGAAGCGCAGTAGAAACGGCCGCTGCTGGCGAATCGATCGAGCTGGGGTGTGAGGCCGGGGTAATAGAGGTTGCCTCCTGGCCTGTGTGAAGTTGGCCGAAACCCTTCGAGGTAGATCGTAATGAGGTTCCGCGGGGGTGAGTCTGCTGGCGCGATGGACGACGTGCGACTCGAATCGATGCCGATTGAGCTCTGGGGTCGCGCGTGTTCGGCCGTCGTCAATGAGAGCCGTCTCGAGCGCTGCGATTGGTCCACGCATATCGGAACCAGTTGTCCGCCAGCGACGCCATGTATGAATTCCTTGCGGAAGGTGCTGGAAGTTCCTCGCGGTGAAGCACAAAGACCGAGCGCACGGCGAACGCGACCACGAGGACGACGACCCGCGCGGGCCATCGTGATCGACGCCATACCGGCGGCGCTGGCACGGCACAAACATCCAGTCAGCTGACGCAGCCGTGGCGGCGATGACGATTAGGCCGGGCCATCCCTGCATCAGCGCTGGAGACTTTACAAGCGACACGCGATCGATGCGGGCGTTGCAGCACCAGCGGCGATACCCGATACCGGTATGGGTGGCAGAGCATGGCTCGACGTTGCAGAGCACGAACTCGACGTGCCACCAGATGCGATCGCAGGCTCGCAGCCAGGACGATCCACGCAGTGGCCAGCGTAGATGCTCATCAGCACGCCACACGCGCCAGCGTCAGATCGAGAAACCTGCGCGTGAGCTGAAGTCAGACGAGGGGTGCGAGCGCAGGACCGCGCGCGGAAGACAGAGGATGCAGAGTGCGGCGGCGGTGAAGATCGAGCGCAGAAGATGGCGCAGGTCGTATTGTCCTGGTCCACGAATCCGAGCGCCGCTGAGTGGCAGGCAGCATCATCATGATCATGACACGCGCCAATCGCCAGCTACGAAGCGGGCGATGGCGCTGCACGCCGTCGGCCGTTGCCGACGCTCACCGCATCGCTGGCGCTCGTCATCTTCGGAGCGGGCGCTGTCGCCGGCGCGCTCGGCATCGCACTCGGACTGGGTGGCGGTATCTTCCTGGTTCCGTTGCTCACGCTCGGCCCTCGGCTTTCCGTTGAAGTCTGCCGCCGCGATCAGCCTCGCCACCGTCATCGCCACGTCGTCCGCGGTCACCGCGCGCCGCACCGGCAATCAGCTGATCAACCTGCGTTTCGGCATGGTCCTCGAAGTCGCCACGACGATCGGCAGCCTGCTTGGCGGGATCACCGCGCAGTTCGTTGCGGAGACGCTGCTGCAGCGGCTGTTCGGCGTGGTGGCCATAGCTGTCGCATTCGTGATGCTGAGCCGCATCAACCGCCGCAACGTCATTGCCGATCCGGCGGCTGATCCAGGACGGCTCGGCGGCCGCTTCTATGAAGAGGAGAGCGGCGGCATCGTCACGTACCGCATCAGGAGATTGCCGCTGGCGCTCTTCGCCTCGTTCATCGCTGGAAACGTCTCGTCGCTGCTCGGCATCGGCGGCGGGATCATCAAGGTCCCGGTGCTCAACGCCTGGTGCGGCATGCCGCTGCGCGCGGCGGCGGCGACCAGCGCGTTGATGATCGGCGTCACCGCGACAGGCGGGGCGATCATCTACTACGGTCGCGGCGATCTTCAGTCCGCTGCTCGCGGCGCCGGCCGTCCTCGGCGTTCAACTCGGGTCGTGGGCGGGACTGCGACTCGCCCAGGATGCGTCGGTGAAGTGGCTGAAGGTCCTGATGGCGGCGCTCCTCGTCGTCGTCGCCGTGCTGATGTTCGTGCCGGAGCATGCGATGAACCGCGACACGTTGCGGCGCGCGTGACAGCTGACAGGTCCGCGAACGCCCGTCTCGAAGTGATGATCGGCGAGGTGTTACGGTTCGGCACCATCGCGAGCTCGACACTCTTGGCGATTGGTCTCGCGATGACGCTTGCGCGTTACCGCAGCGAGCTTGCGCGCCTGCTTGCTCGAAGCGGGATTGATCATCCTGATCGCCACGCCCGCGACCGCGTCGTCGTGTCGGTGATCGAATACATCCGCGAGCGCGACTGGCTCTTCGTGGTGTTGACGCTGGTCGTGCTGGCGGCTCTTGGAGGAAGCGTCGTGGCGGCGTATTTGCAGGTGCGTCCGCCAACCCGTGCGCCGTCGTTGAGCAAGGTAAGGGCTGCCCGGTTCGCTGCGATTACACCGTTGATGGCGTCGCCTTGCGCATGGTCCGCATCGTGACGCCATCAGGATCACGCGCGTCGAATGCCGATCTATCCGTCGCCGGTGCCGACGACGACGAGCGCGGCAGTCTGAAGAGTGCCTGGACCCGGGTGTAGAACGGCGCCGAACAGTGCCGCGCGCCGGCCAGCGCGCCGGCGAGCGCGGCGAGCGCGTAGATCTTGCCTTCGCCGACGTTGACGAAGATCGGCCCGGGCACATGCCCGCCATCGACCAGCCGATGCCGAACAGCAGCGCCGCCGACGATGTTGCCGCGATGCCGCGGTTTCAGCTCGATCGCGATCGGCCGTCCGAGCGCCGTGCGGCCGTAGCGCTTGATCAGCCAGATGCCCGGCGCGGTGATCGCGACCGCGGTGCCGATGATTCCGTACAGCTGGAAGTTGGTGAACAGGAACATCGCCTGGATGTAGTTGTAGTCGGCCGCGCCGCTGCGGCTCAGGATGAATCCGAACATCGTGCCGAGCAGCGACGTAGAGCAGCGCCATCACGAGCCGATGTGAAAGATGACGCGGTAAATCAGCTGGGTCGTGAGGATTCCGCCGGCCATGAAACTGATCGTCGAGATCAGGCTCGGCAGCTCGAAATTCGACAGGCCGAAGATGCCGTGGCCGCTCGTGCAGCCGCCGGCGAGCCGCGTGCCGAAGCCGATGAACAGGCCGCCGGCGAACATCCACGCCAGCTTGCCGGCATGGCCGAAGCCGATCACCTGGTCGAACATGCCGAGGTCCCACGTCGGCGCGAATCCGCCGCCGAGCGAACGCGGCAGAGGAAGCCACCGAGCACGAGACCGGCGATGAACGGAGACGCCACTTGCGCGCGGAGCGGACGGCGTCGCGCGCGAAGTAGGTAACTGGCAGCACGAAGCTGCAGACATCCTCGAGGCCCGTGGAGATGCCGAGACGCCGGTTCGCGACGAACAGGAGCGCGAGCGTGATGAGCGCGATGCCCGCGCCGGCCGACCGCCCAGTGGATCGGCGTGAGGCCGTGAAGTATCAGCGGCAAGCGCTGAATTGCCAACGCACTACGCGCCCATCCGACCAATCTTGCACTCGCCACGTAGTTCAGCGAAACGTCTTCAGCGCGCCATTGGTCAGCCCGAGCGCGGCCGGCTTCTGTGCCGGCGCGGTCGGCATCCCACTTGTCCACCTGCATCCGCTTGATCATCCACATCGCCGCGGCGCGGTTGGCGCTGGCGCAGTGCACGAATGCCGGCTGGTTCTTCGCGTCGGTGACCGCTTTCAGGAAGCTGTCGACGACGGCCGGATTCGGCGATCGCGGTGTTGAAGGGCAGGTGGATGAAATTGATGCCTGCGGTCTTCGCTGCGGCGGCTTCAGCGTCGATCTCGGCGCCGGCTCGCTCGCCTCGCGCAGGTTGATGATGGACGCATAGCCCATCTGCTTCAGGCCGGCGACCGCCGCCGGCGTCGTCGCGCCCGCGCACGCGATGGTCGTTTCGAGCTTGGCGAAGTTCGTGACCCCCGGAAGCGTCTCTTTGGTGACGTTCTGGGCGTGGAGCGTCGCGACCGGCGATCCTGAGCGGCGAGGGCGACGAGCAGTGCGTTTCGTTTCAGCATGATGGGTGCTATGGTAGGTCAACCCCGCCATGACGGCGCCAGACACTGACGGTGGGGTCCGCCTTCAGGCCGGACCTTGATGATCAGCGCTGCATCGCGTCGACCGCTGCATGCGCGCGGCCCGCCGAGCAAGCCGGCCGCCGCCAGCGCCGATTGCGATGACCGGGCCGCTGATTGCCGCGACGCGTCACGATGAAGGCGGCCTGGGAGTCCCGCAGAATCCGCTCGTCGACGAGACGCTCGACGCGTCGCGGCTGTCCGAGGAAATCCGCCGCGGCTTCAGATCTTCACGAACACGCCAGGCCGAAGCGCCGCGGCTCGCGCCCGGCGGCATGTCGTGCAGCAACTGCCACATGAACGCGGGCCAGCGGGAGAAATCGCTTCCGCTCGTCGACGTGGCGGGCATGTTTCCCGAGTATAACTCGCCGCTCGGCCAGGCTGTTCAGCCTCGGCGATCGCATCACCGACTGCTTTCTTCGCAGCGAGAACGCGACAGGAGGCGCAGCTGCGCGAGCGACGAGCTGCCCACGCCGACCTCGCCCGAAGTGCTGCCGATCTCCGCGTACCTGACGTGGCTCGCCGCGCGGCGCGGCGATGTGGGAAGAATCCATCGTGGCGCGGCCAGAACGCCATCCAGGCCTCCGGCGCTCATTCCCGTCGAGAAGCTCGATCCGCGCGAAAGGCGAAGCGATCTACAACGATCGCTGCGCGACGCTGCCATGGCCCTGACGGACAGGGCGTGCAGATTGGCGACAAGATCGCCGGTCCGCTCTGGGGCCGCGGTCGTGGAACGACGGCGCCGGCGCCGCGCGGGTCTATACGCTGGCCGGCATGATCCGCTATTCGATGCCCTACCTCGATCCGGGCAACATCACCGACGCGGACGCGCAGCACGTCGCTGCGTTCATCGACTCGAAGCCGCGTCCCGCGTTTCCGTTCAAGGAGCGCGACTACCGCGTCGAGAAGCTGCCCGTCGACGCTGTTACTACACCCGCGAATTGAAGAGCACGCGATTGGGTGATTGAAGACTGTTGACGAATGTCGATTTGTGATTGGCGATTAAGATTTGTGATTGGCGATTAAAGAAGCGGACTCTGTCAGGCCGCAGATGCGGAAGTGAGCACGCTGATGCGAAGTATCCGGCCGTCGATCATTTGTCACCACGCTGGCCTCGGTTGCAGGACTGGCGGCATTTCAGTCGCCGGCGTGACGCGCGCCGCGCAAGCGGCAGCCGCCATCCGCCGGGCCGTTCGACATGGCGTGGCTCGAGCAGATGAAGGGCAAGCACAAGCAGCGTCTACGACCTCGGCAGCTTCGACCTCGGCGCCGACGGGCGTCCGCTGCGATTCTGCAAGAACTTCCTCGACACGTTCCACGACGTCTACAAGCTGGAACATCCCGGCATCAACACCGCGGCCGGCATCCGGGCCCGGCGTTCGCGATGAATGCGACGGACAGGCTGTGGGAAAGCTACGAGCTCGGTGAGCAATACGTAACTGAACGAAGTAC
>ERZ1370068.3243-contig-236_pt1 | contig 32788 bp, 45 predicted proteins | sample MGYA00561227_ERZ1370068 | MGnify/ENA primary metagenome ERZ1370068 (study PRJEB38410, sample SAMEA6850437) | metagenome | study: Metagenomic assessment of the ecological functions of the soil: analysis of the soil microbiota associated with the...
AGGTTACGTATTGCTGACGTGGGGAGATTTAGCAGAAATTCAATAATCCTAAAAGCAAACCGCCCACCGATTTGAGAAGGCCCGCGCTTGGAAACAGGAATCCATTTGCCGCATGCGCGACCAAAGAGTGTAAGAGGGACCGTGTCAGAAGGGTCCACCGCCGACAAAGACCCAACGCGAAATGAATTCACACTCCGCGACATACCAATTCTCAAATGCTGGCCGAAAGACGGCGGGCGTTTCATCACCTTGCCTAACGTGCACACCGCGCGATCCCGAAAGCCGGCGCGCGCAATGTCGGGATGTATCGGATGCAGGTTTATGATGGCCCGACGGCGATGCACTGGCAGGTCACAAGGTCGGGGCGCGCCACGGCAAGAGTTTACCAGAGCGAGGCGAGCGAATGCCGGTCGCGGTCACGCTTGGGCGGCGATCCCGCGCTTACACTTTTGCTGCAACCGCACCGTTACCCGATGGGCTCGACGAAATTCTGTTCGCCGGTTTCATCCGCAAGAAATCGGTCGAGCTGGTGAAGTGCAAGACGATCGATCGTCGAAGTTCCAGCCGATGTCGATTTCGTGCTTGAAGGGTTTGTGCAGCCGGGGAGATGCGGCCGGAAGGACCCTTCGGCGATCACACCGGCTTCTACACCGCGGTCGAAGATTATCCGGTCTTCCATCTGACGGCGATCACGCATCGGCAGCGATGCGGTTTATCCGACGACGATCGTGGGCATGCCGCCGATGGAAGATTTTTACATGGGCGACGCCAGCGTGCGGATTTTCCTGCCCGTATTCAAGATGAATTTTCCGGAGATCGTGGATATGACGCTGCCGCCGGAAGGCGTTTTTCACAACCTCGTTTTCGTCAGCATTCGCAAACAATATCCGTATCAGGCGTTCAAGGTGATGCACGGCCTCTGGGGCATGGGGCAGATGATGTTCAGCAAATACATCGTCGTGGTGGACGAAGATTGCGACGTGCATAACACCAGCGAAGTGCTCTTCCGCCTTGTGCGCCAATACCGATCCGCACGCGACAGCGACCATCATCACGCAACCCGAGCGACTCGACTCTGACCACGCGCTGAGCGATCAGAACATCGGCTCTGTGCTGATGGGGACCGACGCGACGCGGCAAGCTGCCGGGCGCAGAACTATCACCGCCCTGGCCGGAGCTGCTGAAGATGAATGCGCGGGTGGAAAGTACCGTTGATTCTTTGCGAAGAGCTTAAGGCGATCTTGGCGTCTTCTGCGACCACCGAGCCCGCGCATAAATGACGAAGCCCGAATGATTTGATGATGAATTAATGTCGAATGACGAAGCACGAATGATCTCGCGCTGGTTCACTCGTCATTCGATTTCGTCATTCTGCGTCATTCAACGCCAGTCCGGCTCTTCTCGACCATCCGTCATTCGTTTTATCAGCGGCGTAGAATGGACAATCGCATCGCGCCAGAAGCCAGCATGCTCCGTTATCAACCAACGCGCGGCCCACTCAGCATGAATACGGCCGCCGGAAGATCTGTCCGGTATCGATGTCGCGGGTCAAGCCGCCGGGCGGGACACCTCCTGAATCGTAACGTCGTCCGGTATATGGACTCCGGAAAAGCCCGTGGATGGCCTGCGTAAAGGCCAGCCGCCAGGCGGCGTTGACCGTAGGTGCGCGCACGATCTTCCTGAATGGCGTGCCCGATCAGCGCGCCTGTGGCAGCGCCGGCGGTTGCCTGATTGCAGCGGCCCGCGCATTCCCGTAGCGGCCCCGCCAATGATCGCGCCGGCGGCTGGTGCCATAACCCGCACCCGCGCCTGTGGGGTGTCACATGAACTGGAGAATGAAAGAACTCAGCGCGATGCCCGAGATCAGAATCGAAAATTTTCCTTCATGATCATTAGTATTATGCCGCTTCGTAATCGAAGCGCAGACGGATGTTTGGCGCGGCACACTCAAAATCTTGTACAGTTGCGCCGCTCGCCCGGCTTTCTCTGTTTTACTCACTGGTAATCTTTTCAAACATGCGGAAATTGTCCAGCTTCATTCGCCGGAGGAGCGCCTGATAAATCGAGCGCATGATCTCGGCGGAAGCATCGAGCGAGCATCCTCCCGCGGAAGCAATCTGGTCGATTCCGCGAAAAATTTTCCGCCCGGTCCGCCTCGAAGTTCATCAACTGAATAAACCGCGTATCGGTCACGCCGTTGCGCAAATCCTCCGGCGTAGTTAACCGTGCCAAATCCTCGCCCGGCAAATAAATGCGAATGGCTCTCAGGTCTTGGCCACGTCGCGAATGATATTCGTCACCTGCAGAACCGAGCGCGATGGCGTAATCGCGGGATCGGGGATTCTGCACTAAAAAAATTTCGATGCTCACCAAACCGACCGCGCTCGCGACCCGATGACAGTAAACGCGCAGTTCATCCCAGGTGACATAGCGGCGAATATCGATGTCCGATCTCCGACGCCCGTGATGATTTCTCGAACATCTCCCGGCCTGATGGGGTAGCGGGACGTCAGGTCGCGCACCGGTTTCGCCAGCGCCGATCTGCCTGCCGTTTCACCGCGCAACGATTGTCGCCATAGCGCCAGCTCGCGCTTCGTCTCCGGATCGCGCTGATTGTCATCTGCGATATCGTCGACGCCAGCCGGCAGAAGGCATAGAAGGTTGTGATGTCGCGCCGGCGCTCCGCTCATCGCGATAAAAGCAAAGGCAAGATTAGATTTGCTCGCGCGCGTGATTTCTACCGCGCCATCGCTCGTTTTCATCGCCGTTAGTAACGAATCCAGTTCTCCTGTGCGATCCGGCCGGTCTCGCATTGGCGAAAGAGTTAATGACCCACGAGGCCAGCAACCAGCCGGTCACCAGCGCGCGCAAGAAAACAAAATCGATTTCCAAATCATCATGACAACGGTGCGATCGGCAATGGCACTGCGCATGATGGCGTCGATCACAAGAATCACAGAGAAATTAAGCGCGCAATGAGGCAACCAGGCCAGACGGCGAAAATCGCGTCAGACCAATTGACGGTGCGTCCGAAAGCTTCCGTAATGTTTCATTATGCAGGACGAGGGAGATCTGCACGAACAAAAAACGCCAAAGATAAACCTGCTCTATGAAAACGCGCTGAATCGGCAGATAGTCACACATCGGGCACGTTGACAGCGCCATATTGAAACAGCATGGGGATTCGCAGAACCAGCATGTTGATCAGAACAACAACCCGGCCCATTCCAAAACATAACTGAACCTGCAAGCACGGCAAAAGCGAAGAGAGAGCAGCTCTCGCGAAAGTTCAACTTTGATCCAGCTGGAGACAGATCAGATCAGGTAACCTGAATATAAACGCCTGCGAGGTATTCGAAGATGAACGAAAGGGCATCGCGATGGATGCGGAAATTCTTCAAGAGGTGTGCGGTAGAGATGCTCTGCTCCAGTCCCCGGCAGCCGCCAATAGACAAAGTGGCTTGAGGTGCCGCCGTTACTAATGAGAAGCACGAGATAGATTGGAATGCTCCACCACCGGTAAAAGTCGGATAAAGCTCTCCACATGCATAAACCGCGCCAGTTAACGAGAAATAGATAGTGGCCAGAGCAGAGAGCGGTGGATAAGTAGTGGTGGCGTTATCGAAGATGCCGGCCACTCCTTCCAGGGTTGGTAGGCGGAACATCCCGCCAGACGTCAGGAGAGGGGCGGCCAATCGCGAAGCCGGGAACGGAAATGATCTCCGCGAAATTGACTTCAGACGCGCTGGGGAGTGAGCCAAAGGTAACGAACTGAAGACAAAAGTGAGGCAAAGCCCAGCAGAGCTAAAGGTGAGCCAGATGCGTTCATAGCGAGCAAGGCAGCGAAACCCGTCCCGCAAGGCCAGCCGAACGGGGTTTGCCAGCATCACCAGGACGTAACCAATTATGAGTCCTGCGACTGCATAGATACGCGGCGTGAGATGCATGATTTCAGCAAGGACAAGCGCAGTTGTGAATGGTGATTAGTGAATAGTGACGGTCATAGCGCAGACCGTCACCAGTCACCATTCACTTCCAGCGAATAAGTCCCCAGTGCTGGTTGAACGGCCAGTAGACCCACAGCCCGGCGGCCAACCAGGTTCTCCGGCACCGGTCCCCAGTAACGGCTATCAAAACTGAAGTAACCATTAATGCCGAGAGCAAAGTGTGTGGAGGAATCGTGAAAGTTTGCGCTGTTCTGGGAGAGATATTGCCGGCCCAAGGTGTAACCACGATACGGTGGCTTGGCTTGCATTACTCGCTGAAAGCCGAACTCTTGGTTGCTCACCGTTGATGTGCCGCGGTGGATTGATGAGAAGTGTGTCCCCGGGTAAACCGCCCAGGCGCTTGATGAAATAAGGCGCACCCGCCTGCGGATCCTCCGGTATCATCGCGATATGCTTGGTCCGAAAACAAAAACATCGGCTCGATGCGGTCGGACAAAATTATAGCTGAATTTGTCCAGAAGACCTGATCGCCGGTATCAATGTAGCCACGCGCGATCACCTGGCCGCGTTTGTAACGCGCACCGCTTGCCACCTGAAATCGTGCGCCAGGGTCGCCTCTGAGCGTAGGACCTCGATGCGTCCCACGGTCAGTAATGATGCGCGACCAGGTAAAGAAGAAAGATACTTTGTTCTTACGACTTCGCGGACCATCTCGTCTTCGGGCGCGACCACGTTGATGTAGTTGCGTGGCCGAGAACAAAGAATTCGACAATTTGCTGGAAAATATTGGGAGCCGGCGCCGCAAAAGGATGGCCGATGATTCCAGCAGCGGTTTCGCTGCATTGACCCCGTTGGGATCTTAAATGCTGGATGAAATAGGATCGCACTGCCACTACTATGGCAACGAGAAAATTGCCCCCACAGTTTTCCCGCCAACTGGCTTCGCGGTGTGAAGGAGGAATAAAACCTGCCACTAGCATCGAGGCGCTCTTTGAGCTTTCTCTCACCGCGGGCAGGTTCGTTGCCTGATCGTGTTCTCCAATGCCTGAATTTGCTGGACGAATCTCAGCCAATGTGGTCTCACTCCAGAACATCGCTGCTTCGTATTTACCCGCATCAGCTTTTCGGCATGACGAACGAGCAGCCGGCATGTTTGATGGAGCGCGACCGAAAACATGGCGAAAGCTACTCGACTGCACCGTCGGAAATCCCGAATCGAGGACGCTGATTGCAAGCGTTCATGCTCAGTGATTTCTCCAACGCGGATGCTATATCGAAAAATCAACGTTGTGATTTTGCTGGCGCTCATTTTTCTGTCCTTCGAACATTGACCCTGAGCGCGCTTCGATGTTACCCGGAAAGTTACGATTGGCGCTATCAGGTCATTTCGAATTTGCTTTCGCTGCGATGTCCCCGGCACTATTGGCTCGCGGCTGCCGGTCTGGGTTTAAGTGCAGTGTTGATGCTGCCGTTGGTCGAATATTTGCGGGACGATATTTGAAGACGATCGCACCGCGCACGGCAGTGCGGTAGCGCCGGAGCGTTTATATTAGAATTATCGCTCTAATCTGTGCCCGTTTTGTGTGTTCCACAGCACGCGGATGCGATGTCTGGAATCGAACAGTTACGAATTTCGGGCGTTCCGCGGCAACTTTGCTAGTGACTGGGCATGTTATGCGCGTGCTGGTGCGTACGAAAGCGCGGGTACAACTATCCTTTTGCTCTGTCATGGGTAAGGCGGTCGGTGGTAACGCAGGTTGCCCCCTAACCGGACTCTTCGTCAGCAATGCCTGTTACGACGCGCGTAGAGCCGTCGTGGGCGGCACGATTCGCGCCGCCCTTGCGACTCCGTTTTTTAAGCATCTAGGCTTTTGGGAGGCGCGGACCGGCGCGTGCAGGGCTTTTGTCTTCCTTGCGCGGCCCTTCTTATTCCAGCGCAACTCAGGGGGATGGCGCCTTTCGCGGAACGAGGCAGCGACTGGCGGCGGCGCGACTTCCAAATTTGCGGCGGCTCGCAAGCCCAAGCGCTGGAGCGTGGCTGTCGCCAGCGCGTCAACCACAGATCCGCTGAAGGACAGCGGATACCACAGCATCGAGCTTTGAGGGGCGTGTTCATATTGGTGCCGCGCGAGGCTCTTGACTGGCAGCGGCGACTCCAAGTCGCCGCGTGAAGCTTGTTCGTCGCGCTTAGGTGGCGACTTGGCGTCGCCCTCCCAGTTAGAAGTCGTCGCGATAACGGATAGCCAATTTCTTCGTCATTCGCCTCTGCCACGCCGCACTTACGGAGGCGGGTGCTTCGTCATTTTTCTTCCCGTACAAAATCCGCAATCCCGCAATCCGCACTCCTAATCAGCAATCCGCAATTCTTCGCAATGCGCCTTCAACACCTCGATAAAGGCTTCCTGCGGAATGTTGATCTTGCCAATGCTCTTCATCCGCTTCTTTCCTTCCTTCTGCTTCTCCAGCAGTTTGCGTTTGCGCGTGATATCGCCGCCGTAGCATTTCGCGGTCACGTTTTTGCGCAAGGCCGAAACGCTTTCGCGCGCGATGATTTTCCCGCCGATCGCCGCCTGGATCGCGACCTGATAAAGCTGGCGCGGGATCACTTCTTTTAGTTTCGCCGCGAGCTGCCGTCCCCTGCGCCTCGGCGCGATCCTTGTGCACAATCGTTGAAAAGGCATCGACCGGTTCGCCGTTCACCAGCAAATCGAGTTTCACCAACTTCGCCGACCGATAACCGGCATGCTCGTAATCCATCGAGCCGTAACCGCGCGTGATGCGTCTTAATCTTGTCGTTAAAATCGACCAGAATTTCGTTCAGCGGCAGTTCGCAATGCAACATCACGCGCCGGGTGTCGAGCGATCTCGGTGTGATCCATTTGCCCGCGCTTCTCCAGAATCAGTTGCAGGATGTCGCCAATGTTCTCGTTAGGGCAAAGCACGTAAGCCTTTACGATCGGCTCCCGGATTTCCTCGATCACGACTCGGATCGGGCAGATGCGCGGGTTATCGATCAGCAGCGTCTCGCCGCGCGTGGTTTCAGACTTCGTAGACGACGCTCGGACTCGTCGCGATGATGTCCATGTCGTATTCGCGGCGGAGCCGTTCCTGGATGATCTCCATGTGCAGCAAGCCCGAGAAATCCGCAGCGAAATCCGAACCCGAGCGCGACCGAACTTTCCGGCGTGGTAAATGAAGGCCGAATCGTTCAAGCGCAGCTTGCCGATGGCGGTTTTCAAATGCTCGAAGTCGCCGGTGTTGATCGGATAAATCCCGCTGAAGACCATCGGATGAATTTCCTGAAATCCCGGCAACGGCTCGCGCGCGGGATTGCGCTGATCGGTAATGGTGTCGCCGATTTTGATGTCGGCGGTCGATTTTGATGTTGGCGATGAAGTAGCCGACGTCGCCGGCGTTCAGCTCGCGCCTGCAGGAACATCTTCGGCGTGAAGACGCCGACCTCCTTGATCTCGTAACGCGGCGTCGTTACTCATCAACTTGATCGCCTGGTCCGCTTCCATCTTTCCGGAAACGACGCGGACGTAACCGACCACTCCGCGATAAACATCGAAGACGGAATCGAATACCGAGCGCTCGCAGTGTTTCGTCCAACGGTTTTTGCGGTGGCGGAATGCGCTGTGACAATCGCTCTCAAGAATTTCCTCGATCCCGATGCCCATCTTCGCGCTGGCCTCGATCGCTTCCTCGGCCGGGATGGCGAGAATTTCTTCCAGTTGTCGATGAACCGAAGGGACATCGGCATTCGGCAGATCGATCTTGTTAATCACCGGCACGATCGGTCAGACCCTGTTTGTGGGCGAGATGAATGTTCGCGACCGTTTGCGCTTCCACCCCTGGGCGGCATCGATCGAGCAAGAGCGCGCCTTCGCAGGCCGCGAGCGACCGCGAAACTTCATACGCGAAATCGACGTGACCGGGCGTATCGAGCAGGTTCGAGTCGGTATTTTTCGCCCGACTTTGCGGTGTATCGCATGGTGACCGGGTGCGCTTTGATCGTGATTCCGCGCTCCCGCTCAAGATCCATGGAATCGAGGAGCTGATCCTGTTTGTCGCGTTCGTGGATCGTGCCAGTGCGCTCGAGCAATCGATCCGACAAAGTGGTCTTGCCGTGATCGATGTGCGCGATAATGCAGAAGTTGCGCGTGTGCTCGATACGCCATGAAGCGCGGCAACTATGCGGGCGCCGGCAAAGTAGCACAAGCGTCGCGCTCGTTTTTGGAGGAGCACGGAGATTCCCGTTTGGGGAGCCGGCTGCCAGCCTGCGCTCCCCGGAGTCTCAAGTTGGCAACTGGCGCAGTTGTTCCTACAATAGAATTTGAATGCCAAAGTTAATCGTTAGCGGAGTAGGCTATGACCTCGTCGAACAGGTCGTCACGATCGGTCGTGCTCCGGACAACACCATTCACATTGATGATCCTTCTGTTTCAAGCAGGCATGCGGAATTGCGTCGGGCCGACAAGACGTTTACCAGCTCCGCGATCTTGGTTCTACTAACGGGACACGAGTTAACGGAATCGGGGCCAGTGAAATCACCTTGCATCCGGGCGATCGGGTTCGGTTTGGCGCAGTCGATGCGCGCTTCGAGGGCGACATGCCAAAGTCCGCGACCCAGCCGTTGCCGGCTGCAGCCAAGGTCGATGCCCAGGTGGCGACGACCAGCATTCGTCCGGCGGATTTTGCGAATGCCTCTCCCTTCCGCACCCGTGAGCAAGGAACGCGATCCCGGTCGCACTGCTCTCTTCATAGCAGCGGGCATCGCATTGCTGGCATTGATCGCGGGACTCATCGCCGTGCTAACCATGCACGCGCCAACGCAGTAGCGTCATCCCGAGCGCAGTCGAGAGATCGGGTGGAAATTATCTTTGACCTTTCGCAGCTGGAACTTGTCGCCGAGGACGCTGTCCGCGCGACAGCCGGCTAGACAGAGCGCAGTTCGTCCGGCTTCGCTCCGCGTTCACGCAACGCGCGCAAACTGAGCGCGCGCCGTGTCGTTTCGCAAGCCGTTTGCCTGATTCATCAAGAACCAGAGGCGCGTGATAAAATTTCGGCGGTCGTAAATCGAGCGCGCGATAAAGCAGTAATTGCCGAAAGGTGGACATCAACAAGTCTTTACCGCGCACCACTTCGCTGATCTGCATCGCCGCATCATCCACCACCACGGCTAGTTGATAGGCCGGGACATGGTCGCGTCGCCAGACGATAAAGTCGCCGAAATCGCGCCCAGCTACGGCAGATTGTTTTCCGATACCCTCATCGACAAAGTCGATTCGCTCGCCATCCGGCACGCGAAATCGCCAGTGTCCCTGTTGTAGAGGCGGCCGTGTCGGCCGCAAATTCATTCCCAGCGGTCGGCACGGCTGCCTCTACAACGCAACCACGCGGGCGACAGGTGCCCGGGTAAATCGGTTCTTCATTTTCATCATGCGGCGCGAGCGAAGCCTGCATCACGTCCTGGCGCGAGCATTTGCACGGATAAACGAATCCACCGACACGCAATTTCTCCCATGCCTCCAAATAATAGCGACGTCGCTCGCTTTGAACGTAAGGCGCAAAAGGCCCGCCGATGTCCGGCCCTTCATCCCAGTCGAGCCCGAACCAGTGCAGATCCTCGCTGATCGCCTCCGCGAATTCTTTGCGGCAACGATCGCGATCCAAGTCTTCGATCCGCAACACCAACTTACCACCCGCTTCGCGTGCGCGTTGCTGTGCGTGCCAGAACGTCATGGCATGACCGAGGTGCAAGAACCCCGTCGGCGATGGAGCAATGCGCCCGCGATATTCTCTCGTCATTCCGAGCGAATATGCCAGTCCGGCTCGGACCGAGGAATCTCTTAACTCTTTTGCTTTGAATAGTAAGAGATGCCTCGACTTCGCTCGACTATGACAAACGAGGATTACCTTCGTCATTCGAGCTTGATCCGTCATCCGTCATTCGTCATTTGCGTGGCTGCGCAAGGCGAGGAAGACAAATCTGGAAGCAAGGAATCCACGAAATAATCCGGGACTCCATGCATCTTTCCTGGATTCCCGGTTTCCAGATTCTTCTTTAATCTGCGAACATCTGCGTAATCTGCGGAAGATTTTTTCTGTGCCTGCAAAGCGCCTTCTTCTTTCGACATTGACGGAACGCTGGTGAATACCGGCGGGGCGGGCGTGGAATCGCTCAAAACGATAGTGCGCACCCGATTTCGCACACGAAGATGATTTGCGCGACATCGAAATCGCCGGAAAAACCGATCGCGCGAATTATTCGCGATATTTTGCACAAATATCGGGTCAACCCAACGGAAGAAAACATCACTTCGTTCGCCCGAGAATACATTGAGGGCCTTCCACTCTCCTTTCCCGCACACACGGGCGGGTCCTTCCCGGAATTCAGCAATTACTTGAGCGCTTGAAGCCGCAACCGCACATCGTGCTTCGCGCTTTTGACCGGCAATTTGCAGCAGGGCGCGAGACTTAAGCTCCAGCATTATGGCCTTTGGGATTTTTTTGAATTCGGCGCTTTTGCCGACGATCATCAGGATCGCAATGAACTGGGCGCTTTCGCCAGAAAACGCGCCCAATTAAAGCACGGTCACGATTTCGATGCGGCCGATATCGATCGTCATCGGCGACACCAATCACGACATTGCCTGTGGAAAGCATTCGGCGCTCGCACCATCGCCGTTGCGACCGGCAGTTGGTCCCGAACGATTGCAAGGCTGCACGCCTGACTTTTTGTTCGATGATTTGTCTGATACGGAAGAGGTGATTGGGAAGCTAGGATGGTAATTGGGATGTAGGGCGGAAGTTGTAGGCCCATGGGAATGTCTCTAATGACGAATGTCGAAAACTGCTCCATATGTTACAGCGGTTTTGGTCATTCAAGCTTCGTCATTTCTTCGATATTCGTGATTGGTCATTCGTCATTTTTGATCGATATTAAGGGTAGCTGATTGTCGATGAAAGAATCCAGCCTCAGCATCCAGTATCGAGGATCCAGAATTATGGCCGCTCAACCAAAATAGTTCCGCTCGAGGGCGAAATCGATCTGCACGTTTCGCCTCGCATCACCAGCATACTCAACGCCGCCGTTAAGGCAAAACCGCGCAATCTCGTCATCGATATGGAAAACGTCAGCTACATCGATAGCTCCGGCCTGGCTGTCCTCATCGAGGGCGATGCAGAAGGTCGAAAAGTATGGCGGCAAATTCGCGCTCGCTGGTTTGCAGGAAAACGTGAAACCGATTTTCGAGATCGCGCGGCTCGATCAAGTCTTCCAGATTTACCCGGACGTCGATTCCGCGTTGGCGCCGGAATAAAGCAAGACTTCCAGCGTGTGGGCGACATTGCGCGAGAGATCGAATTGCGTAGCACGCTCGAGCAGGGCCGGGCGCGCGGCTAAACGGCGCGATTCGTCACTCCAAAAATGCAGCGCTTGACTTAGCCCATCGATGTCATCCGCCCGCTCCACAATCGTGCCGTGGACTTTTGGCTCGACGATTTCGCTGCAGCCATTGGCCCGGGTCGTGATCACGGGTAAACCCGCTGCCATCGCTTCCAGCGAAGCGTTGGAGAAGGGATCGTAAATCGTCGGTAAAATGAATATGTCCGCCGCAGCCAACGGCAATCGCACATCTTCCATCTCGCCCAGAAAAGTTACATTATCGGAACGATATTTGCGTTGATTCCCGCGCCCGGCGACCAGCAGTCGCACTCGCGTCTTTTCGCTCGCGGCCAGAGCAAAGCGCAGACCTTTGCGTTCCCAGCCAGATCCCAGAAAGAGCGCCGCAATTTCGTCGGTCCCAATTTTTAATTGCGCGCGCGCCCTCACATGCTTCAGCGGGGCGGGACCGAATTCGGAAACGCGCACGCCATTGGGAATGACATCGATCGCACCGCTGGGGAAACCGTAGTAGCGCACAATTTCGTCGCGTACCATCGCCGAGTTAGCAATCACGCGACGCGCCCCGCCCTCGTCCAGCAACGCTTTTTCCAACCGCAAAATGACGTCGTGTTTTTTATTAAAGCGGCGTCCGATTCTCTGCAGCGGATTTTGAAACTGCGCTCTGCGGTCGAGCCACGCCTGATGAACACCGTCGCCGGCGCGGAAAAATCGCAGCGCCAGATGCGTTCCAGACTTACCACGAGATCACAGTGTTTTGGCGGGTCGCTGCGCTCGAGTTCGTCGGCGAACGCGATCAGGTCATCGGCGCGAATGCGGATGATCCGGCCAAGCGCCCATTCTTTGTCAGGCCAATCTTCAGTGGTAAAAAGTGTTGCCTCGTGACCAGCCGCCACCAGTGCGCCCGCCACGCGCCTCAAATATGCTTCCGCACCGCCGCTGGGCGAAAACCGCGCCGGACAAATCCGACGTTCAATTTCTCGGAAAGCTTTACTTGCACGCCGTCAGCAGAAATAGTTCTTCGCATGTCGGGTAAAATCCTAAACACCGCCGCAGCGCCGCCGCCCATGGCAGCGCAATCGGCACGGTTACCGAAGAGTTTACTCTACTCCATCTTCGCTCGCATCGGCGGCTGGGGTCTCGACACCGACGCCTTTGAAACATTGCGGGCATCATACCACGGCGGGTTCCTCGGGAAAGCAATCGCCTACGACAACCGGCAGAACGAAATTCCAGCATCGAAAATCCAATCGTTGCGCTGGCACCCGGTGCGGCTGCTCTCGTCTCTGGATCGACCTTATTATTATGGCGCCAAGAAAAAGTATTTGGATTGGATCGCGTCGCGCCAGCTCGCGACCGGGCGTTACGATTTATTTCACAGCTGGTCGGGCGATTGCCTGGAATCCTTGCGCGTTACGCAACGCATGGGAATTCCGTCGATCGTAGAGATTCCCACCTGGCACCGGGATTTTGCCGAGCGCGCCGCCCCGCGGACTGAGCCGCGCCCCTCCAAACAACGCACTCCTCTCGGCCGCTGGAAAAATGAGCTCGTGCTGCGTTCCGAACGTTCGATTGAAGAGTACGATCTCGCCACTCTCCTGCTCGTGCTCTCGGAAAAAGCCGCCGACACTTTTCGCGAGAGCGGCATCGCAAAGGAAAAACTTTTTACCTTCCGCGCGGGGTCGACGTCGAGCGCTTCAAGCCAGGCACGCGTCCGTCGCTTTTTTCGGGCGATTTTTTCCGGCGCGCTGATCGAACGCAAAGGAATTCATCATCTGCTCGAAGCCTGGCATCGGTTAAATTTGAAGAATGCCGAACTTTGGCTGCTTGGCTCAGTCCACGAGCAGGTGAAACCACATTTGAAGACGTTCTGGCGCGACAACATTCGCCTCATCGGGTTTGCGCGTGACGTCGAAAAATATCTGAACCAGGCAACGATCCATGTGTTCCCGTCGCAGTTGGAAGGCAGTGCCAAGGTCACCTACGAAGCGGCGGCTTGCGGTTTGCCACAAGTGGTTACGCGCGAGTCGGGCGATGTCGTGCGCAGCGGAATCGATGGCATCATCGTGCCGCCCGGGAATGTCGATGCCATTGCCGGTGCCATCGAACATTTTTACCGGCATCCCGAAGTGGTAGCGGAAATGGCAGTCGCCGCCCGGCAGCGGGTGGTGGAAAATTTCACGTGGGACCACTTTTCGGGAACGGCTGCTCGACGCCTATGAACGCGCCATGGGAATGCTATGACATTTGGAATGCACAGAATAGATCTCGTCACGGCTGTCATTCCGAGCCGCGCAGACAATAGCCCGTCCGGCTCGGACCTCGGAATCTCGCGAATGTTCTGACGCGTGTGACCAATCAGAGGTCCCTCGCGTTCGCTCGGGATGACAAATTGCGCGATCATCCTGAAGTTTGAAAATCCTCCTCATTCAGCTCCGCCGTCTCGGCGATCTCATTTTAATGACGCCAGCGATCTCGGCCTTGCGCGAACATCTTCCCGGCGCGCAGATCGCCCTCGCGGTTTCCCACGAATGCGAATCGCTTCTGCCCGCGATCCAGGGAATACAAAAGACTTTCCTAACGAAACGTGGACTCCGGATTTATCAACCTGGATGCAAATCCGCCGCGCCAGTTTCGATTGCGTGATTGATTTCAGCTGCAACGATCGTTCGGCCTGGCTCACCGGTCTCTCCGCGGCGCCGCGCCGAGTTGTTTCTGATCGCCTGAAAATCAAATCCAAATTCCGCGCGGGCTTTTACAACGAGTTTGTCGATTGCGCGATGAAACAGATGCATACGGTCGATTACGGCCTTGCCTTGCTGCAGCCTCTTGGGATTTCCGCGGCGGCCGACGACCCGGTGCTTGATCTGCCGGCGGCAGCGAAAGAGCGCGCCGCCACTATCGTGCGCGATCAAATTCGCAATCGACCATTCGCAATTTTCCATCCGGGTTCGGCGCGGGCGGAAAAATTTTGGGAGCCGGAACGTTGGAGCCAGATAATCAAATTCGCCGCTACCGAGCTGGGTCTTCTTCCCGTTTTATCCGGTGGCGCAAGTGATCTTGAGCGCGCGCACCTCGCCGCCATTCGGGGAAAATTGCAGACGACTGTACTCGATCTTTCCGGCCAGCTCGATCTGCTGGTCCTGGCGGCATTGCTCGAACACGCGCGCTTGCTCGTAACCGTTGACTCTGCCCCAATGCATCTGGCGAGCGCAACCGGAACTCCGCAAGTCGTTCTGTTTGGCCCCACTAATCCCTTTCACTGGCGCCCGCGAAAGAGTCCCGCCGCACTCTTATTCGGCGATTCACCGGAGCCACTGCGCCATTTCCGAGTTCCTGAACCCAAGAGGCCAATGAACCAAATCTCGACGGCAGCCGTAATCGATGCTATGCGTTCGATGCTGTCGGTGTCAGCGGCGTCAGCCGTATGAAGGACAAAGCCGAGAAGAAAAAGCTTTCATTTCGCGAAACTATCCGGATCGCCTGCGAAACCGTACCGGCGTCTTTATAGCTATGTATTGCCGTACAAATGGAGATTCTTTTTGGGACTCTTTCTCGGCTTTCTCTTTGGCGCCACCAACGGCATCCTTCCGCTGGTGATGGGAAAGGTGACCGGTGCGATTTTCACGGGGCCACGCCAAGCGCGAAGACGCTGACTCATCGCTCCGATCTACTCAATGCCGGCGGATCGATAAATTCGATTTTCTTCATCTGCCTGCTCATTCCGGCAGTGATGACCGCGCGCAGCATCCTCAGTTACGGCAGCACCTACTACATGAATTGGGTCAGTAACCGCGCCGTGACCGACATTCGAGACGAACTTTTTCGCAAAATTATAAACCAGTCCATGGATTTTTTAATCGCATGCAGTCCGGGGTTCTGATGTCGCGAATCAGTAATAACACCATGGCGATGCAGGTGGCGCTGACCCAGGTAAGCAGTGATGTCTTCAAGCACCCGATTACGATTGTTTTCGCGCTCGTGGTGCTAATCTACATGGATTGGAAGTTTACCCTCGCCGCTCTCATCCTGTTTCCGAGCTGCATCATTCCTATTCAGGTTTTCGGAAAACGCGCCCGCCGGGCAATGGAGCAGCAACAGGAAGACCTGGGGAAAATGTCGGTAACAATGCAGGAGGCGTTCGCCGGTATCCGGGTGGTCAAATCCTTCGCCCGGGAAGAGCAGCAGGAGAAGAGCTTTGCTCGGAGCACGATGCTCCAGTTCCGCAACATGATGCGGATGATCAAGGCAACCGAAGCCGCCGGCCCGCTCATTGAGGTTCTCGCCGCCATCGGGGTTGGTTGGGCCCTGCTCTACGTTTATGCAACCAACCTCACCGCCGGCCGATTTTTCGCACTTCTCACCGGAATTTTCATCCTCTACGACCCCGCGAAAAATCTAAGCAAACTGCGGGTCATAATGCAGCGATCCATCGCGGCCACCGAGGGAATTTTCGCAATTCTGGATACCCCGGTCACGATTCAGGACGCGCCCGACGCGAAAACATTGCAGAGTTCGCAGGGGCGAATCGATTTTGACAACGTTACCTTCCGCTATGCCGGCACGTCCATCGACGCGCTTAGCCACGTCGCCTCTGAGAATCGAACCGGGAAAAAGTTATGCGCTGGTCGGCGCCAGCGGCGCAGGTAAGAGCACAATTCTGTCGCTTATTCTCCGACTGTGCGATCCGACCTCAGGCGCAGTGCGAATCGATGGCAGCGATCTGCGCGGGTTAACTCAGCAATCGTTGCGCGAGCAGATCGGACTGGTCACACAGGAAACATTTTTGTTCCACGACACCATCTACAACAACATTCTGTTTGGCCGCCTCGACGCCACCCGGGATGACGTTTATCGCGCCGCTCAGATGGCCTACGCGCACGAGTTCATTCTGGCGCAACCGAGAAAATACGACACCCTCGTCGGCGACAAGGGAATGCTTCTTTCCGGCGGGCAACAACAACGATTGGCCATTGCGCGTGCGGTCTTGAAAAATGCGCCTATTCTCCTTCTCGACGAAGCCACTTCTGCGCTCGATTCGAATCGGAAAAACAAATTCAAATGGCGCTGCAAACGCTTGCCGCCGGCAGGACCGTGGTCGCAATTGCCCACCGGCTCTCCACGATTTTGTCTTCCGATCAGATCATCGTCATGGAAAACGGTCGTGTGAAAGAAATCGGAACGCATGCCGAATTACTGGCCAAGTCCGGTTACTATCGGCGCCTCTACGATTTGCAGTTCAATCGCGGCGCCGAACACAAGGACCCTGAGGCGGAAGAATTATTCGAAGTCGTCAGCTAACGAGAAGTCAGGACAGATTACCGGTCAGGTCGCGTCGAACTGAGCGCGAAGTCGTTGATGTGCTTCGTCATCCACCACCGGTCGCATTTTCATTTCCGGAGGCGAAGGCAAGTCAACCCACGAACGGCAACCCGCGAATCGTTTTTCATTTTGCAGAATCCAGGACGGCGAAATTTCAAACACCCGTAGGAACGCGACGTGAAGTCCTTCGTCTCTGTAGCCGAACCGTTCTCGCACAACTTCTGGCGTGAGGATGTGCAGCGGAGCCAAGGCCTCCGCGATCCGGAGCGAACCAATCCTCAGTGCGCGCTCCACCTTCGCATACCATCGAATCGCGATGGTATCGCCTGCCCACGGCAGATTAGCCGATGCAATCGAACTTTCGCCACTTGCTCGTGGAAGAAAGTGGGAAACAAAAAGAACTCCCGATACCGGAATGAAAATCCTTCGCGTCCTTCTGCAATTCCACCTTTCCGCAAAATGATCGACTGCTCACCGCGCCCGAAGGCGTCACACACCAGGGACCATTCCTTGAAACCGACGCTTTCCATTTCTTTCACTGCAAATTAGCGTTGTCGCACGATGCCGTTCAATATCGACCTGCATAGTCATAGCTTTTTTCCGGCGACGGTGTTTCCAGTCCGGAAGATCTGATCGCGAGCGCACAAGCCAAAGGCCTGCACGGTATCGCCATTACCGATCACAACACTTGCGATGCGATCGATTATCTGCGGGGAAAGAACTAATACGCGACGATGGGCTTCCGGTAAATGGTTTCCACGAACTTTTTGCAGCCTTCGGTGTCAGCGAGCCACTGATCGCCGGATGTTCGCCAGGCCGCGCCTGGTAGGTCATATCAACCAGGCCGAGGCCATCACGACACGTCGAGAATTTACCAGCCGGGCATCAGCCAGGGATGCGAGATACGACGAGAGGTGCCGCGCGGCCGTCGACCTCCTGGCGGAAGTTGTCTGAGCTGCTCCTCGGTGAGCCGGCCGAGCAGGAACGCGCGCGAGTACAGCCGCGCGGGCGAACAGAATCGGCCCTGGATGAGACACGAGGATCGCCGCCGTTGGCGTCAATGACGTCCGTTAGCAGAAGTGGTTGAGAAGCCGACTGGCGATGTACGAGCGTTTTGCGCCGCGGACGCGCAAAAGCTCGCGTCTGTCGACCGCCGACGTTCGCCGTGCCGGTTGCTTCGCGCGCACGACCACCATCGCGCATCGCGTTCCAGCGCGCGATCGAGCGGATCCGGTGCTCGAGGTTCTGGTCGCCGGGGATGCGGACCTGCTTTGCTCGACGGGTATCGATGTTGATGTACGCCGATTGTTCGCCGAAAACGGCAGGTAGGCGCCCGAGCGGCGGCGCGCGATCGATCCGACTGCGCGCTCGATCAGGAAAGTGCGCGCGGTCGGGGCCCGCTCGGCTTCGGCGCACGCCGTCGAGCGCGTCGAAGCGCCATTCGCGCGTTTCCTGCGGATCGATATCGGGGATGCGGTCGATCGTCGACTCCGTGCGCCTGATCCTGCGGCAATTGCCCCAATATGCGCGTTCAGCGACGCGGCTCCGCGCTGGCGCAACAGCGCGGGCAGCTGGGCTGCGCAGACACGGCGCTGAACGCTGCCGCGAACTCGCGAAAGCCGGTCGCGGTAGCTGCCGGTGAGCGACGACGACAACGCCGAGCGCGAACGGCGGTCCGGCGACCACACCCGCGAAGGTGACGAAGCCGCGCGTCGCGCGCGCGTCACCTGCTGCCGGCCGTTCCGGGATCGGCGAGCCGCGCGACCTCGGACAACTGGACGCCGTTCCAGCCGATCGCCCGTCGCGCGCCGAACAACAGCTTGCGAGCGGAAGGACCAGCCGCCGTCGGCGCACTCCGGCGTCGCGAACGCCATCGCGACGGCGAACGCCGCGGACAGCCAGCCGATCGACCATCAGCGCGCTGGCGGGGCTGCAGGAACCGGTCGGCGCGCACTGGCCCCATGCCTACGATGCCCGGGCGACGCCGCCGAGCGTCGCCGCGGTGAGCGCGAAGCCGGCGGGCTGAGCGACCAGCGCAGCGTCTCGGTCCGGAAGTACGCGACGAGGAAGGCTCGTCCAGCGCAGACCACGCATCGCCGAGTAGGCGAGCAGACACGAGCGCGAGCTCGAGCAGCGCGGGCCGCTATGTAGCTGAGTGGCGACGCAGATTTCCCGCCAGACGATGACGGCAGTCGCGAGGTCGCGATCGGCGATCGATGAGCGAGCCGCGGATGCGAGCTGCGCAGGCCGAGAACGACTCGCGCACGGCGACGGCGAGCGATCGCACGCTGAACGCAGGGCCGCCAGCCGACCGCCAGCGTCACGGCCGGCGAGCACGGCACCTGCCCAGCGCGACGCCGGCCGGCACGCCGGTCTGCTTTGCGATCGAGAACGTCAGCGCGAAGCGCTGGACGAAGCGGCAGCCGTTCGCTGCAGCATAAATGCGAACGACGCGGGCGTGATCGGTCACGTAGCCGCGCCGATGACGGAAACCGCGGCCAGTGCCGCGCCACTGGACAACGATCTGGGCGCGCTCGCCAGCGCTGTCGCTGCCATCGCGCATACGCCGATCGCGCACAGGACGGCCGCGGCCGCGCCTGCGACGCGGATGGCACCGTGACGCTCGACGAAGCGTGCCCGACGCGGGCATGGCGAACGCATCGCGCCGGCACGGGCACGTATTCTCACGACGACGCCGACCCAGCGTCGTCGATGTCCTTGGGCTTCGCGGGCGATCTCAGGCGCCGCACGGCGGTCGCCGCGGCGGCGAACGGGCACGTAGATCTGGATCGTATACAAGCGTCCGCGGCGAGCGCCGCCGGCGGCGAGTGCGCGCGGGCGTCATCGGATGACGATTGCGCGTTGCGCTGCGACACCGGCCTGGCGACAGGCGCGCGCGCGGTGCGTTCCCGCATCGCGGCAGTATTACTGCGCGCGGCAGCCCCATGCTCGGTAGCCGTGCTGAAATCGGCTTTTGGCCGATATCAATACGTTTCCGCCGCTTTGCCATCGACCAGTTGCGCCCTCGAGAACGCGCCGGCGACGCGCACGGCGCCTGTGCGGCTGAGCACGCCCGGCAGCAACCGGTCGTAGTACCCGCCGCCGTAGCCGAAGCGCCTGCCGTCGGCGTCGAACGCCACACCGGGACGAGCACCCACTCGATCGTTTCCGCCGGCGATGGGGCTGCAGTGGTCGCGTGGCTCGGGGATGCCGTGGTAGCCCGCCTCGATGTCGAGCCATCCGGGTTGCGGATCCGCAAACGGCGCAAGCATCCGGGTGAGCGGATCGACCCGCGGCATCGCGACGCTCTTGCCGTCGGCGAGCGCGTGCTGTGCGACGAGGGTCGCGTTCCATTCGCTGCGGTACGGCAGCGTCGGCAGGACGACCGCTGCCCGCCGGTACGCGCATCGAGCGATCGATACGGATGGTGATTGCGCGCGACGCCTCGGCGCGGGAAATCGGCGTCGAGCGCATCGCGCGATGCCATCATCGAATCGCGCAACGCGCGCTTGCGGTCGCGCAGCGATCATTGCCTCGACGGACGCGCCGGCCGGCCCAGCGGCACTGCCAGAGCAACGCGCTCAGCCGACGCTGGCCGTGGCGAGCAGCCGCGTCGTCGCCGCCCTGCTCGAGCTACTGGCGGTGCGGGCCGACCGGCAGCGAACCGACGAGCCGATGGATCGGTAACGAGATGACCGCAAAAACCGAACAGGTTGCCGGGTCGGGTGAAGCCGCAGCGTCTCGCGGCTCCACGCAGCGGCGGCCGCGTCGGTGGCCTCGTGGCCTGCGACGAGTGCCGCGACGCGCGGACACGTCGGCGTCAACACCACGTCGACGCCCGCGATCAACGCCAGCGGCGGCATCGGCGATCACCGCGAAGCGCCTGCGCAGGTCGATCGCACGCGTCACGCGGGCGGCGTGAGCCCATGGGTGCGATCCGCCCGGCGACGGCAGGGTCCATTTGCGAAAGGTTGGCCGTTACGCGTTCGCGGCCGAGAAACGCGACGAGCTCGGCGGACAGGAAGGCGCCAGGCACGCGGCGTCGAGATCGGCGAGCGGCGAAGCGGCGTTATCGGCACGATGCGCGCGCCGGCCGCAGCGAGCCTGCGCTGGGCTGCAGCTCGAATGCCTGCGCGACATCGGTCTCCAGACCGTCGAAGAAATGCGCGTCCGGCACGCGTCGAATACTTTGTGCATCGACAGCACGTGTGTCGGCGCCGGCGGTTCGCGCCGGAAGCGGCAGCTGCCAGACTGCCGCGAGAGATCGTCGACGCGATTGGCGAACCAGCCCGGGCTGTCGAACGTCGGCGAGAGCGGGGGAATACGCCATCCGCTCGGCAGGCGGCCCGCCGTGGCCTTGAAGCCGGCGACGCCGCACAGTGCTGCAGGCTGGCGCACCGATCCGCCGGTGTCGGTGCCAAAGGCAACGCCGCACAGCCTGGCGGCGACGAGCGACCGCCGATCCTGCCGACAGAGCCGCCCGAAAGATATCTCTCATGCCGGTGCAGGCGGATGCGATCGCCGGGATTGCGCGGCGTCGGATGCGATCGGGTTGTACGTGCCGAACGCGAACTCTGTCGTGCGCGTTTTGCCGATGACGATGGCACTCCGCGCGCCGCAGTGCCCGAACGAAGCGAGGCGCTGCCGGGCACGCGGTCGGCGACGTCGACTCGTGAACCTGCCGTCAGCGCGCGGCATGCCGGCCGCCGCGTTGGCAGGTCCTTCAGCGCCACCGGCACGCCCATCTAACGGGCCGAGATCGGCGTGCGCCGCCAGGGTTGCGCGGTCCACCGCACGCGCGCTTGCGAGCGCTCGCCGTCCGCATCGACATACACGAAGGCGTCGAGTGCGCGTCTGGCTTTTCGACGCGGCTCGGGGCACGCCTCGATCGACGCCTGCGCGGTGAATGCGCCGCTACGCAGCGCACGACCGCCAGTCCGCGATCCGAGGCGGTCGTGCGGCAACGGTTCGGCCTCGTCGGCCGGGCGCGTGTTGGGCGCAGTTGCGGTCGTTCGAGAAAACGTCTCCCGGGATGTCTCGGACGACGGGTAGCGCCGTCCGTCCTATAATGCGCGGTCGACGTGCAGGATGCCGCGATGAACCACGCACACCGCGAATCTGCCGCGAGCGGCGCGACGCGCTGCTGCAATGCCCATGCGCGCCCGCGGGCGGCGGGCTCAGCGCCTCGTACCGACGGCCCCCGAGGTCGCGCGGAACCGCGATTCACTGTTCCGCCTATCGGCACGACAGCTACTTCTATTATCTGTCGGGATTCGCAGAACCCGAAGCGGTGCGTCGCACTCATCGCCGGGGCCCGACGGCGACCGCACGTGCTGTTCTGTCGCGGCAGCGCAACGAGGAGCGCGAGATATGGGACGGCTTCCGCTATGGTCCTGACGCCGCGCGCGAGATCTTCGGTTTCGACGAAGCGCATCCGATCTCGGCGCTGCCGCGCGCGATTGCCGACGATGGCCGTCGGACCGTGCTTCCGCGCTTTACACGCCGCTCGGACTCTTCCGCGACTGGGATCGCAAGGTCACCGACCGTCTGCTGAACGAAGTAGCGCGATCGCGCGGACCGGCGTGTCGGCGCCCGAGGAAGTTGTCGACGTCCGCGCGTCGCTCGACACGATGCGGCTCATCAAGGACGACGCACGAGCTCGAGCTGATGCGGCCGCGCGCGGCGCGATCTCCAGCGGCCGCGCACCGCGCGCGATGGACGTCGCGCGCCCGGGCTGGTACGAATACCAGGTCGAGGCCGAGCTGATGCACGAGTTCCTGCGCAACGGCGCGCAGGCGGTCGCGTATCCGTCGATCGTCGCGTCGGGCCCCAACGCCTGCGTGCTGCACTATCGCGACAACAACCGGCAGATGGCCGACGGCGACCTGCTGCTGATCGACGCCGGCTGCGAGTTCGAGAGCTACGCGTCGGACATCACGCGCACGTTTCCCGTCGACGGCAAGTTCACCGGCCGCGCAGAAGGACGTCTACGAGCTGGTGCTCGCCTCGCAGCATAGCGTGCATCGACGCGGTGAAGCCGGGCGCCGAATTCCATCGACTACCACGACGCGGCCGAGCGCGTGCTGGCGCAGGGCTTCATCGACTCTCGGGCTCTGCAAGGGCACGCGTCGACGAGGTGCTCGAGAACGGCACGCTACAAGCAGTTCTACATGCACCGCGCCGGCCACTGGCTCGGCATGGACGTGCACGACGCCGGCGCCTACCAGCAGCAAGGGCAAGTCGCAGCGCTGGCAGCCCGGCATGGTGCTCACCGTCGAGCCGGGCCGCTACATCCGCCCGGCGGACAACGTGCCCGAAGCGTTCTGGAACATCGGCGTGCGCATCGAGGACGACGTGCTGGTGACCGCCGGACGGCGTCGAGAACCTGACGGCGCGCGACGCCCAAAACGGTCGCCGGACGTCGAAGCCGCCGTGCGCTGACCGCTGACCTGCACGACGTCGTCATCGTCGGCGCGGGCCCGGTCGGCGCGGCACGCTGGCGCTGGCGCTCGCGCGATGCGCGACCTCGACGTCGTCGTGCTCGACGGCGCGGCGCCGCGGAGCCACGGTCGGCGGCGATCGGTCGCTCGCGCTGTCGCACGGCGCGCGCGCTGATCCTCGAGCGGCTCGGGCGTCTGGACGGCGCTCGCCGCGATGCCCGGCGCCGTGACGCCGATCTTCGCGATCGACATCTCGCAGGCGGGCGGCTTCGGCGCGGCGCGGCTCGACGGCGGCCGAGCAGGGCGTGCCCGCGCTCGGCTACGTCGTGTCGTATATCGCGCGCTGCAGGCACGCGCTCGACGACGCGCTGGCGCGATGCGGCGATCGACGTGCAGCTTCGGCGCAGCGGCGGCGCCGTCGACGGAACGCCGGCGCACGCGACCGATCGCGCTTGCCGGCGCAGTCCGACGCGACGCTGCGCGCGCGCGCTCGCGGTCGTCGCCGACGGCGCGCGCGCTCGTCGTGCGCCGGCGTCGCGCGCAAGCGACGCGACTACGGGCAGGTGGCGCGTGGTCGCGCACGGTCGGGCATCGATCGCCCGCATCGCGGCGTCGCGTTCGAGCGCTTCACGCCGCAATGGTCCCGATGCGCACTGCTGCCCGAAGGCGACCGCTACGGGCTGGTCTGGACGCTAACGCCGGAAGCCGCGCAGCGATCCTCGCGCTCCGGACGACGCTGAGTTCGTCGAACGCGCTCGCGCAACACTTCGGCAACACGCGTTCGCGGCTTCGTGCACGTCCGACGCGGCGCACGTTTCCCTGCTGCGCGCTGGAAGTGCACGCCTGACGACGGCCGACCGTGTCGTCGTCATCGGCAACGCGGCGCAGGCGCTGCATCCGATCGCGGGCCAGGGCTTCAACCTCGGCTTGCGCGACGCGTTCGAGCTGGCTGTGCGATCATCGTCGACACGCCGACGCGCCGGAATCGGCGGCCCGCGCATGCTCGCGCGCTACCGCGCCGCGCGCGCCGGCGATCGCCGCGCCGGCATCGCGTTCACGCACGGACTCGTTCACCTGTTCGGCGAACGACGCGGCGCCTGGCTGCGCTGGCCGCGCGGCGTCGGCATGATGCTGCTCGACGCGCTGCCGATCGCCGAAGCGCACGTTCACGCGCGCGATGCTGTTCGGCATTGCGTCTTGCATCTGCGTGCAGGCCGCTCGTCGACTTGCTCGACGCGCTGTTGCGAACGGGTATAATTCGAACTCCCTTCGCGCAAAACATCAGATCCGAGTCGTGCGCATCGGTGCCTCTCTACTTGCCGAACAACCTAGCGGTCGCGCCGATGGCGGGCGTCACCGATCGTCCGTTCCGCATGCTCTGCAAGCGCCTGGGCGCCGGCTACGCGGTGTCGGAGATGGTGGCGTCGAATCCGCAGCTGTGGGGCACCGACAAAGTCGCGCCGGCGCACCGACCACGCGCGGCGAGGTCGCGCCGATCGCCGTGCAGATCGCCGGCGCCGATCCGGCGACTGATGGCCGACGCGGCGCGCTACAACGTCGAGCGCGGCGCGCAGATCATCGACATCAACATGGGCTGCCCGGCGAAGAAGGTCTGCAACGCGGCGGCCGGCTCGGCGCTGCTTGCCAACGAGCCGCTGGTGGCGCGGATCGTCGCCGCCGTCGTGCGCGGCGGTCGACGTGCCGGTCACGCTCAAGATCCGCACCGGGCCGAGACCCGGCGAGCCGCAACGCCGTCGCGATCGCGCGCATCGCCGAGGACGCCGGCATCGCGGCGCTCGCCGTGCACGGCCGCACGCGCGCCTGCGCTGTTCGTCGGGCGCCGTCGAGTACGACACGATCGCGCGCGGTGAAGCGCGCCGGTCGCGCATCCCGGTGATCGCCAACGGCGACATCGACACGCCGCGAGCGCGCGCGGGCAGGTCCTGCGACTACACCGGCGCCGACGGCGCTGATGATCGGCCGCGCGGCGCAGGGCCGGTCCGTGGATCTTCCGCGAGATCGCGCATTACCTCGCGACGGGCACGACGCTGCCGCCGCCGACGGTCGCCGAGGCGCGCGGCGCTGATCGTCGAGCACCTCGCCGATCACTACGCGTTCTACGGCGAGGACGGTCGGCGTGCGCACCGCGCGCAAGCACCTGGCTGGTATACGGCGCGGTCGCCGGGCGGCGCGCGAATTCCGGCACGCGAGTCAACGCCGTCGAATACCGTCGCGGCGCAGATCGACGGCGGTCGAGCGATTCTTCGCGCGACTCGCGGCCGGAGGCGAGCGGTTGCGCTACGCATCGGCGGACGCCAGCGGCGACGCGTCCAGCCGACGCGCAAGGCGCGCGCGCCAACGGCAAGCGCACGAACGCACGTGGCGTCAGGGAGGCCCTCGCCGCGTGAAGAAAGACATCACGACTCGAACGGCAGCAACGAGATCGGCCGCAGCGTCGAGCGATCGCTCGGACGAATACTTCCGCCGGCTCGACGGCGAGCCGCCGCACGGCATCTACGACATGGTGATCGGCGCACGTCGAGCGCGCGCTGCTCGCCTCGATGCTCGACCGGCGCGAGCGGCAACCAGACGCAGGCGGCGGACATGCTCGGGCATGAACCGCAATACGCTGCGCGCGAAGCTCGCCAAGCATAAGCTAGTCGACCATCCGCTGTGAGGCGCGGCGGCGCGGAACGCGCCGCATCGCGATCGTCGCGCAGGCGCTGCTGTCGGTCTCCGACAAGACCGGCATCGTCGAGCTTCGCACGCGGCGCTCGTCGCGCGCGGCGTCGAGCTGCTGTCCACCGGCGGCACCGCGAAGGCGCTCGCCGATGCCGGCATTCCGGTGACCGACGTCGGCACGCTACACCGGCTTTCCGGAGATGCTCGACGGGCGCGTGAAGACGCTGCATCCGAAGGTGCACGGCGGCATCCTCGCGCGGCGCGACGTCGCCGGCGCATCGCGACGCGCTGGCCGCGCACGGCATCCCGACGATCGACCTCGTCGTCGTCAACCTCTATCCGTTTCGCGAAACGGTCGCGCAAGCCCGGCTGCACGCTCGACGACGCGATCGAGAACATCGACATCGGCGGCCCGGCGATGGTGCGCGCCGCCGCGAAGAACTGGCCGCACGTCGGCGTCGTCGTCGATCCCGCCGACTACGCCGCCGCTGCTCGCCGAGCTGCGCGACGCAACGGCAACGCGCTGTCGGATGCGCACGCGCTTTCGGCTGGCGCGAAGGCGTTCGCGCACACGGCTGCGTACGACGGCGCGATCGCCAACTGGCTCGACCGCGCGCGACGCCGACGGAGCGCCGCAGGCGTTTCCGCAATCGCGTTCCATTCGCCGGCGACAAAGCTGCAGGATGCTGCGCTACGGCGAGAATCCGCACCAGCGCGCGGCGTTCTACCGCGACGACGCGCCGCCGCCGGGCAGCGATCGCCACGTACCGGCAGCTGCAGGGCAAGGAGCTGTCGTACAACAACATCGCCGACGCCGACGCCGCGTGGGAATGCGTGAAGACGTTCGCCGAGCCGGCGTGCGTGATCGTCAAGCACGCGCAACCCGTGCGGCGTCGCGAGTCGCCGCGACGCCGCTCGACGCCTACCGCAGCGCGCTGGCGACCGATCCGACGTCGGCGTTCGGCGGCATCATCGCGTTCAATCGCGCCGGTCGACGCCGCGACGCTCGAGGCGGTCGCCGCGCAGTTCGTCGAAGTGCTGATCGCGCCCGGCTACACCGCGGACGCGCTGGCCGTGATCGCGCAGAAGAAGAACGTGCGCGTGCTCGAAGTCGCCGCTGCCGGTACAGACGCGCTGCCGACGCCAGCTGGATTTCAAGCGCGTCGGCGGCGGGCTTCCTCGTGCAGATCGGCCGACGACGCGCAACGTCGCGCCGCGACGAACTCACGCGTCGTGACGCGCAAGGCGCCGACGCCGCGCGCAGATCGACGACCTGCTGTTCGCGTGGCGCGTCGCGAAGTTCGTCAAGTCGAATGCGATCGTCTATTGCGCGGGCGGCGCGCACGCTCGGCATCGGCGCCGGCCAGATGAGCCGCGTCGACTCGACGCGGATCGCCGCGATCAAGGCGGCGCAACGCGCAGGCTTGTCGCTCGCCGGCTCGGTCGTCGCGTCCGGACGCGTTCTTCCCGTTCCGCGACGGCCTCGACGTCGTCGCCGACAACGGCGCCGTCGCGGTGATCCAGCCCGGCGGCAGCGTGCGCGACGACGAGGTGATCGCCGCCGCCGACGAGCGCGGCCTGGCGATGGTCTTCACCGGGATTCGACATTTTCGCCAATGGGACCCCGTCGAACATGATGCCGGCGCTCAGGAGCTGACGTTCTGCGCCGCGTGTTCGCGTGCGCGCTGCCCGCCCATTGCCGCCTGTTCCGACCGCTGGGACTGGCTCGGCTTCGCAACCGGCAGTCGAACCTCGGCTTACGCGTGCGGTCGACGTACTGGGGCGCGTGACGGCGCACAGGTGGGGCTCGTGCTATACGGCGATGCTCGTCCCGCGGCCGTACATGGCCAGCGGCGTGCCGTTCCCGGACGATCGCTGCGGGCTCCTCACGTTCCGATCCCAGCAGGCCAACCTGGTGATGACGCACATACCGGGCGCTCGGAGGCGGCGTCAACCACGGCAGCACGCTGTACAGTCTGGGCGCTGCACGCTCGATGACCAGGGACACGCCGGTGAAGGTCCTGGTCGTCGGCGGCGGCGGTCGCGAGCACGCGCTCGCGTGGAAGGTCGCGCAGTCGCCGCGCGTCGCGAAGGTGTTCGTCGCACCTGGCAACGCCGGTACACGGCTGCCGACCCTGAACTGACGAACGTTCCGATCGGCGAGATCGCCGCGCTCGTCGCATTCGCGCCAAGCGAGGCGGTGGCGCTGACACGATCGTCGGTCCGGAGGGCCTGCTGGCGTGCCGGCATCGTCGACGCATTCACCGCGGCGGGCCTGCGGTGGATCTTCGGACCGACGCGCGCCGCTGCGCGGCTCGAAAGCTCGAAGGATTTCGCCAAGGCCTTCATGGCAGCGGCATCGGATACCGACCAGCGGCATACGCGACGTTCACCGCTCGCCGCGGCGCGCGCACGCCTACGTCGACGTCGCGCGGCGCGCCGATCGTCGTCAAGGCCGACGGCCTCGCCGCCGGGCAAGGGTGTCGTCGTCAGCGATGCGGACGAGCGTACGGCGCACGCGGCCGATCGACGCGATGCTGCGCCGACGGCACGGCAGCGACAGGCGCGCGCGTGGTCATCGAGGAATTCCTCGACGGCGAGGAGGCGAGCTTCATCGTGATGGCCGACGGCGCAGCATGCGCTGGCGCTCGCGTCGAGCCAGGACCACAAGCGGCTCGCGGACGGCGACACGGGCCCGAACACCGGCGGCATGGGCGCCTATTCGCCGGCGCCCGTCGTCACGCGCCGACCGTCCACGCGCGCGATCAGTGCGCGAAGTGATCACAGCCGGCGCTCGCGGGCATGGCCGAGCGAAGGCATGCCTTACAGCGGCTTCCTCTACGCGGGCGTGATGATCGACGCGACGGCGACCCGCGCGTGCTGGAATTCAACCGCCGGCTCGGCGATCCTGAGACCCAGCCGATCCTGGTGCGGCTGCGCTCGCGACCTCACCGTACCTCGTCGATCACGGCGCGTCGACGGAACGCTCGACCGGCGTCGAGGCCGAATGGGACCGCCGCGCCGCGCTGACGGTCGTGCTGGCGGCCGCGGGCTATCCCGACGCGCCACGCCGCGGTGACGGCGATCGACGGCTCGATCGCGTGGCCTCACCGACGCACGCGGACGTTCAGGGTCTTCCACGCCGGCACCGGCCGTGCGACGGTCACGTCGTAGGTCAGCGGCGGTCGCGTGCTCGTGCGTCGACGGCGCTCGGCGATTCGCTGCGCCAGGCGCAGCGCGCCGCGTACGACGCCGTGGACGGCATCCGCTTCGACGGCATGCAGTACCGCACGCGACATCGGCTACCGCGCGCTCGGCGCGACGCAAGACGGCGACGCCGCACGCATGCCGATGCGGGTGCGCCGGACATCCGACACCGTTCGCGACTACTTCGTCGGCCTGCAGGCGGCGCATCGTCGCGGCGCTCGAGGCGCATCGACGGCGCGGCATTTCGCGCGCGACGACTGGCAACGCGCCCGAAGGCGGCGGCGGCATCTCGATGTCGATCGAGGACGGCCGCGTGCTCGAGCGCGCCGGCGTGCTGTTCTCGCACGTCACCGGCGACGCGCCTGCCCGCCGTCGGCGACCGCGCAGCGGCCGAGCTCGCCGGACGGGCGTGGGAGGCGCTCGGGCGTTTCGCTCGTGCTGCACCCGCGCAATCCCTGTACGCGCCGACCGTGCATCTGAACGTCCGCCATTTCGTCGCGTCGCCGAGGACACCGGGGTCGACGCCGAGCGTCGCCGGTATGGTGGTTCGGCGGCGGATGGACCTGACGCCCTACTACGGCTTCGAGGAGGACGCGCGCCACTTCCACCGCACCTGCCGCGACGCGCTCGCGCCGTTCGGCGACGGACCTGTCATCCGCGCTTCAAGCGCTGGTGCGACGCAGTACTTTATCCTCAAGCACCGCGGCGGAGCCGCGCGGCATCGGAGGGATTTTTTACGACGACCTCGACGAGGGCGGCTTCGAGCGCTGCGCTCGCGACTGACGCGCAGCGTCGGCGATCACTTCCTCGCCGCCTACGCTGCCGATGCTCGGAGCGCCGCACGACGCGCCGTTCGGCGAGCGCGAGCGCGAGTTCCAGGCGTACCGCCGCGGCCGCTACGTCGAGTTCAACCTCGTCTGCGATCGCGGCACGCTGTTCGGACTGCAGTCGAACGGGCGCACCGAGGTCGATCCTGCATGTCGATGCCGCCGCGTCGCGAAATGGCGCTACGACTGGTCGCCCGAGCCCGGGAACGCCCGAGGCACGGCTCTCACACCGATTTTCTTCCGGCGAGGATTGGCATGATGACGCGCTGTGGAAGCGGCGACGTGACGACCGCCGACGCCGATCCACGGCTCGCGCGTGCGACGGCGACGCCGGCGACGCGCTTGGTCGGAACGCGCGGCTGTCCGGCGCAGCAGGTTTATTCCGGCGCGCTGCTCGACGTTCGCCGCGATCGCGTGCGATTGCCCGACGGCGGAGAAGCGGTGCGCGAGTACACGTCGTGCATCCGCGTGCCGTGCTGATGATCCCGGTGCAGGACGATGGCGCGACTCGATCGCCGTGCGACAGGTTCCGTTATCCGCAGAACCGTGCATTCGACTCGAGTTCTCCCGGCCGGCAAGCTCGACGCCGGGCGAGACGGCGCTCGCGACCGCGCAGCGCGAGCCGCGTCGAGGAAGCCGGCTATACGCGCGGCGCACTGGACGCGGCTCGGCGTCATCCATCCGGTCATCTCGTATTCGACCGAAGCGATCGAGATCTTACGTCGCCGGTGGCGCTCACGCACGTCGGCGCGAAGCTCGACGCCGGGCGAGTTCCTCGATGTGCTGAGCTGCACGTGAAGCACGACCTTCACGCGGCACAGTAGACGACGGCCGGCTGACGGACGCGAAGACCGATCGCCGCGCTGGCGATGCATGCGCTCGGACGTCGGCGCGACGACGCAGCATCGCGTGTGCGCGTCGATCGGCGACCGTACAGGGCGTCGGTTATCGCGACTGGACGCGGCGGCGCAGCGGTCGACGCCGGGCTTTCCGGATGGGTGCGCAATCGCCGCGACGGCTCGGCGGAGGTACGTGCTGCGCGCGGACCGCGGACGCGTGCGACCGCTTCGGCACGCGCCTGCGTCGAAGGGCCCACGCGCGGCGCGCGTCACGCTCGTCGAGATCAGCGCAGCAGTCGTTCGATGCCGACGCTGACGGGCTTCAGAGCAGCGCCTCGACGAACTGACGCCGACCCGAGGCCCCTAGTGCGCGGATGCGTGGCGTCGCTGCCGTTCGACAGCGCCCGCCATCGCGCGCATGCCACCCCGCCAGAAACGCGATCAGCTGGTCGAAGTTGAGACGACGACGGTCGGCCCCTGTGCCGCCGGCCTTGCAGCGCGCGAGCGCGTCGTGCTCGAGCAACAGCCTGCAACTGCGGAATCCCGCGTGTGAGCGCCGCTTCGTCTGCGGCGCTGAGCAGCGCGCTGCCGCAGCGCCAGCAGGCATTCGCGATGCACGCCGCCGAAATGCCGCATCAGGATCGTGTCTGAAGGATCGTGGCTCCGCAAGCCGTGCGACGAGGCACGGTAGTTGCGCCAAGGCGACGGTGCGCCGTGGTCGAGTTCCGCGAACGGCCCGCCGTACGCCCACAGCACATCCTCGACGCTGATGACGCCGCGCGCGCGCAGCGCAGCGAGCGCCTCGTGTTGCAGCGCGAGCAATTGCGACGCGCGGCGCGAGCGCTTCCTCGATCAGCTGCTCTTCACCGCCGAAGTGGTAATTCAGCAGCGCGACATGGGCCTCCCGCCCGCGACGCAATCGTCCGGTGCGTCAGCGGCTTGAAGCCGTGATCGGCGATCAGCGCCTCTGACGGCGTCGAGCAGTCGCCCGCGCGTATCGTCGCCCCGCCGCCGTTCGGTGCGGGTGGGTCGTCGGGTTTGCACGGCGCTGAGTACGTGGTCGAGTGGCATGGCCGCTTGTCCTAGTGAAAGTTGTATGAAGGCCGTCATGCTAACCACTGCAGTTTTCGCACGCAGAGGACGAACCGACCAGATTGTTGGTAGGAACCGCCGACACCGGGCCGGTCGCGTGACGCCGAAGATCTCCTTCCATGCGGCGGATGACGCCGCCGCCGACCACGGCAGCGCCAGCAGCAGCCCGATACCGCTCGTCGCGAGGTCGCGGACTGCATCAGCAACGCGAACGATAGCGGCCGAACAGCAGCAGCGCGCCGGATGTGCGATTGAACGCCGCGAAGCTTCTTGTGCGAACGCCATGTGGAAGCCCGCGCCGTCGAACAACGCACGAACGGGACGAACATGATCGGCAGTGAGCGCGAGGCAGGCGATCCCGGCGGCGTAGGTGACGACGAGCGCACCGGCCGACATCGCCCGGCGTCGTCCGCCGGCGAACAGCGTGACGATGCCGCCGACCGCCTGCGCGACGATCGATTCGGATGGCGAAGATGACGAGCGCGACGCCGCGACGACCGCGGCGAGCGCGCGGCGGCGCCGCGGCCACGCCGATGGCGATGTGCCGCAAGCCGCGCGGGTCGCCCTCGATCGGCGGCGAGGGGCTGGCGTAGAGCAGGCCGCATTCGGAGCAGCGGCAGCAGCACCTGGCCGAGCACGATGCCCACGATTACATCGAGGTTGAGCGCGAGGTTGCACGCCGAGCATCGCGAGCGCCAGCGCCGTGAAGACGACGGGGCTGCGCTTCCGGTAGAGACGCATCGCGTCGGAATACCACGCGGCGGCGCGCGCCGACGCCGATGGCGGTCGCCGCGCGGGTCGGCGCGACGATCGGTACTCCGGTTCGGGCGAGGGACTTGCGTTGCCGGGAATGCGAGCGTTCCTGGAAAGGGATGCCGGGCGATTCAGGCCGCTTCGCCGAGATACGCGGGCGCGCACCTTCGGATCGTGCAGCAGTGCAGACGCTTCGCCCGCGAGCGTGATCACGCCGGACTCCATCACATAGCCGCGGTTGCTCACCTCCAGCGCCAGCTTCGCATTCTGC
>ERZ1370068.7264-contig-6194_pt1 | contig 32785 bp, 62 predicted proteins | sample MGYA00561227_ERZ1370068 | MGnify/ENA primary metagenome ERZ1370068 (study PRJEB38410, sample SAMEA6850437) | metagenome | study: Metagenomic assessment of the ecological functions of the soil: analysis of the soil microbiota associated with the...
GGCCGGGGCAAGAGCAGTACGCCGATTCAACCAGGTGCGCAAGCTGGCCCACTCTGTGTTGTTCGATTACAACGAAGCTATTCAGGATCTCCCTGGATCAATGCCGGTGCGTGAGCGGCTGGTCAAAGACGCCCTCGAGTATCTCGATAGTCTCGGCCGGGGAGGCAAGCGATGATCCTTCGCTTCAGCGCGAACTCGCAACTGCCTATGAGAAGTTGGTGACGTCCAGGGGCGAACCTTACGCGCGAATATTGGGAGACTGCCGGAGCCAAAGAAAGCTATCGCAAGGCGCTGAAAATTCGAGAGACCCTGGTGGCGGCGAATCCCACAGACGCATCATCCCGAAGTGATCTGGCTGACAGCTACCGGGAGTTCGGCAGGTTGTTATGGACGGCTAGCGATACCGCCGGCGGTCTGGAGAATGCCGGCAGAGAGCTAGCGCTGCGTGAAGCGTTGGCGGACGAAAATCCAACGAACGTGCAAGCTCGCTATCACCTTGCGGTAAGTCGTGCGGATATCGGAGAAATGCTGTTGGAACAGGGGCGACAACTCGCGCGGCGGCAAGCCTCCAGCTGGCCCTGGTTGGTTTTGAAGCGCTTTTGGCAGCTGAGCCGAGCAACGAGAAATACCGTGTTGCCATTCCCTTCGTTTATCAAAAAAGCAGCGAGGTCATGTTATGGCAGGGTGACGCAGTTGGCTCACTGGAGGCGGGTCGTAAGGCGGTGGCGCTGGACGAGAAATTGTCGAGTGCTTTTCCCATGAATACCCACTATCGGGAAGAGCTGGGAATTGATTATGAAAGTAGGAAACACCCTGGAGCATCTCGGCGATATCAATGGTGCACTGGAGAGTTACCGCAAGGAGTTAAGAATCTTCGAGGGCCAGTCGGTTACTGATCCAACAAACGCACAATTCCGCAGCGATCTTTCGTCGGCGTGCACGTGATGGTGGGTAACGCGCAGGCGAGAATTGGTAACCTAAATGACGCTCTAAGGAATCACCGCAAGGCCTTACTAATTCGCGAAGAATTGGCGACGAACGATCCCCTCGATTTATGGAAACGCTGGGACCTGATCGGGAGTCATGCAAAGACCAGCAATGCTCTGGCCAAAGCCGGGAGCACGGTTGCGGCGTTGGACTCTTGTCGCCAGACCGAGGCGCTGCTGGCGGACGACGATCGATGATCCGACCAACGTCTTGCTCCGCAGCTATCGGGCAGAGGCATTCGCGGACGTGGGGCAGGCCCTGACGATCATCGCCACGAGCAATAAAACCGTACTCGCCGAACGTCGAGATTTGCGGATTCGGGCCAAAGCTCTATATGACCGGAGTATTGAGATCTCATCAAGAATGCGGAAGATGGGCACGTTGAGCAGCACGGACGGGGTTCGGTCTGATCACCTGACGCGCGAGGTCCATGCCGTAGCCAGGCTCTGAAAAATTAAGCGCCGGCGGTTGGCGTGCAGATCACGACAGACTACAGACGGTTCCGAGCGCGTTCCTTTCTGGTAATCAGGCACCAGTTTCTCCAGTGCGGCGTCTCAATGGCGTCACCTCAGGTTGGACTATCGTGGCGCTCCAGTTTTAGCAACGATCAGAGGCTGAGCCTCAAGTTCACGGCGGTAAAAGACGCGGGGCCGCTGCAAACTTCGTTTCTCAGCAGGAAGGCTTTGCTCCTCACCTTCGACGAATGAGAAATGCAGGCCGATGCCGCGGGTTTGCTTCAGCTTTTCCAATTGCCTAAGTTTTGCCAACTGCATCTGCGGTACCCGATTGGTCGCATAGTCGAGCCATTCTCTGAGCAGCACCAGGCCATCCTTCGGCCCGTCGTCAGCCGCTCCGTTCTGTAGTCCTTCGACAACCAGCGCATAGGTTAGGTATCCGTGTCCCAGCAGCTCGGCCTCCTGAGCAGCCTGGTAACTCTGTGCCGCAGTCAAAATGTACATGCCTTTCTCATAAGCAAGCTGTGCCAGGCCCTTCGAGTTCATCGGCCCGCGCCGCTTCTCTTCGGCCTCCAAAGCCTGGCCACTGTCGCACGAATCTATTACCAGCAGGATTCTGGCGGCATCCGCCTTCAAGGGCGTGCTCCAGCTCTCGGTCAGAAATGCTGTGGGCACGGATCGTTTCAGACCCGCTTCATTCAAGCGGACGCGGGGACCGAAGTAACCCATGTCATGCGTAAGAAGATAAAACCGATTCTCCATGGCCATCCCGTGTCCGGCAAAGAAAACGACGGCGGTATCTTCCGGCTGCAAGCGCTGAACCAGCCGCGCCAGCTTCTCCATGATATTAGCTTTCGTCGCCGCGGCGTCAGACACATGGATAATTTCGACCTGGGCGGTATTCTTCAGCAGTTCCTGTTGCCCGCTTGATCTCAGCGGAGAACGCATCCGCATCCGCTACCGCGTATTTCAGGTTGAACTGCGGATTACCCATAAGCATTGACTCCAACCGCCAGAATGTACGTCGTGCCTTTGCGTTTGAGGCTCTCTGCTCCCATCACGGTGAGCGTCGCATCTCCGCTCTTCACGTTGTCGTGATTAAAAGCATAAGAGGTCAGGCGATTCTCTCCGGCGACGATAGGGATCGTTGCCTCAAGCGTAAGCCTGCTTCTTTTCATCAGCACATCGCCGCGCCAAACCTGCACCAGAGAGCCGTTCCGGAAACACGCGCAGGTCCTGGGCCCGCCGGGAGCCTGAGAAACATCAATCTTTACCCGTAGGTTGCGCGTCGTCAGTGGAGTGGCAGAAACCGCATCAGCAAGCGTCATCTTCAATTGCGGTTGGCGGCGATCCTTCTGCGAAATGTCTGACGGCGCTTTCGGACGCTTACCGGCCATCACGTCAGCCAGCAAACCGGGATAGTAGAAGTCGCTGAAAAAGGCTTCAACGGGCGCGTGGTCGAAAGTGTTGCTGTTGAACCGCCAGGTATCCTGGCCCATGCAGCTGGCGAGCCGTCAAAGAGGCCGTCAGGTGTGACGACAACCCAATCCCGCTCATCAAGGGCAATCAGGCTCACGAGTTCTTGACCGGTACCGACCTCCCACACCTTGATGCTGCATCATAACCCCAGCTCACCAGATACTTATGCTATTCGGACTGAATCTGACTGAAGTTACAGCATTAGAATGCCCTTTGAGCGTACGCAACTCCGCGCCAGTCGTCACGTCCCACAATTTGATCGTGTTGTCTTGACCGCCGGTGGCCAGCGTTTTCCATTGGAACTGAATGCGGCAGAGATGACGCTATCAGCCGCAAGCGCGCGCAGCTCGGTTCCGGTCTGCGCCATCCCACAGCTTGACGGTCTTGTTCCGACTGCCGCTGGCGAGCTTCCCGTCGGCACTGAACGCCAGCATACTCAGAACTGTCCTTTGAGCGTTTGCCGTAAAGTTCCACTTGCGACATCCACAAACTGACGCCTGCCAAGACCTCTGCGCCGCTACTGGCGAGTGTTTTTGCCATCAGGACTGAAGGCCAGTGAACTGACCATTGTGGAATGAAAGCTCTGCAACTCTGCACCGGTCACGACATCCCAGAGTTTGATCACGAAGCGCTCACTACCGCTGGCCAGTGTCTTTCCGTCAGGACTGAAGGCCACAGCTGTGACGGAGGCGGCGAGCGCATCGGCGATCTGAACGCCATCAATCACAGTGGGGGCACTGCCAGTGTGACCTTCAAGTCTCCGTAACTCGGTGCCCGTCTCCACGTCCCACAGCCTGACAGTCCTGTCCCTCGCCGGCCGCTGGCGAGCAGCTTGCCGTCAGGGCTGAACGCGACTGACAAGACGTAATCGGAGTGTCCTTTGAGCGTGCGCAACTCTGCCCCGGCCACGACGTCCCACAACCTGACGCGTTCTCCCCGCTGCTGCGTGCAAGGGTCTTGCCGTCGGGACTAAATACGATTGAGTTGACCAGGCTGGAGCGACCTACAAAGGTGTGTAATTCGGCGCCGTCCAACACCGCCCACAGCTTGATATCCTTCCCGCTCCCGGCGGCCAGAGCTCGCCCGTCAGGACTAAAAGCGAGCGAGGCGACCCCTTCCCGATCTCCTTCAAATGCGCGCAGCTCCTCGCGCCGCTGGTCACGCTCCATAGCTTCACCGTATTGCCGTTAACGCCTGCGAGAGTGTCAGACCGTCAGGACTGAAGGCCACCGACTCGAAATAACTGTAGCCCATCTTGATGCTGCGCAACTCTGCTCCGGTGGCTACCTCCCCACAGCTTGACTGCGTCAAATGGCCCAGCCCCGCTCGCCAGAGATTTCCCATCGGGACTGAAGGCGACCGATCTGACCTGGATCAGAATGTCCCTTCGAGGCGTGCGCAATTCTGAACCGGAGGAGACATTCCACAACTTTAATGGTTTTGTCGTTACTAGCGCTTGCGAGTGTTTGGCCGTCTGGACTGAAGACCACCGAATTGACAGCACTGTCATGGCCGGCGAGTGCGCGTAACTCAGCGCCAGTGGCCACGGGCCCACAGCTTGATCATCGTGCCGTCCTCACTACCGCTGACGAGCAGCTTTCCGTCAGGATGCAGGCACGGCGACAGTCAACCCAACTGGAATGCCCTTTAAGCGTGTTGCAGCTCTGCGCCTCGTGGCTACATCCCACAGCCTGACGCTACTGTCCACACTGCCGCTGGCGAGCGTTTTGCCGTCAGGACTGAAGGCGACTGACTCCACAATATAAGAATGTCCCTTGAGAAGGTTCTTAGCTGAGTGCCGGTGGCGACATCCCAAAGCTGTAAGGTCTGGTCGGCACTGCCGCTCACAAGCATTCTCCCGTCTGACTAAAGGCGACTGAACGGACTGCAAAAGAGTGTCCAGTCCTGCACAACCAATTCTGGCTTCTGGGCGCTGCACGTTACGCTGGTGAGTAAAACCAGGGCCCGAGACGCCCAGCGCTCAGATTGATCGGTGGCATCATCATCGGTTCCTGGTCCTGGTTGTTTGGTTTAGCAAAGGCAGATCAAACGAAGGTCTGGTGTCTTCAAGCAGCGCTCCTTCCTGGAAGGCAAGCCACCAGTTTCATGCGCCGCGATGTCCTGCTTAAGTCCTGCACCGGTTTCCGTATCAGCAAATTGTCCGCGGTGGGTCGTAGATGCGCAGATTGGAGACTCCTCGGCACGATGTCGGCGCCGGAGGTGATCGCCTCGGCGATCGATTCAAATGGTGATGTTCGGCCAGCGCGATACGCTCGGGCGCGCCAGGATCAGGGCATAGCCGCGGTCACCGTAGGCTTGAGAACGCGCCGTCAATGGTGACCGCACTGCCGCCGCGTTTGACCGGTTCTTCACCTTTTTCTGACTTTCACGGGCACGTGACCGTTGACGATCAGGCCATCGCTTGCCACACCGAATTCTTCTGGTGACACGGCGGCAGGAAATCTCGATCATTGAGCAAAGCGAAGTACGGGTTCTTGTGTTCCTTGCGGGCCTCTGGTCCTCGATGAAATAATTTTCGAAGGTGTGCCATCCGATCTTTGCCAAAGAGTGGCGAACGTCGGTCCGGTCCATAGGTACCAAAGCCAGTCCGCGTCGCGGCGCCGGCGGCCTAGGCCTTGCGAGCGCGACGCAGACCACGGAATCGAGAGCGGCGAAGAGGCGCGTCCTGAATGCTCTGTACCGTCCACCGCGGGCAGCAGAGAATTTCGCTTGAGCATCGACCGGCACATCGGCCGTGAAAGATCACGGCGTGATCGCGCCGCAGCCACATGGAACCGCGCTGGGCCACAAACGGCATGTGTTCCCAAAGACGCGTGCTGGTCAGGAAGGATTGCTGTCACGGCGATCCATGCAGGCGCGTTCATCAGCGGAGAGTTCGCCATGAGCCGCCGCGGATCGATAGTAGGAAAGTTGGTATCCGCGCAGCGGATGCACACGGCCTCGATATCTCCACCGTGCCCCGGCGCGATCGCGATGCGATGCAGCAGATCGCGCATGCTCCATTTCCCACTGGGGATGACGCCGGCTGACCTGGCCTCTGAGCTTGAACTGCATGATTGGCGACGGCCTTTTGCATTTGGGCCATCAGCAGATCATCGCGCAAACCTGTGCCGCGCGTCAGGAATCTCTCAGCCGGGTCGTCCGCGTAGACGTCGCGAGCGAGTTTCTCGAGCGGCGACATGATCAAACCGTAGCCTTCTTCGAGGTTGCAGAGTCGCCGGTAACGCAACGAAATGCGCAGCACGGTGGCGATCAAAGCTTCGTGACCCAGACAGGCTCCCATCCAGGACACATCGTGATTGCCCCAGGCGATCGAGACCCTGGGTTGCGCCATCAGATAGTCGATCACGCGATCGAGTCGCGGGCCACGGTCGCCCAGGTCGCCGGCCACTACCGGTTCCGATGCGCTCAGATTGCGCACCAGTCGAGAGGCGGCGCGCACCAGTGCGATCTCGCGCGGCCTTCCACCACGAGCCTGTCGATCATCGCGTCAACATACGCCGGACCGCGGGCGCTGCAGGGCTCGTGTAGTAGTTCTTCAAACAACTCAACATAGGCAAGCGGGAATAGCGACACTGCATGCTGCCGGCGGTACGCACCCGCGATCTGGCGGGCGATTTCAAACTGCAACCGCAGCGTACGCCGCACCCACTCCCGGTGTGCTGCGGCGTCATTTAGTTGCGCAGTCAGGTATTCCATGGCCTCGAGCGGGTAGTAAAGAACTGCCAGCAGGTCGCGCAACTCGTGCTCATTCAATCGATCTGCCAAACAACGCCTCGACCAGAGGACGCAGGGTGCCGAAGCGTTGTTGATAATGTGCCGGAGTTTTTGTATTCGCCAGTGCACGTCGCTGACTACATGCACTGTCCCTTTCGGCAAGGATAGCGTGGCGCGCAGAGCTGAAGCTTCCGCTAGGGCCTGATCAGCAGTAGGAAAGCGAGCGGCCAGCGCGCGCAGCAGGGTGAGCTCTTCTGGAGTAAGTGATAATGACATCACGATGCTCGCTTCCCACAATACCCAAACTCGATACGCCGTTTAGAAAGCGGACTTGTCCGCCTGCCGCTACGCCGGGCACAAGTGCCCATGCTAAACGTAGCGATCGAAACAGAACGATTCGAAACGACCTGAAAAGATTCAAGTTTTCAGCAGCCTGCCGGGTCTAATGACCAGCTTGCTGCCTAACTAAGCCCGCCAAGAGTTGCCCGCGCCGCGCCAAAGAGAGCTGTCTTGTCTTCGAGAATAATGTGCACCGGTATGCGGGCCATCATCGCCGAGAACCGGCCCTTGTCTGTGAAGGCCTTCATAAAGGTGCCATCTTTGAGCTTCCCTCGCAGCTTTGGGGCAATTCCCCCGCCCACGTAGAGACCGCCGGTGGACATCATCAGGAGGCTAGGTTGCCGGCCATCGCTCCGTAGGCGGCGACGAACATGTCCAGCGCCTTGACTGCCAACTCGCCTCTCATTTCCCAGCGCCGCCATGGAGACCGCAGCGGTCTTGTCTCCGACTTTGATCTGCTCCGCGAGCCAGTCTGGCTCGGCAGCATAGCCCCGGTCGCGCAGAAAACAATGAGACATTGAAGAGACCGGGTCCGGAGAGCACGCGCTCGTAACTCACATGGCCGCCGAATTTTTCCGTGAGGTAGCCGAGCAGCTCTATTTCTTCCGGAGTGCGCGGCGCGTAATCGATGTGGCCACCCTCCGAGGCTAGTGGATAATAGTGACACGTCGCGCAGGAAGATGCCGGCCATTCCCAGGCCAGTGCCGGCGGCGAGCAAAGCCCGGTGGCCATCGTGTTCTTCTTCGCCGGCGTTCAGGGTGAGCAATTGTGACTCGCGTAGAGTAGGTATGCCGTACGCGGTGGCCTCGAGATCGTTGATCAGACCACATCGTTCAATCTTCAGCAGCCTGGCGAGCGATGCCGAGCTAACTGTCCAGTTAAGATTTGGAGTTCGGGCATTTTCCCTCGATCACCGGTGCGGCAATACCGAAGCAGGCACCGGTGATGGGTGGCTGAGTTTCGCCCATGAACTCCGTGAGGATACCTTCCAGCGAATTATAGCGGGCGCTGGGAAATGTCTGCTGCCTGACAACGGGACCAAGGGCGCGCCCGCTAATTTCAAAGAGCGCAACATTCGTTTGGTACCGCCAATGTCACCGGCGAGAATCATTTGATGATCAGTTGTAAGAAATCGGAATAGAATCGTCAGAGGCTGGAAATGGCCGCCCTCAGACTTCTTGACTACGGATCGCCAGCATCAGTTGAGCAGCGTGAACCATCGCTTCCTCGTAAGTAGAATCACGGCCCAGAAAAGCAAGCTCGCGCTCAGACGCTCGGCATCACTACGCCGTTCGTAGCCGAGCAGGCGACCCACCGAATGGTCAGTACCAATCTTTGCTTCAGTTTCAAGCCTGGTGCCAGTGGCGCGCAGAGCGACGGAAAATGCCGCTGCTTCGCTTTTCCACGGCAACGGTAACTGACGAGATCATTCGGTCATCACTCTCCGGCTGTCTGATCTCTTACCAGGCGAGAAAACGACCAGGCCATCTCCAGGCCTCAGATCGCACCTCGACGCTTCCCTCATGACGACGAACTTTGTTGCCGGCAAACTCCCATTGCAGACGATGCCGACAACCAGGCAGCCAGCAGGACCGCTGCGGGCGTAACCTCATCCGGCGACTTACTCGAAGGGCGGTAGGCGATAGTCACGCGGTCGATCTTGTCCAGTAACGGACGATACGCCGGCACATCCCAGAAACTGGCCAACAACGAACGCCACGAAGTCAATCGCCCCCAGTTCAGATCGCTGGCCAGCAATCGCCGGGATTTATCGCCGATCATCGTCCCCAGGCGCAACAGGTCTTCATAGGGGTGATCGAAGGCGGCGGAATCAATCACTACCCGATCGGCCATCTGGGACATGCGATTGAACAAGCTTATCCTCGTAGTGCGGGATATCTTTCCACCAAAGGTACACCGGAACGTCGGGGACCAGAAGCGGCGCGACCGCGGTGGCCGCGGTCTCGACCAATGGTCCATGCGCTTCAATGGTCACCTGCTCACCGCAAATTTGTTTGCCGCCGCCGTGCTGCCGTGGCAGCGCATCGAGACGTAGGCTTCCAACCGGGCTTCCTGTGTTTCGCGATGGGCTACCAGAATCAGCACCCTTCCGGGATGATGTTCGTTGACCTGGCTGAGTTGTTCTTCCAGTTGATCGCGATCTTCCCTGGGTGTGGTGTAGACAATTAGATTCAGGGCGCAGGCGCGAGTTACACCAGTGTTGGCAACCCCATCCTCGGTACTGCCGGCGCTGGCCCACATGGCCGCCAGTTCCTTCTCCAAGCCTATCGATATCGACACCTTCCAGCGGCGGGAAGGGAACTGCGTTACTTTGTGTTTCTAATGGCATACTCAACTCTGCGATACTTTTCTTGCGGTGACCGCGATGTGTCCGCGTGACGAGGGATCGTCTATCTCCCAGAGCTCAATTTCAAACCCTTCAGCCTCCAGCAATTTGCGTGTTACTGCAGGCTCGTGTCCGCTATAAGAAAATGTGTGGCCAAACATCTCGGAAGTGAAGTCAGCAACATCCGAGCCGCCAACCGACAACAGGAGCCTGCCGCCGTGTTCAAGAGATTGTGCGAGTCTCCGGAAAATAACAGCATGATGCTTACGTTCGACGTGGAAAACGGAATCCCAGGCGATGGCGGCGGCGGGAAGCCTGCAGCCAGCGCCAGATCAATCATATCGCCGTGAATGAACTCAGCGTCGGGAACTACCTGCCTGGCAATTTCCAGCATCTTCTGCGATTGATCAACGGCCGTGAGACGAAAACCCTGATCCACGATGTGCCTGGCAATAGGTGTGCCGGTGCCACAACCCAAATCAAGAACCCTGGCTCCTGGTGGCAAGCCTTCCAAGCACCAGGTCGACATAACCCAGGACTCTGTCTACGTAGGATTGCTCTCTCAAGGTTGGCATGCCATTGCTCGGCGATATGATCGTGGAATTTTGCATCTTTAACCAAACAGACCGACTACGGACGGCGCCAGCGCCGCCCCTGACGTTCGATCAATTCATCGGCGGCCTGCGGACTCCATGTTCCCGCTTCGTAGTTCGGAAATGAAACCTCTTCCTTCGTGGCGGCCCATTCGTTCAAGATCGGCATGACGATTTCCCAGCCGCGCTCGGTCATGTCTTTGCGAGCGTAAAGCGTTGATATCGCCGAGGATGCAGTCAAGCAACAACCGCTCATAAGCCTCCGCCAGCTGGACTCCGAACGACGATCCATAGCGAAAGTCCATGTTTACGTCGCGAATGTGGGTGATCTGACCCGGCACCTTGGCGGCGAATCGCAGCGTGATTCCCTCGTCAGGCTGGATGCGAATGATTAGCTGGTTAGGGGCGACCTGTTCCATCACTTCCGCGCCAAAGAGTTGATGAGGTGCAGCCTGGAACTGAATCGCGATTTCCGTCACGCGCTTGGGCAGCCGCTTGCCGGAGCGGATGTAAAACGGCACGCCGGCCCAGCGCCAGTTGTCGAAGTACATCGTCAGCATGGCGATAGGTTTCCGTAGTGGAATCGGAGCTACGCCTTCTTCCTGGCGGTAACCGGGAACGGGTTTGCCTGCGATCGAGCCTGGTCCATACTGGCCGCGCACGCAGTCGGTTCTCACTCTTTCGGGCGTAAACTCCGCGCGCCGCGGTCATGCGCCTTGATCTTCTCGTCGCGCACCGCTTCGGAATCCAAATGCGCCGGTGGCTCCATGGCCACCAGCGACAAGACCTGAAACACATGGTTCTGGATCATGTCGCGCAGGACGCCGGCAGTCTCATAGTAGCCGCCGCGCCCTTCAACGCCGACGGCCTCGGCGTTGGTGATCTGCACGTGGTCGATGTACTGGCGGTTCCAAAGCGGCTCGAAGATGCCGTTGGCGAAACGGAAAGCGAGCAGGTTCTGCACCGTCTCTTTGCCGAGGTAATGATCGATACGGTAGATCTGTGATTCCTCCAGATGTTCGTGGATCTGGTGGTTCAACAGCCGGGCACTCTCGAGGTCCGAGCCGAAGGGCTTCTCGATAATGACGCGCACCCAGCTCCCGGGCTTGGCTTTGGTCAATCCGGCCAGGCCCAGCTGCTCGACAGCCTGAGCATAGAATCGGGGGGCCACCGAGAGATAGAAAAGGCGATTACCTGCGGTCCCGCGTTCACCGTCGACACGTTCCAGCAGCTCGCCAAGTTTACGGTAGTCATCCGCATTGCCGATGTCTGAAGGCGAATAGAAAAGGCCCCTGGCGAACGAATTCCAGAGCGCTTCGTCCACCTGTTTAGCTTCCGAGAATTCCGCGACAGCGGCTTTCATTTTCGTCGCGAAACTCCTCGTTACTCATCGGTGTTCGTGCCTGTCCCATAATCGCAAACTCTGCAGGTACCAATCGCTCCTGCACCAACCGGTAGAGCGCGGGCACCAGTTTGCGTTTAGTCAGATCCTCGGAAGCTCCAAAGATCACCACGGTACAGGGCTCGGCTGTTTTTCCAGCCGAGTGCCCTGGCGCAATGGGTTTTCAGTAGCGGCGTTCACTGTTTCTCCAGTAACTCCTCCCACTCGGTGTGGATCGGCGCGCCTCCGGGCTGATCGATGCGCTCATAGGTGTGCGAGCCGAAGAAGTCACCGCTGCGCCTGCGTCAGATTCAACGGTAAATTGGCAGAGCGATACATATCAAAGTAATTCAGGCTGCAGGACATCGCCAGCACTGGAACGCCATTCTGCATTGCTGTGGTCACCGCCCGTCGCCAGTTTGGCTGGGCCTCTTCGACCCACGCTTTGAAGTCGGCATCGAGCAGCAGATTTGGAAGATCGGGCCGGCGCTGATGGTAAGCCTGCTTGATCTTGTCCAGGAACTGGGCGCGGATGATACAGCCGCCTTTCCAAATCCGCGAGACCTCGCCGAGATTGATGTTCCAATTCCATTTTTCCGGAGCCGGCGCGAATCAGGTTCATACCTTGCGCGTAGGAGCAAATCTTGGAAGCGTACAGGGCATCGTGAATGGCATCGATCATCGCTCGTTTGTCGCCTGCTATATTGGGCTGCGCGGCGGCCCGCTAATCTGCTTGCTCGCCTCGAGGCGTTCTTCCTTCTGCCCGGAGAGCGTGCGCGTGTCAATCGCCGCATCGATGGTGGGAATCACCACACCCAGATCCAGGGCCACCTGGCTGGTCCACTTTCCCGTGCCCTTCTGACCGGCCTTGTCGAGAATCAGATCGACCAGTGGCTTGCCGGTCCCGGGTCTTTGACGCGCAGGATTTTGGCCGTAATCTCGATCAAAAATGATTCCAGATCGCCGCCATTCCATTCGTCGAAGATATCCGCCATGGCTGCGGCCTCCAGGCCCAGCACATTGCGCATGATGTCGTAGGCTTCAGCAATCAATTGCATGTCGCCATACTCGATTCCGTTATGGACCATCTTCACGAAGTGGCCGGCGCCACCAGGGCCGATATAGGTGACGCATGGTCCATCGTCCACCTTGGCGGAGATGGCTTCCCAGATCGGCCGGATCTGTTCGTAGGCCGCGCGGTCACCGCCAGGCATCAGGCTTGGTCCCCAGAGCGCCCCTTTCTCTCCACCCGACACGCCCGGAGCCGATGAAGTTCAGGCCCTCGGCCTTCGAGGGTTTTCTCGCGGCGCTCGGTGTCGACAAAGTAGGAATTGCCGCCGTCGATGATGATGTCGCCCTTGTCCAGCGAACGGTTTGATCTGCGTCGATGGTCCAGTCAACCGGATCGCCCGCCTTGACCAGTAGAATCACTTTGCGCGGCCGCTCGAGTGCACTGAACGAACTCCTCGGGCGACTTGGTCGGAATCACCTGCTTGCCCGGTGTGCGCGCGACAAAGTTATCCACCTTCGGCGTGGTCGCGATTGAACACAGCAATCGGAAAGCCGTTTCGCTCGATATTCATGGCCAGATTTTCACCCATGACGGCGAGACCGATCATGCCGATCTTTGCAGTCTTTGCACTGGTCTCTGGAGTAGCCATTTTATTTTCCTCAAGGTGACTGGATTCAGACCTGTTTACTTCGATTCAGATGAAATTTTCCATATGATCATTTGCCGTTTTCATTTGTCATCGGCTTTCAAATTCGGAGTTGCTCAGTCTCGGTCGATGCCAAATGACAGATGCCACAATGGACAAATGGAAAATCTTAAGCTGGTCGTAGCGTCCGAGCGGGGCACCGCTTCGCGCGATCAGATTCACGCAGCCTGCGCAGACCCGCCAGTGGTATCAGTGCCGAGATCGACGCGGATAGCCCGACGGCCGCCAGTGACGACAACGAACGGAAATCGCCGAGCGCCTGAGCTTGCTTCAGGATGCTGAACGGTGTAGGGCTGATTTGGTATCGGCAGATCGGTCCTGTCCGCGGCCGTTACCTGGATGAAGACGCCGGTCGCCGGGCCGCCCTTGTGCAGCTGTCCGGTCGAATGCAGGAACCTTGGCCCATAGCCAGTGGTGGTTGCGCAGCGGGTCGCGTCGCGCAAATGCGTGCGGATCTGCTGAATCAACGACTCGTTCTCGGGCGTCTCTTCGATGTAGTCGAGGAGCGCGATGTAGTCACCAGCGCCAGCCCGCGCCAAATGTCCGCGCAACGCCTCGACTACCGACGCCGAAGGCAGGGCCGCGATCGTTGCCGCGTCGGCGTGCACTGTCAGCGTGCCGTCGCTGACCAGCACCGGCTGTTCGTTCAGCCGGCCCTCGGCAGCAAACTTCTCGAGCAGCTCCTTTAGTGGCATCCTTCGACTCCTGAACGTTCGGTTGATCAAATGGATTGATGCCTAACCGCCAGTCCAGCAAATGCGGTCGCGATCTCCCAGAGGAAAAACTCCTCGCCCAGATCGTAGAGGTCCGTCAGCGTGCGGTAAACTACTGGATGGCCGGCGGCCTCGAGCGCTTTCAGCTTCATTTCCGGTTTCGCTGTCCAGCTTTGCCGAGCCGAAATGGAAACGAACAGGCGGTCGTCACCATAGACCGAAGGCGAGCCGAGTGCCTCGCCGGCGACCGGGATGATTCCTTTGCCTTCTTTGCCGGTGCTTTCAGCCAGCAACTGTTCCGATCCAGAGTCCCAATGATGAGACTTTCGGGATCGGCGACGATCGTCAGTTTGTCACGGCCGGCCTTGGCGCATTCGCCCATGATTGCCCCCAACCGCGCGCCCGGATTATCGGCAGCCGGAACCACAGACGCGCACGGAGTGCACTATTCGCTCTGCGCGATCCAGCAGTTTCTCGATGTCGAGACCCATCAACGCCGCCGGCACCATTCCAAAATACGAGAGCGCCGAATAGCGGCCACCGATGTCAGCCGGATTGAGGAAGATGCGCCGGAACTTGATCGTCCGTGGCCATCTGTTCCATCAAGCGTTCCGGGATCGGTAACGGCAACAAAGCACTCGCCGGGATTCTCTTTGCGCTGGCCCACCTGGTCGTACCAGTATTTATAGAAGACGAGCGGTTCGGTTGTCGTGTCCTGACTTGGACGAGATGATGAAGAGGCATTTAGTGATATCGATCTGATCAGCAATATCGCAAAAAGCATCAGGATCGGTTGAGTCGAGCACAAGCAATTCGGGATAGCCTTCCTGGTGGCCGAATGTTTGGCGGAAGACCTCCGGGCAGAGAGACGAGCCGCCCATGCCGCAAAGCATCACGTGCTTGAACTGTCGCAGTCCACGGGTGCGATTAGAAAAATCGATCAGATCTTCTTCGACGCCGATCATCATGTCGGCGACGGTCAGCCAGCCCAGCGCATTCTTGATGATCTTCTGATGGTCCGGATCGTCCTTCCAGAGCGCGCGCGTCCTTGCGCCAGATGCGCCGCATGACGTCGCCCTTGTCGGCTTCCTGAATCGCCGCTGCCCGACCGCGTCGCCGTATTTGCCCAGGCGAGGCGCTCAAGTCGTTGATGAATTACCGGAAACCAGGGCGTCGCGCTTTGATTCGATGGATTCGACCAGGGTGTCGAAGGAGCCGACGAAACGACGCCGAGCCCGTCAGTCTGAAGTTTGGCGGTGACTTGCTTGCAGGTCGATTCCCAATCTCGCCTAAGTTGCGGATTACTTGCGCGCTACCTTCTGCCAGACCCTCTGCGAGCGTCGAGCGCCACTTTGCCATGGTCGCGGAAGGCGGTGTAGGTGGGCCGGCGGCACGGTGTTCACAGCGTCGGGACCGATCAGGTTATCGAGATACAAGACGTCTGAGTATTTTGGGATTCTTGGTTCCGGTCGAGGCCCACAGCTGTCCGCTGGCACCTGGGCGCCTTTGGCTCTCAGGCCAGCAAAGCGAGCGCCGTAGAAGATCTCTTTGAAGCGGGCGTAGGCCAGCTTGGCGTTGGCCAGCGCGGCCCGGGCACAAAGGCTTTCAGAGCGCGCCTTCTCGATCGGCGAAGAACTGTGGCGCGCGCGATATTCGAGGTCGGTATCGATCATCGAATCGACGCGAGAGACAAAGAAGCTGGCAACTGAGGCAATGTGGTCCACCGGCTTATCTTCAGCGGCGCGTCGTTCGAGCCCCTTGATGAACGCTTTAGCCACCTGCTCGTAATTCTCAACTGAGAAGATCATCGTAACGTTGCACGTTGATGCCGCGATAGATCGCTTCTTCAATTGCCGGCAGACCCTCCTGGGCCGCCGGAATTTTGATCATCACGTTCTTGCGCCCCAGCGTCTTGAAGAGCCGGTCAGCTTCTTCGATGGTTCCCGTGGTGTCGTAGGCGAGCCGCGGGTTTACTTCCAGACTGATGTAGCCATCGACACCATCCGACTTGTCGTAGACGGGTTTCAGATATATCGCGCGGCGCGGCCGAATGTCATCGATGACCAGGGCCTCGTAGATCTCCTGGACGCTCTTGCCCGCGGTGATTAGCTGCTGCATTTGCTCGTCGTAGTCTGTCGAGCCGGTGATCGCCTTTTCAAAGATGGTGGGGTTCGACGTAACGCCCGCGCAGATCATCTTCGTCGATCTTCTTTGCAGGTCACCGCTGACCAGCATTGCCTCGGCGAATGTTGTCGTACCAGATTGACTGGCCCAGCTTCATCACTTCTACAAGGGGATTACTCATGAATTTGTGCTCCTCGTTCCAGACCAAAAGAAACTCAATTAAACGCCGTAACCAATCGAGTGGTTTCAACTCTGTTAGGAGTGACATGTTTATAGAGCCAACCTCAAACCAACTGCTTCCAGCTCCAGAGGAGCGAATTGTATTATGTCGCAGTCTCTACGGAGCGTTCCTGATACTGGGAGAATCGCCAGCTGTAAATATTCCTCTCCTACGGAGCTGGACAACCCTGGCCATCTCTTGTTTAGCGGTTTCTACTACCGCGTCGACGGTGAAACCGAACTTTTGGTCAGTTCCTTTCAGCGGCGCGCTGGCGCCGAAGCGTCTTCATGCCAACAATTGCGTTGTTGCTGCTGGCGTACCGTTGCCAGCCAAATCGCGCCGGCTTAGCTCGACTGCTACTCGCGCCTTGACGACTGGCGGAAGTCACCTGGTCTTTGTACTCCTGCGGATTGGTGCTGCGAACAGTTCCCAGGAAGGCAGGCTAACTACGCGCGCTTTGACGCCTTCGCTCAAGAGCTTTTCATAGGCGCCCACGCACAAAGAGACTTCAGAGCCCGTACCCGATTAAGATCACGTCAAGAGTTCCGTCAGGACCAGCCGAATCTGCCAGGACATAGCCGCCAAACTTTGTGTTCTCAGCGCTGGCGTATTTCGCGCGATCGAGTGTCGGCAGTGGCTGGCGACTGAGTATCAGACAAGCGGGCTCGTGCTTGAGTTGCATAATCGCGCGCCAGGCTTCGGCTATCTTCATTCGCATCGCCCGGTCGCAAAACGATCAGATTGGGGATGACCCTCAAGCTGGCCAGCTGTTCTACCGGTTGGTGCGTGGGTCCATCTTCGCCCACCGCCAATAGAGTCATGCGTGAAGATGTGAATGGTCGGAATCTCCACATGATAGCGCTCAGCCGGATGGCCCCGCGCGCGTAATCAGAGAAGATCAGGAAGCCTGAGCCGAAGGGCGCACTTTGGAAAGCGCCAACCCGTTCAGGATTGATGACATCGCATGCTCGCGAATGCCGAAGTGGAAGTTTCTACCGCGCTGGCGTCTCCGCCAGAAAATCACCCGCACCGTCAAAGGTCAGACGAGTCTTCGTCGAGGGCGCCAGATCGGCCGCGCCGCCGATCAGCCACGGCACATTTTTGGCAATTGCGTTGAGCACTTTGGCCGACGCATCGCGACCCGCAAGGCCCTTTGCGTCGGCATCAAACTTTGGAATGTCTTTGTCCCAGCCATCGGGCAATTCGCGCTTTTGCATGCGCACCAGATTGTCCGGCAAGCTCGGGAAACGCCTCCGGTATGCAGCCAGCCTGGCGAACCAGCCGTCGCGCAGACCTTTGCCCCGCGCGCCAATACCGCGCTGGAAGTTCTCCCGCACTTCGTCCGGCACCAGAAATTTAGCGTCCTCCGGCCAGCCGTAGTTGCGCTTTGGTCAGTTTGATCTCTTCTTCACCAGCGTGGCTCGCCGTGCGCCGCGTGCGTGTCCTGCTTGTTCGGTGCTCCCCAGGCGATATGGCTATCAACGATGATTAGCGTCGGCCGTTCGTCTTCCTTTTGGGCAACCCGGAAGGCCCGCTTGAGCATATCCAGGTCGTTGGCGTCGCCGACCCGGGTGACGTTCCAGCCGTAACTGATGAACCGCGTCGCCACGTCTTCCGAAAATGCCCACGAGGTGTTGCCCTCGATGGTGATCTTGTTGTTGTCGTAAATCCAGCAGAGATTCGAGAGTCTGAGATGTCCGGCCAGGACGGCCGCTTCGTGCGAAATGCCTTCCATCATGCAGCCGTCACCGCACAGCGCATAGGTACGGTAGTCAAACATCTCGAAGCCCGGGCGATTGAAGTGAGCAGCCAGCCAGCGCGCTGCAATGGCCATGCCTACGCTGGTCGCGATCCCCTGGCCGAGCGGGCCGGTGGTGGTTTCAATACCGGAAGTCCAGCGATATTCGGGATGGCCCGGGCAGCGGCTGTCGAGCTGGCGAAAGCTCTTGAGGTCATCGAGCGTAACGCTTGGCTGTCCGGTCTTTTCATACTGGGCGTTGACGGCCTTAACGCCGGTCAGGTGCAACAAGCTGTAAAGCAACGTCGACGCGTGGCCCATCGAAAGAACAAAGCGATCGCGGTTCGGCCAGATTGGATCATCCGGATCAAAACGCAGAAAATCGTTCCACAACGTGTAGGCCACCGGGGCCATTGCCATTGGCGTTCCTGGATGACCGGAATTCGCAGCCTGCACGGCATCCATGGCCAGCGTGCGGATGGTGTTGACACTTAATGAATCAAGTGTGGCGGGCGGCTGCAGAGCAGTGGTCGCTTCCATGTCTGAGCTGGACCTCCTAGCGACAGGTTTTTGCAGGCACAACCGGACCCTCGAGGAGCGGTTCGGAAGCGGCAAGTCTTTCAAAAAGGGGCTACAAGTCTTTAAACTGGGCGCTTGATCTCAGGTCAGGGCAATCGCTGCTTGGGAGGGTCGATCCAGACTGTCCTGCGAAAAGGGAACCGGAACAACCATGAACGAATTACCGCGCAGGTGACAGCAACCTCAGATTCTTATTTGTTAGAGCGCGACGGATGATAACACACAAATAGCAGCCAGGAATATTGCCCACATTCTCGGATACCGGTTCATTTGGGACGGCTCGCGCTTACAGTACGAAACTGTGAGCCAGCGCGGCCGGATCGCACCCTAAACCGGATCTGCGTTTTCGTAGAGGAGATCACCGCCTGGTCTGCCAATTGATGTTTGCAGAGGCCGCTACCACTCCAGGATCTGTAACTTTGACGGACTAACTGGTGCTCAAGTCAATAAATTATTTCCCGTTTTATCTTTCCACTCAATAGTGTATAAAGACGGCGTCTTCGTCCATGGATTTTCATCGAGTGACACTCGCCGGTCGCGTGGTCGCGTTCCGGCCTGGGAACCAGTTTCCGTATGCCTACACAGATCACGAATCACACCAGCATCCTCGAGGCGATTCGTAGTGTTACCCTCATCGATGAGTTGGTCGAAAACCACAACGGCCATTTTACTTACGAGCTTGACCTGGAGGTGATCGCCTACGGGCGCAACTACACGGGCAAGAAGGTCGGACCCTACATCAATCTCTTTGTCTATGGGCCGGTGAAGAAATCATTCGCCAGGGCGAATGGGGCAGCAATACCTTTTACATCCTCGTCGAGGGCAAGCTCGATGTTTGCGTTGCTGACGGTGAAAGCAAGAGCCTGAAGAGAGTAGCCGAGGTTCACCGAGGTCGAAGTTTCGGCGAGATGTCTGTCCTTGCGGGTCTACGGCGCAATGCGACCATTGTTGTTCCTCCTGGTTCTGAGGCCAAGGTGCTCGCGGTAGATCGGCCGGCGCTGCGGTTGTTGAGGAAGCTCCCGAAGTTTGGCGATGCGCTCGAGGCCACTTATCGCGAGTATGGCTTGAAACGAATCCTCGAGGATCTGAACCAGGCGAGCGTGGGTGCGTTCAGTGCGCCAGAGATGAAGAAACTGGAAGAGATCTCAAGTTTCCGGTTTTTGGCAAGCAGCACGTACTGTCCAGCGAAAACGGCCTTATCGATCGGGTCATCTTTATCAAGAACGGCTGGGTGCGACGCGCGCGTGGATTCGGCACAGCGCGGCAAGTCAGCGGCATGATGATGGAGGCCGATGAAGCCTCAACATCGACTTTCTGGGAGCGGGAAACTGCCTCGGATTGGAAGGCCTGCAGGGTGAAGAGAGCTGGCACTATTCAGCGACGGTGCTGGCGCGGACCGAACTGCTGGAGATTCCTATCGCGTTGCTGCGTGCAGATCCGCAGCTTTCTCAGAACCTGCTGAAAACCTTCTCAGCGTTCTCAGTAGGAGATGACGATCTCGAGACTCGGAACATTTGCCGACAAGCAAATGGTGCCGGCGCTGGCTAAAGAAATCGATACCGGGATCATCGATGCCACGAATCTGCTGGTGATGGATATGGATCTGTGTGTTCGCTGCGGCAATTGCTCGCTGGCCTGTCACAAGGTTCATGGTGAATCGCGATTGCTGGAGACGTGGCATCCATATCGAGCGACCTGTCCGGCCAAACAGCAAATCAACCCAGCATGTGCTGGCGCCGGAGGTGTGCCTGCATTGCCAGGATCCGGAGTGTCTCGACCGGCTGCCCGACCGGCGCGATTGGTCGATTTCCCGGCGGCCAGATCGATATTGAACCAAAGATCTGTATTGGCTGCGGTGATTGCGCGACGCAGTGTCCCTACAACGCTATCTCGATGGTGCCACGCAAACGAACCGCGGTGGTGCCGCCAATGGGCCGGCGCCTGCTGAGTTGGTTTGACCTGTCGCCACCTGAACCGCCGCGGGCCGTAACCGAGACGGAAGATTTGTTGGCGGTCAAATGCAATCTTTGTAACAACACTCCACTCAATCCGGCCGGCAAAAAGGCCCGCGCCTTTTCCTGCCAGGAAAATTGTCCGACGAGCGCTCTTGTGCGGGTCAACCCGCGAGAATATTTTGATGGCGCGAAAAGCGCAGTGGGGTTCATTTACCAGGACCAGACTCACGCGATCGGCAGGAACATTCACCGCAGCGATCCACTGGCTACCGCCTTTCACGTGCTGGGAATCCTGGCGCTACTGGCGCTTACATCTGGCGACTATCTGGGCGGCGAAAACCTTTACCCTCGATGGACGGTTGGCGCATACATGGGTCACAGTGCGCTGGATCACCGGCATCGTCGGGCTCGGCGGCATCGGTATCGTTATGAGCTTATTCCGCGCGCAAGCAGGTGTATCGTCACCGTGCCGGCCCCTTGCGTTACTGGCTCCTGGTCCATGTGTATGTGGGAATCATCGCTGGCGTCATGCTGCTCTTGCATGGCGGCCGCAGTTCAGGCGGTTTAGTGACCTCAACCTTGATGGTTTCCTTCGACCTGGTGATTCTCTCTGGTTTGTTCGGAATTGCCTGCTATCTGATCGTGCCGCGGATTATGACCAGTATCGAAGGCGATCCGTTGTTGATCGAAGATTTGAAAGCCAGGCGCGAGGAGCTGCGAGAGACTCTGGCCGCGGTCGACATCAGTGACAGCCAACTACGCCCGCTTATTGAAGGGAGAATACGCAAACGCTTTCTTTCGTTGAGGTATCTACTGCGACAATACGTCCGGCGCGAGCCCTGTCAGCGTTGCTGGCCGAAGCGCGGGAAGAGTTCTGAAGCAGTTCCCATAACAGAATCCCAGAACTCACCGTCAGCTGATTGATGCTGTAGAAGCAACCGCCACTTTGCGTCGCGTTGATGCGCTCATGTATTTGCATCAAGTCCTCAAGCTGTGGCTCGCCCCGCATGTAGTAACCTCGGCGTTGATGTTGGCGCTTACTGGCTGTGCACATCGTGCAGGTTGTGTTTTCGCTGTCCGCTGACAAAGCCGCTGCAATAAACGTTTAGCCACAGAGACTCGCAGAACAATGAACGCGGAAACGATGAACGATGAACGATGAACGAAAGCAAGCGCTCTTAATATTCATCGTTCGGCGTTCAGCGTTCAGCGTTTTTGAATGGGCGGTTATGAAGGAGCGACTCAGCACTTTTATTATCATCCGCGAGGATGAGGAGTGGATCCCACCACCTTCGCGCTTGAAGGGTTGAAGATCGGCCGCGGTTTGGATTGTGATCTGCTGCTGAATCACCCCACTGTCTCTCGCCTGCAGGCCGGCATCAAGAAATCCAGGGCCGCTTCTACCTGTTCAATCTGAGCGGGTCGAAATCCAACGACCCTCAACCGGAGAGTCGTGGCCACCGAAGATGCCGAGGTCTTGGCCAGTGGGGATGATGTGCGGGTCGGTCCCTTTATCTGCGCATTGATCGACAGGGTGACGCGTTGCAGATCACGGTCACCCAGGAGATCGGCCTCCAGAATCGATGAGGAACCGCATGATCAGGTGGTGGTCGCTCAGCTGCAGGCAAGAGCAGCGGCGCCGCTGCTGCCGGTGAGTTAGCTCAAGCGCTGGATCTTTCTGGGAAGCGCACGCGAGAAAGCCGGGCGCAAGTCCCCCTGCACCCGCGCCGGCCGCCACGATTGGGAAAAGCGCGATTTAACTGGACTCCGACCCAGCGATCTGGTGCGTCCCTGGCCGTTGGCCCTTTTGTTTGGTCTCTGATTGCGTTGCTACCCCTCTCGATTGCCGCAGCAGTCTTTTACACTTCAGCCTATGTGCCGTCGCCGGTCTCGCCAGCCCACAGCCGGGCGGATTTCGTTTTGACAGCAGCCATCGCCAAACGCCCAAACAACGGATCGTGTGTTAGTTGTCACTCGGTGACGTGGCAGCATGGAAGCGAACTGCGCGTCGTGTCACAACACGGAAATGTTTGTGAGCACCGTCACGCAAACCGCATACGGACGCCGGCATCGGCTGTCTCAGGTGCCACACCGAACACAAAGGTAAAGACTTTCGCCCGATGCAAATGGCCCTTGATTCATGCACTAAGTGCCATAACAATCAAAACAAGAACAACTACAACGGGAAGACTGTGGCCAGGCCCCATGGAGGGACCTTTGGCTACCCGGTGGTCAACGGTAAGTGGGAGTGGAAAGGCCTCGATCCTGACGAACTGGCCGAGCGAACAAAAATCGCGGCGCTGCATCTGCCTGCTGACACGGAACAGCAGTGGCGCAACAAACAATTTCACGCCTTGCATCTTTATCGAGTAAAAGCCAGCGGCGGCGTGACTGGAGTGGTTAATCCACTGGTGGTTCGGCGCCCGTTTTGTCGTGTTCGAGCTGCCACAAGTCCTACTCTCCACTAACGTCGATCGCGAGTCGCCTCGCAAAACCTGCGCACAGTGCCACAGCGGCATGAGCGACTCCTTCGGACAAACGCTGGTCGCTGAGGGTGCGCCCAACTGTGTTTCGTGCCACGTCCAACACATCAGAGACAAACGCCACTGGAACCCCGATATGTGGTGGTGGATATGGTCAAGCAGGCAGCCGGAGAAAAGTAGTGATCACCGCCAGGAACAGATCAGCAGAGTCGATAGCCGGCCAATGAGAAAATCTCAACTATTGCTAATCATTGCGTTGATGGCCTTGCTGCTGGGCGTCAGCCTGGTCTCAAAGGACATCAGCAAGGCCTACTTCGGCGGCCTGCCCTGGTACGGCTGGGTCGGCATCAGCATCTTTCTGGTGATCGTGGGATTGGGCCTGGCGCTCCGAGATGCCAATCGTGCGCGCCACTTACTGGAAGAGCCGGCGGCGCCGCATCACGATGAGAACGATCGCGTGTCGTTGATCTCCGATGAGGATCTTTTGCGACTTGATCCAGCGCTCCTGAATACCCGCATCCGGTGATCTTCCCGGAACGCTGTATTGGTTGTCATGCTTGTGTTGAAGCCTGCCCCACGACGTGCTGGCCATCGTTAATGGAATTTGCTTCGCCTGTAGCCCGAGATCAGTGCGTAGAAGACACGTCAGTGCCAGGTTGAATGCCCGGTTAATCCCAAGGCTTGCATCGTGATCAACACCACCAAGAAGATTAAGCCTCGGCCGGTGCCGATGCGCGACCCTTCGTTCATGACCAATGTCCCGGGCTGTTTCCATCATCGGCGATGTGTCCGGAACGCCTTTGATTAAGAATGCGGCCAACGAGGGCGGACGTCATCAACGCACATTAGCCCATGAGCTGAACAACGGCGCGCGTGCTGAACCCAAAGCTGAAGTGGACGTGGCTATCGTGGGCATCGGACCGGCCGGACTTTTCCGCCGCCATCGCCGCAAAACAGTCTAAACTGAGATACGTAGGCATTGAGCAGGACAAGGTGCCGGCCACCATCGATGCATATCCCAAAGGCAAATACGTTTTCTTCAAACCGGACTCGATGGAATCGTCGGGGCACCATTGTCGTCGATGGGTTGGGCGAGCAACGCGAGAAAATTCTCGACTCCTGGATCGGGAGTATGAAGAGCAACGGCGTTGTGATTAATGAGGGAGAGAGCTGCAAGTCAGTCAAGAAGGCGGAAGATGGCGATTACTTTGCCATCCAAACGCAGAGGCCGGCGAGACCATAGACTACCGCGCGCGCCGTATCGTGCTGGCGCTCGGCAACCGCGGTACCCCGATGAAGTTGCGCGTGTCGGGTGAGGAGATGAAGGTCACGCGCGGCGGGCGTAGTGAAGACAAAGTGAAGTACAAACTGACCGACCCCGAGGTCTATAAGAACAAACGTATCATTATCGTCGGTGCGGGTAACTCCGCGATTGAAGCGGCGGTGGATCTGGTGGCTCGGCGCAACGGCGATCAGATCACGTTTCGCGGTGACGCTGAGATCCAGCCAGGTCACTCTGGTGATTCGCGGCGACATGAAGAACGATTTGAAGTTTGGTAACAAGCTACAGGTCTATCAATGCATCGATGAAGGCAAGATCACGGCCTATTTCGGCACCCGCAATCAAGGGAGATCCGTGACGCCGGAAGTAGTGCTGATGAACGCCCGCACCAGCGAAGAGACAATCCACCATCCCCAACGATTTCGTCTTCGCCATGATCGGCGGTGACCGGCCCGCAGGTTCCTGGAATCGATCGAATTGAAGATCGCCTGACCTCACGCTAGCGGATAGATATCTCAACCGGGAAATGAAGGCTCACGAATTTGGAGTGCGCCGCCCTGGCGGCGCTTTAGATTTCTCCAAATGCGGTGACGACCCATTTATCAGTGCGAGTCGAAAGCGGCGACGAGTCGCCGCACTCCAAATAAGGTGCGTCATTGACCGGCGCAACCGCTGTCCCTACAATCTGGGACATAATCGATCTTTCGATACACATGCCTCTCGCTAAGAAGAAGAAATCGTTTGCCTCTGCTGCATTGGGCCGCTGGTACTGGGCCCCTGGCGATATTGCTCACCGTCGCTGTCTGGCTGGGTCTGGCGTTGGCCTTGCGCCCTTTGCGGGATGCCGATGGCAACTCATGCTCAAGGCCCTACGGTGTGATTACCGGTCTGGAAAAACAAAGCAACCTGACCTGCTGTTTCAACTTCGCAACGTCCTGCGTCCAGGTGCTCGGGTGCGCGGTGCCAGTGAACCAATCACGATTATCGAAATTGACGAGCAGTCGATCAAAGCCTCCGGCGTGCGCCCACAGAAATGGCGTCGCGATTGGTATGCCCGCTTGGTTGACCGAGCCTTTGAAGGTGGGGCCAGCGTCATCGGCTTAGACATTTACCTGAGCGAAAGAAGGCGGCACATCGATTGAAGACAAGGCTTATGATCAGCAGTTAGCCACAGCAATGACCGAAGCCGGAAACGCGATCATCGCCAGCAAGTTGCCTGCTGGGGGCTTTCCACGCATCAAAGTCCGCTGCCCCAGTTCCGCAACGCCGCCTATGGTCGGTTTCGTGGATGTGCCGCTGGATAGTGCATGAGTTCGTTCGCAGCTCACAACTCAGGTGGGGTGAAGGCGACGATATGCAGTTCAGCTTTTGCGACTCATCTTGCAGAAAGTTATCTCAACGCACATCTGGCCGCAGGCCGAACGCCCCAGTTCCTGACACCTGTCGACGCGGAAAAAGCGCTCTGAGTAAGCGAATCCCGCCGTTGCGTAACGGCGGGACACTGCAGCTCGACTTTCGTGCCCCCACGCCGGCGCGTTTCGTCGAGTATCAGCGGGCGACATCTTGTCTGGTGAGCAGCCTAAAGTTTCCGACGATCTCTTTCGTGACCGCATTGTGCTGATTGGGTCCAGCAATGTTGATGCGCCCGATCTGTTTGCTACCCCTTCTATGAACCCCCTGGCGCTGACTCGCTTACTGGCCCGTTTCTTTGACCGTGGTATGCCCACTGCTCCCAGGCGAACACCTGGAGTTGAAACACCACGCCACAACAGCGGCCACGATGCTGTTCCGGCGAGCCGGCCGTGCGTCCCCACTACTCACCGGCGGCTAATCATCCTGATGTTCCCGCTGACGCTTTGCGCTCTTGCCGTTTTTCGCTTGCAGGCCCTTTGGGGTTGCTGGTAGTGATTCTGATCGGGGTTATCGCGCCTGGCGTTCTCCTCCTGGGCCTTCAATGCTCATGCTCTAATTCTGCCCTTTGGCCAGCGGCTGGCTGGGACTGGCGGTGCTCACCCGCTCGGTCTCGCCCTGCGCTACGCCCACGAAAGGTGTTGCACGAAGAAGCAGAGGCCGAGCGAGCAGAGGTGATGGACATTCTTTCTCGCTGCGTTTCAGCAGAAGTAGCCAGTGAACTTTGGGAGAGCCGCGACCAGATCATGAGCGGTGAGAGCCGCATCGTCACGATCGTATTCACTGACATTCGCAGCTTCACGACGCTTTCCGAAACCGCTTCTTCCGATCAAATCGTAGTGTGGTTGAATGATTATTTCAGCCACGTGCAGGCCATCGTTACCAGGCATGGGGGCCACATAAACAAGTTTCCTCGGCGACGGTCTGATGATCGCTTTGGTGCGCCGGTTTCACGCGGTGGCGAAATCGAGCTCGCGCCGCGGTCTCCTGTGGTTTAGGAGATGCTCTCTCCGCGGTTGAAATAATGAATGGCGATTGGCAGGGCACTGGGCGTCCAACTATCAAGATAGGGGGCTGGCATCCATACTGGCGAGCCACCTGCGGTAGTGGTGGGTGCGGAACGCAGATTGGGTATACAATTATCGGGGACACCGTGAATCTGGCCTCGCGTTTGGAATCGACCACCAAGGAATACAGCGTGCCACTCTTGGCCAGCGATGCCACCGTGCGGCTGCTCGATAACCAGTATGAAGCGAGCCCGCGCCGGAGAAGATAAAAGCGCGAAAAGTGTGGGAAGAATGAAAGCACCCGGATCGTATTCGCTATTAGAAAGGAAGGGATGCGCCAGCCGCCGCAGTCGCTCCGGTAAACACGCTTTATGACCCGGCGAGTCATGGACGGCAACGGAGATTGGGCTGGTGACTCAAGAAGTGCCGCTACAGGTGTTCGACAGGAGCACAAACTTCCTTTAGTTTGCTGTTTCTCGCCAGAAGTGACTTATCCGGACGCAAGCTAAAGCTTGTACCTCTCGAACGCCTGCTAGCTCCGCGCCTCGGATTAGGCGACAGCACACTTCCGATCAGCGAGAACACTTCGATCGATTGGAGCCGCCCAGATCAACTGCAGCACAAGGGGGATAGAATTATTTCTTTTCGCTTTGCCTCTTCCAGGCAGTTATAGAAAGGAGCTACTAATGTTTGGAGTTCGCACCGCTAACCTCGCGATTCCCATATTGATTTCGGCGCTTTTTATTTGTTGTTCCGGTATAGCGATAGGGGGCCCAGGCGCAGAATCCCACACCAACGCCGTCACCAACGCCTCGGCGTGCATTGCCAAAACCACCAACCGGGGCGCGCGGCTTTGAGAAATATGCAGGACAGGACAGCTCGTCGAGGTTGATCGCGGGCGGGGCCACACGCGGGGTCAACCCGCGGCGGCCGAGTAGCACCGTTGGAAGGCTCCGCATATGACGCGCAGCCGTACTTCGCCTCGGGAGATCGAACCAGGATCGCGGACTTACCACTTTACACGCTCTACGAGGGCGACGTGGATAAAGACGCAACGGCGCGCATCATCTATCAAACTGACGTGACCGTGCTCGAACTGAACTATCCAAAAGATGCGTCGCAGTTGGAGCCCGGAAAACTCTATTCCTGGAGGGTCTCCACGCCGACCTCAGCGGGAAGAAGCCGGGCCGGTGGCCCGAATCATGATTCTCGGGTGCGGAAGCGGCAGAGATCAAGCAAGGCGTTGACGACGGCCGGATTGACTACGCCAAAGACTGCGGCGGACAAGCTGATCAAGCCCGAGTCTTTGAGAATTTCGGCATCTGGTATGACGCATTGAGAATCGCCAGTCAACTGGCCCAGGACCCAAATGATAAGGAAGCGCAGGCCTATTACGATGCGCTGCTCGACAAAGCTGGACGCCGGGAAGGAACCCTAGCCCGCATTATTCACGAGGCGCTTGCCGCGCAGTCCGCGGAGCGGACGAGTACTTCAGCAGCAACGACTATAGACATCTCGCCGCTCTGCGACCGGGACATCAGGCTTTGCCTACCTCCAGCGCTGACCGGCTTACTGGCAGGGCGTGCAATCATCTTTTCCCGGAATCTTGCCTTTCAGCGCGGGCCGGGCGGCGATTGCTTTGTCATGACAGACGTTGCGGTTGTTGTGATTGGCCACTTCGTTGGTTAGTTTGGTGGGTGTCGTTTTGCCTTCATAAGTGACCGTCGGCATTGGCGAGCTGTCGTCCCTGCTTGCAGGTGACAGGTGCGGCAAGTCTTTACGGGTTTCGCGTCGGCTTTCTCGAGAGCGGCCGTGGTCAGCATGCCAACGTCACGGTCCCCGGTCTTCAGCGGCGGCTTCACGGCAGAAGCAGGCTGATCTGTGTGATGACATTCGACGCAACTGAGCACGGCCGTGCCATCAGGGTTATCATCTTGATCGAGTGGTTCTCGTGATTAAAAGCTACCTCACCGTACTTATCGGATTGACTGTCTTTGAGGAGGGTGACCTCTTTCGGCTGCGTCTTGCTTTCATCCGGGACCAACCAACTGTTTGACGACCGCACCGATTCGGTTCGAGGTGACCACCAGGGTCAGACAACCAAGCAGAGGCAAGCATGGCAGAACCACAAAGTCAGATCTCTTGCGCAACCTTCCTTTTTTACTCCCTCATGTATTCTCTCACAAGCATCACGCTCTTGGCCCAATGTACCCGCTACCGCAGGTGTGGTACCGACAAGAACGCCCGGCCCACCCGCCACCGCAGGTGGTACTGAGCAAAGAACGCCCAACCCACCGCTGCCGCAGGTGGTACTGACAAGAACGCCCGGGCAACCCGCCACCGCAGGTGGTAACTGACAAGAACCCCGACGGCAAATCTTAGAGAGCCGCGTGAAAGCGCACGTCGAAACTTTCCTTCACCGCTCAAGCATTGGAAAGCGTGCGGATGGTCCGATGGTGGCAACGCCTGGCGGCAATCCTCGAAACCCGAGGTCGCCGCCGAGAAGGATCGCTGGCCATCGTGACAGCTGCGCTGCCAACTCCGCCCGCCCGCAGTTGAGAAACGCTGCGTCGCTCGGGCCGAACTCACCTCGTCGGCCGAGCGCCACGCCTGGAGAGAGGCGCATGACAGGCCGTGCAAATCGAGTTTTTGTCGCGTGCCATGCTGCGCGCGACTGGAAAGCCAGACGAAAAGCGCGTGAGTTAGTCGATCGATGCGAGAGTGTACGACTCTGTTTCCCGTGGCAGAGCACCACGCGAAGCAATCTCGCGTCCAGCGCCGGACGTGCTGCCCGGCGTGTGGCAGGTGTAGCTTACTGGCTATGCGGAGGGACCGGCGGGGAATCGACAACGCCGCCCCGCAGATTGAAGCGGCCGGTTGTACAGGCAATGCAGCCCGTCTTTGGTTTCGGCAGAGCCTGACATGTGCTGGGAGTGATCAGAACTTGAGCGTTGAAGCTTTCGTTGTAAGTTTACAGGAATGCCGTGTCAGCGGTGGCTTTGCGCTGCCGCTCATCTCCGAGTGACAAATGGTGCACATCGATGAGCCGGGTGTGAGGAATGGTTGCCGTGATACAGTTGACGCAAGCCGGGTGATACGGGAACGACCGGCATCCTGATCGAATCATGTCGGCAGATCGTTTGCGCAGACAGTCCGCGCAGCCCAGTGAAGCGTGTTTGGCGCTCGTGTGTTTGCAGAGGTCGAATAGTTCTGGTCATTACCCTGAGGACTGGCTGACAGGGCATCGGCTGAGAGGTGGCCTCGCCTTGGCGGATTCTTCTTCGATCCTGATTAGACCCAGAATCGAGCGCCGAGCAAACAGATCACCAACCATGCTCGACGACTCGGCAGGGGCCGACCAGACGGCGAGAAGGACGGCCACGACGCTCATTCTGGTTTTTTCTGTTCCCGGCAAAAATCTATTGTCCCAAAAGTGCCCGGTCGTGACTGTTCGGTGGCTTCCGCGCCGCCCACATCCGATGTGTGACATTTGCCGCATTTGAAACTGCCCTTCCTTGCTGAATCAGTGTCTCACATCTCCCTCCACTCAGGGCGGGCCCATGGCAACTTGACTGGGCACAGGAGGGAAGATCGGGACGTCAGGCAAAGGTCAGGCCTTTCAGCGTTGCCGACTTGGTAATGTTGATATGACAAGTAGTGCATTCAGCCGGGTGATTCTTTTTCTGCGCCGCCGCCGTCGTGCTGAAACTTCAAGGATAGTCGCCCGGGAAAGGCCAGCCCGGAACATACGGGGTCGTGGCCAGTTTGTAGACAGCCGGGCACACCTGTCCTCGCTGGTTGGTTCCCGACCACTCCAGTGACAATTGAAACACGAGGCATGACTGTCAGGCGAAGCTTTGAACGTAGCAGCGGCCGGCACGAAATTGTCTGCCCATCCGCCTGGCGGCGCCGCGGGTGTGGTCTTTAAGCCGGAGATCCGTGACAGATCTCAGCAGTTGTTGTATTTTTGGTTTTGTCGTCGTGAAGGCGCGGGCAGACTTGACACGGAGCAGTGCCCAGCAGCGCCTCAATGCCGGCCGGGCATCGAGGCAACTACATCCTGGTGTCTGTCACGCGTGAAACTCAGATGGGTGAACCGTTGCAACTCGATTCGGATTGGGGAAAAGCGCGCGCGCGCACTGTGGCGCGGCGAGGTCTTCGCATGGCAAACACCGCAGATCACCGGGGCCGCTCCTTTGAAAAACTGCGACCGGTGACAGCGGGCGCTTGAGCGTCGTGTCCGTGGGTAGTGCGGCAACATCAGGAAAGGCTTTCGGACTTTTGCCGGTTATCAGTCGTGGCAGCTGGTGGCAGGTCTTGCAGACCTCCGGTAGTGTAAGCCTTTAGTCGAATGTGAGATTTCTCTTGAATAGTCTTTTGTGCCCGCCTTCGGCGCACCGGCGCGGGGTTTGCCTGGTTTCGGGCGTTTCCTGCACCGAGGAGCCGCCTCCACCCGGCCCAAAAGCGTTCAGGATGGGAAGCAAGGAAAGATCGCCACCATGGCCAACAGAACCGATGCGCGTGATCGAGTAGCGTTTCCATAGACTCAAATCGCGTCCGCTTATTTGGCCGAAGCGCCGGACAGGCCGGCAGCGGCTTTGCCGCGGCACTTCGCCACGCACTTAATGTTCTTGATGTCTCGAGGATCGCCTTGTTTTCCGGAGTTCGAGATCGGGATGGGCTTCTCCGTGGCCAGGTCGGCCTGGCTTCACCTTTACGCGTCAGCAGTTCCAGAATGCGGCCTTGTCTCCCACTTCAGTCGGCAAGATGTTCAGAGATCACGTAGTTGCCGTGGGTTCCAGGTCCGTAAAGTGAGCTGGTGCCCGCTCCGGTCGGTCACGCGACGGAGAGCACTTTTGGCTTTGGAGGATTGCTCTGCCTGCTTGATAAACGCAAGGAAGATCTTGTTGTTGCAACTCTTTGTAAAAACCACTCCGCAGGTTGTCTGGTAAAGCTGACTGCAATCCAACTGCGGGCCACGTCGGGTTTACCGTATTCTTTCACGGCGCTGGCCAGGGCCCGTTGAAACTCGAGAACAGCTTCGGCGCCTCTCGGTGTCCCTCTGTTCAGTCCTCACGACGGCAGATGGTCCCACAGTCGCTCTGCTTGAGCCAGACGATCAGCGCCTCGCTGGCTCCGGATACCGCGATAATATCAATCGCGAGAGAGCACCGCTCGTTGTTCGAAACTCTGGAGCAGCGTCTTGTTCTCTTCTTTCGTGCCCTTGATTAAAGAAGCAAACCGTTTGCGTGGAAAGACCTCGGGCCTTGGCTGGGTTTCCACCGCTACCCGCACCCGCAACCTGATCACCCGCGCCCGTTGGCTGCCGGCGCCGTGTCGTGGTGTCTGGCAGATGGCCAGGCCGGCCACGGCAGAGCAACAAGCCGAGACTGAGAGGGCGTCGCTGCGTGGTTCGGTTAGGAGTCTCTGGCGAGCCGCCATCGGCGGGCTTAGCAGGTCGCAGAAAAGTTGATAACGATCCACGAAGTTACACGAAGCTTCTCACGTGGCCAACACGAAAAGGCGCGGTTTGTCTTCGTGTCGGCTGTGTGTCGCTTTTCGTGCGATTTGCAGCGGATCGCAGCCGCACTCTTGATTGATGCTCTCATCTTGCGGCAGCTTGCTGGGGTTCATTTGCTGGGTTGGAGAATTCGGACCGCGGGGAATTTCAAGAAGCGGCAAGCGCACCCCGCGGACAGAATATTTGATCCGAACGGATTTGCCGGGGCAGGCGAGAAGCCGACTGCCGCCGCCGGCCGAAATAATGTCGTCCTGGTCCACTCCGTCGCCACCGATGCCAACGGCGCCGCCACCAGTCGGCACACCGTTCTTATAGAGGGGCAGTACGCCGGGAAATATCTGAGTCACCGTTTGGCAGGCTGGGGAATGGAAGTGCGCGAGTACAAAGGGGCAGCCGAAGCAATCGCCGCTTGCAAATTGGTCTTAATCAAATCGAGCTGCAAGCCGAGGTTGAAAGCAGCTCCATTGAGCAATCGCGGTACGTTAAAGGGCCCTGGCGTGGGGTTCTTCGATTCAAAGCCATCCGTGAAAAAAAGGGACGGTGCAGAGCGCCGCCGGCCCGATCGGTGAAGTGGCACACTGCCGCCGAGATTCACACCGTCGGTGGCGGCGCGATCAACATAACTGCCCATGCCCGCCGCTCTCAGTGTGGCACCGGCAGTGGCGTTCGAAAAGAAAGCTGGTGGTCAGCAATACGTGTAACTGAACGAAGCATAC